>Ga0075163_10004388_pt1 | contig 18937 bp, 18 predicted proteins | sample JI1023141ADNA_FD_71478 | JGI IMG/M metagenome (GOLD analysis project Ga0075163, IMG submission 71478) | Wastewater effluent complex algal communities from Wisconsin, to seasonally profile nutrient transformation and Carbon sequestration -... | ecosystem: Engineered > WWTP > Effluent > Algae...
CGCATCGTAAACGTCATCGTCGAGACCTCCTTCCCGTCGCTGCTCATCTACTTTTTTGTGACGGGGATGCACCCTATTTATGGGATGCTGATGCCGCCGGTATTTCTCTATTTTCTGATCGTGGTGGTGAGCGCCTTGCGCCTGAACTTCGGCCTCTGTCTGCTCACCGGAGCCGTGGCCGCGGTCGAGTACCTGATCCTGTGGCGCTTTGGCGTCAGCATCTACGACGGACCGCCGGTTGACCCGCTGCTGGCCGCGAACTTTCCCCACGTGCTCAAGGCCATTACGCTGCTCATGGGGGGGCTGGCGGCCGGAATCGTGACGCTCCAGATCAGGAATCGGGCGCGAAAAACCCTCCAGCTGGTCGCTGAGCGCAACCACGTGACGACCATGTTCGGTCGCTATGTGTCCCCGGCTGTGGTCGACCGGCTGCTACAGCAGCGCACCGAGCTTGGGGGCGAGCTGCGAGATGTATGCGTGATGTTCCTGGATATCCGCAACTTCACCCGCTTCGCCCAAGATCGCACGCCGCAAGAGGTCGTGAACTATCTCAACATGCTGTTTTCATTCATGATCGACATCGTCAATCAGCACGGCGGCATCATCAACAAGTTCCTCGGCGACGGCTTCATGGCCGTCTTCGGAGCGCCGCTTTCCGACGGACATGAGCGCGAAAATGCGGTCAAGGCCGCGATGGAGATGGTCTCTGGACTGGCCGCCGCGGTGGCCGCGGGCCGGCTGCCCGAGACCCGCGTTGGCGTCGGCATCCACTATGGTCCGGCGCTCACCGGCAGCATCGGCTCGGCCCGGCGCAAGGAGTACACGATCATCGGCGACACGGTGAACCTGGCCTCGCGCATCGAGCAATTGACCAAGGAGTTCGGCGCGCAGGTGCTGGTCTCAAGCAGCGTGATCGAAGCGGTCGCGACGCTGGGCCTGCCGGTGCACAGCCTCGGTCCGGTGGCTGTGCGGGGGCGCTCGGGGCAGCTTGAAGTGTTCCGACTGGCCTGAAGACCGACCGACGACCAGGCCGAAAAGTCCAGACCGATAGTCTTGGCCTCGGTCAAGTCGGTTCCTGTATACTTGTTAGCCGTCGATATGTCTTTGCTCAATCAAGTCGCTGTGTTGCTCATCGCCGCCGTGCTGGCGGTTGTCGTGTTCAAGCGCCTCAAGCTCGGTTCGGTGCTTGGCTATCTGGCCGCGGGGCTGGTCATCGGCCCGTGGGGAATCCGGCTGATCACGGATGTGCGCAGCATCCTGCACTTCTCCGAGTTTGGCGTGGTGCTGCTGCTGTTCCTGATCGGACTTGAGCTCAATCCCTCGCGCCTCTGGATCATGCGGCGGGCGGTGTTTGGACTCGGCGGTGCACAGGTTGCAGCCACGGCGCTGGTGCTCGGAGGAATCGGGACCCTGTTTGGTGCGCCGCCGCTGCCGTCGTTCATCGCGGGCTTTGGGCTGGCCCTGTCGTCCACGGCGTTCGTGCTTCCGATCCTCGCTGAGAAGAACCAGCTCGCAACCTCGCACGGCACTGCCTCGTTTGCGATCCTGCTGTTTCAGGATCTGGCGGTCATTCCGCTGATGGTGGTGCTGCCCATGCTGAGCGCCGGCGCCGTCGCTGGTGGCGATCATGGGGCCGGTGCCGCCCATGCGAGCGGCCTCATGACCGGTCTCAAGATCGCGGGCGCGCTGGTCGGCCTGGTGTTTGCGGGACGCTACCTGCTCCGGCCCGTCCTGAAGATGATCGCCTCGTCGGGAAACCAGGAGATCATGACCGCGCTGGCGCTGCTGGTGGTGGTCGGCACTTCATCGATCATGCTCTTTGTGGGTCTTTCGATGTCGCTCGGCTCATTCCTGGCCGGCGTGCTGCTGGCCGAGTCCGAGTATCGCCACGAGCTGCAAGCCGACATCGAGCCCTTCAAAGGTCTGCTGCTGGGGCTCTTCTTCATGGCCGTGGGCATGTCGGCCAACCTGGGCATCATCCTGGATATTCCGCTGGTGGTGCTGGGCGCGGTGCTCCTCTTCATGATCGTCAAGTCGCTGGTGGTCTATGGGGTGACGCGGCTGTTTGGCCACACGCGCGACTCGGCGCGCAACGTCGCGGCGGCGCTGGCGCAGGGCGGCGAGTTTGCGTTCGTGCTGTTCGGCATCGCCACCGGCGCCGATGTGATGACGCAGGCCACCGCCGACTTCCTGATTGTGGTGGTGACCGTCAGCATGATCCTGACGCCGCTGGCGTTCATGATTAACGAAAAGCTGCTGTCGCGCTTCGCCGCGCCCGAAGCGCCGCGAGAGTTCGACGAGATCGGCGAGCAGGAGTACCCGGTTGTGATCGTCGGCTTTGGTCGCGTCGGCCAGATCGTGGGTCGCATCTTGCGGCTGCGCAAGATCGGGTTTACGGCGCTCGACAGCGCGCCCACGCACGTCGACTTCCTGCGCAAGTTCGGAAACATGATCTATTACGGCGATGCCACGCGCCTGGAGCTCTTGCGCGCTGCGCACCTGGACAAGGCCAAGATCCTGGTGGTGGCCATCGACGACATCGTGGCCTCGGTCAAGGTCATCGAGCTCGCGCAGCAGCACTTTCCCCACGTGCAGATCTATGCGCGCGCGCGCAACCGCCAGCACGCCTATCAGCTGCTGGCCATGGGCGTAAACCGCATCATCCGCGAGACGTTTGAAGCCAGCCTGTCGCTTGCGCAGCAGGTGCTGGAAGGGCTGGATGTGCCGGCGGACACGGCCAAAGACATGATCGCGAAGTTCGCGGTCTACGATGAAGAGATCATGCGCGCCATGTATGTCCACCGGAACGATGAAAAGAAGATGGTGGAGGGCGCAAAGCAGTACGCCGCAGAGCTTGAGCGCCTGTTTAACACCGACGCGCAGAACGCTTCCGTGACGGTCGAAAAGCCCGCGGCCGCAGAGTAGGAAGAAGGCGCTCAGGCGCTGGGCATGCGCAGCGTGAAGCGGGTCTCTTCGGGCGTGGAGGTGACCATCAGCTGGCCGCCGTGCGCGCGCGCGATCTCGGCGGCAATATACAGGCCGAGCCCCAGCCCCTGCTGCTTGGGCTGCTCCTCGCCGCGGAAGAACGGCTGAAACAGGCGCTCCTGGGCGCTCGCAGAGATCGGCGAGCCCGCATTGGCGACGCTCAGCTCGAAGGCGCCGTCTTTGCTGATCGCCCGCACGTGAATCGGCTGCGCCGCCTCTCCATAGGTCAGCGCATTGCTCAATAGGTTCGAGAAGAGCTGGGCAATGCGGCTGAGGTCGCAGTTGACCGGCTCGCTCAAGAGATAGTGCGTCACAATCTGGCGCCCCGGCCAGGCCTCGGCCAGCCCTTCAATCACCTGATTGAGCGCCGGCTCAAGCCCGGTGGTGATCCTGCGCGACACATCGATGCCGCTGCCCAGACGGCCGCGGGCAAAGTCCAGCACGTCGTTGATCAGCTCCGACATACGCACCACGCTTCGCTGCATGGCGTCCACGACGCGCACCGCCATCTCATCGAGCGGCGTGAGCTTGAGGAACTCGGCCCCCGACGAGATTGCGCCCAGCGGGTTGCGCAGGTCGTGCCCCAGCAGCGCAATGAACTGCTCGCGCAGCTCGGTCTCCTTGCGCTCTTCCTGAAGCCGAAGCGCGCTGGAGGCCCGCTGCTCCTGGGCGTGAAAGTGGAACGCGAGCAGCTCGCAGAAGAGCTTGAACATGCCGACGATCTCGGGGGTATTTATGCGATTGGGATTTGGATCAATTGCGCACAGAGTGCCGAAAAATTGACCATCTTCAAGCGTGATGGGCAGCGAGATATAGCTCTTGAACTGGCCCAGGGGCGGCGCGTGATGAAACGAACAAACTCTGTCCGCAGCGACGTGCTCGATGATCACCGGCTCCTTGACCCGACGAAGCTCCGGGCACGGCACCTTATCGAGTCGCGTCTCATCGCCCGGCTTGAGTCCGAAGCTGATCTGATCGAGCACCTCGCATGCAACCCAGCGCTCATCGATAACCCGCGCAACGGCCGCAAAGCCCATGCCGGTTGTGTGGCAGATAATGCGCAGAATCATCGGCACCGCAGAGATGCTCTGAATCGTTGCAATGTCTGTCTGTAGCCTATCCACTTTGTCGCGTCTCACTTCCTGGGGCGACCCACTGCCCGGCCCAATCCTTCCGCAAGCTGCTGCACCCCCTCACCGACACGCAGCGAGAGGATGCCGGCCTCGCGACAGCGGTATCGGACATCATCTTGCTCCCATCGCGTCACCGAGATCAAGCCCAGCCGCCCGTGTGATCTGTTTCCGAATGTGACCTCGCCTCTGCGCCGCTCAGCTTCGGCAGCTCGGGGCTCACCGGGGAAGATTTTCCCGCTGGGCCTGTCGCTGCGCTTGACTTACCGCGCCGCACATAAGAGATTCTGCCCCGTTCACCGAGTTAGAGCCGCTGGTCAACGCTGTGCCCGGGATATCGTGCCATGCTCAAAAGAATAAATTTATTCCGGATTCTCCTGGCTCTCGCAGCCGGCTGGATGCTCTTTTTCTATGTCAATTACGGAGCGCGCGCCTGGTTCTTTTCCGACGACTACAGCTTCCTGGAGCGATATCAACATAGCTCCTACCTGTCCCTGGGGTTCGATTTTGAAAACTTTGGCCGCCCGTTAACGCGCAATATATATTGGTATGTTGGGCAGCAGGTTTTTGGCAAAAATGCAATTCTATTCTTCTATTTCAACCTGCTGACGATTATCGGTTCATCGCTGGTGGGATACTCTATTCTCAAGAAATTTGTTCGCCCCGATCTGGCGCTGATGGGCGCCTTCGCCTACTTCGCATCGCAGCCGGTCATTCATACATATGTCTGGCTATCAAACTCTCAGCACTCGATTGGGCATCTGATTGTGCTTGTGTATATCCTGTTTTATCTGCGGGCCTCGGCCAAGCAGCTCTGTTTTCGCGATGTGGGCCTGCTGCTGAGCCTCTATCTGCTCGGGCTTACCGCAAACATCTTTGTCGGTCTGGTCGTCGGGCTGCCGCTGTTCATGCTGCTGTTCCGGCCGTCGCTGCGGCGCGACCCGCGCCACCTGCTGCTGTGTGCCGCGACCGTCGCCATGTTCATCTTCTACTGGCTGTCGCTGCGCGGCAGCGCGAGCGGGGCCTACGAAGTGAAGCTAGGTCTTGGCACCCTTCGCACCAACGCCGAGTTCTACTTTGGCAGCGTCTGGGTGCTGGCCCTGCTCGTCGCCTGTTGCCTCTATGGCGCAGGCGTCCATCTGCGCCGCGGCGCCCTGCTGGCGAGCTGGTTCTTTCTGGCGGCGCTGGCCTTTTATGTGCCATTCGCATTCCTGGTCTATCAAAGATACGCTCAGTATATCGCGCTATCGGCTGTGTTTTTTGTCTGGGGCGCTCTCATCCACATTGAGACTTATCTTGGTAATTATGCGAAGCGCACAGCACTGCTTATTGTGGTCGCGCTGCTGGCTACCGATATGGTGACTCTGGACTACTTCCGCGCCCACCCCTGGGGGAGCGATCAGCGCGCCCAGGTCGAGCAGCTGAATGCATTTGACCGGACTCAGACCAAGAGAGATATTAACTATTGTTTCTTCACGCCTGCGCACAAAAACAGCTCGGGTCTGGCTATATGGGACATACCGCCCGAGTGGTGGTTTGTGGGCTTTGGAAAAGCGTTTACCGTGTTTGTAAACTCCACGGCGAATTACCAGTATGGCGACCAGCCGCGCGCTTGTGATGTAAAGTTCTTTATTGAAGCCGACAAGCTGAACCGGAAATAGCATGATTCGCAGTTAGCTCGGCTATCTGCGAATCTCCAGAACCGCTTTAGCGGACGCTAAGTGGCAATGGGCAGGGCTGCGGAGGGAGGAAGCGGGCGCTAATAGATGGCGTGCTCAAGCACGGGAACCTGCCACGCGCCGAGGCACTTCTTGCAGATGTCCTCGGAGACGCGCCCATGCGCGAACTCGTCGCGCACGCGCTCGACCCGCGGGTCGCGGCGCCACAAGTCGACCAGGCGCTTTTCCCAGATCTCGCTCGGCTCGGTATAGGTCGCCTTGCCCGACAGGTCGACGCAGCAGAAGCCCACGCGCCCGTCGCAGAGGATCGTCAGCCGCTGCCAGGGCGAGTTGCAGAAGCCGCGCTCGACCGGCTTGCCGATGACCAGCTGGCCGTTGATCGGGTACAGGCCGCCGCCGACGATCTCGTACTTGAGCACGCGCAGCTGGCTGCGCGCCGACTTGTTGTACATCCCCGGCTCGTCGGGCGAGGAGACGCTGTGCTGGCGAATCTCGGCCTCTTGCAGGAAGCGCTCGACCATCGCGTCCTTCTGGGCGCGCTCGTCGGAGGTCTGGTCCGGACGGCCGTAGATGAACTGCATCATCAGGACCTGCTCGTTGTCGCGTCGCGACCACTCGCGCGCATAGGCGGTGACGGTCTCGATGTAGCGATTGAAGTCCATCTTCTTGTGGCGCGTCTTGAACTCCTCAGGAGTTGTCGACACCGTGACGGTCATGCTGATGCCGAGATCGAGCCAGCTGGGATCCAGCCGCGAGCCATTGGTGGCCAGCGCCACCCGCAGCCCGCGCTTGTTGATGCGCTCGACCATCTCGCGGAAGTTCTTGTGCATCGTGGGCTCACCGTCGACGTGGAGCCGCACGTCGCGGTTGGTCAGCCCCGGAAGCTGGTCGACGATGTTCTCGAAGAGCTCCATCGACATATCGTCCTTGGGACGGTCCTTGAAAGAGCTTGTGCAGTAATCGCACGCGAAGTTGCAGCGCGAGGTGATCTCAATCAGCACTTCGGGATTGGCCACCCGCTCCTGAGCCACAGCGAGCGTGAGCGGCGATGGCGCGTAGCTCCGCTCGGGAGGGGCGGGGCGCTCGGCAACGAGCGGTGAAACAGGCGCCCGAATCCTATCTGCGATTCGGTTCCTGAGAGTGTTAACTAAGCTCATAAGAGTCTCCTTACTTTAAGCGTCTAAGGTGTGCCGTTAGTATCCCCCAAAGATCCCCCTCGGCAAGCCCCAACCCCCTGTAGTAGGCTCCGCCCATGCTTGTTTATCGTCGAGTGAGCGACCTCCTGCTGGGGGGCCTCTTCGCGCTCGGGCTGGGCGCTGCGGGCTGCGGCGGCGCACCGGCCGAGCTGCCCGGCGACCTGCCTCCCGCACCGTCGGTCGGCAAGCCGTTTCACTACGCGCTCGACCAGGTGCTGCGGCTCCAGCACGTGCAGGTGCGCGGCACCCACAACAGCTATCACGTCGATACCACAAGCGGCACCTTTGATCCGTGGGCCTACACGCACCGGCCGATCTACGAGCAGCTCGATCTTCTGGGCATCCGCCAGCTCGAGCTGGATGTGTACCTCGATGACGACAGCCTCACGGTGCAGCACGTGCCGGGGGCGGATGCGGGCACGCGCTGCCCGGAGCTGGGCGACTGCCTGCGCGAGGTGCGCCGCTTCTCGGATGCCTACCCGGGACACATGCCGATCTTCATCCAGATCGAGCCCAAGAGCGACCTGGCGCCCGAAGAGATGGACCACTTCTTCGCGGTCCTGGAGTCAGAGATCTACGCCGCGTTTCCCAAGGAGCGCGTCCTCACACCCGATGAAGTGCAGGGCAACTTCCCGACGCTGCGCGCTGCTCTTGCCGATCACGGCTGGCCGCTGCTGGCGCAGCTGCGCGGGCGGATCTTTTTCGCCTTTGACACCACGGGACCGATTCGCACCGCGTATACGCACAACCTGCAAGATCTGCACGGGCGCGTGCTGTTTGTGGACTCGGCGCCGAGCGATCCGTTTGCCGGCGTGTCGGTGCTCAACGATCAGCTGGACCCCGGGGACGCAGCTGCGACCAAGCTGGCGCTTGCGGGCAACCTGCTGATCCGCACGCGCGCCGACTCGGATGGCGATGAAGCGCGCGCCGGCGACAGTCGCCGCGGCATGGCCGGGCTGACTTCGGGGGCGCACTTCATCAGCACCGATTTTCCCGAGCCCACCGCAACCATTCCCTATCGCTTTCAGGTGCCGGGCGGCACACCGGCGCGCTGCAATCCGGTGCTTGCACCTGCAAACTGCACGGCGCAAGCGCTGGAAGATCCGGCGTTCGTGGGCTCCACACCGCCCACGTCGCCGTAACGGCTACTGCATGCTGCCCAGATAGTCCATCTTGCCGATCTCCACGCCGTTGTGGCGCAGGATCGCGTACGCGGTCATGACGTGGAAATAGAAGTTCGGCAGCGCCCAGTTGAGCAGGAACGGCAGACCCTTGAACTGCATGGTCCTGCCGCCGGGCGTGAGCACGATGTCGCGATCTTCCTGGCCATCGATCTGCGCGGCCTGGAGCGTGTCCAGGAAGGCGATGGTCTTGTCCAGGCGCTCGCCGAGCTCGGCGAAGGTCGTCTCGTTGTCTTCAAACTTGGGCGGCTCCTGGCCGGCGAGGCGCGCACACGCTCCTTTGGCCGAGTCGCTGGCAATCTGGACCTGGCGGGGCAGCGCGAACATATCGGGATACAGGCGCGCGGTCAGCAGCGCCGACGGCTCGATCTTTTTGGCGGTGGCGTGCGCTTCGGCCTTGGCCAGGATCGCCTTGAGGTTGACGAGCATTTTCTTGAACACCGGAACCGACGCTTGATACAGCGAGATGGACATGTGACCTCCTTCGTGGCGACGAAGTATAGGGGTGCCCCTCGCATCGACAAAGGGGTTTCACCAAGGATTCCGCCTGCTTAAAAAAGGAGAAAAAGGAAGGGAAGACTGGGGAAAGGTGCGAGAATTGGCAGCTAATTGGGGGACAGCGCGACGCCGCGGTAGGCGGTCTTGTCGCCGGCCTTGGCGAGCTCGATGGCGTCCACGTCCTTGATCTTGTCCTTTGCGACCTTGTCGTCGATGAACTTGACCAGGCGATTCTGCGTCTCGGCTGTGGCCGCGATCAGCACGGCGCCGGTCTCGGTCTGATATCCGGCGAGGCCGCGCGCGCCGGCGGTCAGGCCCTTGTTGAACACGCCATCGTAGCTCCAGGTCGTGCCAGAGCGCGTCCAGCGCTGAACGCCACCGCCGGCTGTGGTGGCGCTGTCATCGGCCACATAGAGGGTCTCAAACCCCGGCATGCCATCGCTGTCGATGCCCACAAAGCCGTAGTGCGAGGTCGCGGTCTGCGTCTCAAAACCCGACAGCAGCTTGGCCGTGGCCGCTGCCGTGGGCGTGCCGGCTCCGACGCTGTTGATTCCTTTGTAGGGGTTCGAGCTGCTGCTCGCGTAGAGCTGGCCGCCGAACACGTGCGCGTTGCGAACGTTGAGGCTGACGATCGGGGTGGTCTGGGTCACCGGGCCAAACGTCAGGTAGACAAGCTGCGCATTGCTTCCCGCCCACAGCGACATGCCGTCGGTGCTGGCGACGGTGCGGAGGTTGGCGCCGCTGAAGAAGTCGCCGGCCGTGGTGGTGTCGATGTTGCCATCTTTATCAATGCGTCCGATGACGCGGTTTGTGTCCACAGACTTGGTGGCTGCGACCGCTGCGGTGCCAACGGCGGCATCGTAGCCGCCCACCAGGACGTACTTGCCATCGCCCGAGCGGCTGAGCGCACCCTCAGAGTTGGTGGAGCCGCCGATGGTCAGGCGACGGTTGGCGCCGCTCACCGCAGTGGGCAGCGGCAGGGGCGCTCCGACCGCAGTGCCATCGCTGACCTTGTAGCGCTCGATGAATGCGGCTGCGGACGCGGACGACAGGGTTGCAGCGCCATCGCCCACGCGCAGGACCATGAACTCGGTCGGCGGCGGCGGTGGCGGTGGCGGCGTCAGATCCGCGCCGGTCAGGTCCGGGGGCGGCACCGAAAAATCTGCCGGCGGCGCGGGCATGGTCAGATCCGGCTGCTCGGCTGTGGCCATATCCTCGGACATGTCGGGCTGTTCGTTGCCTGTGGTTGGTGAGTTGCGGCAGGCGCCGGCTGCCAGCGCGAGCAGCGAAGCGGCCAGGACGGAAAATGGGGAGCGAATCATAAAGGCCTCCTGGGTCTTGTCGCTGCCTCCAAATCGGGAAGCCGCGACCGTAAATCCCTACTGGCACTTAAGGAGTGGAGCCAGTGGAGAAAAAGGACTGATGCTCATGGGCGCAACCAGCGCATCGTACGCCGCCAGGTTGCTGATCAACACTTGCGTGATATCGCCATACGTCTGATTCAGCTTGTCTGCGGTCGAGCTCTCGGCCACGCACAGGAACTTGCTGACCTGGCAGATGGGCAGCTCTTCGCAGCCCGGCGTTGCCGGCGCCGCAGGCTTGAGCACAGGCGCTCCGTAAAGCGCGCGTCCATCCAGCATCACCAGCTCCACATCCATGGGCCTGGACTGGATGAGCGCGTCATAAGGCGTCTGCGGATCGCCGGCCAGCAGCACGATGTCTGCGCGCTTGCCGACCTCCAGCGAACCGATCTGGGCCTCGACACCGAGCACGCGCGCGGCATCGATCGTGACCATCTCGAACAGCCGCTTGGAGGTCAGCAGGTTGTTGAACTTGCTCTTGTTCACCTGCGCGGCTGTGCGCAGCTCGTCGAGCAGGTTCACGCTGCCACCCAGCGACCAGTCGGGCGCCAGCGCAATGGTCTTCAGTCCGGCCTGAATCGCCAGATCGATGCGCGCCGTGTCGTTGTACAAAAACAGGTTCGACTTTGGCGACCACACGAGCTTCATGTTCGCCGTCGCCATCTCGGTAAATTCCGCGGTTCCGAATGCAGTGCCGTGAACGACCGCGGTCTGCGGCGAGATGAGGCAGCCGCTCGCGCGGCTCTTCAGCGTGTTCCACTCGTTGAGCGCGCTGGCGTTCAGCCCTTCGCCCACATGCACCACAAAGGAATTGGTGCTGCCATCGGCGAAGTTGTCGCAGATGGCCTGCGCGGCTGCGGTGGTCGATGGGATCGAGATCGCAGTCTGGACTTTGTCCATGCCCAGGTCATTGCGGTTGGTATCGATGGTGCGCGCCAGCGACGCATAACAGGCGGGCTGCTGCGCGCCGCCGGCCAGCAGGAACGAGGTCGTGCCGGCAATCAGCGCCTTGATCTCCGCGTACTTATCGATCTCGCAGCGCAGATCCACGGGCGAGGTGATCTCGCTGTTCAGGTACTGTTTGGCGTCGAGCATCTGCCCGTAGCGGACATCGCTCGTCCAGTCGTTGTGGTTCTGATAGAACTTGCCCGGATTCCAGTCGCCCTCATCGAAGATGTTGAACAGTCCGTGATTGTGCGCATCGATCATGCCCGGCATGATGATCCCGCTGGTGGTGATGATGGTCGCGCCCGTGGCCCCGGCCTGCGTCGAGCACGAAGCAGCAACGCAGGTGATGCTGTTGCCTTCCACAAGCAGCTCGCCGACCAGCGGACCCGCTGGCGCCAGGATGGTGCCGCGCAAGAGGAAGCGGTCGGTTGCGCCCGGCGTTATCGATGGAGGAACCCGCCCGCCGCCACCCCCATCTGGTGTACCCCCATCCCCATCCGCGCTGCCGCCATCGGGGACGTTCATCATCGCGTCGGTGCCGGCGTCCGCGCCCGCACTGCCATCGCTGCTGCACGCGTTGACACCCATCAGCCCAGCGAGCAGCAACGCCCCACAAGGTAGGCAATAGCGCATAGGTACCTCCAAAGTTAAGAATATCTGCGTGCTCGATCCCAATCAGGAGCGCGCAGCGCAGTCCGCGGCTCCCCCCAGCCCAATGTTACCCACCGAGATCAGATGGCGCGAAACAAACGCGCAACATCAGGGCAGGGAACCACCTCAACCCACCCCGGTCCCGCTGTGGTTGCGGCGGACAAAATCGGCGCAATGGCAGCGCTGAGAGCCTGGCTAGCCGTCTGACTCTTCGAGCTCGGCGAGCGCTTCTGGCGGCGCATCCCACTGACGGAGAATGCGCACGGCGACTCGACCACCATACCCGGCGCGCGCAAGCATTCTGAAGATGCGCGCAGAGGCCTTCTGATCGATCGGCTTGGCGACCCGCTTGCGCGCCAGGAATGCGCGCGCCTGCGTCTCTTCATCGGTGCCTGCAAAGGTCTCTGCGACCTCGCGCGTCACCACTTCCGCAGGCACTCCTTTTTGTAACAGATCCTGCTCAATGCGCCGCTGCCCCCAGCGCTGATTTTCTTTGCGGAGCCGGGAATAGGACTCGGAAAAGCGCGCATCGGACAGGTAGTTCTGATCCTTCAGGCGCTTGATCACCGAGTCGAGCAGCGCCTCGCCCGCAGCGTCGGCGGAGACGCGCTTGCGCAAGAGCCGCCGCAGCTGCACGACCGTGCGCGAGCGGCGCCCCAGCGCGGCCACTGAATAGTTGTAAAGCGACGCTTCATCGGCAAATAGCTTGGGGCTGCGCGAGGTTGGGAATCCTGAGCTCACGCCCCACGGCATAGCGCACAGCGGCCTTTCTGTCCAGGCCAGGTGGGCTGCGTGGATTCTTGCTGAGCTCGCTCGTGCCGCGATTGCTTGGAATGATGTAGCGGCCTTCATGCGCTGGTGTAGGCTGTGGCGATGAAGCTGGCCGAGGGTCTCAGGCGACACGATGAAGATGGGGTGGTGCGCTGCTTCTGGGCCACCGACGATCCGCTGTATCGCAAGTACCACGATGAAGAGTGGGGCATGCCGGTACACGACGACGTGAAGCTGTTTGAAAAGCTGTGTCTTGAGGGGTTTCAGTCGGGGCTGAGCTGGCTCACGATCCTGCGCAAACGCGAGTCGTTTCGCGCTGCGTTTGGCGGATTTGTCATCGACCGCGTGGCTGCGTTCGGTCCTGCGGACGTCGAGCGGCTGCTGGGCGATGCGGGCATCGTGCGCCATCGCGGAAAGATCGAGGCCGCTATCCAGAACGCCAAGGCCGCCCGCGAGATCGTTGCGCAAGAGGGCTCACTGGCCGCGTTCCTGTGGCGCTTCATGCCGCCGCCATCCGAGCGTCCGCGCAAGCTCGACATGAGCACGCTGCGCTCGCTGGCAACCACCGAGGCCTCGACGCGCCTGTCCAAAGAGCTCAAGCGCCGCGGCTTCCGCTTTGTGGGGCCGACAACGGCCTACGCCTTCATGCAGGCCATGGGCCTGGTCAACGACCACATCGAAGGCTGCGCCGCGCGTCCGCATGTCGAGGCCGCCCGAAAAAAGGCCGGGCTCCCACGCATCGCAGCTGCCGGCGATTCGAGCGCAGGCGCCGCCCGTCCCTGATCCATTACCGGCTGCGGGTGGCCTTCTTGGGCAGCACGCGGAACGTCACCCGCACCTTGCCGGCGCCCAGCGGTCTGCGCGCATCCATGGCCAGGATCTGGTGGTTGCTCGCCTCATGCGCAGCCGCAAACGCGGCGATCTGCGCATTCAGATCCTCTTCCTTGAGGAATGCGAAGTCCTGATTCAGGAGAACCTTTTCCGCTTTTTTTCCCATTCTCGCTGTCTCGCTTTTGCGAACCTAAAGTAGCAGGCGAACCTCTTCTTCGTGCACTTCGCTGCTGTCGGGTTTATCGCCGCGCTCGGCCGCGCGCAAGAGCCGCCAGATGTGGCGCCCCAGCACGTCGATCTCCGTCGATGCAAACTGCTCGCCAGCGAAGCGGCGGATGTTGTCGCTCTGGAGCTTGAGCACCGCGGCATCCTGACCAAAGATCCGCAGCGCCAGCGGCTTCAAGAACAGCTTCACCAGCCAGCCCGGAATCAGCCGCAGCCGGAAGCTGACCACAGAGCTTATCTGCGTAACAAAGTCCGAGATCGGCGTCATGGCTGCCGAGATCAGGAAGTTGTTTTCCTTGCCCAGGCTGTATTCGACCTCGGCAATCGAGGGCAGGATGAAGCGGTCAAAGTGCGTCACCAGGCCGCCGGATGGCGACAGCAAGCGCGCCACAAGCCCAGCTGGCCGCGGCTCGCCCACGTACTCGGCAACCACGCGGTCGGCCGAGCGACGCACCCGCGCGGTGATCTCGATGCCGCGCGTCTTGGCGCGAAAGAGTCCGTGGTGCAGAAACTGCGTGTGCGGCACATCCAGCGCATTTTCGAGCGCTGCATGCATCGTCGATTCGGCGTAGACGATGTGGCGCACGCTCACGTAGCCATCGGCGCCGAGCTTGGGGAAGCGGTAGGGGAGCGAGCTCGGAACGTCGCCGGGATGCTGGCTCGCCGTCGAGTAGACCCAGATGAAGCCGTCCTGCTCGATGGCGGGGTAGCTGAGCGCGCGCCGCGCCTTGCCGTCGGGTTCGCCGATGAGCGATGGGATGAAGCGACAGACGCCGCTGCGATCGAAGCGCCAGCCGTGGTAGCCGCACTGGAGCTGCCCGTCGACCACGGCGCCGATGCTCAGCGGCACGTTGCGGTGCGGGCAGCGGTCGATCAGCGCGCCAGGCCTGCCATCACCATCGCGAAACAGCACCAGCGGCACCCCCAGCAGGGTCCTGGCCAGCGGTCGCTGGCTCAGCTCCTCGGCAAGACACAGGACAAACCAGTGTCCGGGCAGGCGCGCGACCGAGGCCCGCACCTTGGCCGGCGGCGGCGCCAGCAGGGCATGGGCCGGGATCAGCGCCTCTGGCTCACGCGGCTCAGCGTCGGAGGAGGGGCCGTCGTTTTCGTTTGTGAGGGGCGGGGTCATCGCCATGGGGCACACAGTAGCGCGAGATGGGGCCGGGTGCTCGCGCCGTGAAGCGGGCAGGGTGGAATTGCCGGTGCGATGCTGGGCGCAGCGACGGCTCATTCGCTATAGCAGACAAATGTATGCTATATTAAACGCATGATCGCTGGCAAAGACAGGTGCTTCCCGCTGCGCACCTTTTGATACACTGTGCCGCCATGACGAAGACAAAGCCGAGCCGCCAGCCCGGGCGGACAAAAGAGCCAGCCGCCCCGTCGACAACCGCCGGTCCTCGTCGGAGCACAGCGTCTGCCACGGGCTCTGCCGGCGGGCGCAAGCGCGGTGAGGCCGAGCCCAATGTCGGGGCCTACCTGCGGCTGCTCCGCCACGAGCGCGGGCTCTCGCTGGCCGATCTCTCGGCGACCTGCGGCGTCAGTCGCGCGATGCTCAGCCAGATCGAGCAGGGGCGCAGCTCGCCGAGCATTGCGCTGGGCTGGAAGATTGCGAACGGTCTCGGCGTGCCATTTGGAGCGCTGCTCGGCGAGCCCGGGGAGGGCGACTTCGTGGTGCAGCGGGCGCAGCAGACGCGCGAGGTATTCTCGGCGGACCGGGCCATGCGGTCGCGGCCGCTGTTTCCCAGCGGCGATCGCCGCGTGCCCGAGCTGTACGAGCTGACGCTGCGTCCGGGCGGCATCGAGGACGCGCACGCCCACGAGCTGGGCACGCGCGAGCTACTCTACGTCGAGGCCGGCGAGCTGACCGTGGCCTCGGGGGGGCAGCGGGCCGAGCTGGGCCCCGGCGATACGCTGTTTTTTCGCGCCGATCAGCCGCACCGCTACGCAAACCCGGGCACGCAAGCGACGCGCTGCTATCTGGTCATGTGCTATCCGTCGCGCCCCGGCTCGGATGCCGAGCAGGCGGACCCGGCGCCAGCTCAAGCGCAGGCGAGCCCAGCTCCAGCGCAAGCGCAAGCGACCTCAGAGGCCCCGGTCAGCTCAGCTCCGGCCGCGAGTCGCCGCCGAGCCGCGAAGCGCTAGGAGCCGCCATGCGCACTCATCTGTTGACGCTGCCAGTCCTGTTTTTGTCGTCGCTGAGCCTGCTCGGAGCGTGCGCTGATCACGGTGCAGTGCGCCATCCGCATCATCACGAGCATGCACATCCCGCGGCAATCGCAGATGCGAGCTCGGCGGCGGATCCGGTGGCTGCGCAGCTGGCCGAAGTGGCTGCGGTGCATGGCGCGGCCGGTCCGTGGGCAGTCGCCGGCTACAGGATGGGAAGATATGCGCTGCAAAAGCTCGGGCTGGAGCGCCAGAGCTTCGATCTGGAGATCGTGCATCACAGCCCGCCAAGTCCGATGTATGCGTGTGTGGCTGATGGCGCCGCTGCTGCCACCGGAGCGAGCCTGGGCAAGCTGAACCTGTCGCGAGTCGACGCCGATGTTCAGCACATCGAGACGACCTATCGGCGGCGCTCAAGCGGCCAGTCGCTCACGCTCAAGCCCTCGCCGTCGTTCGTCGCTCGCTTCAGCAATGTGCCGCGCGCAGAGCTGCTGGCCGCCGGCCGCGCCGTCCTGTCGCTTCCCGATCCAGATGTGTTTGTCGAAGCGCCCTGAGATCGCGGCCGACACAAAAGCAATTGACCAAGGGATTGGCCAAGGGATTGGCCAAGGGATTGGCCAAGGGATTGGCCAAGGGATTGGCCAAGGGATTGGGCAGATGTCGGTCTAGGGCACTCGCGTAACTGCGCGATCGAGCTTCCTTTTGTCTTCCGATCCTTTGGGAAGACGATGTACGATCGCACTGTGTCAGAGTCTATTCCTCGCGATCGTGTCATTCAGGAACTCCACGCTCTGCGCGATGTGTCGCGCGAGCTTCAGCGCCGGCTCGATGCCCTGATTGGTGAAGTCGAAGGTGAGACCACCTCCGACCCGCGGGTCGTTGAGATTGCGCGCCGCGCCATCGAAGAGCTGCGCGCCAAGCAGCGTGCGCGTCGGCTGCCGGCGGCGCTGGTGCGGCCAACACCGCCGCCCCCGCGTCTTGGGAATCCGCGGCGGAATCCCAAAGGAGAGTAGCCATGCGCAAAAAGGGGCCTCCGCGTGTGCTCGGTCCCTATCCCGAGCGCAAGCGCTGGCGACTCATCATCTTCGAAGGCGGGACGCGCAAGGCCATGTACCTGACTTCGCAAGAGGAGGCCCTGCGGCTCAAGTCCGAGCTCAGCGCGCAGCTCAAGCAGCTCGGGGATGGGCGGCGGCTTGGTGATCTTGTGACGGCGTGGACCGACGAGCGACTGCGCGTCGGAACCTGCAAGGCCCAGACTGCGCGTGAACAGGATGTGCGGCTGCGCGCATTTCTGGCCGACTATCTGGACAAGGATGTGCGCGCGCTGAGTGCCAAGGTGGCCAACGCCGTGTACCAGCAGGCGGTCGAGGCGCCTTCGCCCAAGACCGGTGCGCAGCTCAAGGCCGCCACGCACCGCTTCTACTTGAAGCTGGCGCAGAGCTTCTTTGCCTGGGCCGTCGAGCAGGGCGAGGCGTCGAGCAATCCGTTTCAGGACGTGAAGCCGGTCGGCAAGGTCAACGCCGGCAAGCCGCAGCTGCGTCTGGATGAGGCGCGCCGCTTCATCGATGTCGGGCTGCATCTTTATGAAGAGAGCAAGCAGCCGCTGGCCGTGGGCGCAGTGATGGCGCTGATGATGGGGCTGCGCACGGGCGAGGTGCTGGATCGCGAAGTGCGCGACGTGGAAGATGGGGCGCGCTTCCTGTGCATCGCGCACGGAAAGACGTACAACGCCGCGCGGCGGCCGGAAATTCCGCTGGTGCTGCGGCCCTATTTGATGTCGATGCTCGCGGGCAAAGGTCCGACGGAGCCGCTGTTCGGAATGGGCAGCACGGGCAAGCCGCTCAAGCGTCAGGCGCTGCACGCAATGGTGCGCCGGCTCTGCAAACTTGCTGGTGTGCCGATGGTCTGCACGCACAGCCTGCGCGGACTTTTTGCGACGCTGGGAGTGCAGTCCGGAGCCGTGACGCACGCGGTGGCGGCAACGCTTGGACACGGCACGTTCGCGGTGACGCAGAAGCACTACGCGCAGCCGGACGCGGTCACCAATGCGCAGACTGCGCGCGTCTCGGCACTGCTGGCGGGCGAGCCGCAGCCCGAGCCGGCGCTGGCCGCAAGCGCGGTCTCGGGGCTCTCGGCAGAGCAGCTGTTCGCGCTGCTGGATGAGGCGACACGCACCAAGCTGGCGGCGCTGCTCAGGACAGAACGGCGAGGGTGATCTGCACGGCCATGCCGACGAGCGCCAGCGCTCCGAAGCCGTAGAACATGGTTCGGTAGGGCTGAAGCTCCTTGATGTAGACGATCGAGTGCAGCACGCGGGCAACCGTGAACACTCCGATGCAGATCCGGGTGCCCAGCGGCGACACACCGGCGAGGATGCAGAGCAGGCCCAGCGCAAAGAACATGGGCAGGCTCTCCAGCAGGTTGCGGTGCGCTCGCATGATGCGCGCAACTGTCGGATGCTCGACGCCTTCTATCAGCTTGGCGTCTCCAAAGGAGACCTTGTGGTCCTCTGGGTTCACATAGCCCTTGTGCTTGGAGCGGGCCGCCGCGGTCATGCCACCGAGCACCAGCATCTGAAGCGACAGCAAGCTGGAGCAGACTGCGTAGAGCTTGAACTGCGGATCTTCGAGCAGCATGGACATGGGCATCTGAGAACTCCTGTGCGAGGCCTTATGTATGAAGGTTGAGGAAAATTATAAGCGATTGTCCAATCGGGACCGGTAGTAGACTTCGGAATAGTTTGTCTCGGTCGCTGCCACCATCTGCACCTCCGCCCAGCGCCTCATCCATCCCGCGTGAGCTCTACCGCGATCCCTACATTGTTGTGCTGCTGGATGCCGATGGCGTGGTGATCCGGCTGGTCCGGAGCGCAGTGCCATATCCGGATATTCCGTCGGTAACGCGCTCTTTTGAAGCAGTCATTGCGACGCTGGAGATCGTGGGCCGCAGAGGCCGCGTGATGCTCTTTGATGCGCGCGCGCCGGTGGGCCGCAATGATCCGGAGTTTGAAAAAGCGATGGCGCCGTTGCGTCCGCGAATCGATCGTAACTTCGTGCGCATCGGCGTGCTGGTGCGCAGCGCGATGGGCGCGCTGCAGATTCGCCGCTGGGTCAGCGAAGATGGCATCGAGCGCATCACGGGCACGCAAGAGGCCGAAGTCGAAGAGGCGCTCAAGGCTGGTCTGCATCGTCCAATGGGCCGCAGCTAGGCCGCAGCCGGATCGAAAATAGCGTGGTAGATTGAGCGCATGTTGCTGATGGCTCTCCGGCTGGCGCTGCGTGCGCTCAAGCGAAACCGGCTGCGCTCGGCGCTCAC
>Ga0075163_10004389_pt1 | contig 18936 bp, 15 predicted proteins | sample JI1023141ADNA_FD_71478 | JGI IMG/M metagenome (GOLD analysis project Ga0075163, IMG submission 71478) | Wastewater effluent complex algal communities from Wisconsin, to seasonally profile nutrient transformation and Carbon sequestration -... | ecosystem: Engineered > WWTP > Effluent > Algae...
GGGCCTCGAGGCGGACGCGGCGCACCACGTTCTCGACGTCGATGATGGCGTCGTCGACCAGGGCGCCGATCGCGATCGTCAGGCCGCCCAGGGTCATGGTGTCGAGGTTCTTGCCCAGGCGATCGAGGACCACCACCGCGACCACCAGCGACACCGGCAAGGCCACCGCCGAGATCAGGGTCGCGCGCAGATCGAGCAGGAACAGGAGCAGGATGATCACCACCAGGATCGCGCCGTCGCGCAGCGCCAGCGCGACGTTGTCGACCGCGGCGTCGATGAACTCGGCCTGGCGAAACAGGTGGCGATCGAGGTGCATGCCCTCGGGCAGGGTCGCGGCGATGGCGTCGAGCTCCTGATCGAGGGCCGCGGTCAGGGTCAGGGTGTTGGCCCCGGGTTGCTTGGCGATCGCCATCACCACCGCGCGCTGGCCATCGACCGAGCCGTCGCCGAGCTGCGGCCCGGGGCCGATCTCGACGTCGGCGAGCTGGCCGATCGTGATCGGCTTGCCGGCGACCGACTTCACGACCAGCCGGGCGATGTCATCGCGCGAACCCAGGCGACCGAGGCCGCGGATGAGGTGCTGCTGCGGACCGCGGATCAAGAACCCGCCCGAGGTGTTCTGGTTCGACGTGGTCAGGGCGTGGACCACCTCGTCGAGCGTCACCCGGTGATGGACCAGGCGCTCGGGCCGGACCAGCACCTGGTATTGCTTCTGGCCGCCGCCGATCGGCACGACCTGGGCCACGCCCGACACCGCCAGCAAGCGGCGCCGCACCTGCCACTCGGCGGCGTCGCGGATCTCGAAGCCCTGGTGGCGATCGCTGCGCAGGCCGACGAACAGGATCTCGCCCATGACCGAGGCCACCGGCGCGAGCTGCGGCGCGGCGACGTCGGGGGGCAGCGACGCGGCGGCGAGCTGGAGCTTCTCGCCCACGAGCTGACGCGCGCGCAGGATGTCGACGTCCCACTCGAACTCGACCCACACGATCGAGATCCCCAGGCCCGACAGCGAGCGCAGGCGCCGCACCCCGGTCTGCCCGTTCAGGGCGGCCTCGATCGGCGCGGTCACCAGGCCCTCGACCTCCTCGGGCGCCATGTTGTGGGCCTCGGTCACCACGGTCACGGTCGGCGCGGTCAGATCGGGGAACACGTCGACCGGCATGCGCCGCGCGACCCAGACGCCGTAGATCGTGAGCACCACGGCGACCACGACGACGAAGGTGCGGTGGGCGATCGACCACCCGAGCACCCCGTCGATCACGGACATGGCGCGGCCGGACGACTCAGTGCGCATGGCCGTGCCCCGGCACGGCGCCGCCAGCGGCCGCCAGCTTGACCTGATACGCGCCCGCGGTGACCACCCGATCGCCGGCGGCCAGACCGCCGACGATCTCGACCCAGCCCCCGGCGCGCTCGCCGGGCTCGATCAGGCGGCGCTCGAAGGCCTCGCCCTCGAGCTGCACGTAGGCGACCCAGCGCCCGGCGTCGCGCAGGAGCGCGGTCTCGGGGACGGCCAGGACCTCGCGCGCGACGCCCAGGTGCAGCTCGACCGAGGCGAAGCTGCCGACCCGCAGGCCGCCGGGGTTGGCGAACTCGAACACCACCGGCACCGTGCGCGTGGCCTCATCGACCGCCGCGCCGACGCTGACCAAGCGGCCGTCGGGGGGAGCGATCGCGATCGGCGCGGCCACGCCGTCGACGGTGAAGCTGGCGCCGGTCGCGGCGGCGGCGGCGGCGACGTCGGGCTCGTAGACGTCGGCGTGGAGCCACAGGCGCTCGCCGTCGACGATCGTGACCAGCGGCGCGCCGGCGTCGACCGCGGCGCCGGAGATGGCGGCGAGGTCGGCGATGCGGCCAGCCCGCGGCGCGCGCAGCGCGATCCGCCCGGCGGCGCCGCGGCCACCGGCGCTGGCGTCGTACTGGGCCAGGCGACCGCGGACCGCGGCGACCTTGGCCCGGGCCAGGGCCACCTGGGTGCGGGCGTCGTCGAGCTGACGCTCGGGGATGGCGCGCGCGGCCCACAGACGCTCGGCCCGCCCGAGCTGCGCGGTGGCGGCGGCCAGCTCGGCGGCGGCGCCCTGGGAGTCGGCGGCCAGCACCGCGCGGTTGGCGCCGGCGTCGACGGTCGGGATGAGCTCAGCCAGGAGCTGGCCGCGCTCGACGACGGCGCCGAGCGCCAGGCCGGGGGCCAGCTCGATCCGCCCGGCGACCGGCGCCGCGAGCTGGGCCTGGCGACCCGTGACCGGCCGCAGCTCGCCGGTCGCGCGCAGGGTGCGAACGATCGGACGCTTGGCCACCAGCGCGGTCGCGAACCCGGTGCCCCAGGCCTGTTCCTTCAGGTAAGCGATGCGGCCGGCCGGCTCCTCCTCCTCGGCCGGGATGGCCTGGGCGTTCGGGTAGACCTGGCAGTCCTCGGTCGCCGCCTCGGTGGCGGGCGGCCCGGCGTAGCGGACGGTCAACGTGCACGGACCGGCGACGGTCGGGGTCAAGGTCGGCTGGTAGATGCCGGCGCGGGCCGGCGCCTCGGCGCGGCCGGTGACGAGCGTGCCGTCCTTCTGCCGGAGCTCGAAGGTCAAGGCCCCGGCCTCGGCCGCGCGGTGGCCGTCGAGGAGCGTGACGTGGATGGCCGAGCCCGCGGCGGCGCCGACCACCAGGACGTCGTGCTCGGCGAAGATCTCGTGGGTGGCGGTCCAGCGGGTGAACGAGGTCGACGGCGTCTCGCCGTCACCGTGGTCGTGACCCTCGCCGTGGTCGTGGTGGTGGCCGCAGGCCGCGACGAGCGCGACCGCGGTCAGGGTGAGCGTTGCGGATCGGATCATGGCAGTCCTGCCTGGGCGGCGATGAGGGTGAGGTGGGCGGCGCGCGCCGCGTGGATCAGCTCGAGGTCGCGCACCGCGGCCGACCGCGTCGCGCGCAGGGCGTCGAGCAGCTCGAGGAGGCCGCGATCGCCTTCGCGGTAGGCGACCTCGACGCTGGCGACCAGGCGGCCGGCCAGCGCGGCGGGTCCGGCGCGATGCGCGAGGGCGGCGTCGATCGCGGCGACCGTGGCGGCGTGGGCCCGGTGCGCGGCGCGCTCGGCCGTGGCCCGGAGGACGCGGCCCCCGGCCTCCTCGGCGACCGCGGCGGCCCGCGCCTGGGCGGCGGCCGCGCGGCCGGCGCCGAAGATCGGTAGCGGCGCCGACACTCCGACGGTGAAGCCGGCGGCGCGCGCGTCGGCGCTGCGCTCGTAGAGCGCGCCAGCGATCAGCTCGAGGCGGGCCCACGGACGGCGCTCGCCGTCGGCCAGGGCGCGGCGGGCGGCCGCGCGCGCGGCGGGCGCGGCCTCGAGGTCAGCGGCGATCGCCACCGGCGGCGGGGCGGCCGGCAACGTGAGCGGGTCGCTCGCGGTCGCCCGCGCGGCCCCGACCCACGCCCCCAGGGCGACCTCGGCGACGACCTCGTCGCCCTGCGCCTGCGCGAGGTCGGCGTCGACCACCGCCAGCTCGAGCGCGACCCGATCGGCGTCGTACCCGGACGCCGCGCCGGCGGCGGCCTGGGCCGCGATCTGGGCCGCCAGGTCGGCGACCGGAGCCCGCGCGGCCTCCAGCGCGAGCCGGCGCTGGCGGGCCGCCGCCGCGGTCAGGTAGGCCTCGGCGGCCGCCAGGGCGACCCGGCGCTCGGCCCGCGCGGCCTCGGCGTCCTGGGCCGCGACCTCATGGGCGGCCGCGCGAACCAGGGCGGCGCGGCGCGGCGACAGGTCGACCGGGACCTCGACGGTCACGCGATCGAGCCGACCGTCGGTCAGGAGGTCGTCGTGCTCCCAGGCCAAGCGCGGCTCTGGGCGACGCCGAGCGACGTCGATCGCCGCGACCGCGGCGGCGCGACTGGCCTGGGCGGCGGTGGCTTCGGGGGCGCGGGCGACCGCGGCCGCGACGAACGCGGCCTCGGTGAAGGCGAGGGGTGACGGTGCCCCCGCCGCGACGGGCGACGGCGGGGCATCGGCGCGCGCACCCGCCGGGATCGCCAACGTGGCGACCACGGCGAGCCGACGCGCCCACGAATCGATCGTAGGCATGGCTCCTCCGGAACGGACGAACGCGCCGACCCAGATGGGCCGGCCGGGACGCGAGCGAAGCGCGTCAGCCGATCGGAGGTCGGTACGGTGGAGGCCCGGAGCCGCGATCGCGCCACGGATCGACCGGGCGATGCGTCACCAGATGAGCGACCCGGGCCTGGCCGTGGAGCGTCGCCGCTCGGGCGCTGGGAACCGCTTGCGCGGCGCCGTAGATGCGCGACAGCTCGGCGCAACCGTTGGCGCCGTCGTCGTCGTGATCGTGGTGCCCGAGGTCGTGATCGTCGTCCCCGACCCCGTGCTCGATCAGGTGCGCCGCCTGCTCGAGCACCTCGATGGTCGGCACGGTGGCCAACACGATCAAGAGAGCGAGCAGCGAGCGGCGCATCGGCGATTAACGATACGGCGGCTTGGCCTCAGTGCCAAGCGCCGGTCCCGCGCTCACTCGTCGAACGGCGAGATCATGACGGCCTTGGGCTGGCCCTTGGCCACGACCGCCTTCTCGTAGTAGTCGGCGGCCTTGAGGCCGCTGGCGTCGACCGCCTTCAGCTCGGCGTCGATCAGCGCCTTGAACGACGCCAGGTCGCGGGCCTGGGCCGGCTTGCCGTTGATGAAGAACGACGGCGTGCCGCTGACGCCGAACTTCTGCAGCGTCTTGCCGCTCTGCTGCAGCCAGTTCTGGCACTCGGGCCCCTCGAGGTCGGCCTTGAACTTGGTCGTGTCGAGGCCGAGGGTGCCGGCGGTGGCGACCACGCCCTCGACGGTGGCCTTGTCGCGAGCCGCGCCGCCCTGGGGGTTGGGGAAGATCGAGTCCCACAGCGCCTTCTGCATCTCGGCGGCCTTGCCCTGCTTGCCGGCGGCGCACATCGCCAGGCCCGACGGCGCGGCCGGGGCGCCGTGGATCAGCATGTACTTGGGCACGATGCGGACGTCCTTCGGGTAGGCCGCCATCACCTGCTCCATCGTCGGCGCCATCATCGCGCAGTACGGGCACAGGAACTCGTAGGCCTCGACGATCGTCACCTTGGCGTCGGCCGGACCGATCACCGGGTCGCCGGGCTCGACCGGGACCGCGTAGGTCTGGTTGGTGTCGAGCTCGGGCGGCACGGCCTGCTTGAGGAAGCCGGTGATCTTGTCGAGCTTCTTCTCGAGGCGCGCCAGGCGGCCCTCGACGTCGGTCGGCACCGAGCCCGTCGAGCCGCCGGGCGCCGCGGTGGCCGCGGGCTTCTTGTCATCTTGCTGGCAGCCGACGAGCAACGCGGCGGCGGTGAAGGAGAGGAGGACCTTGCGCATGACGGGATACTACACATGTCGTTGCACTTGTCGAGGCGAACCTCGACGACGGCGTGCGCGGCCCGACGTCGGCGACCGGCCCCGCGATCGGTCCCCCGATCTGCGCACAACCGGCGCGCTGCGCCCGGCTATTCCCGCCGACGACAGCGCTCGGGGCGGCCGGCCGCGGTGGTAGGCTCGCGCCGTGGTCCGCCTGTCCCTCGTCCTCGCCCTCGCCGCCGCCTGTGGCACCGCCGCGTCGACCGGCCCGACGCCCCCGACCGGGCCCGGCCCGAGCGATCCGACCGGGCCCGGCTCGCCGACCGACGCCCCGGCCCCGGCCGCGGTGGTGGCTCGTCCCGGCGAGCAGATGATCTACAAGATCAGCCTGCTCGGCCTCGACGTCGCCGAGTTCACCGTCAGCATCGGCGCCGCGACCATGCTCGACGGCGCGCCGACCATCCCGGTCGAGACCCACGCGGTCAGCTCGCCGCTCCTGACCCTGTTCCACAAGGTCGACGACACGCTGCAATCGTGGATCGATCCCACGACCGGTCGGCCGATCGCGTTCCGCGCCCACGAGATGGCGTCGGCCAAGAGCGACGCCCTCGAGGACACCGAGGTGCGGTTCGCGCCCGATCGGTTCGACGTCAACGTCGTCCGCGACGGCCAGCCGATCGCCGAGCAGCAGATCGTGCGCGGCCACCCCTACGACGTGCCATCGATGCTGGTGTTCCTGCGCGGCTGGGACGCGCCGACCGGCGCCACCGTCGACCTCGACGTCATGCGCTCGCGCACGGTGTGGCGGGTCCAGCTCACGGTCGGCAAGCGCGAGCCGGTGATGACCGCCCTCGGCGAGTTCGCCACCGTGCGGTTCGATGGCTCCGGGGTGCGGCTCCTGCGCGACGGCACCGAGGATCCCGAGTCCGATCGCCGCAAGTTCTCGCTGTGGGTCAGCGACGACGCCGATCGCGTGCCGGTGCGGCTGGTCGCGCACACCGACTACGGCGACATCCGCATGGACCTGGTCGACTACCGGGCCGAATAGCCCGCGGCCGCGGCGCCGGCTGCGGCGCGGCTGACCGAAAAGATGCGCGGGTCGGTGGCCCGTGGCACCACCCGAGGATGGCCCGCGTCTGTCCTCTCTCGCTCGTCGCGCTGGTCGCCGCCTGCGGCAGCCACGGCGCCACGCCACCGCCGGTGGCCAAGGCCGAGTCGCCCTCGGCCACCGCGCCCGCGCCGACCACCGCGGCGCCCGCGCCCGCCGCGCCGGCGGGACCACCGCCGACCCTGGCGGCAACCCCGCGCCTCGACCTGGCCGCCAACCGCGCTCGCTGGCACGTCTACGACCGCGGCCTGGTCTTGACCGTCGCCGACGAGGGCCTGCGCAAATACGACCAGAGCTACCGCTCGCCGTGGAGCGCGGTGCGCGGCGACGGCGCCGGGGCGTACCGCACCGCCCGCGGTCCGGCGACCCTGACCTTCCCGTGGACCGCCGGCGACGGCGCTGGCCCGGTGACCGCGATCGTGCGCGGCGACAACCTGGCGCGGGCCCGCCTCCGCCTCGACGGCCGACCGCTGCCGGCGCCGGTGGTCGACGGCGACCGCGCGACCGTGACCGTGCCGACCGGCCTGGCGCCCGGCGAGCACACCCTGACCGTCGAGGGCCGCGACGTGCGCTGGCGCTCGATCGAGCTGGCGACCAGCGACGGCCCGGCCTGCGCCGAGGCCGGGACCTGGCGCCAGGTGGCGCTCTACGCCGAGCTGCCGGCCGGCGCTCACCTGGCCGGGACGCCCGCCGTCCCCGGCGAGGTCGTGGTCCGCACCGTCGACGAGGGAGGCGCCGCGCGCGAGCTGTACCGCGGCCCGGCGGCCGGGTTGGCGACGCCGCGCCCGGTGCTGGTCGAGGCCGACCACGTGGTCCGCCTGGAGCTGGCCGCCGTCGACGGATGCGCCCGCTGGGACGACCTCGCCCTGGGCGTGATCGCGCCGCCGCCGCCGGCCGCCGCGCCGCCGCCGCCGCGCCACCTGATCCTGATGGTGGTCGACACCCTGCGCGCCGATCGCCTCGCCGCCTACGGGCCGACCCGGGTGACCACGCCGCGCCTGACCGCGGCCGCCGCCCGCGGCGCGGTGTTCCTCCGCCACCAGTCGATGGCGCCGTCGTCGCCGCCGTCCCACGCCACCTTGCACACCGGCCAGATCCCGCGGGTCCACGGCATCACCGGCGACGACGGCACCCTCGGCGCCGACACCCCGATCGTGTCGGCGCTCCTGGCCGGCGCCGGCTTCGTCGCGACCTACGCCGGCAACAACGACTTCGCGATGAGCCGGTTCAAGAAGGTCGGCCGTTGGCAGTCGTTCACCACGCCGTACTACGCCCACGGCAAGGACTGCGCGCCGATCATCGAGGCAGGTCTAGCCGCGGTGCGCGCCGCCGAGGCCGCCGGGCAACAGGCGTTCGTGTCGCTCCTGCCGATCGAACCCCACGTCGCCTACCGCTTCCACGACGGCATCACCGAGGCGTACTGGCCGGGGCCGTGGCCCAAGCCCTTCGCCAAGCGCGTCACCGGCGCCCACCTCGGGCGGCTGCGCTCGATGAAGCTCACCGACGACGATTGGCACCGCCTGCGCGCGCTCTACGATGGCGAGGTCACGCGGTTCGACGCGTGCTACGGCGCGCTCGAGGACGGCCTGCGCGCCGCCGGCGTCCTCGACGCGACCGCGATCGTCCTGGCCTCGGATCACGGCGAAGGCCTGGGCGAGCGCGGCGGCCGCGCCGGTCACGCCTATGGCCTGCACCGCGAGCTGGTCGCCACGCCGCTCATCATCCTCGGCGGCGCGCCGGCGGCGCGGGTGACTGTGCCGACCTCGAACCTCGACGTCGCGCCGACGCTCCTCGAGCTGGCGGGCGTGCCGCCCGACCCGCGGATGATGGGCCAGAGCCTCTTGCCGCTGGCGCGGGCCGCGGTGGCCTGGCCGCGAGTGGTCGCCAGCGAGTACGGCAAGAGCTACGGCCTGCGCGCCGGGCGCTGGCATCTGGTCGTCGACTACGACGGCACGCAGCACCTCTACGACGTGGTCGCCGATCCCGACTCCGAGCGCGATCGCGCCGGCGACGCGGCGGTGGCGCTGCGCTACCTCCGCGATGGCGCCGGGCTGTTCTTGGCTCACCGCACGCGCTGGCACGCCGCGACCTGGGGTGACCTGACCAACCTGGCGCCCGGCAACCCGCTGGCGGTATCGTCCGGGCGATGACCGACGACGCCGACGCGGCGACGCGGCGACGCGACCGCCGCCTGGCCCTGGCCCGCGCGTTCGTCGACAACGTGCCGCACAACCACGCGCTGGGCCTGGTCGTCGAAGGCCTGGCCGATCGCACCGCGCGGTTTCGCCTGCCCTACGCCGCCAAGCTGGTCGGCAACCCCGAGACCGGGGTCCTGCACGGCGGCGCGATCACCGCGCTCCTCGACGCGTGTTGCGGTGCCGCGGTGTTCGCCGCCTTGCCGCAGCTCCAGCCGATCGCCACCCTCGATCTGCGCATCGACTACCTGCGGCCGGCCGAGCCCGGCAAGGACGTCTGGGCCGAGGCCACCTGTCACCACATGAGCAAGCACGTCGCGTTCGTGCGCGCGGTGGCCGAGCACGCCGACGGCGGCGCGCCGATCGCGACCGCGGCGGGCACGTTCATGATCGCGACCAAGCTCGGCACCGTCGCGCCTCGAGGTGGTGGCGCATGACCGCCGACGCGCGCCCCAGCTCGACGGTGTTCTCGCACATCGCCGCGGCGCGGGCCGCCGGCGACCCCGGGCGCCTGCTGGCCGCGGTTCCGTACGCGCAGTTCCTCGGCCTCGACGCCGCGCTCGTCGACGGCGAGCTCGTCACGACGATGCGCTACGCGCCGCACCTGATCGGCAACCCGGCGCTGCCGGCGCTCCACGGCGGCACCCTGGGCGCGCTCCTCGAGTCGGCCGCGGTGTTCTCGCTCCTGTGGGCAGCCGAGACCGCGGTCCTGCCCAAGACCATCACCATCACCGTCGACTACCTGCGGTCCGCCGGCCCCCGCGACACCAGCGCGATCGGCGTCGTGACCCGACTCGGCCGCCGGGTCGCCGCCGTCCGCGTCGAGGCCTGGCAAGAGAGCCGCAGCCAGCTCGTCGCCGCCGCCCACGCCCACTTCCTCATCAAGCGCGAAGCCTAAACTAGCCTCCGCCTCAACCTCGGCCTCGGTCTCGGTCTCGGTCTCGGCCTCAGTCTCGGTCTCGGTCTCGGTCTCGGTCTCGGTCTCGGCCTCAGTCTCGGTCTCGGTCTCGGCCTCAGTCTCGGTCTCGGTCTCGGCCTCGGGGGTCCCCCGCGAACTCGCGCTCCGCGTCCCTCAGTCCCCGATGAACGTCGGTGGCAACATCCCATCGCGATCGCCCGCACGCGCTTGCGGGGCCCGAGGTCAGGTCGGATCGTTTTTGGAGGGGGCCCCGGCGAATGCCGGGGGAGGTTTTTTGCGAAAAAACCTCAACCAATCTTGTGCATGATCTCCGGCTCGGTCGCGAAGAACCGGTTGCGGGCCGGATCGTTCCACCGCCGGTAGTCGATCTCCCACGGCACGACCCGCGCCGTGCCGGGGCCGACGTGGATCGTACACGCCATCGGGGTGACCGAGCGGTAGCTCGACTGTTCGGGCAGATCGTCGTTGTCGGCGCCGCCGGCCGAGAACAGGTTGAGCAGGGTCGTCGGGTTGCCGGGGTAGACCTCGCGGAAGCCCTCGTCGATCTTCTCGTGGCCGCGCACCAGCATCGTGCAGCCGATCCGCTTCATGAACTTCTCGAACTGCAGGCGTCCGAACGGGAAGCGGGCGTTCTCGGCCTGCAGCTCGTCGGGGATGTAGTCGGCGCTCGACGGATCGCTCCACAACATCTGGAACCGCAGATCGGCGTCGTTGAGCGCCGAAAGGTCGGTGAAGCGATCGTCCACGTCGCGGTCGCGCGGGATGCCGGCGTGGACGAACATCGTGCGGTCGAACAGGAGCACGTTGGGGAGCTGCTCGAAGAACTGCATGTAGGCCTCGAACATCTCGCCCGGCATGTAGCCGACCAGGGTGTTGATGGCCTCGGCCGGCTTGACCCCGCCGTAGATGCGGCCCTTGTACTCGATGTAGTACTCGTGGTTGCCGCGCAGCATGTAGACGTGGTCGGGCGCGGCCGCGAACATCTGCATGACCGTGCGCAGGATGCCGTTGTACGAGAACCGGCCGCGGTCGATGTAGTCGCCGAGGAGGACCAGCTTGGGGTTGGGCCGCCGCGGGTCCTTCTTCCACGCGTCGACCTTGGCGAAGAAGTCCGACTGCATGAGCGCGCCCTTCAGGCACGAATAGCAGCCGTGGAGGTCGCCGAGCACGGTCAGCTCGTAGCTCTCGCCGGCGCCGACCGGGTGGACGTAGGTGTGGCCGTCGAGGAACGGGGCCTGACCGGCCAGCTCGGCGACGGTCTGCTTGCCGGCCAGCTTGCCGGCGCCGGCCGCGCGCTGGGCCGCCAGCTTGGCCTCGACGGTGCGCATCAGCTTGAGGTCGGCCTCGGCCTGGCGCCGCAGGGTGTCGGGGTCGGCCGAGTAGTGCTGCTCGAAGCGCTGGAAGAACGGGTGATCGTCGGCCCGCGGGTGGACCCGCGACGGCGCCGTGATCTCGACCAGCGGGCCCTCGATGGGCTCGGCGGCGCCGGCGTCGACCTTGACCGGCGCGTGCAGCAGGGCCTCGAGCTCCTCGCGGAAGCGGGCCTCGGCCGGATGGACCGAGCCGTCGGCGTAGATCAGCTCATCGACGGTGGCCAACAGCTCGCCGCGGTTGGCCGGGTCGAAGCCGCTCCAGATCTCGAAGCAGCGCAGCTTGAGCTTGGCGTAGACGAACTCCTCGGGGCGCTCGGCGTCGGCGACCGCCTCGTCGAACAGCGCCCGGATCTGGGCGTCGATCTGCTCGAAGACCTCGTGGAAGTGCGCGACGAAGCGGTTGGTGACCTCGGCGCGCTGGGCCGGCGTCGCGTCGGGCATCGAGGCCCGGGCCCGCGCCGACACGAGCTGTCGGATGTGGATCTTGACGAAGGTCTTCTCGGTCTGGTCGAAGTCGCCGTCGATGTACCCGAACGCCGTCAGGTAGAAGATGATGGCGTTCATCTGGTGTTCGGCGACGTCGGGATCGTGACTGAACTGGAGCATCACTCGGCCGGGGTGAGCTTGCCGCCGCCGGTGACGGCGCGCAACCCCGGCGGCCCGCCGCGCGCATCCTCGGCGCGCCTGGGATATGCTCGAGTCCCGTGCGCCCTGCCCGCCTCGCCGCCCTGCTCGCGGTCGCCCTGACGACGACCACCGCCGCCGCCGATCCGCCGCGCCGGATCGAGGTCGGCGGCTTCCTCGGGCTCGACTACTTCGGCGACGACATCGAGCTCGGCAACTCGTGGGCGCCCGAGCAGGTCCCAGGGACCGCGCTCCTCGCCGGCGGACGGGCCGGGTTCATCGCCCTGCCCGATCTGATGAAGGGCTCGACCCTCGACCCGCAGCTCGGCGTCGAGGCCGAGCTCAAGCTGGCCCTGGCCGGCACCGGCGAGTCGGCCGAGGGCGGTCGCGCCAGCTACGCCGCGCCGGTGATCGGCTGGCGCCTCCACGCCCTGGCCCGACTGCGCTCGGGGCACCTCCTGACCCCACACCTGGTGGTCGGCCTGGGCGGCGAGAGCGTGATCACCGGTTCGCCGTTCATGTCCGACGACAGCGACGCGGCCTTCTACTGGGGCCCCGGCGTGTCGTGGAAGCTGACCGATCGTCTCGACGGGCGGGTCGACCTGCGCCACGGCCTGACCGCCGGCCGCATCGACGGCACCGTGTCGACGGTCGAGCTGCACTTCGGCGTCACGACCGGCTGGGACCTGACCCGCGGGCCGGCCACCCCGCCGCCGCCGCCGCGCGACACCGACGGCGATGGCATCCTCGATCGCGACGACGAGTGTCCGGCCGAGCCCGAGACCATGAACGGCTTTCGCGATCGCGACGGTTGCCCCGACGTCGCCGATCGCGACGGCGACGGCATCCTCGATCCCGACGATCGCTGCGTCGAGGATCCCGAGACCGTGAACGGCGTCGACGACGACGACGGCTGCCCTGAGATCGATCACGACGGCGACGGCCTGGTCGGCTCGCGCGACGCCTGCCCGACCGACGCCGAGGACTTCGACAAGCACCAGGACGAAGACGGCTGCCCGGATCTCGACAACGACGGCGACGGCAAGCCCGACGCCGCCGACGTGTGCCCGGCCGACCCCGAGGTCTACAACGGCTTCGACGACGACGACGGTTGCCCCGACGAGCTGCCCCGCGTGATCAAGCAGTACACCGGCGTGATCCAGGGCATCACCTTCGAGTTCGCCAAGGCCCGGATCCGCCCAGCCTCGAAGAAGACCCTGAACCAGGCCGCCAAGATCTTGCGCGAGTACGCCGCGATCCGGATCCGGATCGAGGGCCACACCGACGACCGCGGCAGCCGCGAGCGCAACCTGGCGCTGTCGCAGAAGCGGGCCGACGCGGTGAAGTGGTATCTGGTCGATCAGGGCATCGCGGCGGATCGGATCGAGACGATCGGCCACGGCCCGGACGTGCCGCGGGCGACCAACAAGACCAACAAGGGCCGCGCCGAGAACCGGCGGATCGAGTTCCACATCATCGTCGACGATCAGACCGGGACGGTGGTGTCGCCGGCGCCCGCGCCGGAGAGCCAGCCGACCGCGCCCGCGCCGGCGCCGGAGACCCAGCCGACCGCGCCCGCGCCGGAGACCCAGCCGACCGCGCCCGCGCCGGCGCCGGAGACCCAGCCAAGCGCGCCCGCGCCCGCGCCGGCGCCGGAGAGCCAGCCGACCGCGCCCGCGCCGGAGAGCCAGCCGAGCGCGCCCGCGACCGACCTGCGCTGACAAGACCGAGACCGAGGCGGAGTCCGAGACCGAGGCCGAGACGGAGACCGAGACCGAGGCGGAGACCGAGGCAGAGGCCGAGGCCGAGGAGGACTTAGCCCAGCGCGAGGGCGCGCAGCCACGCGGCGTACTCGCGGGCGGTGAAGCGCAGCGCGCGCAGCGGATCGTCCTCGAGGCCGCGGCGCGGATACGCCACGCGCGCGTCGAAGCCCACGCGCGTGAAGCAGCGGGTCGCGCGCCGGCTGTGGAAGCGCTGGGTCGCGAGCCAGACGGTGTGGACGGTGGGCGCCAGCGCGCGGACCAGGCGCGCGTTGTCGGCGGTCGAACGAGCGGCGTCTTCGACCGCGATCGCAGCCGAGGGGACCCCGGCGACCTGCAGGGCCTCGGCGATCGCGTCGGCCTCGGTCACGCGGGCGCCGCGGTTGCGGCCGCCGGTCGCGATCACCCGCGCGCCGGCGCCGGCCCGCCACAGCGCGACCGCGATCGCGACGCGTTCGGCCACCACCGGGCCGACCCGATCGTCGGTGAGCGGCGCCCCCAGGACCACGATCGCGTCGCGTCGCGCGAGGACCACCTCGCCGTCGAGCGCGACCCCGGCGGTCAAGGGCCGCGCCAGGAGCGCGACCGCGCGCCCGATCATGGCGCCGCGGCGGCGGCCGGCGCCGGCACGAGCGCGGGCTCGACCTCGGCCAGGGCGTAGGCGATCGCCGCGATCGCCGCGACCCCGTCGGCCAGCGCCGTCGGGTCGACCTTGTCGAGGGTGTCGGCCGGGCTGTGGTGGTAGTCGAAGTACGCGCGACCGTCGACCCACAGGCCGAGGCCGAGCACGCCGGTGTCGACCAGCGGGCCGACGTCGGCGCCGGCGTCGCCGTCGCGCAGCTCGGCGGCGCCCACCGGCGCCAGCAGGCCGGCCAGCTCGGCGACCGCGGCGCGCACCCGGGCGTCGCCGTGGGCTGCGATCGAGAAGCCGCGCGGCGCGAACCCGCCGCTATCGGTCTCGAGCGCGGCGACGTGGCGCTCACCGGCGTGGGCCGCGGCATAGGCTCGTCCGCCGCGCAGGCCGTTCTCCTCGTTGGTGAACAGGACCACGCGGATGGTCCGACGCGGGACCAACCCGAGGCGGCGCAGGGTGGTGAGGGCGGTCATCACGTGGACCACGCCGGCGCCGTCGTCGTGCGCGCCCTGGCCGACATCCCACGAGTCGAGGTGAGCGCCGATCACCACGAGCTCGTCGGGGCGCTCGCGCCCGCGCAGCTCGGCGATGACGTTGGCCGATGGCGCGTCGGGCAAGGTCCGCGCGCCCATCGTGAGCTGGACCCGGACCGGACCGGTCGCCGCCAGCCGCACGATCAGGTCGGCGTCCTCGGTGGTGATGGCGGCCGCCGGGATCCGGGGCGCGTCGTCGGCGTAGCGCATCGCGCCGGTGTGCGGCGTGCGCAGGCTCCGCGCGGTCACGCTGCGCATCAGGACCCCGACCGCGCCCAGGCGGGCCGCCGCGCTGGCGCCGCCGCCACGAAACCGGACGACGTCGCCGTAGCCCGAGCCGTGCTCCTCGGTCCACGCCGGCATCGCGACGTCGTAGAGGACGATCGCCCCCTTGACCTCGGCGGCCCGAGCCGCGAGCTCGTCCCAGCTCCGCACCACCACGACCGGCGCGGTCAACCCACCGCGCGGCGTGCCGACCGACCCGCCCAGGCCGAGCATGACCAGCTCGCGCGCGACCGGCGCGACCACCCGGGCGTGCTCGACGCCGCGCTCCCACCGCGGCACCATCACCGGTTCGGTGCGCACGTCGTGGCCATCGGCGGTGAGCGCGGCGACCGCCCAGGCGATCGCGCGATCGAGGGCCGGGCTGCCCGACAGCCGATGCCCGATGCCGTCGGTCAGCTCGGCCAGGCGCAGGTAGGCGGTGCGGTCGGCGCGGGCGGCGGCGAGGATCTGGGCGACCGCCGGGCGCAGCGGGTCGGCCAGCGGGGTCGGCGGCGCGACCGGCGCGGGATCGGCGGCGACGCGGTCGTCGGGACCGGGGGCCGGGCTCGGCGCGACCGGCGCGGGACCGGCGGGGCCGCGGCGCGCCGGCGCGGGCGCGGGCCGACACGCCAGGAGCGCGATCAGCGCGGCCGTCAGCCCCGCCGGCAGCTCCCTCATGGGTCGACGGCCTCGCTGGCCGACTCGCTGGCCGACTCGCTCGTCGGCTCGACGGCGGCGCCGGCGCCGACCGCGATCCGGGCGCACAGCTCGAGGCGCGCGACCACCCGATCGACCGCGGCGACCTCGGGCCGGCGGCCCTCGGCCAGCGCGGTCAGCGGCAGCAGCTGATCGATCTCGGCGCCGCAGCCCGGGAACACCCGGTGGCGGACGCCGTCGCCGTCCCAGCCGGCCAGCCAGCCGTCGACGTCGCGCGCCAGGGCCGCGCGCAGCTCGGGGTCGACCGCGCGGGAGAAGGCGACGCGATCGCCGCGGCACAGGAACCGCCGATCGAAGCTCGGCTCGTCGAGGGCGAAGCTCGGCTCGAGAGGTGGAGGTGCCGGGTGGGTGCCGCGCGCGACCGCGGTCCAGGCCGGGACCCGCGCGCTCTCGCGGCCACACACCAGATCGACCGACACCACCGCGCCGGCGACCCGGGTGATCGCGAGGCGGACCGGCACGTGGTGGCGCTCGGTGATGACCACGGTCGAGATCTGCCCGTGGTCGCCGCGCACCGAGACTGCGCTGACCTCGCCGCCGGCGCCGCGCAGCCGGGCCACGACCTCGGACACGAAGCCGAGCCAGGCCTCGTCGTCGATCGCCGGCGTCACCGCCGACAACCCGCGGCGCTCCTCGGCGATCACCAGCGGCGCGGCGTCGACCATGGCCAGGAGCCCGGCGGCGACCACGACGTAGTTCATCGGCCACGCGAAGCCGAGCCCCGCCGCGACCACCAGGCCCAGGCCAACCCCGAGGCGGCGCCGCGCCGGGCTGTCGGCCACCACGCAGCTCGCGATCGTCCAGGTCATCGCCGACAGCGCGAACAGCCCGAGGTGGACCCACGAGATCCGCACCGGGCCGAGGGCCAGGCCCGACAGCGCGTCGCGCGCCCCGACGCTGAACCCGAAGGTCCGCTCGATCGCCGCGATCGTGGTCGGCAGGTTGGCGAACAGCATGAACATGCCCAAGGCCGACACCGCGGTGGCCGCGACGAACGGCACGAGCTGCACCATCGCCCGGGACAGGGGCCGCGGCGCGAGCACGAGCGGTGCCGCCAGCGCCGCCAGCGCGGTCGCGAGCGCGAGGCGATGGCCGAAGCTGGCCCGCGCCGCGCCGCTCCACAGCTCCTCCTCGGTCCAGATCCGATCGGTGAACAGCGCCAGCACCGCGTACAGAAGGACCGGCGCGGCGACCAGCCCCAGGCCGATCGCGGTCACGCGCTCGTGCCCCGCCAGCCACGGCGCGGCGATCGCGTAGAGCGCCACTCCGCCGATCGCCGCGGTCATGATCCAGGCCGGCCCGCCCGCGTTCACCATGCCGCCGACCGCGGTCACGACCAGCGCGACCACGCACGCGCCGCCCAGGTATCCGCCGAGCCGCACCGGCGCCGGCGCCCCCCGGCGACGATGGGCCTCGAGGCGCCCGACCACGAGGGTGAGCACGCCGAGGACCGTGGCGAAGTAGAGGAGGAACAGCGCCAGGTAGTCGAGGGCGACGTACCAGGCCGGCGGCGGGACCGGCTTGCCGGGCGCGTACCGCGCGGTCCCCGGCAGCTCGATGCCCTTGAGCAGGAACCGGCCGAGGAAGGCCTCGAGCGCGACGACCACCAGGAGCGTCCGCTCCATGGCTTGGCGCGTCCGCGGGTACACGTCCATGTAGCCGAAAAACTTAGACGGGAAGGGTAGTTGCGTCAAGGCACTGGAAAAGAACTGGCCCAGTCTACATAGGTTCACCATATCCTACATGTCATGAAGACGTTGCCGGCTGCCTGCCTCGCCCTGGTCGCCCTGGCCTCGTCGGCGCGCGGCGACGCCGCGGCCACGCCCCCGCGCTCGCGACCGCTGGTCGTCCTCGACGCCGGCCATGGCGGCTCCAACGGCGGCGCGGTCGGCGCGGTGCCCGGCCTCCTCGAGAAGCACCTGACCTTGGCCTTGACCCTCGCGGTGCGCGACCGCCTCGCCGCCGGCGGCGTCGACGTGCTCCTCACGCGCGATCGCGACGTGACCTTGACCCTGCGGCAGCGGGTCGCCCTGGCCAACAAGCAGGCCGCCGATCTGTTCGTGTCGATCCACGCCAACGCCTCTCCCGAGCGGGTCCAGCGCGGCTTCGAGACCTTCGTCCTCACCGCCGCCGGGGTCGATCGCGACGCCCGGGCGCTGCGCTCCGAGACCGGCACGCCGCGCCGCGGGGTCGACCCGACGACCGCCCTGGTCCTCGACGATGTCGAGCGCGGCGCCGCGCAGTGGGAGGCCGCCGACCTGGCGGTCGCGATCCAGCGCGAGCTGCGGGCGCTGCGCGGCGGCGCCGGCGATCGCGGGGTCCGCCAGGACGCCCACCATGTGCTCCTGGGCGCGACCATGCCCGCGGTGCTGGTCGAGGTCGGCTTCATCGATCACCCGATCGAGGGCCGCGAGCTGGCCACCCCGGCGGTCCAGGCCGGCCTGGCCGACGCGCTCGCCAAGGCGATCCTCGCCGCCGTGCCGGCGCGCTGACCGCGGGCCGCGAGCCGCGGTGTATGGTCCCGGCCATGCGCCCCGATGGCCGTCGCGCCGATCAGCTCCGCCCCCTCGAGATCATCACCGGCTTCCAGAAGCACGCCGAGGGCTCGGCCCTGGTCAAGCTCGGCGACACCTGGGTGCTGTGCGCGGCCTCGGTCGAGAAGACCGTGCCGCCGTTTCTGATCGGCAAGGGCCAGGGCTGGATCACCGCCGAGTACGCGATGCTGCCGCGCTCGACCCACACCCGCAGCAAGCGCGATCCCGGCGGCCGCGGCAAGGAGATCCAGCGGCTGATCGGCCGGGCGCTGCGGGCCGCGGTCGATCTCGGCAAGCTCGGCGAGCGCACGATCACCGTCGACTGCGACGTGCTGTCGGCCGACGGCGGCACCCGGGTCACGTCGATCACCGGCGCGTGGATCGCGGTGGCCCTGGCCCTGCGCGGCCTGGTGGAGCGCGGCGCGCTGCCGGATCTGAGCGCCCTGCGACCGCCGGTGGCCGCGGTCTCGGTCGGGGTCGTCGACGGCCAGGTCGTCCTGGATCTCCCGTATGTCGAGGACTCGCGCGCCGAGGTCGACATGAACGTGGTGATGGCCGAGAGCGGCGAGCTGATCGAGGTCCAGGGCACCGCCGAGGGCGCGCCGTTCTCACGCGCCCAGCTCGACGCCATGCTCGACCTGGCCAGCCGCGGGATCGCCGAGCTGACCCGGGCCCAGCGCGCGGCGGTGGGCTGATGCGGCCGCTGGTCGTCGCCACCCGCAACCGCGGCAAGCTCTACGAGCTGCGCGCGATGTTCGCCGCCACCGACCTCGAGGTGATCGACGTCGCCGAGGCCGAGGTCCGCCTGGGCGTCACCATCCCGGACACCGTCGAAGACGCCCCGACCTTCGTCGGCAACGCCGGCAAGAAGGCCCGCGAGGTCGCCGGCGCGACCGGCTGGCCGGCCCTGGCCGACGACAGCGGCCTCGAGGTCGACGCCCTCGGCGGGGCC
>Ga0075163_10004390_pt1 | contig 18935 bp, 13 predicted proteins | sample JI1023141ADNA_FD_71478 | JGI IMG/M metagenome (GOLD analysis project Ga0075163, IMG submission 71478) | Wastewater effluent complex algal communities from Wisconsin, to seasonally profile nutrient transformation and Carbon sequestration -... | ecosystem: Engineered > WWTP > Effluent > Algae...
GCAGCCGTCTCACAGAGACGGCCTACAACTGCCCCTTGTAGCGCGTCTGTGCCAGACGCCATCCGCGCAGCCGTCTCACAGAGACGGCCTACAACTGCCGCACAGAGACGACTTACAACTGTCTCACAAAGACGGCTTACAACCCTTCACTTACCCGCCTGACCATGCCTGAGCCGCTCCGATGGGACTCTGTATCGCCCACGACCGGGCAGGCTCTGAAGTGGAATCAAAAAGGAGCCAAATGGAATGGCACCTGGCCAGCCGCATCCAAGCCTTCAGAACCCAAGAAGCATCATAAACCGAAACTGCCACCACCCACCAACCTACCCACCATGAGCGATTCATTCCAATACATCACACGGCCCACCTCCAGCGGCACGGGCACCACCACTCAGCCCGTTTATCGCGGCACCAAGACCAAGGACGAACTCGTCGCCGAGATTACCACCCGCATCGGCGCTGCTCCGCCCACCATCGACCTCGTCATTTGCACCTTGTCCGAGGTGATCATCGACTGGTGTACGCAGGGCTGGAAGGTCGCCCCGTGTCACGACCTCGTCGGCTTCCGCCTCACCACCGGCGGCAGCACGCCCGTCGGCGCACCCGAGGACTGGAACTTCGACAGCATGAACATCGACCTCAATTGCCACTGGGGCGAGACCGGCGAGGCCCGCAGCCGCGCCCTCTTCGTTGCCGAGAAAGTGGGCGAGCAAGGCCGCGCCGCCCCCGTCTTCGTCGATGTCTATGACAGCGAGACCAAGGAGCCCAATCACTACCAGCCCACCAAGGGGCTCTTCACCCGGTATCAGAACCGCAACTTCCTCTTCGACATCGCCCAGGGATGCAAGGCCCGCTTCCGCAAGGCCGACAACACCTTTGCAGACGCCGCCGGTTACCCCTTCATCAAAGGCAACACCGTCGTCATAACCCCGCCCGCCGGGCTGACGGGTACTGTCTATCTGGAGATCACCGCCCTCATCAATGGCTCCCTGCGCACCTCCGAGTATCCCTTCCCGCTGACCTGAGATGCGTCTGCTCTCCGAAACTAGGCCGCCCCCTGCTGCCAGCCCCGGCCGCAGCAGGAGCCTCCAGCCCCCGCACCTGCAACGGCCACTCAGCCCCCTGCGGCCCCGACCTGCCGCACCTCCGGCCAGCAGGGGCCGCACCAGCCAGCCCGACCTGCCGCACCTACTGCCAGCATGTGCCGCACCTGCAACCCCAAGGCCGCCCCATGCAACCTCCCACCCCCGGCCCACCGCCCCGCCATGCCCGGCCTAGTCGGAGTCAGGGCTCTACCCGATCAGGAAAACCACCGCCACCCCTCAACAACCCTGATCGCCTGAAGGCTTGACTCCAATACCACTGCCCCGCTACGCTCGTTCTTCCTGCTCGATCCATCACCATGAAATCCTTCCGTACCGTCATTCGACAGTTGGCATTCATCATTGTCCCCCTGCTCCTCACCGTCCCCGCCGCCGCGCAGATTCCCAATACGCTGCTCCACTCCATCCCGCCGACTGGCCCCCCACAGAGCGGGGTGCAGTCCGGCACTGCGGTCGCAGTGGGCGGCGGCTATGTGGTAGTCGGCGCGCCTTTCGATGACACCGATAACGTCGATGCGGGCGCGGTGCAGGTTTTCGACGTACACAGCGGGGCATTGGTACAAGTGCTGTCGAATCCTGGCGCGGGGAGCAATGACCAGTTTGGCGGCGCGGTAGCCATCTCCGGCACACGGATAGCGGTGGGCGCGGCAAATGCTGATGCCGGGGCGACAGACGCCGGCATGGTCTATCTTTTTGACCTGAGCAGCGCCACACCCACGGTGCCAGTGCTGACCTTGACCAATCCCACGCCTGATACGAGCGACTCCTATGGCGTGGCCGTGAGCATGGATGGCGCACGGGTGGCGGTGGGAGCGATCCGGGATGACACGGCGGCAACAGATGCGGGGGCCGTTTATGTCTATGATCTCAACAGCCTTACGCCAGCCACGCCGGTCCTCAGCCTGTTTAATCCCGGTCCGCCGGAGGGCGACTACTTCGGCTTTGCCGTGGGCCTCTCTGGCCCGCTGCTGGTGGTGGGCGCGGTGCGTGACGATGTCGGGGGCTTCAATGACGCTGGCAGCGCCTATGTATATGACCATACCAACGGCACGCTCATCGCCACGCTGAACAATCCCGACCCGGCGTTGCAGGACCAATTCGCCCGAGTGGTGGCGATCTCCGGCAATCGGGTGGTGGTGGGCGTGTGGCAGGACAATAACTTGGGCACTGATGCGGGAACCGTCTTCGTCTATGACATGGGCGGCGCATCCCCGGATGTGCCGACAGTTCTATTGACCAATCCTGGCATCGCACCCAACGGGTTCGACAACTTTGGGACGTCAGTGGCAGTGTCAGGCGCACGGATCGTGGTGGGCACCTGGCGGGATGACGTCGGAGAGACAGACGCCGGATGCGCCTATGTCTTCGATGTCAGCGGTGGAACACCGACAGTGCCAGTGGCGACGCTCAACAATCCTACACCCGGATTGGGGGATAATTTTGGCCGCGCGGTCGGCTTCGACGGCATTTATGCTGTCGTCGGCGCTCACTTAGACGATGACAAGGCTCTCGATATGGGCACCGCCTGGATTTACGGCCCGGTGGATGGCGACAACGATGGCCTGCGCGACCTCTGGGAGATCGCCCAGTTCGGCACCACGGCCGGCCACGGCCCGCTGGATGACCACGATCACGACGGCTACAACGAGCTGCTCGAACTCGGCCTTGGCCTCACCCCCACTGTGTCCAACCCCGGCGGCATTCCCGGCATGACGCAGGAGGGCGGCTACCTGACGATGACTCTCACCAAGCAGTCCGGCGTGGCCTACGAGGTGCAGAGCGCAGGCTCGCTGCTGCCCGCGCTGCCGGATTCGTTCAGTGCAGGTACAACGACGGTGCTCATCGACAACGCCACGACGCTGAAGGTGCGGGACAACTTCCTCATCAGCACAGCACCGGGGCGTTTCATACACGTGAAAGTGACGGCGGCTCCTTGATGGGAGCGAAGAATAGGCGTCCTCGCCTGTCGATGGCTCGAGGCTTTCAGCCTTCGTTCAGGGAATTGAGATCAAGGCTGGAAAGCCTCGAGCCGTTGACAGCCAGGAATGCCTGCCCTCCGGGCGGTTTGCTTCTCTCGATCATGCCGAATGCGCCAGCCGAAGCATCGCCATCAAACCATGCTCTGGGCATCACGCTCAGGCGTAGCACCTTGCCCTGGCCGCTTTTGCCGCAGATCGACGCAAGGCCATCGGAGTGGAAGAGCAACCAAACTTACGACCTCGCGCGAACGGCGACTGATTCACCATGGGCGTCGAGTCCCTCGATCTGGCTGAAGACTCGGACGAATGGCTCGGACTTTGCGCAGGATTCCTGGTCGAGCCGGATGATGCTGGTGCGGCGCTGGAACATATCGACGGTGAGCCCGGGGAATGACTTCCCTGCCCCGCCGGTCGGGAGCGTGTGACTGGGGCCAGCGAGGAAATCGCCAACAGCGACGGGTGAGTGATTGCCGAGGAAGATCGCGCCAGCGGTGCGGATCATCGGAAGGATGGCCTCCTCGCGCGCGGTGATGAGTGACAAGTGCTCGGGCGCGTAGTCGTTGACGAGGCGCGCTCCGTCTTCGAGCGACGGGACGAGAATGTGGAAGCAGTCCTTCTCCAGCACCGGACGCAGCATGGCCTGACGGCTGAGCTTCGCAGCCTGAGCGTCGATCTCGGCGAGGACTGCGTCGAGCAACGCGGCATCGTCGGTGATGAATCCAGCCTGACTGTCCTTCCCGTGCTCGGCTTGTGCGAGGATGTCGGCGGCGATGAATGCGGGGTTGCCTGTTTTGTCAGCGAGGATGAGGACCTCGCTCGGTCCGGGGAGCAGGTCGATGGACACAACGCCGAACGACTGCCGCTTTGCCTCGACGACGTAGCCGTTGCCGGGGCCGAAGATCTTGGCCACGGGCTTGATCGTCTCGGTGCCATACGCCATGGCGGCGATGGCCTGGGAGCCGCCGATCTTGTAAATCTCGGTCGCACCCGCGAGCCGCAGCGCCGCAAGCAATCCCGCATTCACCGTGCCGTCCTTGCCGCAGGGCGTGCAGACGACAATCTCCGGCACACCCGCGGCAGCCGCGAGCGTGACCGTCATGAGCGAGGTGGACACGAGAGGCGCCGTGCCGCCGGGAACGTAGCAGCCGACACGCTCAAACGGATGAAACACCTCGCCGACATGAGCGCCCTGCTCATTGGTGCGCGACCAGTTCTGGCGCAGACTTTGTTTCGCGAACGCGAAGACATTGCGCTGCGAGGCTTCAAGCGCATCGCGCACGGTCTGATCGACGGAAGCCCATGCGGCATCCAGTTCAGCCGTGCTGACGCGCAAGGTGGCGGGAGTGAGGCTCGCACCGTCAAACTTTGCCGCCAGTTCGATCACCGCCGCATCGCCGCGCGCGCGGACCTCCTTGATCACGCTCGCGACGACATCACGCACCGCCTCGCTCGCTTCCGGGCGGCGGTTGAGTTTGCGGATGGCGTCGGCATAGCCGGGATCAGTGTGGCGGATGATTTTCATTCGTGACATTCCGCCGGGTAGGCGGGTGCGGAGACTAGCGCATTGCGCGTGCAGTTCAATTGCAACGCTTCTGTGCGCGAGCGTTGAGCAGCACCAGATTTTTCTCGCCTTGAATGCCACACTGGGCATACTCAGCGCAGCCATGAACGATCAACCCACTCCAGATTCTCCTTTCGGCACCGCCACTGCTCACGATCCTTTCCAGGCCGCGAAGGCCAGCGCGATGAAGGCGGCTGAAGAACTCCGCGCCGCTGCGGCGCAAAAGGCACATGACTTGCGCAATGCGGCCGAGTCGAAAGCCTCACAGTTCCGGGCGACAGCCGAGAGCAAGGCGGCTGACCTGCGGGACAAGGCGGGCGAGTATCGCGAATACGCGGATCAGGCGTTCACCGACGCAAAGGGCAAGTGCGCCGACCTGCGGACTGAGGCGGAGAATTTTGCGCGTGAGAAACCGATGCAGGCAATCCTCACGGCGTTTGGTGTCGGCCTTTTCGTCGGCCTGCTTCTGCGTAAGTAGGCACGGCTCATGGAAACAGAAACCGCCAGGACTCCGCCCTCGGGGGAATCAACGGGCCTGCGCGGCTTGGCTCAGGCAGGCCTGTCGTACTTCGAGGCTCGCAGCCGGTTGTTTCAAATCGAGGCAGCGGAGGCTGGGCACCATCTCACCCGACTCGTCGTGCTCGCGGTCATGGCCGCCGGGTTGGTGGGCGCGGCATGGCTTCTCCTGATGCCGGTGGCCGTGTGGTGTATCGCTCATTATTCGGGCTTCTCGTGGCAAAGCGTGGCGGGCACGCTCGGAGCGGCGCATTTGCTGATCGGCTTGTTTTTGGTACTGCGCCTGAAGATGGCCGCGTCTCGGCTGAAGCTATTTGAGGAAACCATCAACCAATGCCGGAAGGATCGCGAATGTCTGGGCGGGAGCACACACGAAGGGATCTGAAACAGCGCGCGATCCTGGATCTGGAGCGGGCGCGGCTGTCGCTCGCCCGGCATACGGAGCAGGCATCCGTGGATCTGTCGCCCACCGCGATGGTGGAGCGCAGCTTTAGAAAGCACCGCATGGCATGGCTCGCGGGCGCGACGGTGGCCGGTGCGGTGGTGCTGCGATTCGTGCTGTCTTCATCCTCTTCCAAAAATGAGCGTGACAAATTTGTGAAATCCGGTACAAAAGGCAGGCTCTTCAAAATGCTGGCCGTTCCGCTGGTGGCAATGGGAAGGAAGGCGGCCTTTGATTTCGCGAGTCAGTATTTCAAGAACCATTTCAAGCAATCACACCCAGCGTCCGCCAACGAGCGCGACTCAATCTGATCCGATAACCCAATGTCAGCCCAACCCGAGCAAGAAGCCGTAGCAGTCGCCGTCGTCGTGGAAGAACAGCCGCAAGCACAGACCGTCCCGGTGCTGGGATCAGTGGATGATTACCTTCGCTTTTGCGTCGAGTACGATGCGTCGGACCTGCATCTCGCCACTGGATCGCCGCCCACTTGGAGACGCTACGGGAACCTCAGTCCGATCTGGGACAACGCCGAGCCACTGACGCCCGAGGACACACACCGTCTGGCGTATGGCTTCCTGACCGATGCGCAGACCGCCCAGTTGGAGAAGCGCGGGGACGTGGACTTTGCCTACTCGCCCGGTCATGGGCGCTTCCGCGCATCGGTCGTGCATCAGCGTCTGGGCATTGACATGACCTTCCGCATCATCAACACGAAGATTCGGTCCATCACCGATCTTGGATTGCCTGACACCGTGCGCACCCTGATCCGTTACCATAACGGACTGGTGCTCGTGACCGGCCCTGTCGGCTGTGGCAAGAGCACCACGCTGGCCGCCCTCGTCGATGAGATCAACAAGGAGCGCGAAGACCATATCATCACCCTGGAAGACCCGATTGAGTACGTCCTCGAAGCCAAAGGCTGCCATGTGAACCAACGCGAGGTCGGCACGCATACCGCCTCCTTTGCCGCCGCCCTGCGTGGTGCTCTGCGTGAAGACCCCGACGTCATCATGGTCGGTGAAATGCGCGACCTCGAGACGATCTCGCTGGCCATCACGGCTGCCGAGACGGGCCATCTCGTGCTCGGCACCCTGCACACCGGCAATTCCGCACGCACCCTGGACCGCGTGCTCGACGTGTTCCCCGCCGACCAGCGCGACCAGATTCGCGTCATGGTCTCGGAATCCTTGCGCGGCATCATCTCCCAGCAACTCGTCCCGCGCACCGACGGCAAGGGCCGCGCGATGGCGCTGGAACTTTTGGTGAACACGCCAGCCGTAGCGGCCACCATCCGTGAAGGAAAGACCTTCATGCTCAACGGCATCATGCAGACCGGGAAAAACGTCGGCATGATCACGATGGACGATTCCCTCCGCAACCTCTACTCCCAGAACTTGATCAGCCGCGAGGAGTGCGAGTCACGCGCCGAAGACAAGGTGCTCATGCGCGACTTCTTCAAATCCTAGCGCTCTTCATCTGTCCGCCTTCATCCCTCATCCTTTCCGTCCATGCCGATCATCGACACCTACTTCCAGACGCTCATCGAGTTGGGCGGCTCCGACCTTCATCTCGCGCAGGGGCAGCCGCCCAAGGTGCGCGTGCATGGCAGTGTCCGACCCATCTCCAACGACATCCTGACCGAGGACATCATCACCACGATGATGCAGGAAATCTGCGAGGCTCGCGCATGGGAGCGATTCAAGGAAAAGGGCGATCTCGACTTTGCCTACGAGATGGATGCCAACAATCGCTTCCGCTGCAATTACCTCCGGCAGCTCCACGGCTTCGGCGCTGTCTTCCGTATCATTCCCACCAAGATCGCCAGCTTGGAGCAGCTCGGCATCCCATCGGTGGTCAAAGAGTTCGGCCACCTGCGTAGCGGTCTCGTGCTCGTCACAGGCCCCACGGGTTCCGGTAAATCGACGACGCTCGCGGCCCTGCTCGACTACATCAACACCAACTTCCGCCGCCACATCATCACGGTCGAGGAACCGATCGAGTTCGTGCATCGGAATAAGAAGAGCATCATCACCCAGCGTGAGGTGCCCATCCAGACGCCCTCGTTCGCCGACGGTCTTCGCGCCGCTTTGCGTGAGGACGCCGACATCGTGCTCGTCGGTGAAATGCGCGACCTTGAGACCATCTCGCTCGCCCTCACCGCCGCCGAGACGGGACTCCTCGTCTTCGGCACGCTGCACACGAACAACGCCCGCAAGACCGTTGACCGTATCGTTGACGTCTTCCCCGCCGACCAGCAAAGCCAGGTGCGCACCATGCTTGCCGCCTCGCTCAAAGGCGTCGTCGCCCAGCTCCTCATGAAGAAGGCTGACGGCAAAGGCCGCGCCGCCGTGAACGAGATCATGGTTTCGACGCCCGCAGTCGGTGCGATCATCCGTGAAGGTGCCACACAGAAGCTCTACGACGTCATCATCGGCGGCAAGGCGCAGGGCATGCAGTTCATGGACGAGGCCATCTGGGAGAAACTCCGCGACGGGTACATCAGCCCAATGGAGGCCTACATGAAGGCCATCGACAAGACCCGCTTCCGTCCCTTCCTCGCACCCGAGGATCAGGACATCGGCAACGCGGGCGGTGGCGAGGCGAAGAAGTAACGGTCCATAGACCGGAGCAGAGTTGGCGCCGGCGAGCTGTCGAGTGGGCTTTTGGCTCACAGAAGGCCGTCTCGGTCTTATGAGAGGCATGTTCGCACCACACACGCCAACTCTCATGCCGTCCTGCCTCGCAGGGATCGAAACGGAATATCCCGTCGCCGTCTTCGACAAGTCCGGGAACCGCATTGAGCCGCGATTTGTCAGCGATGCCATGATTCGGCTGGCATCGAAGTTCCGGTTCTCACTGCCGAGCAGCCAGGACAAGGGAGTCCACATCGCGAACGGCGGAAAGATCTACCGAGAGGCGGGGCGCGACCAGGATTATGCCATCACGGAGTTTGCGACGGCGGAGGCGTCCGATCCATTCGAGTTGGTGCGGCAGGTCGAGTCAGGAAACCTGCTGATGGTGGACCTCTGTCGTCGTTTGCGCGAGGTGCTGCCGGACGCGCGATTGGCTTGCGCCTACCGCCACAATGTATGTCACGTCACCCAGACAAGTTGGGCCACGCATTGCAATGTGCTGACGACAAGCAACTCATCCACCTTGGTGGCGCACTTGGTGCCGCATCTGGTATCAAAGGTGATCATCGCGGGAGGTGGCGGTTTTGCTCTCCACGAGCCCTTCACATTCAGCCTCGCGCCACGCATGGCGACGTTCACCTCAGTGATCAATCGCCACACGACGCATGAACGTCCGCTGCTGAACACGCGGGAGATGTCCCACTGCTCGGTGGCAGCGCGGCGGCAGCATCTGATCGGTTTTGAGATTCTGTGCTCGCATCGCGCCCGAGTCCTGGACGTTGGCACGACGATGCTCATCACGCGAATGATCGACTCAGGGCTGAGGCCCGGAGATGGCGTGGAACTTGAGGCCCCCATCGCGGCCCTACACGATTTTTGTGCGGACCCGTCATGCTCGGTGGCAGCACGGCGCAAGGGCAGCCGCGCTCCGCTCAGCGCGGTCGATATACAGCGGTGCTACCTCGAGCTGGCCCTAGGTCATCTGCACGCCGATTTCATGCCGCCGTGGGCAGCGAGACTGTGCGCGCTCTGGTCCGAGACACTCGATCTGCTCGAAAGCGGAGCGCCCGACAGCATTGCGGACAAACTGGACTGGGGCATGAAGCTGGCCGTCTTCCGCGAGCACGCATCACGCACTGGCGGCTCATGGGAGCGGTGTCGAGATGCGCTGCTGGAGCTGGACATCCGCTTCGGAGCACTCGACGGCGGCATCTTTGAGCGGCTGGATGCCGAGGGCTTGCTGGATCATCGCGTGGAAGGCATCGATAACATCGCCGACGCGCTCACGACGCCACCGCACGGCACGCGTGCCCAGTTGCGAGGCGAGGCGATTCTGGAACTCGGCCGCGCGGGACGCACGGGCACCGCACATTGGGACCGAGTGTGCGACACCTCAAGTGGCCGTCATCTTGATCTCGGCGATCCGTTTGATCTCACGGTTTCGTGGAAACCTAGTTCGTGATTGGGCCTTCCGCTTTCGCAGTCTCCAGCGCGGTGGCGTGACCACGAATCTCGACGCTGGTGCAGCCGGGCTTGCGACGCTCGGGTCCAGGATCGGCAACGTGGAGTGTCATCGAGTCCGCGCTGAACCAGATGGCGACGACGGAATTTGAGCACGGTAGGCTGGCGATCTTGCGGCTGCCCTGATGACTGCGCGCCATGTTCCAGAGACGCACGGTCCTGTCCTTCGCCCCACTGGCCAACAGGTTGCCGCACGGACTCCACTCCAAGGTCCATATTTCATTGTTGTGCGCCTGGATCGTGTCTTCCAGCGTCCAGTTGTCCGTGTTCCAGATGCGTATCGTCTCGCGGCCACCAGTGGCCAGCCACTTTCCATCAGGGGAGAATGCGGCGGATTTGATCCTGCCCTGATGGCATTCCATGAGCTTGAAACACGCGCCGGACACCAGATCCCAAACGATGACGATCTTGTCGTTGCCCACTGAAACGAGAACCGATCCGTCTGGCGAGAACACCACGCATCTCACCGGTGCCGAGTGATTGATGGGACAGGTGAGCGTGGGGCCACCCTCCCGAACCTCATGCACGGTGACGACCCCGGAGTCGTGCCCGATGGCCAGCTGATGCGTGGCGTCCGCTTTCGGATTGAACGCCACGGAGGTGACAGAGCCGCCATCGAGATGGCGGCGTCCGCGCTCGGTGAGATCTTCGTTGAGTTCGCAAAGATAAGCGCCAGCACCCTGCGTGCCGACGAGGACCGCACGCGGCAACCCCACGGGTGAGAACTTCACGGTCTGCGCGGCCTTTGCGGCACGGTCGAACTGAATCGGTTTCGCCGTCGGCTTCGAGTGCATGTCCCAGAAGCGCAAGACTCCGTCCTCGCTCGCGGTCACGAGCGCCCCGCCGTCAGGCGAGATGGAGGCACCGTGGATCACATTGCCATGGAAGGTGACGTCGGGTGAGACGGTTTGTTTGGCGGCCTCGAGCAGATCCTCCACAGCCCAGACGCTGGCCTCGTGATCCCCGCCCGCCGTGGCGATGAGGGATTGGTCCGGCGCGACCGCGATGGATAGGACAACATCGGAATGCGCACGCACTGCGAGTGGCGCGGGCGTGTGGCGATTGATGAATTCAAAGCTGACCTCCTGATTGTCCGCGTAACCCTTGCGATCCCAATGCTCACCGGGTATCTCCGCCGCATTGATGATGCTGTCGTAACTCCACAAGGCAAAGGTCCGGTCGTAGCTGCCGGATATGAGTATCCATTTGCTCCGATCGGAGGTTTCGAGCGCGGAAGAAGGCGAATCGCCATCCTCCTCATCCAGCGTCGTGTCCTGCAGCCACGCCAGTGCCCACACGGAATTCTGATGCGCGTTGAACAGCGTGCAGGTGCGCTCCTCCACATCCCACAACTCGACCACACCACGGTCATACCCACCACCGATGGCGAGGATGGTGCCGTCAGGCGACCACGCCAGCGAATCGACGCGACGATCGACGGAAGGTGGCAGCTCCCAGATGATGCGCCCTTTGAGCACGCCGCGCGCCGACTCGGGGACAGACATGTCGTCCTCCCTCGGACTGTCCAATGCAGCCCACATGTCGTCCCCGCGCACGGCGGCGTAGGCATCGAGATCAAGGCTCCAGATTCTCACATGCTGATCAGGCAGCGCCACGGCAATGCGGCGACCATCAGGCGAGATGGCGATGCAACCGTAGGTATTGGTCAAAGGCCGCGCATTGCCGTGCTCCATGCCGAGGGGATTGATGGCCACGAGCCGCGCGAGGTGTGTCTTTGGATGATCTGCATCGAAGACGTGGATGGTGCCGTCGGAATAGCCAGCGGCCACGAGCGGCAAAGCGCAGTCCGAGGGGACAGCCAAGCTGTGAGGCGCGCCGGTCGTGTCCACTGAGGCCGTGATCTCCGAAGGTAGCTGCGACCGCTTAAAATCCGCATAGATGAAGCGGACACCGTTCCAGAGCGTCACCAGGTTGTGATGTTTCGACTTCACAAACGCGACGCCAGTCGGAGGCAATCCCAGGCGAGACATGGTTCCGGAGAGCTTGGTCGGCGAGGGGTCGATGGGCTCCTTTGCGAGCCGTGGCGGATAGGTCTTCCAGATGCGCACCATGCGATCCACACAGGCAGTGACGAGCAGCCACTGCCCGCCAAACGCGCGCTCGCGCGAGAAGGCGACGGAGACCACTGCGCACGGATGATGCAGCGGCACATGGGCGATCTTCTTCCGCTCCGCGCCATCGGTGACACGCAGCCAGACGCGCTCCCGCCCATCCTCATCAAGCACGGCCTCGATGGCACCGAGGAAATTCAACGGTACCTCTTCGGGCAACTGGTTGAACAACTCCTGAAACACATGCAGCCAGTCTCCAGAGTCCGCGTCGCTGAGTCCGACGAGCACATCGAAGATCATTTTCATCAGCGGCCGCTGCGCGAGTGACTGCGTGTCCTTCCGCTCCTTTTTCAAGGCGCGCTGGAGAGACTTCACCAAGTCACGACAACCTGCGGATTGCTGCAGTCGAGCGCGCAGGAACTCGACGTCTGTCACTGTCATGGCGAATTTGTCCCACAACCGCGCGTGCCTCAAATGAGCGAGCAGATGGCGCACGGCGTAAGAGGCCGACGCGCCGGAGAGCTCCCGCCAGCCGAGGCAGGCCGCACCGATCTCGGCATGCCAGGCGCAGAAGGCGCTTCCTCCGGCGGTGGCGTCCGCCCCCTGCAAAACCTCGCGCAAACGCGGCGACTTGGTCCCCTCCTTCGCTCCAGTGACAATGAACTCGGCGATGTAGCTGTGCAGCCAGCGCACTTCGCGCTCGCCACCTTTCAGCGCACCATCCTCAAAGAACTCGGGCAACACCCCTATCGCCGTGAGGATCTGATCACGGCGTGACTTGCCCAGCAACTCTTCGAGCATCGCTCCGGTCAGTGGCACGCGTGCCACCCCCATGACGCCGAGTGCCTTGATCAACTCCGTGCCTGCGGCAGGCACGCTGATGCCACTGCGCTCGGCCAGGATCACCGAGCCATCGGCAATGCAATGATCGAGCAATTCATTGATCCCGTCGGCATCAGACTGTTTCAGCCGTAGCCGAGCAAAGAGGAAACTGCCGTTGGCCGCGACCGCAGCCGCTTCCGCCGTCGCCTCGTCACAGCCGAGGCGCTTGATGAAGAAGTCCATCAGGTCGCGCTTCACAAAAGCCGTGTGGGCCGTGTCTCCCAGATTCAGCACTGAGTCTGGATTCACCCTGAGATTGGCCAGATGAGAGATGCCCTCGATCGCCGCATCACGCGACGTTGCGACGATGCGCACGGACTTCCATTCAGGGTCCATATCATCGATGGCGCGCAGGAGATCCGGTATCGAGCCCGCGCCATCGAGATGGAAACGCGCGCCTTCCTCGAATGCCTCATCAAGGGCGTCGATGTAGAGCACCTCTGGTTGAGACGTCTTGTCATGGGCGTTCAGGAGGCTGGCGACAAGCTGCTGCGCGGCGGCGAGCATGTCATTGTCCGACCACGCGCGTAACTTTGCGGGCGGCGTGGGGAAAGGCAGCCGGTGCTTTCGGCAGACCTGGGCGCACAGGCTTTGCATGAAGAGCTTCGGATCGTCTGAACCATGATTTCCACGATCAATGAAGTGAGCAATGGGCGGGTTCTTTGCCGCGACGAGCCCATCTACAAGCATGGTGAGGAAGCTCGTCTTACCACTGCCCATCTGTCCGGTGATCAATCCGATTCGCTCTCCCGTGCGCTCGATGAAATGATGGATCCACTTCACGATCCAATCGCGCTCCACCTTTGCGGCCTGACGGTTTTTCCCTCTCCAATCAAAGACGCGGAAGGACAACTTCTGCTCCACCACAACGGCCTCAATGGCCTCATCGAGTGTGTCAGCGAGCACGAGTGAAAGCTTCGCTTCGTGGTTTCTAGGGGTGGTGAGCAGCCATGTATTCGGCGCATGGGGAGTCGGCGGCCCAAACTCGGCTGTGATGATGTCACGAACCCTTGTGCGGCAGATCAGCACTTTGATGCGCGGGTCTTCCAGCGCCGCTCGCACCTTGGCCAGAATGCCGTCGGCCGGCGCATTTCCCAGTTCACAAGCAAAGCAGACGGACTCGGGATGCACCACATCCCGGATGCGTGACGCTAGCGGGTCTGCGACTTGACCCGCCTCGGCCATGACCATGACATGGGTGACGCCATAACGAACGGCAGCCCCCAGCGAGCCGCCCATGAGCATGGACACATCCATCCCTTCGGGTGGAGTGAGGCTCCAGCGCAGGTCATGCTTGTCACTCCAAGCTCCAATTTCACGCGCCGCCTTGCGTGCGAGGTCCAGGCTAGACTTGAACTCTCCATCCAGCGGCACCAATGCCATGCATGGAGCGGGAGTGAACGAACCCGTTCCATTTTCGAGCAGTTCGATGCGCAACGTGGCCGTGTGCGCCAGCCTTGCGCCGACCTCGCACAGCACCACGGGCAATTGCACATGGACTGGCTCCTTTTTCTCCAACTCCTTCGGAAAGAGCCACGAACAATATTCCCCGGCTATCACCATCTGACTTCGATGCGATCCCCACATTTTCTGCGGTGGGGCGGCGTCGCGCCGACCTTGCCCCGCCTGATCTGCGGCGCAATCGTGCATGAGCACGGCGGCGTCACGCCAAGCGCTGCCACAGCCGAGATCCTTGTGGCGTGTGGAGACGTCTTCGACAAATGCCAGGACAGCTTCGCGCTTCGGCCCCTCAACAGTGCCCGCTCCCACGGCGCGACAGAAGCGCTGCCAGATGCCGGTGACCGGGTGGATGAGACGCGCGAAGAATCGAAGCGCCGCCCGCTTGTCTCGGCACAGTAGGAACTCGCCCACCTGCTGGCCGAGGGTCAACACCCGATCATCGACCGTCAGCGCAGAGAGGGCCAACTCGGGTGTGGCACTGTGGGTGCGCTCATGAAACGCGACAACTGGATCGTGATCTCGCCGACCGCTCTCATCGGGAGCGGCATCACTTTCACTCCACGTTTCAGCGGCGAACCGACGGCGGCACTCGATGAGTGCGTCGTGATGGGCTGGCGTCTCTCTCAGCAGCCTGAGCACTCGTTTCTCTTCCTGGGTTGAAAGCGTGTCGGCGACAAATGCGTCGGCCTCGTCCTCGGTGATCAAGGAGTCACCGTCTAGCGCGTCGGCCTGCCTCCACAGTTCGCGGAAGGCTGTCGGATTGATTTCGTCGTATGAGGTCATGATGAACTTAAAGGGTTGAGTTTACTTCTCTAGTTTGATGATTTTCTTGGCCACCCCGAGCAGTTCCTGCCTGACGCGGTCGGTATCCATGCAGCGTGCGGCGGCGATTTGATCGAGGGTATTTTTTCTTCGTCGGGGATCGACCAAATGGAGTCGCAGCAGTTCCTGCTCCTTCTTCGTCAGCAGCAGGTCGTTCAACATGGCTGTGCGGCTCTTGCCGTTTGTGGATCGGCGGTACAATTCCTGCAAATACCTCAGATCCCTCAGAGCTTTGCGGACTTCCACTTCCCATTCGTCCTCGCTCCAGTCCGGCAAATCGTCCTCCACCCGATCGCCAAGAATCTTGGCGTTCAGGATCATCCGCTGCCATTCCGGCAGGGCGGCCAGCGCCGCGTGGCGCTCTTCCTCGAGCGCGGCGGCGACTTCCGGCGCGGACAGGCAACGCATCAGCCTGCGCCGCACTTTGTCCCCAGTCTTGTCCGCTCGTTCGGCGGCTGTGCCGAGCGTGTCGAGCGGCAAGCCAACAAATATCTCGTCGGTCGAGCCGGGACCGGGAACGGTGAAGTGGCGCCGCAGCAACTCACGATCTTGCTTGCGAGGCAGCAACTCAATGGCACGCAAGATCACCGCGATGCCATCGGTCGTTTGCGCCAGGAGATGAGTAGAGAATAACAGGCGCAAGTCGCGGCGCGTGTCACTCGCATACCGACGCACGGCGGGAGATTCATTCTCGAAATCCTCACCATCGGAGATTCGCTCAGCGAAGGGTCGTTGCCTCTCAGGCAAATCACGGATGGCCAGGTTGCGTATCGCTTCCAGCGTCAGCGACGGCGGGTCACTGCCAGCCGAGTCAACCATGCACTGGTCATCCATCGGTTGGTGGTCCCTCAATTCATCCAAGACAAACCAGCGGAGGCTTTCGAGATAGAAACCAAAAAACGCCCGTCTTGCAGACACTCGGAGATCAAACTTCCTTTTGAGCGACCTGATCCAATCGATCCCGACGAGCAGACGCCTATTGAAGAACCTCGTCTTTTGCGCGCGCCCACCCAATCCCATGCAAACCTGCCCCTCCCAAAGTGCCAAGGTCTGACGGTCGAAAGTCGATGCCTGGTCGAACATCAGGGATTCGCAGAAAAACACCGACCCATGAGTCTCGACTGCCTCCTTTGCCCATCTCTTGCAATTGAGATAGCGATACGCTCGGGCGTATTGAGTCGTGAGGTTCTTGCCAGTGTTGAAGAAGTGGTAACGCATCCAAAGTAGATGAGTCAGTGTGCCGGGGATGAGATTTCGGAAGGGGTCTGACATGATGGGGTGGGGTTGTGTGGCGCATTCTCACCTGCTCATGCTCGGACCGGCAATTACACTTTTCCTCCATGTTTGGAGCCACCCCACACACGAAAACCCGTTCGGGCACACCGCCGTGAAGCGGCTGCGCCCGGACATCTCCGTGCGTCGCATTCCTTTTGTCTGTCTGATACCGGCATGAACAGGTTGTTTCCTTTCCCCTTATAAGTTCGCCGATCCCCCTTGTGAGTTTTTGGGGCCGTCTATTTTTTCTTTTTCAAAGAAAGTTCAGGCGCTCCGGGTGTGCCGGAATCTTCACTGGAGCGCGCGCGGTCGTGCTGCTAGCATCGCGACTGATGGTTCCACGCCCTCGCATCATCCTCTTCAGCCTCCTCGCCCTGGGTCTCGGCGATCAAGCGCTAGCTCTGACGGTCGTCGGATACAATTCGGTCGTGAATGATAGGTTCGCATCCGGCTACGCCACGGCACCAGTGCCGAACACCAGCGGCTCGTTTGTGGGCGCGGGCCTGGACCTCTCCGGCGTAGGATGGAACCCACTGCATCCCACGCAAAGCTTCACAATGATCAGCGACGAGTACTTCGTCTATGCCACGCATTATGCTCCCGGTGCCACCATTGAGTTTTTCAGCCCGGCTCTGTATGCGGCAAATCCCGACAATCCAGGGGCGGCGATCGTCACCCTGAACGTGAGCGGCACGGTTTTCAGGCCATCCACAACCACGATTCTCGGCACGGGCTTGAGCGATCTTTCCATTGGGAAGCTCAGCTCTCCGATCTCAAACGCATACGGCATCACGAGCTACCCCATCCTCGACCTGCCGACGCTGAATCACTACCTTGGCCTGACGTTGCTGACCTATGGACACGGCGGCACGAGCACTACCAGCCCTCGCCTAGCTACCAACACCCTTGATGAATTCGCCCTGGTGGATCTTTTTTCGCCCACTGGCGTTCCCGACTCTTTCGACTTTGTGTTCGACCTGGACACTGGCGTTGGTGGGGAGTCCTACATTCAGAGTGGCGACTCGGGCAGTCCCACCTTCGTGCTCAGGGAGGGCGTGCTCACTCTGATCGGTACGCACTCAGCCATTGACCCCGACAGCGATCCCCAGCTCGCGGTCGATAATTTCATCCCTTTTTACCTGAACCAAATGGCGCTGGCTGGAGTCGAGTTTGCAACGTTCGCCCCCGAGCCTGGGCGTACCTCGTTCCTCTTGGTCGGCCTCATTTCAACCATCCTTCGCCGACGCCGAAACTAAGGCCCGATGGGGGCTGCATCTTCACCGCACCACCAGTCAGGCAAAGAAATCCGCCACAAAGCGCCACCCGCCTTTGGCCATCTCCAGCCAGACTTCGCCGACGTCGCTCACCCCGATGCCCGGCAGCGCCGCGACAAACAAGGCACCGATGAGCGCGAGATTGACGATGAAGATGAGCATCAGGGAGAAGAACTCGCCATTCCGCGTGAGGTCACCCTGCTCGACATGGATGGTCTGGACGGTGAAGGTCAAATGGTAGCACCAAGTGAACCCCACCAGCCAATACAGGAGCCAGACCCAGCGGTATTGCAGGGTCCAATCGGCGATGTGGAGTGGCTGTGCCTTGGACATGTCCACAAACAAGCCGACCGCACCAAAGCTGACCAAAACGAGCAATGTGTAAAACGGCACCAGATATGGCCCGAGCGTGATCCAAGTGTTGGATTTGTTGGTCTCGACGTAGCCGCCTTCCTCGGAGACACGCCAGTCGTAGATTTTGCCACCGAACATCTTGGCGATGACCAAATGGGTGAACTCGTGGGCAAAAACATACGACCGAATCGGCCGCCAACCAAACCAGCAGGCCGCCGCCCAAGTTCCCCCGCCGAGGGTGAAAAATAGAAACTCGTCGGTGCGCCAGAAATGCAGGGTCTGATTCGCTTTGAAAAACAACTCGACGACGGTGAAAAGCGAGATCACGGCCACCGGAAGCAGGATGATGGAGGCAAACCAAGTCTTGGCCGTACGCACCGTCTCCTCCTTGGGCAGGCCGGACCGCCGCCTGACAGCTGGGTTGTCACGCGCAATGGCCTTGGCCTGACGTTTGCGATAGCTGAGACGATGATTGTACTTCGACATGAGGCACCCGGTTTTCCCGGTAAGAGCGTCCTTATTTAACATGTGTGAATAACTTTGGGAAGGACTTGTTTTGCCCGCCCGGTGGGTTTTTCGCAACCCACCGGGTCGGAGGTGGACCGCCGCCCAGATCAGGCACGGGTCAGGCTCCCTCGTAGGCTTCCCGAACCGAATCCCGCATGAGCACAATGAGGGTAAACACCCCGAGCACCGTCCCGAGCGGCACCTGCACGCAGTTCAGCCCGGCGACGATCATCGAGAACATCCGCGACGTCCGCGCGCGAATGAACAGGCCCGACATCACATTCAAGCCGACCGATGCCGCGAACCACAAGCCGAAGAGCAAGTAGAACCACCGGAACACCTCAAAGACCTCTTTCGGAGGTGGCCCCCTCTTGGAATCAACCCACAACTTCGGATCGTCCATGAACCCATGAAACAGCGCGTAATGGCCCAGCAAACCCAACAGCGCCAGGAACGCCAATCCTGCCCCGATGAAGTGGAAGATCGACAGCAGGCGCAAGTGCTCGGCATCTATCTTCCGTTGGTCCCGTGTT
>Ga0075163_10004391_pt1 | contig 18932 bp, 32 predicted proteins | sample JI1023141ADNA_FD_71478 | JGI IMG/M metagenome (GOLD analysis project Ga0075163, IMG submission 71478) | Wastewater effluent complex algal communities from Wisconsin, to seasonally profile nutrient transformation and Carbon sequestration -... | ecosystem: Engineered > WWTP > Effluent > Algae...
AAGCTCATGCTCTGTTAGTTCTGCTAGTATTCTCTCCTTTTTGATCTTGACTCTTGGATCATCTATCTTATTCATGTTTCTCCTTATCTACCTTGTTAGATTGGTTTTGGGCGGTCAAAGCCCACGTATACCCCAATTAGTAAGCCCGCTAATAGGAACTGTCTGTTGACGGCGAAGAACACCCCACTAGTTAGTGTTAGCAGAGGTAACACAAACACCAAAGCTAATGCCGCCACCCTGCTCCCGCAAAGAAAAGAGTGACGGCACCGAGGAAGACGACAGCCTTCCTCACTATATTAACACTAATAAGTGCCATAGCCAATAATGAGTTTTTCCATGTTCTCATTCGTTATTCCTTTCTTCCGCAAGTGTGTGGGGATAGCAATATTCACTATCTTTATATCTTGGATTTGAGCAGTGTTTACATTTAGGTTTTGGGAGGACTGCTAGCCCGTTCTGGAGGGCTATGAGGTAGGTAGTGGTCATTTTAGATTGACATTCCCTAAACATTCATTAGTAGCAACCACTACTGCACCACAGTCCGGCCGGGGTTGTAACCACCAGTAGGTCCCCAGTGACACCCCGGCTAACACAATAACTAATAAAATATACTTCACTTCGATCCTTTCTTAGGTCTATTCTTCCTAGAATTATACCCACCTTTAACTGCTAATTCCCGTCTACGCTGAGGGTCCATCATCGAAAAGCCCTTAGGCACTTCCTTGGCCCCTCCCTTGGCCCCAGCAACAGCTTGTTTCTTTCTACTATATGCCATAGTTATCTCCATCGTACTCATAATCTACAAATATGGCGAGTATTAGATACTGAGGATTACCGAAGCCCAGTAGCTGGGAGTACAGCTTCCTATAATTAGTCATCTGCTTCATCGGTAACGCTCCAATGGTTATCACACCAGTACCCAGCCCACGTAAGATGGTTGGCCGGGGCCCCACAAACAACACAGATTTTAAAATGCTTGCTCTTAAGCTTCCCAATACGCTTCGGCTGTGCTACAGGCTTTACTTTAATACTATCCACAAAATCCCGGGTACTCTGATCGATCATCTCCCACAACTTCTGCTGGTTGATGTTATCAAACAGGCCAGTAATAAACCATACGTTATCTCTAACATTCTCCAGATGGCTAATAGATCTGATCTTACTCCCGGCATAGTCGTAGGTATCATCGTACGTCTCCCAGATAGCTATAGCGTTCTTCTTAATATCATCGAACACTGCATCTGGTGGGGTCTCGTAGTACTTACTAGATTCTATCCAGTGGAAGGTTCCCATACTACTGCTCCAAACAATACTGGACCTCAGCATCGTAAATACTCATAAGCTGTTCTGCTGAGATATCATTCTTGGCGAGCTTAACCGAATTATCTAGGAAGTGGTTCAAACCATAATCCTGGACGATCTTATCAAACATACACCCACAGTACTCTTCCAACGTCTCCGCGGTCCCAGAGTTGCATCCTGACATAAATCCATCCCTTGCCTCACTTAGGCCCATAACCGGCTCGCTAGTGGGATCTGAGGCCTTAGAACTAATATCCCGGATAGTAAGATCAGTCTGGACCGCACCTACAACATACCGCGCCCCGAGCCCAATCAACAATATACCTAAAACACTAAGAATAACTGATACAGCTTTCATCGTGACTCCTTTACTAAATAGTAACGCCATAATCCTCTCTTAAACCGTACCGATTCTATAACATAACCTTTTTCTTTTAAGTCGGACAACCTACGTCCGTAGGAAAATATTCCCATCTCTACCAGATCCCTGTTACTCAACCCATTCCTAGAACGCCGTAACCTAGCCAATATCCGTTCTGCTTGGCTACCCTTATGATGCGGTGCAAATAGTCGAAACATGGTCCCCTCCAAATAAAGTTAATTAAAACGGTATCTCAGATAGGTCAATCGGCTCATCTGAAATGTCTTCGATCACAGTGTCCTTAGGCGGTACTTGGTTGTAGTCTTCCTTACTCTCCATATAATCATTAGCCGAAGTATCAGGCTCGTACTCACTGGCACGTCCCTTACTATCCTTAACATCCTTATCGAGATCGATCGCCCGGGCCTCATCTATCATCGCCTTAGTAAGTTCTTTCTCATTACCAGAGTGCCGTACAACATTAATGTCGTAGACTCGGGTAAGTTTCTCACCCTCAGGACTAATCTTAATATCACAGGCCTGTAGGTTACTACCAAAGTCCGGATCGTTACCTACCTTCTGGAAAGTCTTAGCCATCTTAGATGTAGCACTAAGAATCTGAGCCATCCCATCAGTAAAGTTCCAAACAACAAAACAAAATTTAGTACTAAGGTTCTGCTCACCAGTAGTTTGGTCCGTAAACACTGACTGTTGTACTACTGGGTCCTTAGTTAAAATACGAAGTGTGACTGGACTACCAGCTTCAAACTTCAAATACTTCCCCGGCTTACTAACCTTATTAAAATCAAAATCTTTCAAACCATCAGCTTCTGCCACGTAATTCCTCCGCTTTCTTTGATCTATACGCATCCCAGCGCTTATTAATTGCTCGCTTACCTGACTCACTATCAAACAGGGTAGTAGCGTTCTCTCTGCTCATCTTCGCAATAATTGAGTAGTGCTTACTGCCATAGTGTTTCTTAGTAGTCTTAACTTGCTTGGAGCGCCGGTGGGTCCTAACGACTCCCGGCTTCCTTACGATCTTTTTATAGGTTCGCATCCTCCCCTCCAGTTATTTGAATTTTATACCGATTTTCTCTCGGTACTTCTAATTATACTCGCATGGTATAGAAAAGTCAATGACGGATTACATGATGCTGTACGTTGATAGCATTCTCTACTCCGCACAAACAAACTCGGAACGTAATAGTAGCCTCTCCGCCGATAGTACCCTCTAATCTAATCTTCCGGTCCTCTAAGCTCCACTGGTGGGTATGGTTAAAATCATTAATCATCATCTCTCCCAGGGTAAAGGCTTCCTGATCTATCTGAATTTTTGTATCACCCAACTTATCTTTGACTGCCTTACGTCTAATCTTCAATAGCGATTTATACTGGTCATCACTAATTTGTATGGTCCGGTCCTTAAGTATCACTTCCTTCATAACACCCCCTAATTTTAAGTACTCTAAAACGCTCAGTTTTTTTCAACTAAGCTACTAGGCAAACCTCACAAGCTAACAGCTCAGGAATAGAATTTCTTTTTCGATAGTTTCTCAACAGTATCGAGAGCCCGTTTATTCCACAGCTTCATATCTATCGGATCGGGTAACATCGTCTCAGAACTTGCCATGCTTAGCTCTATCTTCGGCCGTCTAGGTGGTTCAATAATCGTATCGCACTCAGTGCAGACACGTTTGTACCTACCATAGAATTGCTTCCAGACTAATTGCTGGCCTCCGCACTCGTTACATTTATCCTTCGGATGATTCATTCCTGCATTATACATATTGTAAAGGTACATGTGAACTATTCCTTCGCCGTACCCCTCTAAGCCGGGATCAGCCATGTACAGTTTGTGAGAATAACGGCAGTAAGTGAGACCCGAGGGGGTGGGCACCGCGGACCTCACTTACCACTGTTATTCCATACTAGATTGTTTAAAGTCCCCTAGTGGCCACTGAAAAGCCTTGCCTAGACTTGACATAGAGAGAATTACGATGTATCCTTATAGGGAACAACGTCAATAACCCAGAGCAATCTGGGTTATTTTCTTTCTACTAACTAATTGGTTAAACAACGTCATAGCTAATTTAATTTAAGCACTACCAACTTTGTTTTGCAAATCAATTTGTAGTATTATTCGTCTATGCCAAACACAACCGGGGCAGTAATGCCTAAGACTCCACTACATATAGAGATGAAGATCGTGGCAATGATGAGTCGTGGTGATAAATACGACACTATAATAAGTACACTCGCTGAGCAGGACAACTTCAGCATCGCAATAAGCACCCTCAAAAACATCAAAGGTCGCAACCACGATGCACTAGAGATCATGCGGTCCTCAGTTATAAAATTTGAAGAAGCCAACGCCGAACAGCTACTGAGGCGCACCCACAACATGATAGGCAAACGTCTAGGCCAAGCCGAACGCGATGCAATGACAATGGAACGTCTAGATGAAGAACTCGCCGAGCATGAGATCACCCTCAAGGAATATAACCACCTAAGGTCTAAGCTAAAACTCCCAACGCTTACAGAACTAACGACAGTCAACAAAGAAATGTACGCACAGTCTAAGCAAGGCAAGGACCTCGACAACCCAACATCTACTAATCCTGAAGTGAGAGCTAAACAGCTCCGAGATATTTTAAACATGAGCGACGAAGTAGCTTTAGAAAGGATAGTCTTCAATGTTAGGCCTGAAAACAGTCCACCGATACCTGTTCAACCTAGTGAACCTAGTTGAGGTGCAAGGTATACCATTTAAATTCGAGTTCCACCACCATAAGAAGGTCTGGAATCTAGAACTCACTAATACCGGGGTAAATTACAAGCCACCGTCTAGGCGTAAGAAACGCGACGTATCAGTGGTCCTAGATCGTTGCGACCATTGTAGATATATAAAGCTCAATGGTGTATGCATGAAAGACTGTCCAGAATCTAGGCTACAGGCTAGCAATCCCGAACCAATAGACGATAATAATATTTTACCTCCAAGCGTCTAGGCGTAAAAATACCCGGCCTCGCAGTACCGGGTATTTTCATAAATTTGACAGATCTGGGACTCTATTGGTTGGTAGTCCCTGCAACAGGTAGGCTATAGGCCACTCGTACCCGGTGCGTAGGCGCAAGCTCTAGCATCGTTTTATATTGCCACTTACTACCCCACCTAAGACGATCATTCTTAAGTATAAAGAAATAACCATCATGTACCATCTTTCCGCCTGTTTGTTTATAGGTCCGGACCGTGCTTATAATTGCACGGTCCTCGTGTGTTGATGTTTTCATTTTATAGCCCCACGCTTAAGTATTTATACTTCCGGGCTAGTGTAGCTACCATATAAATATCGGTATACTGTAGTAGCCTCAATAGTTCCTCTGGCTTGATCTTGTACCACTCTTCCCCTATCTTAAGCTCTACTACCCCACTCCCGGCGTAACCACTACCATACATAACTTGCGTAATTTCTCTAGTTTTCATCGTGTACCTTATCTACCGCAATAGTAAATACGCACCCAGGATATTGATCGTTAGATACAAAACATATAGCATATATTCTACTTTCCATTTAAGTTTCCTTCCGCTAGTTCATTAATGTAATTCTCCGCCTCTTCCATAGTATCGAACCAATCAATAGGCCCATCATCCCCGTACACCCCATAACTGGTGATATACGGCTCTGTATCAATAGAGTAAGAAAATTGATCTATTTCCCCATATTCGTCAATACTATATACAGCAGTGCTATCTACCACCTCGGCCATTATTGTGTATTTCATTTTAGTTTACCTCACTTTCATAATATAAAGCATCATACTCCGCGCACAGTTCCCGGTATTCTTCCTTTAGTAGTTCCAGTTCTGTACTTATTACAATGATTTTATCTATTAGCGCATCTGTACCTAGATTCTGCAATTCTTCGGTGGTGTAACTCATGATTAGAAGTCCTGGACGATGATACCACCGTCAAATTCAATTACAGTTGTATTGTCGCGTAGTTCGTCAAGGTCGTTTATATCATCGTACCCCTTGTAAGTTACGCCGTCCCGTGTGTAGCCGGTATCACTCTGAAAGTCCTCGTAGCTTTCATACTCTGAAAACTCACAACACCACGCCACCGGATCAAATTCAATGTTTTCTCCCGTTTCTTCGGTCATTTCTTCCAGATATTCCTGTAGCGCATTAGCCCCGGCCCATGTAAAGTTGTCTTTGTACGTGTCGCTTGATTGTATCCATCTTGCAAATTCGTTAGTATTTACCTCATTGTATATCATTGTATTAATCCTCCCATTCTTTTATAGTTTCTGATTCACTGTTACCACAGATCTCTGCAATATACTGATCGATGGCCTCATATCCGTATATACCCCCTAGGCTATCAACCTCCCGGCCGGTGGTGGTCCTAATAGTTACCCCGTACACTTCTCCCTCTATATAGTGCTTCCAGTCGGCAAAACTATTCTCGATGTCTTTGGTACTGTCCCCGACAATAACACCAACCACCCCAGCATCCCATCCGCTATAATTTGCATCGTCCAGTAAACGTACTACCACCCCGGAGTGTTCGTACCATCCCACGTACTTATACGGCTTGTCACCACTCACGGCTTGCGCCACGGCCTCCCAACAGTCGTAAGCATCAAAATCAACATCAACCTCACAAGGTAGCGTATAGCTTCTATGCTTAAGCACAAACCACGCGCCCCGTTCTTCCGGGGTAGACCACGATAACGGATCCTCCGGGCATTGATCTTGCGACAGTGTCGCAATATATGCATTTGTATCTATATACTTGACCGGTATTTGTACTTTATTCATCTCGATACCTCCCATGTTTTAACAGTCCACCAGAACGAACCATCGGCGCTAATACTAGATATATACTTAGCATAAGCAATAGCCGTATTGATTCCATCCCATTTTATATTCTCTTCGTCGGCCCACTCACTCACGTCTTGCGCGTCAACTAGATGCACGTTACCGTATTTATCGGTAAAATCCCAATTGCCTACCATGTTAAAAGTAAAGTTGACAGTGTAGCGTTTGCCATTCATTATGGTTCGTTTCATCCTGCTATTTCCTCCCGTGCTTCTTCCATTTGTTGATCGTCCCAATAGTAACGGGGCTCTTCCTTCTCAAGCCAATCAACTAGATCATGCTTCCGCACTAATAGATTAAGTTTATAAATACTCTGATAACTAGGATCATCCGCAAATATCAGATAATCCAGTATATTCATGATCACCAATGACTGTTGCACCGTGTGTTGTTGTAGTGTATTTTCCATGCTTATATATCCTCGTACACTTTACAATTACAGTCGGCGCATATTCTATACATTGATACAAGGTCCTCAGTAAAGTAGTGACGGCCCTGTTTGCTGTTATGATCACAAGTAACTGAGTGTAGTAGTCTATAGAAAACTACGCGCATCTTATTAGCCTTAATAGTCTTACGTGGTACATTCACGTAGTTATATGTTTGTACTGATATCTGTCGTGCCATTTGTTGGCCCTCCTGATTATTATTTTATTCTTATAACTGTACCGGCAATAGTTTGCACCCGTATTTTGTGTAGTGTTAGCTTTGTTGGTACTAGTGTTGTAATGACCATGATTTTGTGGTCCTTTACTATTTTATTGTTTTTAATGTTATAGAGTGACGAATACTATATTCATACTCTAGCTACATTATACGTTATGCATGGTATAACTGTCAAGCCTATTAATTGGATTTATCGTTAATATTATGTTATAACCATAATTGCGACAGTGATGCATTAATGATCGTCCGGACCTTGCGCGTTGATCTCCCGGTTGTTTTGTAGGCTTACGCCTCACGCGCTCCAAACGCCCATTTTTTACCTGGCCTAAACTGGTACTCCCGGCCGAACACCTGATCATACTTATATAATAGTATCAACATAATGCAAGCGCCATATATGGTGTGCTCTGCTCCCCTATACAGTCCCCACCACTGTTAATCAATGTCCGTAAATATATCTTGTACGACATGCATGTATTGCTATCGCTATGACTTACTACCCATTTGCACCCTCAAAAACGCATTACAAGGCTTGTGTGTGCGTTGTTTTTGTTGGTGTTTTTCATATATGAACTAATACGGCCTATTATGGTCGGCCGGACGTTTCAGGCCCATAGCACCCCGGAACTTTCACGCGTAAAAAGCTATACGTACTAGCTAAGTCGAGGTACGATTTCTCTCAAAAAATTGGCCAGGAAAATATTTTCCAGAAAAATTTGGGGTAAAAATTTTATGGGGCAATAAAAAATAGTGTTACTATATTCCCATGGCAGAAGCACTCGATATTCAAGAAATGGAGAAACTGGTATTCGAGGCTTCAATTGCAAAGATTGCTCAACGCTGTAGGTACGACCTCTACTACCTTGCTAAGAATATTTTAGGCTACGATCTAATGGAAGAGCACGTCCATGCTGATGTTTGCCTCACCACCAGGGCTATCTATAAATCTGTACCGCCAGAATACGAGCTTCCAGAGTCCACCGGCCCCACGCTGGGCATGAATGATCAGTTCATCCCTACCAACAACAACTTCCTTTTCCTATTGCCACGAGGCACGTTCAAGACCTCTGTGGTGACAATTGGCCTTAGTTGCCAATTCCTACTCAACGAGCCCAATGGACGCATCCTGCTCGATTCTGAGACGTATGGGAAGGCTAAGGCGTTCCTGGCTGAGATAAAAGGCCATATGGAGCAGAACTACAAGTTCCGGGAAGTCTTCAAGGCCATCCATGGGATGTACCCTAACGACTCTAACCGTAAGAGTGAGTTGCTCTGGACCAACACTGAGCTAAATATTGCCGCTAGGACCAAGCCTCGGAAGGAACCATCGATCTCCTGCGCTGGTGTGGATGTTACCAAGAACGGGATGCACTACGACCTTATCATCGGTGATGACCTTCACTCTGAAAAGAACACCACTAACCGCGAGCAGATCCAACAGGTGATCGATCACTGGAAGCTTGCCTATTCGCTTCTCGATCCCGGCTGTCCGATGATTATTATTGGGACCAGATGGGACTTTAATGATCTTTACCAGCATATTCTTGATAATGAGAGAGAGCGTTTTAATATTCTTATCCGTAAAGCTATCCGGGATGATGGCACTTTGCTCTTCCCTGAGCGCCTCTCGCAACAGTTTCTTGATGCTACCCGTAAGACCCAAGGGACTTCTATTTTCTCTAAGCAGTATCAGAATGAGCCGGTGGATGCCGATACTGCCGATTTTAAGCATTCCTATTTTAAGCGGAAGGCTTTAGCTGAGGTAGAGCTTATTCCTATGAATTGGTATCTACAGGTAGATCCGTCTTATGAAGGGAAGAGTTCTGATTATGCGGCCCTTACTGTAGTGGGGATGGATTACCAGCGACAGTTGTATCTGCGTTATGTGATGCGAGGGAAGATGACCTATGGAGAGATTATTAATGCTACCTTTGAGTTGTTTAATAAGTTTCCTATTAAGCGTATTGCCTTTGAGGTTATTGGGACCAAGAGCCTTGAGTTCGAGCTTCAGAACGCTATGAAGGAGCGGAATGTCTGGCTTCCTATAGATTTTATAAAACATCATCCTGAGAGCAAGGAAGAGCGGATTAGGGGCCTTGCACCTATGTATGAGTTTGGGCATTTCTATCATGTAGCGGAGTGTCCTCAGCTGGAAGAATATGAGGATGAGCTTCTTAAGTTTCCTAGGGGGAGGAATGATGACATTATTGATTCTGTTTCTATGGTGCTTCCGATTGCTAATCCTCCACAAGTGAAGAATAGCCTAGATGGTGGTGGTCGGCGGAAAAAGAGTGTATATAAACCTCGTAGTCCTATAACTGGAGTTTAAATGAACGAGGATAAAAAAGAAGATAATAATTTGTCGGATGATTATGGTAAATATAATCCAAGTAAAAAAGAACGTGAGATTCGGCGTAGGGTGTATCAACGCTGGTTGGAAGTTCGTGATGATCCTCAGCGTAAACAAGCTGAGAAAGATTGGGATGAGGCTCAGAAGCAGTATCGGATGTATGTTCCTGAGATTGATCCGGATGATTGGCGGTCCCATTTGGAGTTGCCGGATGCCTTTTCTGCTATACAGGTTCATATGCAAGAGACTGTTGAGAGGTATTCAAGGCCTCTTTTAGTTAATGTTGAGGAGACTGACCGGGGTAAGGAGAGTTTTTGGAACTCTATTATGAATTGGAATATGAACCGGACTGATTTTGATATTGAGTATTATAAGGCTAAACTTTATGCTGCTATTACTGGGACCGCGTTTCTTAAGACTTATTACCGAGTAGAGAAGCGAGAGGTGAAGGACCCTACCTCTGTAGGGGAGGATGGTGAGATTAAGTATACCAAAAAGATCAAGGTTGATCATGATGATAACTATACTGAGTGGATTTCTAATGAGTGGGTGTTTATTGATCCGGGTGCCGTTTCTATTGATAAGGCTATTGATTGTTTTGAGAGAGAGATTCTTCCTATTGAGGCTTTCCATGAGAAGTATGAGAACTTGCCGGGCTTTAGGAATGTAGAGTTGGTCAAGGCTGGTGGGGATGTTGGTAGGACTACCTTCTTTCAGACACCTACTGATTTGATGGCTGATGAGGTGGAGATTCTTCATTATAAGAACCGTAACCGGGATTGTGATGAGGTTGTTGCTAATAACATCGTTATATCTTATGGTCCCCTTCGCACTAAGCACAAGGAATTACCCTACTCTGTTGTTTACCATTACCGCGTTCCTGGTCGTTTCTGGGGTCTTGGGGTTCCGAAAGTGGTATTTTATCTATCTGAAGAGCGTAAGGCTATTAGAAGGCTTAATCTTGATAGGCAAAAGATTCAGATCTCGGGCTTCTGGCTTCATAATTCTGCCTTTGATCTTGATGATGAGGAGACTGAGGCTCGTCCTGGAGGCTTCCTGAGTGTTGAAACCAATGGTCAACCGCTGTCAAATGTGATTCAAAGGGTCGATATGGGTGATGTTTCGACCTCTTATTTCCGTACTGAAGAGATATTACTGGAGGATATTCGTAGGGCCCATGGTATTGATGACCGTATTCAAGGTGTTCAATCCGGTGGGACCGCTACTGAGGCTGCGATTTTGAAGGAATCTGCTCTAAAACGAGTGAATATGATTGCTATACTGGCCGAAAAAGACACCATGAAGCGCGTTGGTAGGCTGGCTTGGAGCAATATACGGTTCTTTTATAAGGCTGGGCGGTACAAGGATATTTATTTACCTTCTGATAGGAAGCCCAGGGTTCAATCAAGGCCGATCGTGCTCGATGGGGTGAGCTTTAATCTTGAGAAGGATCCTGCTACCCAGAAAATGAGCCTCCTTGCTTCCGAGGCTGAGGGTAGGCGGATATTTACGGTCGATAAGAATACTATAGGGTATCTTGATGGTGATTTTGATGTCCAGATGGACGGCGCTGCCTTTACCCCTTGGTCTAAGGCTATTAAACAAGCTAAGACTACTGAGATGATTACTACTATTGCTTCTACTCCGGAGCTTATGGCTGAGGCCGACCCTCATAAGATCTTAAAACGCTATGCTGAAATCAATGACGAGGATCCTAAGAACTGGATGAAGAACAGTAAGGATGCTGAGACGCTACTTGAGATGGCTGATCTAGAGAATGCTGTGATGAAGGAAGGCCAACCGTTGAAGGGGACCGAAGGTGCTGATGAGAATCATACCCTCGAACATATTCGCTATACGGAATCGGCTGAGTTTGCTACACTTTCACCAGTTATTCAAGAGATATTCCGCAATCATATCCTTGAAGAGCACGATAATAATCCAAAAACAGGTTCTTCGGCTGAGCTATTAGCTCCATTTGATGTCGATGGTGATGGCATCCCGGATGATCCGGCCATGGCTGGGTCCCAGGCTACCGTAGAGGGAGCCCCTGCGCCTTCTATTCAACCAAATGTGGCTGGACAGGTGCAGATGGCTGACATGCAACCGGCTAATATGAATCAGTAGACTCTTGTTTTTTAAATGTAGAGAGGTTAGTGTTTGATCATGAAAGAAATAAAACTTTCACCAAAGGAGAATGATCTCCTCGTACCTCTTATCGAGATGGAATTGTATCAAAAAGGTTTAATGCCCTTGTTTGCTTATATCGGTAACGGTATAGCGAAGGACACTGCTGAGAATGCTCCTGATTGGGATGCAGTACAGCGTAACCGGGGAAAACTGGAAATGCTTAGGGACCTTCATAAGTTTTTTAAGCAGTTGAACAAGGACTCTAATAAGAAGTAGGGAAACTAGATTACCAAATAACTAGACCAAAGGAACAATTAGAATGAACAAAATAGTTGAAGACGCTGAATTAGACAAAAATGACGCTATCGTAGTAGATGAGGAAACTCAAGACGAACCGGTAGATAAAGAAGTAATCGATCCAGCTGAACCAGCTGATGATGTTATCGAAGAAGACGAAGACAGCGAGGATGACTCTGCTGACACTAGTTTTCAAAGGCGATTTACTCAGTTTAAAGGCGAAACTGCCGAAGAATATTCAAAGAATCTAGAGGAAGGCTATGACAATAGCACCAAGGAGGCTTTGAAACTTAAGAAGCAGCTCGATGACTTACGAGCAGAGAAACTTACAGCAATTGCCAATGAAGCCCCGGAATCAAAACCGGATGTCGTGCCTGACACCCCCGAATCTTCGTGGGCTAAGGAGCAGATGGCTAAGGCAATGAAAGAAGACTATAACTCGTTTGTAGAGAGTCATCCACTCATAGAGGAAGATGAAGAAGTCTTCGCGAAGATGGATGCGGAAGTAAAGAAATACTCGAACTATGTATACTCTACCGAGAAACGCGTTCCGTCCATTAAGGAATCAATGGAATTTGCGTGGAAGAGGCTAGATATGGACAGTGCAGTAGATACTACCGATAAAGTAGCTGGAGCATTGATAGACGCTGGTGGTGAGAGTAGCCCTAAGGGTAGATCACTTGATAGGCCAAAACCTCGATTCAGCGATAAGCAGATTGAGGTGGCAAGGAAGGTTGATCCGAAACTTAAGGACTTACCTCGTGCTGATGTTGAAAAAGCATTGGCGAAGTATAGTAAATAATTTAAGTATTGGAGTTAATTATGGCAGCTCGTCCTCTAGGTAACTGGGACAACACTTCAAACTCTGCGTCTATGACGCTCCCTGTTGCAAGTGGTGTTACCGTTACAAAAGGTGACTTTGTGTATTTTGCGAGTGGTCGCATTACAAGTGCTACTGTTGCTGGTGCTCGTTTACTTGGAGTAGTTGATGAAACTGCTACTGGTAACGCTGGCGGTACAGTTAAAGCTCTTGTTCTTGTAGACCAAAATGGCCGATATTTAGTCGATAACGATAACATAGGTACAACTTTTGATGCATCTCATGTTGGAACTTATTTCGACTTGGTTGGCGCAACTGGTGCTCAGCTTGTTGACACGTCAACTACTGGCGCAACTGGTTCACTAGTCTGTCTTGAGTATAACCCTCAGATAGATCCTGTGAAGAGCGACACCTCTTATGGTGTATTTGCAATCGCTGAACACGCTCTCAGCCTGTAATCTTACTAATGTAATCGGAGAAAACTTTTATGGCAAAACGACCTGAATGGCCAGATTTGTTAGATCCTTCGTTCCGTAAGATTTACGGTGAAGAGATCGAACAGCTTCCTGCGCTACGTAATCGTGTTTTTAATGTAATGAGTTCTGATAAGAACATCGAGAAAGACAGCTCAGCCTCTGGCTTGAGCAAGCTTATTCGACGTTCTGAGTCTCAGGCTATCTCGTTTGAGGAAAAGAACCAAGGTTATGACGTAACGTATACACACGTTATCGACTCCCTCGGTGCTTCTGTCTCTCGTGAGATGTGGGAAGATGACCAGCACAACACTATCAACAAGCTCCCTCGCGACCTTGCAAATGCAAAAGAGCGAACGCTTGAGCAGATGGGTGCTGACATCTTTAACTATGGCTTTACAGCTGGTGGTGGTGGACTTGCGTCCTTCACTGGTGGCGATGCTAAAGCGCTCTTCGCAACTGATCACCCTCGTACCGATGGTGGCACTGCTCAGGGTAACTATAGTACTGCTGATCTTAATGAATACTCTCTTGAGAATGCTAAAATCACCATGCGCCAGACGCTTGATGATAAGGGCCAGTTGATGATGCTTCGTCCTAAGACGCTTGTTGTCGCTCCTGCTCTAGCATTTGAGGCTGGTATTCTTCTTAAGAGTTCTCAGCGAACTGGTACAGCTAACAATGATATTAACCCTCACGAAGGTTCACTAGAACTAGTTGTTTGGGATTATCTTGGTAGCGTTGCTGGTGGTAGCGATACCGCTTGGTTCTTGCTTGATGACTCACGTCACCAGCTGAACTGGTTCAACCGTGCTGATCATGGTATTGAGGGCCCAGATTGGGACTTCATTAACAAGGAAGCTCGTTGGACAGTTGACCTCCGTCACTCAGTAGGCTTTAGTGGCTTCCGTGGCGTGTATGGTTCTAAAGGTGACAACTCATAGTCAATAACTGGTCCGGGAAACCGGGAGCAATAACGCTCTCGGTATCCCCGGCGAAGTAGAAAGATTTAATCGATGGCAATTACTGACCACTCATATAAATGGGCGTGGAGACAGGCAACTGGTACTCTTCGCTTCAAAAACATACTCCAGCATGTTGCTGGGTATACCGAAACACACAAAAAAGTTTCTGCACCATCTGCTGCGTCTGTTCTTGGAGCTACTGCTACAGTTGTAGCTGGCCGAACAATCGTCTCAAGCATCACTAACCCGGATGTACCTCGTAACCTTACGATTACAACTGGTTCTACTGTTGCTGATATCGCTGCTGGAAACGTCACTATCTATGGTACTAATGTCGAGGGTAAGGCTATAAGCGAAACCTTCGCTATGTCAGATAACCTTAATGGTTCTGTGACTGGCAACAAGGCATTTAAAACTGTAACGAGTGTTGTTTTCCCTGCTGCCGATGGTACTGGTGCAACTATTTCAGTCGGTGTTGGTTCAAAGCTTGGCCTAAACCACAAGCTCGTTCCTAATAAGACTTCGATTGTTGTTGTCCAGGATACTGCTATTGATGGCTCTAACCCAACGGTTCAAGCCGCTCCATCTGCCTCAACCGTAGATGCTGAGGATGTCGAGAACAATACGGTTACTCCGGCAACAGCTCCTGACAGCTCTACATTCTTGACGATTATCTACTGGTACCACCAGATCCAGATTCGATCATTGAATGACGATCCTAACTACTCAACAAGTACATCTACTAGCTCAAGTAGCACGTCTACTTCTTCTACTAGCTCAAGTACTTCAACAAGTAGCACGTCAAGTTCTACATCGTCTACAAGCTCTTCGACCTCAAGTACTTCAACATCAACTACAACAGTAGCGTAAGGAGTAACCTATGGGAAAGATTCGTAGTGAAAGTGGCTACCACCAAGCACAAACCGGGGCAAGGTACACCTATGTCCAGGCTAGCACTGGCAAGACGATTACTACTTCCGGCGCTAGTCTATTGAGAGTTATACTACTTACCAATGGCGGTGTAGTGACAATCAAGACTACTAAGGGAGAAGTGATTGGGAATATCGCACTTGATGCTCCAGAACAAACTTTCAACTTTGGTATCTATCTTAAGGATGGTATCAGAGTTGAAACTGGCGCAACCTGTGAAGTTCTCGTGGCTTGGGAAAAGTAGTTTTCCACAATTAAAATAGCCCCCAAGCACCTCGGGGGCTATTTTAATTTGCATAGATACTTGACCTGCGATATGCTTATGGCAAATGAAGCAGATATTCATACTGACGAACTTCTCTACCTACCTAAAGTCTTATAGTCCCATCATCGTTGTCGAGTCCCATCTTAAGATGTTAGTACAGGCCGGATATCAACCAGTACTGATCACTTCTGAAGGCTGGGAATCCCCTGAAGGCTCAGTGTTCTCTGATGTAAAAACTATACGTATCCCCCGGGTGCCCGTATCGAATGACCCAGGTAAAGACGCTACATTTGACGAAGACATCGCCACACTATATACCTCCCTGAAAGGCATTCTAGTAGGAGAATGCGTTGTTATGACCCATGACCTAATATTCCTACCTGACTACACGAAACTCAACGTGGCGGCCCGGAAATTGGCTGCGGAAAATAATGACATCTCATGGTGCCATATGGTTCACTCGGCTACCGCACCGACTGGCTTGATTAAAGAACGCAATATGTATGGCGAAGAGTATTCTCGGGTACTTGGTGAACACTTCCCTAACAGCGTTGTGATGTTCCCCAATGCGTACTCTATACCCAGAGTAGCCCGGAACTTTGCGTTTGAGGAGGACCAGGTGTTTGAGGTCCCTCATCCGATTGATTTAACTGAGGGAATGGAGCGAGTTGTTCAACGAGTATTTAACGATAATCGTATCTACGAGGCAGATGTGTTCATAGTGTATCCACTGCGTTTAGATAGAGGCAAGAATGCTGAGATGAACGTCCGACTCATAGGATCCCTCCGAAGAATCGGGCTTGCTCCATTCCTTCTATTCTGTGACTTCCAATCTACTGGTGGTGATAAAGTGACCTACCGCGATGATCTCAAGCGCCTAGCCGAGCAACAGGGTGTTGGCGACTGCGTAAAGTTCCTATCGGAGCTAGATGCGTCTGCCACTATGGAGGTGTCCCATACGGCCATCCTAGACTTCCTAACACTATCCAATGTATTTATGATGCCTAGTAAGAGTGAAACCTACTCACTTGTCACCCAGGAAGCAATGGCTCGAGGTAACTTCTGCATACTCAATCATGACTTCGCACCTTTCAGGCAGATATTTGGCGATAACGCTATATACCGTTCTTTCAGCTCCAACATCGGTATGGATGGCTTTGATGGTGAGATTACTACCACCTATTCAGATATTGATGGATACTTTGATGATCTAGCTAAGGCAGTTAATTATTGGATCCATGCGGATAAAACTAATAGGGCGAAGACTTGGGTGCGAAAAGAGCGCAATCTCTCAACTGTATTCAAGAGATATCTAGAACCCTTACTATTTAGGGAGACTCCTGATGCCGAAGTTTAGTATTGTATTACCAGTATATAGCGAGTTAGAACCTAATCAGAATCCGGCCCATGCTCGTCACTTCCGCGGTAAGACAGCTCAGCGAGCTATCAAGAGCATTATGGCTCAGCAGTTCCCCGACTGGGAGCTGATCATTGTAGATGATGGATGTGTTGATGGGATGACCCCGGAGGTCCTTGATGCTTTCGCGAGGATGGACAAGCGCATTAAAGTCTTTCACAAAAAGAACCAGAACAGGGCTATTGCGCGGAACTTTGGGATGAAGAGAGCAACCGGTGAGTGGATCTGTTGGATCGATTCAGATGATGAGTATTCTACTAACTATCTGCGCCAACTTGATAAAGCTACGAAGGACTTCCCGGAGTACAGTATCTTTAACTTCGGTTCTATCCTTCATTGGCCAGACCACCATACTGAGATACGCCCTGTCTTTGAGCCGGAGATTGAGGAAGACGGCCACGTTTGGTTCAAGTCGGGGTATATTGGGACTGGAAGTTTCATATTTAAGCGCGAATTATGGAAGTCTAATATCAAATATCGTATACCGGACCAAGAAAACCCCTATCAATTTGCAGCTGAATCTAAGTTTGATATGCGCTACCCGGATGATCAGCCCGATATAGATAACCCAGCCGGAGCTTTTACTGATGGTGTCTACCGTCATGGCCTTTCCCTAGGCAACCCATGGGGCGATGACGCGCTACAATTTTACCTACTTACCCGAGATAATCACTCTAAGCCACTCAATATCCTACTCTACGTACAATACCCCCGAGCCCACGAGGAAGAGTTTGAGCACTTTGGTGAAGTATTCAAGATGGGAGACCTAAGTGGAAAAGATTGATTTACACCTTGTATCATGGCTCCGCCCGAAGATGACAGAACTAGTTATTAAAACTATTGCTAGGAATACTGACCGGGGCCATTATCGGCTCGTTGTTTGGGATAACGGATCAGATGAAGAGACTCAGGCGATGCTTTCCCACTGGCAGGATAATGGGCTGATAGATGAGCTTTTGCTCCATAAAACAAATGTAGGCCTTGAGACCGCACGAAACAATATGCTCTATGAGCACACCTTTAGTAAGTACTTTGTTTGTGTAGACAATGACTGCTTACCTCAACCGCGCGTAGACGGTGTTGATTGGCTCGAAAGACTCTATAACCTTATTGAAGAAAACCCTGAATATGGAGCTATATCCTGTAGGACTCAGGTGATGGTAGGGACCGGCAACATCTTTGAGGAATCGGACGTGAACGGTGATCCCATTACCCAGTTTCCCCACCCCGGCGGATCGCTACGCATTATGAATACTGAGATCACTCGCAAGGTCGGGGGCTGGCATACTGAGCGGTCTGGGAGAGGCACCGAAGAGCGCCATATCTGTGGGCTCTTGAATGAGGAAGATTACCTTACTGGCTTTGCCACTTTCATACCAACCTACCATTTATTTGGAACTCGTGAGGGAACCGGCGAGCCTCAGGATAGGTGGGGCTACCCGGCTGACTGGAAGCCTCAAGTAACTGGCCATTCTGATGTATACCACCCGGCGCTTGAGAACGGTGATGATCTAACTGAAGTAACTAAATATGCAGGAGAAGAATATGCTCAGTGTTATTTTGCCACGAACTGATGAACCGAAAGTAATCCAGTTTACAGCTGAGTGTATCCAGCGTGAGCTATCCGTCATCCGCGGTGCGGAACTACTACTAGTAGATAGTTGGGAGCAGGGAGTGAAGATGGCCAAGAATAATTACGTGTCCCTCGTAGAACCTGACTGCACTATATCCGGCGGTTATTATGCAAGCAATATCGGCCTCTTTGAAAAGAACAGCCATTTTCGTAAATTGGCTATGGTGTCCTCGTGCCTCGGTGTACGCAACTGGGGTAATCGTATCTATAACTACCATGTCGATATGGAGCCTTTCGATGATAAGGATGAAAGCGTTCAGATACGACAGTACCAGGTATATCCTAACCGCGAAAAAGTATCTACACAGCTCTACCCAGTCCAGATAGGTTTTGTGCCGGGAGCAGTTATTCGTACTGGCTCCCTGTTGGGGATAATGCCAAAGGTGAAGTTTAGTAAGGATCTCGTCAAACTGTCATCTGACATATCATTTGCATTCT
>Ga0075163_10004392_pt1 | contig 18927 bp, 16 predicted proteins | sample JI1023141ADNA_FD_71478 | JGI IMG/M metagenome (GOLD analysis project Ga0075163, IMG submission 71478) | Wastewater effluent complex algal communities from Wisconsin, to seasonally profile nutrient transformation and Carbon sequestration -... | ecosystem: Engineered > WWTP > Effluent > Algae...
CGAGCAGCGCATCGTCACGCCCATCGCGTTCGACACCACGCTCTCGCAGGGCGCGACGGTGAAGCTGCTCGTCGACCCGCGCGCGTTCTTCACCTCGGTGAACTTCGCGACGCTCGAGCAGGTCTCGATGACGCCGCCGCGCTACCGGTTCCGTGACGACGCGGCCACTGCTGAGCAGGCCGACACCGCCCTCTTCAACGCCTTGCGCGCCAATGCCGGTCCGTACCGGCTCGAGGTGGCGCCATGACCGACGCACCAAACCCAGTCGTCCAACCAGGAGACTGACATGAAGAAGACGTGGAGCGCCCTTGCGGCGATGGCGATGTTGAGCGCGTGTGGACAGATGCCTTCCGGCACCGATGGCGGCAGCGCCGGCGGTTCAGCGGGTGGTTCGGCGACCGGCGGCGGAAGCGCTGGCGGCACCGGTGGCACCGTCACGTTCCGCACCTTCACTGCGCCCTCCACGACGGCGGTCAACGGGTCGTTCCTCTTCACGGTGACAGGTGAGGCCTCGGCGACCGAGGGATTCTCGTTTCCCCCTCCCGCGGGCGGCATGGAGCCGTTCTTCATCGACGGCTGGGAGATTCGGTACGAGCACATGCTCACCACGGTCGACAACATCACGCTCTCGGAGAACCCTGACATGTCGCCGGGCAACCCGGGCATGACGGGCGCCGCAGTGGCACGCGCGACGGGGCCCTGGGCGGTCGACCTCGCGAAGGAAGGCCCGGTCGACGCGAAGGAGATGGAGGGCAAGGCGTTTCCCCTCGCGCGGCTCTCGAACCAGACGCTGAAGACGGGCACGCCCGCGTTCGGCGGCGCCACGAAGTACGCGTTCAGCTTCGACCTCGTCGAGGCCGAGGCCAACCCCATCGACGTGAACCTCGACGCCGACGCGAAGGCTGCCTACCAGCTGATGCGCACCAACGGCTGGTCGTACTGGGTGAAGGGCACGGCGACGTGGAAGGGCGCGATGGGTACGCCCGCGTGCCGCTCCACCAACGCGAGCTACGACTTCAACCGCGTGCCGAAGGTCGTGAACTTCTCGTTCGGGTGGAAGGTGCCTGCCTCGTACAAGAACTGCCTGAACCAGGAGCTGATGCCGGCTGACAGCCGCGGCGTGCAGCTGGGCTCGAACGGAGCCGAGGCGACGGTGCAGATGACGCTGCACAACGACCACCCGTTCTGGGACGCGCTCGAAGAAGACGCGCCGCTGCGCTTCGACGCCATCGCGGCCCGCAAGTCGGTCGCTTCGGGCGCCGCTCCGGCCATGGTGTCGGTCAGCAACGCAGACATCACGGGCGTCGACTTCGAAGCGGTGAATGACGCGCAGGGCAACCGCGTGCCGTTCCGCTACTGCGGCCCGGTGGAGATGGGTGAGCGCACGATGGGCGGGCTCACGCTCGACCCGAAGGGCGTTCCGGTGAACCCCGCAGGCGGCACGGCCGGCCTGAAGGACCTCGCCGACTACATGGCCTACAACCTGTCGACGTTCGGTCACGCGAACGCCGGCGAAGGCCTGTGCGTCGTCGAGCGCAAGTACCCCTCGCCGCAGTGATGTCGAGTCGTCTCCCCGCCAGCGTCATGCTGGTGGGGCCACGGCCGAAGGTGCCGAAGCGAGCCTGATGAGCGGTGGCTCCTCAATCACGTCGGACCCGTGCCACGGCGAATGTGGCGAGCGCAGGCGAAGTCGAACTGAGCACCCCGTGAGACGAAGCCGAAAGCGAGCCTGAGGAGCGGCGGGCCTTCATCACTGTCGACCCGTCCGCGGCGACGTTGGCTCGCGAAGGCGCAGTCGAACTGGAAACGCGTGAGACGCAGCCCAAAGCGAGCCTGATGAGCGGTGGCTCCTCAATCACGTCGGGCCCGTGCCACGGCGAAGGTGGCGAGCGCAGGCGAAGTCGAACTGAGCAACCGTGAGACGCAGCCCAAAGCGAGCCTGATGAGCGGTGGCTCCTGAATCACGTCGGACCCGTGCCACGGCGAATGTGGCGAGCGCAGGCGATGTCGAACTGAGCAATGCAGAAGGAGCCCAGATGAAGCACCAGCATCATGTGGACTGTGACTGTGGCCATGACCATGCGCCGAAGACGGCGACCGACTCGAAGTCGGGGTGGCTGGCTTCGGTGTTGCCGCTGCTTGCCTGCGCCGTCTGCCCAGCATGCTTGAGCGCCTACGCCAAGGTGTTCTCTGCCTTCGGCGTCGGGCTGCTGCTCACCGAGACCCAGCACGCTGTCATCATGGCCATCGCGGTCTCGTCTTCGATTCTCGTCTCGGCTTGGCGCTCGGTGCGGTCGGGCCGGCGTTGGCCGCTGGCGGTCTCGCTCTCGGGCAGCGTGCTGGTCGTCGCAGGCCACCTCGTCGAAGTCGGTGCCGTGGAGTGGCTCGGCGTCATCGTCCTGTTGGTCGGCGGGCTCGTCGAGATGCCGCTGCTGCGCAAGCTGGTCCGCGCGCGAATCGGGAGAGTTCCGGCCTGACTGTGGGTCACCTGCTGGGCAGTGAAGCGCGGCTCCGCCACAGCGCCATTCCCCCGACGAGGAGCGCTCCCGAGGCGACACCGACGAGCCCTTCGAGCAGTGACGCCAGCGGCTCCCGAATCGGCGTGAGCCACGCGTTCACCGGCGCGATGCCGTGGCTGATGATGCCGCCACCGACGAGGAACATGGCCACGGTGCCGGCAATCGACAGCCCCTTCATGAGCTTCGGCGCGGCGACGAGTAACGCGCGGCCCAGCGACGCAGACACTCCACGGCGCTTCGACAGCGCGAGGCCCACGTCGTCGAGCTTCACGATGCCCGCGACCAGGCCGTAGACGCCAACCGTCATCAGCACCGACAGCGCGACCAGCGTGAAAGCCTGCTGCAGCAGTGGAGCCTCGTTCACCGTACCGAGCGCGATGACGATGATCTCCGCTGACAGGATGAAGTCGGTGCGCACGGCGCCCGAGATGCGCTGGGCCTCGGTCAGCACGGGCGCAGGGGCCTTCCCCTGTTTCGTGAGCAGCTTCTCGAACCCCTCGAAGCAGAGGTACGCGCCGCCGAGCATGAGCAGCGGGTGCACGAGCGCGTGCGCGAACGCGCTGATGGCGAGCGCCGCTGGCACGAGCATGGCCTTGTTGAGCAGCGACCGCTTCGCCACGGCCCACACCACTGGCCACTCACGGTCCGTCGAAACGCCCGACACCTGTTCCGCGTTGAGCGCGAGGTCGTCGCCCAGCACCGCGCTCGTCTTCTTCGTCGCGACCTTCGTCATCGCCGCGACGTCGTCGAGCAGCGCCGCCAGGTCGTCGAGCAACGCGAAGAGTGACGAGCCGGCCATGCGTGGGCAGGTAATGACCTGACGACCGCGCGCCAGCGTTCAGCGGCGAAGCACCCAGATCTCCCGAACCGTCCGGGACCCGCGCGTCTCGAGGACTCGCACGCTGTCGCCCTTGTGCAACGACCCGAAGAGGCCCGGAGACGCGAAACGACCGCGCCCCTGCTTGGAGCACCAGCACGTCGCGCCAGCCGCCTTTCGCAGCCCGCTCCTTCGTCATGACGACATCGTCGAGCGTGCAGTCGAACTCGGTCGGGCGACGGAGCAGGTCGACCACCAGTCGATACGACGTGCTGCCGCCCCACCACGCGAAGACTCCGGCCACCGCCATCGTCGCCAGCGCTTCGAGTGCGCCCACCTCCTGAACGCCAGCCAGCACAGCGACCGGCACCGACACGCAGACGATGCCGCCGCCCAACGCGACGAGCAGCTCGAGCGGGAGAAAGAGGAACTCGAGCGCCCGAAGCAGCCGGCTCTCCCGATAGACGCGAAGGAAACCGGCTGGGAACATCTCGTCGACTGTACGGCTGAGAAACCGCCAGACGAAGCCGTCAGACGCGCGTGACGCGCCAGGTGACCACGCCCGTCGAGTCGCAGCCCGCGAGCAGGGTGCCGTCAGGGCTGAAGCACAGCTCAGCCACCTCGCCCTTCATCGGCGCGATGCCGATGGGCTTGGGTGATTTCGCGGGCTCCCACACCAACACGTCGCCATCGAGCGCACCCGACGCGAGTAGCCCCGCGCGAGAGAACGTCAACGCCGAGATGGGCTTCTCGTGGCCTTTGAGCATGAGCGGCTTCGTGCCTTCGGGGCCTTTGCCCTCGAAGCGCCAGCCACAGATGACCTCGCCGCCACCGGTCGCGAGCAGCTTCGAGTCTGGCGACCAGGCGAGCTGCATGGGCTTGGCCGGGTACCCGCTCATCTCGGAGTCCTTCTCGGTGTCGAGCCGCCAGAAGTGCACGCTGTTGTCCTGCGTAGCGACGGCGATGACTTTGTCGTTCGGGCTGGGCGTCAGCGACAGCAGCGAGCTCTTCCACGGCAACAGCTTCGACTCGACGTGCGCCTGGAGCGGAAAGAGCCGAACCGCGCCGTAGCAGCTGGTGATGAGGTGATTGCCATCGGCCGAGAAGGCCACGCCCGACACCGTGCTCTCGTGGGCAGGCGTCTCGAGCACCGGCGTTCCCTGCGCCGACCAGACCCGAACACCGCGGCCGTGCGCCGTCGCGAGCAGGCCAGCCTTCGACCAGGCGAGCCACTCGACCCAGCCACCCTTCGCGCCCGGCAGCTTCGCGCGCTCGACGCCAGCGAGGTCGAAGAGCCGGGTCGTGCCGTCGAAGCAGGCGACGGCGAGCAGGTCGTCGAGCGGGCTGAAGGCGACGCGCGACACGCTGTCAGGAAGCCGCGTCTGCCACCGCAGCGTTCCCGAGTCCGCACTCACCACCGTCACCGTGCCATCAGCGGCGCCGCAAGCGAGCAACGCGCCGTGCCGGTCGAACGAGAGCCCTCGTGGGTAGTCGCTGGTCGGCAGACGAAAGACGTCGAGCAGGTGGGCGCGGCTCACGTGAGGCACCGCTTGAAGCCCTCCGTCAGCTCGGCGCGGTCGAGCTTGCGGCCGATGAAGACGAGGTCGTTGGCGCGCTTGTCACGGCCCCACGGTCGGTCGGGCCGGCCGTCGAAGAGCATGTGCACGCCCTGGAACACGAAGCGGTCGGGTTGCCCCTTCACCGAGAGGATTCCCTTCATGCGGAAGATGTCGACGCCCTTCTCCTGCAACAGCCCCGACAACCACGCGTTGAGCCGCTTGCCGTCGACGTCGCCCTCGAAGTGCAGCCCGACCGAGGTCACCGTCTCGTCGTGTTCGTGGCTGCCGTAGACCTTCTGCGCGAGCGGCGCGGTCGTCCCCAGCTTCACCTGGTACTCGTCACCGCCGTGCTCGGTCAGCAACATCCACTTTCCGGCGCGGGGCACGCGCACCCCGAACAGCGTCTCGGAGCCCGACGACACGTCGAGGGCCGTCGCGGCGTTCGGCTCGACGAGGCCACCCGGCTTCACCAGCGCGGCCTGCTTCGACCACGACCGCAGGCCACGCTCGGGGCCCTCCTTCAGCGGAGTCGCGAGGTCGTCCACGGGCACGAGCAGCACCTGCATCGACGCGTCCGGCCCTGCCGCGAGCTTCAGCTGCGAGATGCCCTCGGCCAGCTCGTACACGCCGCCCCACTCGAAGGGGTACTCGGGCTCGAGGAAGGTGGGCTTCTTCTCGACGGCGCGCTTCAAGTCGAAGCCACCCACGTCGAGCACGTCGGCGATGGGCACCTGCGCGTTCGTCGTGCGCAGCACCTTGGCCATCGCGTTCATCGAGCGAATGCGCTTCTCGAGCGCGTCGGTCTCTTCGGCACTCACGAGGTCGAGCTTGTTGAGCACCAGCACGTCGGCGAACGCCACCTGCTGCTGCGCCTCGTCACTGTCATCGAGGTGCAACGAGATGTGCTTGGCGTCGACCATCGTCACGATGCCGTCGAGGCGGAAGTGCCGCTGCACCTCTTCGTCCATGAAGAACGTCTGAGCCACCGGCGCAGGGTCGGCCATGCCGGTCGTCTCGACGAGCACCTGGTCGAACTTGTCGCGGCGCTTCATGAGGTTGCCGAGAATGCGAATGAGGTCGCCACGCACGGTGCAGCAGATGCAGCCGTTGTTCATCTCGAAGACCTCTTCATCGGCGTTGATGACGAGGGCCTGGTCGATGCCGATCTCTCCGAACTCGTTCTCGATGACGGCGATTCGTTTGCCGTGCTGCTCGGTGAGAATGCGGTTGAGCAGCGTGGTCTTGCCCGAGCCGAGGAAGCCGGTGAGCACGGTGACGGGAATGGGCGTGTTGGACATGGAGTGACCTCAGACGGGTGAGACGACGAGACGAAGACCGAACCAGAGCCCTGCGACGATGGAGGCCAGCGCCGCGCCGCGGATCAGCCGGCTGCGCCAGACGAGGGAGCGCCGAGCGACCGCCCGAAGCGGCAACGCGAGCACCAACGTGACCAGCACCATGCCGAACACGACGCCGGCGCCGTAGAGCCCGAGGAAGAGCAGTGCCTGCGGGCGGGTCGACATGGTGGTGAGGGCGACGAGGCCGACGCCGGCAGAGCCCGCGAGGCCGTGCACGATGCCGAGGACGAAGGTGCGCGCCTCTCCGCGGTGGTGATGGCCGTGTGCGGGCGCCGGGCACTCGGCGTGGCGCCACTGGGTAAGCCCCAACCAGATGAGGCTCGCGGCGACCAACACCTCGGCGAAGGGCGCCAACCAGGTGGGCAGGTGCACGTCTGCCGCGACCAGCAGCGCGCCTGCGCCGAAGAACGCCGCCGAGTGGCCGAGGCCCCAGACCAGGGCCGTGCGTAGAGCGCCCAGCGGACCACGCTCGGTGCGAAGCAACGCCGCGATGGTGCAGACGTGATCGGCGTCTGACGCGTGCGCCAACCCCAACGTCAACCCCAGCCTCAACGCCGACTCGATCATGCACCCTCGACTTGCGGCTGCGATGTAGTTACACCCGCGCCGCAGTTGCAACACTGATACAGGACGAGCCAGACGCTCGCAAGGGGTGGCCATGAAGAAGACGATCAAGAAGCTGCCGGTGACCGTGCTCTCCGGCTTTCTGGGCGCAGGGAAGACGACGCTGCTCAATCACCTGCTCACGAACCGCGAGGGCCTGAAGGTCGCGGTCATCGTGAACGACATGAGCGAGGTGAACATCGACGCGAAGCTGATCAAGCAAGGAGCGTCTCCCCTGCGGCGCGTCGACGAGAAGCTGGTCGAGCTGTCGAACGGCTGCATCTGCTGCACGCTGCGTGAAGACCTGCTCACCGAGGTGCGGGCCATCGCCGAGGCGGGGCGCTTCGACTACCTGGTCATCGAGGGCACGGGCATCGCCGAGCCGCTGCCCATCGCCGAGACGTTCACCTTCGCCGACGAAGACGGCGTCTCACTCGGTGATGTCGCGCGCCTCGACACCATGGTCACCGTCGTCGACGCGAAGAACTTCCTCACCGACTGGCAGGAGGCCGATTACCTCGCCGACCGTGGGCTCGCCGCAGTCGAGGAGGACGAGCGCACGGTCGTCGACCTGCTGGTGGATCAGGTCGAGTTCGCAGACGTGCTCATCTTGAACAAGACCGATCTCGTCACGAAGAAGGAGCTGCGCGCGGTCGAGGGCGTCCTGAAGCGCCTCAACCCCGACGCGAAGCTGCTGCACAGCGAGCGCGGCCGCGTCGCCTTGAAAGAGGTGCTGAACACGAAGCGCTTCAGCCTCGAGAAGGCGCAGCAGTCACCGGGCTGGCTCAAGGAGCTGCGCGGCGAGCACGTGCCCGAGACCGAGGAGTACGGCATCTCCTCCTTCGTGTTCCGCGCGCGCCGGCCGTTCCACCCGGCCCGGCTGTGGAAACACATTCACCAGAGCTGGCGCGGCATTCTGCGCAGCAAGGGCTTCTTCTGGTTGGCGACACGCAACCACGTGACTGGTGTCTGGGCGCAGGCCGGCGGCGCGTCGAGCTTCGAGCCCAGCGGCATGTGGTGGGCTGCCGTGCCGAAGGCCCACTGGCCGAAAGACCGCGCCATTCGAAAGCTCGTGAAGGCCGATTGGGACGCGACCTGGGGCGACCGCAAGCAGGAGATCGTCATCATCACCCGGGGCCGCGACCATGCCGCTTTGAAGAAGCAGCTCGAGCGCTGTCTGTTGACCGACGCCGAGCTGAAGCGCGGACCCGCTGGCTGGGCTGACCTGCCCGACCCGTTCCCGAAATGGGTGGTGGTCGAGTCGTCGGAAGCGGAGGCTGCGTGAACCTGACGCCCTCGATGCCCGACCCCACCATGCCACCACAGCCGTTGTGGCCAGCGCATGCTGCGCGCGTCGACACGCTCGATGAGCTGGTGCGAATCTACGAGCCCGGGCTCACGCTGGTCTCGGCGCCACTCGAGGTTCCACCAGCCGACCGTGACGCGCTGGCGTCGCTCGCGGCCTCGGTTCCGCTCTTCGAGTTCGCGAAGGAGACGTCGCCTGCGGCGGAGACGCTCGAGTTCGCGCTCCCGTGGATGGAGGGGCATGCCGCGGGCGAGGTCTGGCTGCGCCACGCACGAGGGCTCGTCGGGCTCTTCAGCGACCTGTTCGAAACCGATCGTCTCGGCGCGCGGCTCACGTTGTCGAACAAGCCAATGTGCCCGCGCTTCCACGTCGATGACGTCGTGTGCCGGCTGGTCGTCACGTTCTGCGGAATCGGAAGCGAGTTCCTCTCGAACGACGACGTGCGTCGCAAGCTGCTGGGCCCGAAGGAGTCAGCCGTGGAGCGCGACGGCGCGGCGATTCACCAGCTCGCGCCCTTCGAGGTCGGGCTCTTCAAGGGAGAGGCCTGGCCCGAGAACAAGGGCCGCGGCATCGTGCACCGCAGCCCCGCAGGCGACGAGCGCCGGCTCGTGATGACGCTCGACCTGCTCTGATCAGAGCTTGGTCTTCTCTTCGAAAACGAGGTGGCTGCGAAGCCCTTTGGCATGGCGACTCCTGATCAGCGGGTGGGCGGGTGCTGCGTGTCGACGGTGAAGACGATGCGTGGCGCGCCGCGCACGTCCGGCGAACGGTGAACGGCGCCGAAGCGGGCGTTTCCCGGAAACGCAGTGCCTTTCATCAGCACGACATCGAAGCGTTTCAGGTGCTCGACGGCTCCACCTGCGCGGAGCGGTGCATGGTCGGCTGAGCACGTGCGCAGGTGCTCACGATCGACCGCGGTCTCGGGAATCCACTCCGTGCCTGCGCCTGCGTAGGTGCAGAGCAACCGCACGCCGACGTTGTCGATGTGAAAGCGGGGGCATTTGCGGCTGTCGATGGTCGACAGTTGCACGCGCAAAGGAACGTCTCCGTTGACGCGAACCGCGGCCGCCAGCACGAGCTCGAGGTCGTCGACGAACGCCTGCTTTTCGGCAGACGCGGCGAGCGATCCGAGCCAGCGATCGAACTTCACGTCACGCGCGCGCAGGTTGCGTTCGTCGATGGAGAGCGCCGAGCCCTTCGCGACCTCGTCGAGCCAGCGGGCCAGCGACGCGTCGACAGTTCGCCGCCAGACACAGACGTCGAGGGAGGCGCGGTGGATGCGCGAAAGCCCCGCGGCGGAGTCGACGAAGGCATGACGGGCGCCACGGGTGGAGCGTGCACGACGGGTGACGGGCTCGAGCATGGCCCGATCGCTATCGCCAGCAGGCTACTTTTGCAATACTGTTGCATCATGAACCTGCCTCCGCGCGCGCTCCAGGAACTGCAGCGGTTGTTCGACCAGCAGATGTGGGCTTTCGGGCGCGACGTCTCGAGGCCTGACGGCAGCCTGCTCGCGCGACGGGGCTTCGAGCGTGGGCCTGCGCCGATTCCCGGTGCGACCTCGAGCCTCTGGCGACTCGAGGAAAACGGACTGGTGCTCGAGCTGAGCTCTCTCGGCGTTCGCGCGACGACGCAGGGGCGTACCGTCTTCCTCGATCGCGACCCGATGGCGAAGGTGCTCCGCGGCGCAGACCCGATCCCGCTTCAGGCGCTCCTGCTGTGGTTCGCGAGCTACGAACGGTGGGTGTGGTCACAGTGCGAGACGTGGCGCGAGCAGAGCCTCACCCAGCGTTCTCGCCGGCCCGCCTTCGACGCGGGGACGATGGCCGACCGGTGGACGTCGCTGGCCGCGCTCGTGGCCGAGTCCAGGTGGAGCGGTCCTTCGTTCGCACGTGGCGAGGCGCAACCCTCACCGTGAATCCGTCACTTCGACTTCACCGAGAAGCCGCTCACGATGGCCTCTCCTTCGAGCGACTGCAGCAACACCGCCGGCTTCAGCCCAACCGATTGCCACGGCACACCCTCGAGCGAGCAGGTCGCCCCGGCCGCCGCTTCGCAGAAGACCGCGACGTCGAGCGCGTACTTCAGGAACACCCGAACCCGGCCCTGCTCGACCTTGAGCTGAACGCTCGCACGCCTGGTGGGGACCTTCTTCGTCGCGACCTCGAGCTCGATGGCGCCCGAAAGCGTGAGCCGGTCTGCCTCGTAGCTGAGCGTGCCGTCTGCCCAGTTCGACTGCTTCACGCTGCCCTTGCGTAACGAGCCCTCACGACCTGGCAGCTCCCGCGTCCACGGCTGGTCGGGTTCGTACACAGGAACGCCGTACTGCTCGCCGAGCAGCTTCTTCACCGGCGCTCCGCCATCGGGGCCCGAAGCCAGAACCATGAGCGCTCCCAGGAGGGTGACCATCAGCAGGACTCTGGCACGCCTGCCGTGAAGTGGCGTGTCGCGGTCGCTCAACTACAAACGGTGCATGGCCGAACGCACGCTCATCGCGTCAGCGACGAACCTGCTGTGGCGTGGGTTCCAGGTCGTGCCTCTCGACCGCAAGGCGCGTGATGGTTCGCCCGCGAATGGGCTGTACGCCGTCGCGCGCGCCCTGACCCGCTGCATCGCGTTCAAGGCGCCGACCCGGGCCGTGGCCGTCATCGACCCGACCGCGAAGGACTCGACCTGGCCGGACGTCTTGAAGTCGCAGCTGCCTCGCCTGCCCGAGCTCTGCCGCGCGCTGGGACTCACGGTCGTCGAGAGCGCAGACGAACTCTCCCTCTGTGCGAGCTATGCAAAGGCCGCGGTCGATGCTGGTGATGACGTGCTCGTGGCGGCGGTCGACAAGCGCTACGCGCAGCTCGTCGGCGAGAACGTGTGGTGGTTCGACGCAAACAAAGACGTCCGGTACACCATCGAGATCGTCCAGAAGCGCTTCGGCGTGCTCCCTCCTCTCGTGGGCGAGTGGCTGGCGCTGGTGGGTGACGAAGACCAGGTGCCCGGCGTGAAGGGCATCGGCGCGAAGGGCGCGACGGAGTTCCTGCTCGAGCACGGTGGCATCGACGCGGCGCTCGCGAAGCTCGACGAGCTCGACGGTCGTGTGGCGAAGGCGCTGAAGGCCTCGAAGGACGAGCTGCCCGCGAAGCTGCTGCAGGCGCGGCTCGCGACGAACCGGGCGCTCCCGCTTCCGCTGAAGGAGTTGCCGTGGAAGGCGCCGAACGCAGCCACGCTCAACACGCTCTACGACGCGCTCGCGTTTCCCGAGCTGCTCGTCGCCGACGACGCGCCGAGGCGCTCCGAGGTCTGTGAGAACGAGGCGCAGCTGAACGTGTTCCTCGCGAAGTGGAAGGGCAAGCCGGTCGCGCTGCAGGCCCTGCTCGAGGACCCGGAGCCGTCGGGAGAGAAGCTGGTCGGCATCGGCCTCTCCATCGGCGACGGCGACCATTGTTACGTGCCCGTCGAGGGCCGCGCATGGGCGACGCTGGTCACCTGGCTCACCGATGCGTCCACGCCGAAGCAGGGACACGACCTGGTGCCGTTGATGGTTGCGCTGCGTCGCATGGGGCTGAGGCTCGCGGGCGTCGTCGGTGACTCCGCGTGTTCGTCGCACCTCACGCAGCCGAGCAACTGGGCGCCGCACGACCTCACGCTCGTCGCGAAGCACGTGCTGGGCCGGCCGATGCCCGATGACGACGAGGTGCTCGGTACGGGTCGCGCGCGCAAGAAGTGGAGCGGCATCTCCCTCGACCGCGCCGCCGAAGTCGCGGGTCAACGCGCCGATGCGTCCGCCGCCATCAGCGCGAAGCTCACTCCCGAGCCCGCGCTGCTGACGGAGTACCTCGAGCTCGAAGACACGCTCGTGTGCATGGAGCTCACCGGGCTCATGGTCGACCGCGCCGAACTGGAGCGCGCGGAGGCCTCGTTCGCCACCATCGAGAAGGAGCTCGACACCCAGATCGAGGCGCTCGCCGGCCACACCTTCAACATCAACTCCTCGAAGCAATTGGGCACGGTGCTCTTCGAAGAGCTCAAGCTGCCCATCGTCTCGCACACGAAGACAGGCTGGAGCACCGCGAACGAGGCGCTCGAACGCATCTCCGACGCGCACCCCATCGTGCCGCTCGTGCTCCGGTGGAGAGGCTTGCGCCGGCTGCGCGACTCGTGGCTCATCTCCCTGCGTGGCTGCATCGACACCGACGGTCGCGTGCACTCACGCTTCCACCTCGCGCGCTCCTTCTCGGGTCACCTCATCAACACGAACCCCGACCTCGGCCGCGTGCCGGGACGAACGCCCGAGATGTCGCGCGTGCGGCGCGCCTTCGTCGCGCCGCCGGGCAAGCTGCTCATGTCGGTCGACTTCAATCAGCTCGGGCTCTACGTGCTCGCGCACCTCACGAAGGATCCGAACCTCGTCGGGCCGCTCCGCACGCGCGCCGACATGCACCGGCTCACCGCGTCCGCCATTCTCGAGAAGCCCGCGGCCGAGCTCACGCTCGTGGAGCGGCAGGTTGGCAAGGTGGTGAACTTCGCGACGTTCGCCGGTCAGGGTGCGAGCTCGCTCGGCATGCAGCTCGGCATCACGCCCGCGCAGTCGAAGGAGTACATCGCGCGCTTCGACCAGCACTACTCGAAGGTGCGTGCGTTTCAGGACGAGCAGCTTCGGCTCGCGAAGGAGCGCGGCTTCATCGTCACCATCTCGGGGCGGCGCTGGTCCATCGGCGGCCTCGAGTCGCTCGACTCCATGTTGCTCTCGTATGCCGAGCGTCTCGCCCGACGCGCGACGCACGAAGGCTCGGTGTCGGACGTGTCTCGACGTGCGCTGCTCGACGTCGACAAGGCGCTGCGACGTGAAGGCCTGAAGACGGTGCCGCTGCTGCAGATCCTCGACGAGGTGTTGTTCGAGGTGCCGGAAGACGAGCTCGAGCGCGCGGCGCGGCTGTGTGCCGACACCATGCGCAACGCGTTTCAGCTCGAGGTGCCGCTCGTCGTGGGCGTCGAGGCCGGGAAGAACTGGGCCGACCTCGAGCCAGTCACGATCGCTTGAGCTTCAGAACTGCGAGAAGTCGGGCTTGCGCTTCTCGAAGAACGCGCCGATGGCCTCGGCCACCTCGGGCGACTGCAGCTGCGAGACGAAGTGCGCGCCTTCCTGCTGCATGCGCTCCTTCACCAGGCCCGTGTCCTTCATCAGCGCCTTCGAGAGCTTCACCGCGGTGGGCGCGCGCTCGGCCAGCTTCTGCGCCGTCTGCAGCGCGCGGGGCATGAGCTGATCAGGCGTGACGATGGCGCTCACGAGGCCCCACGAGAAGGCCTGCTGCGCCGAGACGGGCTCGCCCAGCAACAACACCTCGGCAGCGCGCGCGTGACCGATGAGCTTCGGCAGCAGCAGCGACGACGCGGCCTCGGGCACCAGGCCCAGGTTCACGAAGGGCGCCACCAGCGACGCGCGCTCGGTCGCGTACACGAAGTCGCAGTGCAGCAGCATGGTGAGCCCCAGGCCGATGGCCTTGCCGTCGACCGCGGCGATGAGCGGCTTCTCGAACGAGGCGAGCCCCATGATGAAGCGGAAGACGGGCGAGTCGGAGCCGCTCGGCGGGTTCTGCATGAAGTCGGCGAGGTCGTTGCCGGCCGTGAAGGTCTCGCTCGTGCTGCCGAAGACGACGGCCCGCACCGTTCTGTCGGCGGCCGCTTCGGCGAGGACGGTGTTGAGGCGCTCGTACATGGCGATGGTGAGCGCGTTCTTCTTCGCCGGCCGCGCGAAGCGGACGATGAGCGTGCTGCCTTCGCGGGAGGTCTCGATGTCGTCGACGATGGTGGGGGTCATGCGGGCGCCATACCGACCCGTCGGTCACCCGTCCATGCGGGAAAGCGGGCCGACGCGCGGGCGTGACGCAGTCAGGTGAGCGTCACTCGGACAGCTCGCAGCCGCTCGCGAAGCCAGTCGCGTCGAAGGTCCGTGAGAGGCCTCCCACCAGCGTCTCGCCTGCGGGCGTGTTCCACTTCGCGACCACCTTCACGGTGTGCTGCCCCGAGCGCTTCGGGCTGCAGTACTCGAGCAGGTAGAAGCGGTTGGCGCGCGCCGTCACCTTCGCCGCCACAGCGTCGAACGCCTCCGACAGATTCGAGGCCTTCGCCACCGGCCACGAGCCATCACTGCCGAGCGCGCGCAGCACGGTCTCGTCGATCTCTCCACCCAGCCCCACCGTGAAGCGCCGCACGTTCGACTTCGACGCCCGCTGCAGCATCTCGGAGGTGCCAACCCGCGCCGCCTGATCAGACCCGTCGGTGAACATCACCAGCGCGCCCTCCTTCCAGGCTGCGGTCTCCTGCGCGAGCGTCTCGTCGAGCAGGTCGAGCGACTTCACGACGGCGCCGTTCAAGTTGGTCGAGTCGTCCACGCAGCGCCACCCCGCGCAGGTGCGACGGTCGCTGAAGCCCGCGCAGTCGACGTTCGACGAGCACTGCCGGCTCTCGAGGGAGTCGAGCCCCCGCAACGCCGTCGCCTGATCAGCGGTGAAGCCAACCAGGACCTCGGGCGCCTCGCGGCCGTCGAAGGTGAGAATCGCCAGCCGCTGGCCGTCGTCACGCGAGCCGAGAACGGAGCGCACGTAGCGGGCCGCGGAGTCCTTCAGCAGCGAGAAGTCTCCCGTGCGCAGCACGCTGCCCGAGAGGTCGAGCAAGAGGATGGAGGCCATTCGATACCGCTGCCCCTTCGCGCGTACCGCCCGTTTGCTCTCGAGCGCCGACAGCGGCCTGCCGTCTTCCTGCACCTCGAACGCGTCGGCCGCGAGCCCCGCGACCGGCTGCCCATCGCAGCTGTCGACGCTGAAGAAGAGCGAGACCCGGGCAGGCGCCGCAACCGAAAGGGACTCCTGGCTGTCGGGCGCGTTCAGGTTCAGGCAGCGGGGGCCCTGGGTGAGGGAGGTGTCGCCACACCCCGCCAGCACCGCAAACAGCCCGATTCCTGCGTGTCGCACGATGTATCGCATGGTGCGCTGACCGTACGGCGAGGTCGCATGAGGGCAACTTTTCGCCCTTGCAGTTTCTTTCCTGACCCGCAGTTCAGAAATGGGGTTGCAGTTTCTGACCCGGCGTTTAGAAATGAGCGCCGTCCCCCCGCTGATCAGCACGCCATGGCCCGACCTGCAGACCCCAACGCGAAGAGCGCCCTCGTGGCTGCTGCCCGGGCGCAGTTCCGTGAGCACGGCATTCAGCGCGCGCGCATCGAAGACATCACCGCCGCCTGCGGGCTGTCGAAGGGCGCCTTCTACCTGCACTACGAGTCGAAAGAGGCGCTGTTCGCCGAGCTCGTGAAGGACTTCGAGCGCCGCATGGACGAGATGTTCGAGCGGCGCACCGCTGAAGAAGACGCGTTCTTCTCGAAGCGCGGCCCGTTTCGCAGCAACGACTTCACGAGCGGCTCCGAGCGGCTCGCCGCGCTCACCGAGCTGCAGACCCGGCAAGACGTCGAGACCCTCGAGCTGATGTGGGAGATGCGCGACGTCATTCACGTGCTGATCAACGGATCCCAAGGCACGGCCTTCGACGGCGTCATCTGGCACACCATCGACCGTGAAGAGCACCGCGTGGTGGTGGCGTGCGACCGCCTCAAGAAGTTCGGCGTGATTCGCACCGACCTGACGAGCGAGCTCATCGCGATGGTGCTGATGGGGGCGTGGGTGCTCACCATGCGCAAGATGGTGTCGCGCACCGAGAAGCCCGACTTCCTGGCCATGATCACCGAGCTCAACGTCGTCGTCGGCGAGGGCCTCATTCCGCCGGCTGTCACGAAACCCCGACAGAAATCGTCTTCTGCCCCGCGCGTTCCCGTCGCGCGAAGGCGTACCCCCCGCAGTGTCCGCACGAGGAAGGCTCCATGAACCGCCTGTTGCTGCTGTCGTCGCTCATCGCCGTGGGAGCGTTCGCCGCGGACCCGCCCGCCGCCGCGAAGTTGCGCCTCGTGAAGGCGCGCGAGGTGAAGTCGTCGTCGAAAGAGACCGTCACGGGTCAGCTGTTCCCCTCCCGCATGTTGCCGATGGGCTTCGAGCTCGGCGGGCGGCTCTCGGTGTCGAAGGTGCAGAAGGGTGAAGTCGTGAAGCCCGGCCAGCTGCTCGGCTCGCTCGACGCCGAGATCTCCGACGCGCAGGTGCTGCAGGCCGAGGCAGGCGTCGCGCAGGCCGAGGCCGTCGCAGGGCTCGCGCTCGACGTCGCCGCACGCAACGAGAAGCTGAAGGCCGAGGGCTCGGTCAGCGACGTGCAGAACCGGCAGGCCGACGTCAGCGCGAAGCAGGCGCAGGCAGGGCTCGCGCTCGCGAAGGCGCAGCTCGCTCAAGCGCGCGCAGGCCGGCGTCGTCACGACCTCAAGGCCCTGTTCGCGGGCACCATCATCGACGCGCCCGACACGGTGGGCGGCATGGTCGGCCCCGGCAACCCCGTCTACATCGTCATGCAGCTCGACCCGCTCACCGTGAAGGTGACGATTCCCGAGAACCTGCGCGCGGCCATCAAGGCGGGCAACAAGGTGCGCGTCGAGGCCGTGGGCGGAAGCGCGACGAGTGACGATGCCGTCGTGAAGGTCGTCATTCCATCGGCCGACCCGCAGACGCGCCGCGTGCCGGTCGAGGTCTCGGTGCCCAACCCGAAGGGCGAGTTCGTGGCCAACACGCTCGCCCGCGTCGTCTTTCCCGTCGGAGAGGCGCGCTTCGCCTTCGTCATCAGCTCGACGGCCATGAACAGCACCGGCGGCGACCACGTGTACGCCGTGGGTGCCGACGGCACGCTCAAGAAGGTCTTCGTCACCGTCATCGAGCGGCGTGGCGCCGAGGTCGTCGTCTCTGCGTCCGAGACGCTCGACACCGTCGTCGACTACCCGACCACCGCGCTCGTCGAAGGCACCAAGGTCACCCAGCGCTGAAGCGCCGAAGAAAGCCCCCGCCATGACGCTCTCAGACGTCTCCATCAAGCGACCGGTCTTCACCACGATGATGTCGTTGTGCCTCGTGGTGCTCGGCGTGCTGGGCCTCAACCGGCTCGGCACCGACCTGTTCCCCGACGTGTCGTTCCCCTTCGTCGCCATCACGACGGTGTACCCGGGCGCAGGCCCGTCGGAGATCGAGCAGCAGGTCTCGAAGCCCATCGAAGACTCGGTCGCCGGCATCGCGGGCGTCGAGACGATTCAGTCGATCAGCCGCGAGAACCTCTCGCTCGTCTTCGTCATGTTCAAGCTGTCGGTGCCGCTCGACCGCGCCGTGCAGGAGGTGCGCGACAAGGTCTCGGCGGTGCAGCAGGTGTTGCCGAAGGACGCCGAGCTGCCGAAGGTGGCGCGCATCGACTTCGGCGCGGCGCCCATCGTCACGTACGCGGTGTCGGCCGACATGAAGTCGTCGCAGCTGCGGCAGCTCTTGAAGGACAAGCTCGAGCCCGCGCTCGCCCAGCTCGACGGCGTGGCGCAGGTGAAGGTCATCGGCGGTGAGGTGCGTGAAATTCGCGTCGACATCGAGCTCGACAAGGCCAAGGCCGCGGGCATCGCACCGGCGCAGGTCGCCGAGCGCATCGGCATGGAGAACCTCGACATTCCCGCCGGTCGCCTCGACCTCGGCCCTACCGAGCTCAACGTGCGTTCGCTCGGGCAGTTCCAGAACCTCGACGAGCTGCGCGCGCTGCCCATCGCGAGGAACCAGAACGGCACTCAGGTGCGGCTCGACGAGCTGGCGACGGTGAGCGACGGCGTCGGCGACCGACGCTCCATCGCACGCCTCAACGGCAAAGAGGCCGTCGTCGTCGAGGTCATCAAGCAGCCCGGCTCGAACACCATCGAGGTCTCGAAGCTGGTGAAGGCCCGCATGGAGGAGATGACCCCCGTCATCGGCCAGGGCTTCAAGCCCTCGCTCATCATCGACAACTCGACGGTCATCGAAGAGAACACCAAAGAGGTGTGGATCGCCCTGCTCTTCGGCGGCCTGATGGCCATCCTCATCATCCTCATCTTCCTGCTCGACGTTCGCGGCACGATGATCAGCGCGCTCGCGCTGCCGACGTCGGTGATGGGCACGTTCTTCGTGATGTACGTGCTCGGCTACACGCTGAACCAGATGACGCTCATCTCGTTGTCGCTGGCCATCGGTCTGCTCATCGACGACGCGGTCGTGGTTCGTGAAGCCATCACGCACCGCCTCGAGCAGGGCGAGAAGCCGATGGACGCAGCGGCCAACGGCACCCGTGACGTGTACCTGGCCGTGCTCGCGACGACCCTCTCACTCGTCGCGGTGTTCGTCCCCGTGGCGTTCATGCCCGGCATCGTCGGCCAGTTCTTCAAGCAGTTCGGCGTCACCATGTCGGTGGCCGTCGTCATCTCGCTCTTCATCAGCTTCACGCTCGACCCGATGTTGTCGGCGCGCTTCTCGAAGGCGCGAGTGGCCGGTCATCGCGAGAACGTGGTGGCGCGGCTGCTCCGAAGTTCGTTCGAGGGCATGGAGGCGCTCTACGCGCGCGCCCTGCGCTGGAGCATTCGCCACCGCTGGCTCACCGCCATCCTCATCCTCGTCACCGTCGTCGGCTCCTTCGCGGTCGCGTTCGGAGGCGGGCTCGGCGTCGACTTCGTCACGCCGGAAGACCGCAGCCAGTTCATGGTGGACCTGAAGCTGCCCGAAGGCGCGAGCATCAACGAGTCGGCCGCGCGCGCGACGGTGGCCGAAGAGATCATCAAGGGCTACCCGGACGTCATCGACATGTACACGGTCGTCGGCACCTCGTCGGACGGCGCAGGCAGCGACGCGAACCG
>Ga0075163_10004394_pt1 | contig 18924 bp, 4 predicted proteins | sample JI1023141ADNA_FD_71478 | JGI IMG/M metagenome (GOLD analysis project Ga0075163, IMG submission 71478) | Wastewater effluent complex algal communities from Wisconsin, to seasonally profile nutrient transformation and Carbon sequestration -... | ecosystem: Engineered > WWTP > Effluent > Algae...
CGCCGCTGCCGTACAAAGATGTCACCGAGATGCGCCTGGCGACGCAGCGGGCGCTGCGCAGATGGGAATCGCGCACCCACATCCGCAAGTGTCCTTTCGACGAGAAGTCGCTGGCTGGGGCGCTTGAGCAGCTGGCGCGCTGCGCCACCGAGCAACAGATGCCCGCGATGTGGAACCTGGCGCGGCTTCAGCTCGGCGAGAGGACGCTCAACCTGACGCTCGACTTTCTCGACCCGACGCGCGACACTATGAAGGCGATGCACCGCTACGAGCGCGACGCGCAGCGGCGGGCGATACGGCGCTTTACGAAGAAGCTGTCGCACAAGCCGGCCGCTGAGAGTATCGATAGCGCGCAGCTTGGCATGCAGCTCGCCGAGAACATCGAGCATGACAGCGAGTATCTGCGCAAGCGGCTCCTGGGCAGAGCTGGCCACCTCAGCCGCGCCGCCAAGGTCATGCAGCGGCTGCTCCTGCTCGCTGGCAAGCTGCTCCTGCTGTGGACGCTCATCCAGATCTTTGTTCGCGTCCGACAGATCTACGGCGTGACCATTCCGCTGTTCGCAGATGGGACGCTGGGGCGCGCATTCCCCGCGCTCAGCGGGCACGACCCCGTGACCTGGGTGCTTGCGGTCGCCGGTCTGTTTTTTCTGTGGAGCTTCCTGCGCAAGCTGGCGGGGCAGCTCACCTGAGCCCGAGCACGCGCCCGACCGGGAGCAAAATAATATAAAATAATGGGCTGTCACTTGCGGTACGGGCTGTAGAGCGGTTTGGATAGACCCGATTCAGGGCGTTTTTATCGATCGAGAAGGGATGATATGCGCAAGTTGAAGAGTCCTTTATTGAATGTGCTGGGATCGAACCGGGTGTCCCCCGCCTATGGGCCCGGTGAGTCGCCGATGCCCATGCCGAACGGCTGGTTTTGCGTCGGGCTCTCAGCGGAGTTTGCGCCCGGGGACATGGCGAACCGGCAGCTGGGCAGCGAGGATGTGGTGGTCTACCGGACTGCAAGCGGTGTGCTGCGCGCCACCCGACCCTACTGTCCGCACCTGGGCGCGCACCTGGGACAGAGCGGAACCGTCGATGGTGAGGAGCTCATCTGTTCGTTCCACAGGTTCCGCTACGGCGCCGACGGCGTGTGCTCGGCGACGGGGCCCGCGTATCGCAAGGTGCCCAAGCTCAAGCTGTCGATGGTGCCGGTGCGCGAGCTGCACGGGTTCGTGATGGCCTGGCTGCACCACGATGGCGCAGAGCCGACGTGGGAGATTCCGGAGCTGGACACCACTGGCTTTTCCGCGCCGGTACAGCACCTGATCGAGATCCCGGGACATCCGCAGGAAGTGGCCGAGAATGCCTTTGACTTCGGACACCTCACGGCGCTGCATGGCAAGGTGTTCTGCGGCTCTGATGGGGCGTGCAAGTTCGAGGATTCTCCGTCGGCAGGCAGCCAGGGCACGCTGAGCATGCGGATCCCTCTGCCCTGGGGGGAAAAGCGCCTCGAAGTGCCGTACGAGATCAAGCTGCACGGACTCGGACACATCGTGACGACGATGTACCTGCCGGGCGGACCGGTGCAGCGGTCGATCATTCTGGCGACTCCCATCGGCCCCTGGCGGGTTCAGGTCAGGTCCTGCCTGAGCACTAAGGTCGACGCACCGCGGCTGCTGCCAGACGCGGTGGGCCAGGCGTTCGCTCAGATCGCCTCCAAGGCGATGGCGCGGATGGCGCTAGAGACGCACATCCGCTTGCTGGTGATGCCGGAAAAAGATGGCGACGGACCGATCTGGGCCACGAAAAAATACTATCCCCGACCGCGTGTGATCGATGGCGACGGACCGCTCCTACAGTACCGCAAGTGGGCCGAGCAGTTCTACCCGTCCGAGACGCCCAGGCACCCCTAAAGAGGCTTGTCCGCTGCGATGAGGATGTAGTCGATCGGATAGACCCACAGAAACAGGTTCGACAGAACCAGGATCGGCGTGCACGACAGCAGGTTGCCCGGCGTGGTGAGCGACCAGTCGCGAAATGGCTTGTAGACATCCTTGGCCAGCGACTCCCTGTGCGCGACCGTGAATCCGGCCTTCTCGATCAGCGACACATAGTGCGCCGAATCGTACAGGTTCGAGTCGGGCACCTGCGCGCCGCGCTTGAGCGACCAGATGTTCATGCGCTGAAGCAGCGTCTGCGGCGCTGAAAACACCATATCGGCCACGACCAGGCGCCCCCCCGGCTTGAGCACGCGCATGGCCTCGGCGAAGAAGTCGGCGCGGGTGTCGAAGTGCAGAGCCGCTTCGATCGAAAACACGCGATCAAACGACGCATCCGCAAAGGGCATCTTCGTTGCTGAGCCGTGCACATAGATCACGTCGCTCGCGCTCTTCAGCTTGAGCTCTTCGCAGGCCGCGAGCTGCACCTCGGAGAGGTTGAGCCCGGTGACGCTGCACTTGAACTTTTTTGCGAAGTGGACGTCGGCCAGACCAAACCCGCAGCCTACATCCAGGACCTTGTGTCCCGCGCCGAAGTCTGCCCACTTCGCGACCAGATCGTACATCGCGTAGTTGGCCTCTTCGAGCGTGACCGGGCGGACGCTGCCCTGCTGCGCCCAGTAGCCGAAGTTGAACGAGGGCGCAGTGTTGCCAAAGAGCGTCTCGCGGTTGCGCAGGTTGTAATAGACGCGCGGATCCGGAGCCCTCTGCGCCAGCAGGAGGGTCATCTGGATGTTCTTTTTGAGGATGGCGACGAGGTCTGATGTCACGGATTGGACGTTCATTGCGCTTCCTTGTCCTTGTCCTTGCCCTTGTCCTGGGCGGCCGCAGGCTCACATTCGCGTTCAGGTTGCAAAAAAGGAACCACTCAGGACTGGGCCGTCTTTCAGTGCAGCACTTTGATTGTTGCGCGCATGCTGACCCACCATGATAGGCGATCGGGTCCCAAAGCGAAGCATCGAGCGGTCAGCGCAGCGCCACCGAAAAGAGCTGAACTGGGATGAACACTTCTACTGTTGAGGCGCTCGGTATCGGCTGCGGGTGAGTCGCGCGGCAACGCGGTCGCGAGCTGCGGCAAGGTGCGTCTTGATGCGGCCTGCAACCTCGTCGACCTCGGGACTGCGCACGATGAAATCGCCGTGCGTGCCCGGCACCAGCTCGACCGCATACATGCCGGGCGCCGCGTATTCGGCCCACAGGTCGCGGGGATCTTCGACCGTGGCCGTCTTCATTGCGTCCCTGTCTCTCTCCGGCACCTTGAACTGAACCACCGCAACGCCTGCGGGCAGGCGCGAGCTCGTGCGCCACTTCTTCACGAGGGTCGAGTTCGCCGCGAACAGCGCCCGCACGAGCGGCAGCCGCTCGAGACGCTCGACATAGGCAGCCTGCTCCAGCTCGCCGTAGCCGTCGAGCCCGAGCGGACAGAACGTGTCGAGCATGAGCACGAGCTCCACCGCCCGCCCGCGCGCGAGGAGCTCGTGACACACCTCCCAGGCCACGCCGCCGCCAAACGAGTGCCCGCCAAGCACGATGGGAGCATCGCCCGCGAACTGGGCGATCTTGTCGGCGAGCGCAGCGGCGAGTGTGCGGATGTCGGTGTGAAACTCACCGCCGTTCAGGCCAGGATAGTCCAGCCCCAAGACGGTCCACTCGGGCATCAGACACTGGCTCAGGTAATAGAAGTCCATCGAAGCCCCGAGCGCACCCGGAAACAGAAACAGCAGAGGGCTCACCGCGAGCGGCACGATGAGCCCTGCGCCGGCCGTCTCGCGCTCGGCATGCAGGCGCTGCTCGACGAGATGCGCGGTCAGGGCATCGATCGTGCGGTGCTGAAAGAAGATGGGCATGGGCAGCGGCCGACCGAGCCCCTCGGACAGACGACGCCGGAGGTCGGCGATGAGCAGCGAGTCGAAGCCCTGCTCGAAGAGCTCGCGCGATGGGCTCAGGGCGCTGGGATCCGCGTGCCCTAGCGTCGCCGCGACCTCGCGACGCACCCAGGCCGCGAGCTCGGCGGGACCGAGCCGGCCAGGGTCGGCGGTCAGGATCTCATCCGCTTGCGCAGGCGCAACTGGCCGCGGGCTGCCGTCGCGGCTTGCCCACAGCGAGGCGCGCCCGTCGATCCAGTAGCGCTCGCGCTCGAAGGCGTAGGTGGGAAGCGTTGCGCGGCGGCAGCTCGCGGCTTCGAGGTCGCGCCACGCGATGGGCAGGCCGGAGAGCCACAGGCGCGCTGCGCTCTCGCGAAAGGTACGCGCATCGGCGGGATCGTGACGCATCGACGCGAGCCACGACACTGGCGCATCGGGGAAGCTCTCGGCGCCGAGCGCTGAGAGGATCGGCGCCGGTCCGAGCTCGATGAAGCGCGTGACACCGCCATCCACGAGCGTGCGCAGACCGTCGAAGAATCGCACCTTGGCGCGCACCTGCTCGACCCAGTATGCGGGCGTCGCGATGTCAGCTCCCGCAGTGCCGACGAGCTTGGTCGTGGGCTTCGAGTATGCGACCGAGCTGGCGACCTCCTGGAACGCATCGAGCATCGGCGCCATCAGCGGCGAGTGAAATGCATGCGACACACGCAGCCGCTTGGTTCGCACGCCCGCGGCGTCGAACGTCTGGGCAATCGCCAGGACCGCCGCCTCATCACCCGAGATCACGACCTGTTCTGGCCCGTTGACCGCCGCGATCGACACGCGATCACGGACCTGCTCGATCGCCGGCAGGACGCGCGCCTCCCTCGCGCCAATCATCACCATGGCTCCGCACGGGGGCAGCGCTTGCATCAGCCGACCTCGCGCCGCGACCAACCGAACCGCGTCCTCAAGAGAAAACACGCCCGCCAGGTGCGCCGCAGCAAACTCACCGACGCTGTGACCGAGCAGCGCCGATGGCGCAACGCCCCAGTGCCGCCACAGCTCGGCAAGTGCGAGCTCCAGCGCAAACAGGGCCGGCTGCGCGCAGGCAGTCTGATCGATTGGAGCGCCGCTCTCGAACAGCACGGAAAGGAGCGGCGGCTCAAGCTCTCTGGCAAAGAGCGCAGCGCAGCGATCGATCGCTGCGCGGAAGACCGGCTCCTTTTCGTATAGGGCGCGGCCCATGCCACCGTACTGCGATCCCTGCCCGGTGAACAGGAACGCGACCCCGGGCGAGCCATCGCGCGCCTCGCCGGTCCAGATCCCGGGCGCACTCCCTTCCTGGGCAAATGTCGAGAGTCGTGCTGCCGCGCCATGCCGATCCGAGGTCTCGATCGCGAGGCGATGCCAGAACACACTTCGATCCGTGCGCAGCGCATGGGCGACCTCCGCAAGCGCTGCGTCAGCGGGCTGCCGCAGGTACGTTGCAAGCTTCGCGGCCTGCCCGCGCAGTGCGGCCGGGCTCTTCGCCGAGAGCGTCAGGATCACCGGCTCGGACGCGCCGGGTGACGCAGGCTCGGCCGACTTCAGGCTCGGCGCCTGCTCGATGATGACGTGCGCGTTGGTGCCGCTGAACCCGAACGCGCTCACGCCCGCCCGTCGCGGATGTTCGCTTGTGGGCCACGCTCGCCGGCTCTGCACGACCTCGAGCGGCAGCTGATCCCAGGGGACGTGCGGGCTCAGCTCGGCGGCATGCAGGCTCTGCGGCAGCTCCCCGCGCTCGACCGCCAAGACGGCCTTGATGAGCCCCGCAATCCCGGCCGCGCCCTCGGTATGACCGAGGTTGCTCTTCACGGATCCAATCGCCAGCGGATGCGCGGGCGAGCGGCCATAGCCATAGGCAGCAGCGAGCGCATGCAGCTCGATCGGATCGCCCAGCGGCGTGCCGGTTCCGTGGCACTCGACATAATCGACCTCGTGCGGGGCCAGCCCGGCGTTGTCGAGGGCCTGCCGGATCACGGCCTGCTGCGCGGGACCGCTGGGCGCCGTCAGCCCCTGGCTGCGACCATCCTGATTCACCGCCGTGCCCCGGATGACCGCCAGGATCTGCCGACCATTTGCCTGCGCGTCCGAGAGCCGCTCCAGCGCGATCACGCCCACACCTTCACTGCGCACGTAGCCGTCCGCCCCCGCGGAAAAGGGTCGGCAGCGACCCGTGGGCGACATGGCACGAAGGCGGCTGAAGTACACCGTGGCTTCGGGAAACAAGATCGTGTTCACGCCCCCTGCAAGCGCGAGCTTGCACTCGCCCGCGCGCAGCGCCTGACAGGCCAGATGCACGGCGACCAGCGACGATGAGCACGCCGTGTCGAGGGCCAGGTTCGGACCGCGAAGTCCGAAGCAATACGAGATGCGGCCGACCATCGCGCTGTGTGCCGTGCCCAGCCCCGAGTAGGCGTCGATCGACTGGGCATCGGACATCGCGAGCACGCTGTACTCGTGACTGCACACGCCCATGTATACAGCCGTCGCACTGTCCTTGAGCGCCTCGGTCGTAAGCCGCGCGCGCTCCAGCGCCTCCCAGCTGGCCTCCAGCATGAGGCGCTCCTGGGGATCGACGCTGCGGGCCTCGCGTGCGGAGATGCCGAAGAAGCCCGCATCGAAGCGATCGATCCCGGGCAGGAACCCGCCCCAGCGCGTGTACATCTTGCCGGGCGCATCGGGGTTCGGATCGAAGTATGCGTCGATATCCCACCGCTCTTTGGGCACCTCGCCGATGGCGTCGACGCCGCTCGCAAGCTGACTCCAGAACGACTCTGGATCCACGATGTCGCCGGGGAAGCGGCAGCCGATTCCGATGATCGCAATCGGCTCGGACCAGGAGGCAGCAGCCGCCGCACTCGCCTTGGCGGACTCCTGCTTGTCATCAAGCTCCAGCACTTCGTCGAGCACATAGCGCGACAGCGCGGCAATCGTGGGGTGATCGAACAGCGTCGTCACCGGCAGCGGCTTGCCCACCTTGGCGGCGATTCCATTTCGCACCTCCACGGCCATCAGCGAGTCGAGTCCGCGCTCCTGAAGCGGCTGATCGACAGGCATCGTGCCGATGCGCATCACGCGCGACACCTCGCTCGCGATCCACGACTGCACGCGCTCGACCCGCTGGGCAGGCGGCAGCGCTCGCAGCGAGGCCGCGATTCCCTCGTCGGTGCGGACCGCGCTGCGCGAGTCGGTGATGAGCCCGCGCAGCAGCGGCGGCACCCTCGCCCCGAACGCATGGCTCAGTCGATCCAGATCGAGCGCGAAGGCACCGATCGCCGGCTGCTCGCGATCGAGCGCGGCGGCGAGCAGCGAGATCCCGAGCGCCGGACTGATGTCGCCAAGGCCGCTCTGCCGGAGCCGCAGGCGCTCCGAGTCCGAGAGGCGCGCCGTCATCCCGAGCCCTTGCGAACGCGAGCCGGAAGACCAGGCCCCCCAGGCAATGGCAGTGGCAACCAGACCGCGCGCGCGCCGATGTGCCGCCAGCGCGTCGAGAAAGGCGTTGCCGGCCGCATAGTTGCTCTGCCCGGCGCCGCCAAGCCAGCCCGCGATCGAAGAGAAGAGCACGAAGGCGTCGAGATCCAGCGACTCGGTCAAGCGGTGCAGGTTCCACGCGCCCGAGACCTTGGGCGCGAGCACGGTGGCGAAGCGCTCTGCGCTCTGCTCGGTGATGACGCCATCGTCGAGCAGGCCCGCAGCGTGAACGACCACCCGCAGCGGTCGATCGGACGGCAATCTCGCGATGAGCGCGCGCAGCGCATCGAAGTCGGCGACATCGCAGCGTGCGATCTCGATCGTGGCGCCGGCCGCTTGCAGCTCTGCGATCGCCGCCTGCGATTCCGCGGCTGGCGCGCTGCGACCCACAAGCACGAGATGGCGCAGCTGATGACTCGACACCAGCCAGCGCGCGACCTCCAGCCCGAGCGCCCCGAGCCCACCCGTGATGAGCGCGCTCCCATCTTGACGAAAGCGCGGCGGCGCAGCTCCATCCGGGATGAGCACGATCTTGCCGACGTGGGCCGCCCGCCGCATGTGCTCGAAGGCCACGCGCGCATGATGAATGGGCCAGGCGGCAACCGGCAGCGGCTTCAGCTCGCCAGCTGCGATGCGCCGGGTCAGCTCGACGAGCATTGCTCGGATCGCAGCGGGATCGTCGAGCGCGATCCTGGCGAGATCGAAGGCCTGATAGCGCGTCCCGGGAAAGGCGCTGGCGACGACAGCTGGGTCGCGAAGATCGGTCTTGCCGAGCTCGATGAAGCGCCCGCCCGGGCGAAGGATGCCCAGGCTCGCGTCGACGAACTCACCGGCCAGGGTGTTTACCACCACATCCACGCCGCCGGCCGCGCGAACCTCCTCGACGAAGTCGAGCGTGCGCGAGCTCGCGATGAGGCTGACGCCGAGGCCGCGCACCGCCTCCCACTTCGTCGGCGACGCAGTCGCATACACCTCGGCGCCGAAGAGCTGCGCCAGCTGCATCGCCGCCATGCCCACGCCCCCGGCGGCAGAGTGGATGAGCACGCGCTCGCCAGGGCGGATGTCCGCGATCGTGCGCAGCGCGATCCACGCCGTCAAGAAGACCACCGGCCACGCGGCGGCCTGCTGCGGCGAGAGCGCGGCCGGACGGGCGACGAGCCAGCGCGCGTCGGCCATGGCGTACTTGGAGAACCCGCCGACGGCCAGGCCCATGACTTCATCGCCGACGCAGAGATGCTCGACTCCCGCGCCGACCGCAGTGACCACGCCCGCGATCTCGCCGCCCAGCGGACCGAGATCGCCAACCATGCGCAGCACGTTGACCACATCGCGGAAGTTGAGGCCCGCAGCAGCGACCTCGATCTCGACCTCGCCGGGCGCAGGCGGTCGCCGGGAAGTGGGCTCCAGCGAGAGGCCGTTGAGTCCCCCCGCGCCATCGCAGACCAGGCGATAGGATGGGGCGTCCACGGGCGTCAGGATGCGCTCGTCTCGCGGCATGCGGTCAAGGCGCAGCGCGAATCGGCCGCGGGTCGCCAGCGCAATCTGCGGCTCGTCATCGCCCGCCGCCAGCTCGTCGAGCAGGAGCCGGCCCTGCTGGGCCCTGGGCTGCACGTCGTGCAGATCGACCAGCCGCAGCGCCAGCTCCGGGTGCTCCTGGGCCGCGACGCGGCCGAGGCCCCACAGCGTCGCCGACGCCGGATCCAGGGCCGCACTCTCCGCGAAGGCGGTCGCGTTCGCGGTCAGCCACAGCAGCCGGCGCGGCTTGCTGCGGGCGCGCAGGACGATCTGCAAAATGCTAAGCCCGGAAATTGCTCGATCGTCCGCAGCCGCAGCGAGCGAGCGCTGTGGCTCCGCCGGCCCCCAGGCGCAGACGAGCACGTCGAGCGATGCCCGGTCGAGCCAGGCCGCCAGCTCCGACCCATCGCGCGGTGCCGCAACCGCGTCTGCGCCGGCCTCTTTGAGCAGCGAGACCACGGACTCGCTCCCGGACATGGCGAGGACGCCGACGCGCCCGAGGCTGCGCCGCGGCTCGGCAAGCGGCGCGGGATGAAAGAACAGGCCATACAGCGGCAGCTCGGCGCTGCCGGCGCTCTCGAAGAACGCCCGCAGCGGCGCGCGCTTGACGGCGAAGCCCTCGATCTCGGCGACGAGCGCACCCGCGTCGTCCCAGAACACGAGGTCAAAGCGCACGATCTCGGTCGGGCCCGTGCTCGGTCGCCGCCTGGTGAGGCACCAGATCGGCCCGTCGGCGCTGGGGGTTCGATGGAGTCGGAGCGCCGTGACGGCGTAGGGCAGCGAGGGCTCGGTGGTGCTCAAAGAGGCCGCATCGCCGAGCGATGAGAAGACCCCGGCACCAAAGCCGTTGTCGATGATGCACGGATGAAGAGGCGCTTGCGGCGCCAGGTCAGCGGATGGCGGCGCCAAACGCACCAGCGAGCCCTCCTTGCCGCGATACGCCTCGGTGATCCAGCGCCACGCCGGACCCCACGTGATCGACAGCGATTGCAGCACCTCATACGCGGCACTGATGGGCACCGGCTCTGCGCAGTCACGCCGGGCGCGGCTGAGATCGAGCTCCATGGACGCGGCAGCGGAAGCACGGACCCCGACCTCCAGCGCGCCCTGCATGTGCGTGACATCCGAGGCGACTGTGAAGCGATGATCGCTGCCCAGGCGGACCTGCATGCGAACGCTGTCGTCCGTGATGAGCGGCCGGACGAACTCGATGTCGCGCAGCGTGACCTGCGACGCGCCCAGCCGGTCCACAGCGACGGCAAACAGCACCGACAGATAGAACGCGCCGGGCACGACGGTACGCCGGTGCACGAGGTGATCGCGCAGGTAGGGCTGATGCGCGGGCCCCACCATGAGCTCATGCACGGTCGCATCGGGTGTGCTGGAGATGGCGATGCCGGAGAGCGGGTACTGATCCTCTTTCAGCCAGTGGCGCTGGCGGTCAAACGCATAGGTCGGCAGCGCAGCGGGTCGTCGCGGCTTCTGCCCATGGAGTGCCGTCCAGTCGACTGCGACACCGGCGGTAAACAGCCGCGCCAGGCTTTCGAGCACTGCTTGCGCGTCGTCCCGATCCCGGCGCAGCGAGGGGATAAACGACACCGCGGCGTCCGGCGCGCTGATCGCGGCCATGCCGCACAGCACCGGAGCCGGGCCGATCTCGAGCAGCTGGGTCGCGCCGGCCTGAAGCAGCGCGCGCAGCGCGTCGTGCATGCGCACCGGCAGCAGCACATGCTCGGTCCAGTACGCCGGCTGCGTGAAGCGCTCGCTTTCCAGGCGTCCCGTGACATTCGAGACGAACGGGATGCGCGGCCGGCTGTACCGGACGGTCTCGGCGACGGCGCGAAAGGCCGCGAGCATGGGCCGCATGAGCGGTGAGTGGAAGGCGTGCGACACGCGCAGCCGCTTGGTGCGCAGCCCCGCCGCCGCGAAGGCACTGCCGATCCGCTCAACAACCGCAGTGCTGCCGGCGAGGACCACCTGGCGGGGTCCGTTTATCGCCGCGATCGAGACCGCATCGGCATGCCCTTCGATTGCCGTTTGAACCTCGGCCTCGCTGGCTTCGATCGACATCATCGCGCCGTCCGCGGGCAGCGCCTGCATCAGCCGTCCGCGCGCCGCGATGAGCCGCAGCGCATCTTCCAGCGAGAACACCCCTGCCAGACACGCCGCCACATATTCTCCGATGCTGTGCCCAAGCAGGTGCGCGGGCTCGACGCCCCACGAACGGAACAGCACCGCGAGCCCGTAGCAGACCGCAAACATCGCGGGCTGTGTAAAAGCAGTGTCATCGATCGGCGAGGCGTCGCCAGCCTTGGGATAGAGCACGGAGAGCAGCGGCGTCTGGAGCTCGGGCGCGAGCAGCGCAGCGGCGCGGTCGATCGCCTCGCGGAACACCGGCTCGGTCTCATACAGGGCGCGGCCCATCCCTGCGTACTGCGCCCCCTGCCCCGTGATCATGAAGGCGATGGACGGAGGTCTGTTGCCGGCCACCCCATGGATCGCACCGGGCACCTCGTGGAGTGGGCCCGCGGCCGCACGCTTCAGGATCTCGATCGCAGAGGCCGCATCGGTCGCGGAAAAGGCGAGGCGATGGCGAAACAGGCTGCGCCGGGTCGCAAGGGCATGCGCTGCGTCGCCGAGATCGGACGAAGTTGTCGCCAGAAAGTCGGCGAGGCGGCCCGCCTGTGCGCGCAGCGCGGCATCGCTCTTCGCGGAGATGACGAGCAGCTTGCGCAGCCGCTCCGGCGCGGCCGGGGCGGACTCGGCAGCCGTGGCCTTGGCGCTCGGCGCTTCAAGGATGACGTGCGCATTGGTGCCACTCATTCCGAAGGCGCTGATGCCCGCGCGCAGCGGTCCGGAGCGCGCCTGCCAGGGCCGCAGCGCGGTCACCACTTCAATGGGAAGCTCGCCCCACGCGATGTGTGGACTGGGCCGATCGAAGTGCAGGCTGGCCGGCAGCGCGGCGTGCTTGAGCGACATCACCACCTTGATGAGACCCGCGATGCCAGCAGCGGCCTCCAGGTGGCCGATGTGCGTCTTTGCGGTGCCGAGCAGCAGCGGCTCGCCCTTGGGACGCGCCGCGCCATACACCGCGCCGAGTGCGTGCACCTCTATGGGGTCGCCGAGCGGGGTGCCGGTCCCGTGGCACTCGACGTACTGGATGTCCTGCGGAGCCAGACGAGCACTTGCCAGGGCATCGCTCAGCACTTGACGCTGCGAAGATCCGTTGGGAACGGTGAGGCCGCTGCTCGTGCCATCGTGCGCAATCGCCGAGCCGCGAATGATCGCGAGGATTTCGTCGCCATCGGCCTCGGCATCGCACAGGCGCTTCAGCACGACCATGCCGCAGCCCTCGCCGCGTCCGTAGCCGTCGGCGCGCGCCGAAAAGGTCTTGCAGCGCCCATCGGGTGCGAGCGCCCGGGTGCGCGACAGCGCGACGAAGCCAAGCGGCGAAAGCAGCAGCGAGACGCCGCCCGCAAGCGCGATCCGGCACTCGTCCGCGCGCAGGCTCTGGCAGGCGAAGTGCAGCGCAACCAGCGAGGATGAGCACGCGGTGTCGAGCGCGACGCAGGGTCCCTGCAAGCCGAGGACATAGGACAGGCGGCCGGCCGCCGTCGAGGCCATGCGGCCGAGTCCGGTGTAGGGCGTCAGCGAATCGAGCGTGGTGCGGCGCAGCATGCCGTAGTCGCTCTCCTCGATGCCCACGAACACGCCGGTGCGCGAGCCTTCGAGCGAGCGCGGAACGATGCCCGCGCGCTCCAGCGCCTCCCAGCTCGTCTCGAGCAGCAGCCGCTGCCGCGGATCGAGCTCCTCGGCTTCGCGCGCTGAGATGCCGAAGAACTCGGCATCGAACTGATCGACCGCGTCCACGAATGCGGCCTCGCGCGTGTACATCTTGCCGACCGCGTCCGGATCGGGGTCGTAATAGGCGCTGACATTCCAGCGCGAAGCCGGCACCTGCGCAACGGCATCGACGCCCTTGGAGAGCAGCTGCCAGAACTCTTCGGGACTGCGCACACCGCCGGGAAAGCGGCAGCCCATGCCGATGATCGCAATCGGCGCGCTCCGCGCATCTTCGAGACGCGACAGGCGCGCGCGCATGCGCTCAAGTGCGGCGACGGCCTTCTGAAGCGGGGACAGTTTCGACGTGTCGTCCGGTGCCATGGGTTGCTCAGTCCTCGAGGTCAGCCAAGATTTCGTCAATGCGCGCGGCAGCCTGCTCGTCATCGAGCTGCGAGGCGCGAGCCAGCTCCGAGTCGTCCGCGGACCTGGGGCGGCCCTCTCCAAATAGAGCGACCAGGATCGCCCCCGTCAGGCGCTCGGGAGTCGGGTGGTCGAAGGCGGCCGTGGGCCCGAGCGATATCCCAAGCGAGTCCTGAATGCGACCGCGCAGCTCAACGGCCATCAGCGAGTCCATGCCCAGATCCGCGAAGCCGCGCTGCGGCTCGATGGCCTCGCAATCGGAGATGCCCAGAACGCCCGCGACCGCACCGCGCACCACTTCAAGCACCGCGGCCTCACGGGCGGGCGGCAGCATCGCAGCCAGATTCTCGACGAAGGCCGCCGCGCTGCGCGCCCGGGCAGCAGCATCCGGCAGTGCGTTGGACGCCGCTAGGGTCTGCTCTTTTTTGGACGACGCGCGATAGGACGCGAGCACGCCGATGAGGTCGGGAAGCGCGCTCCTCACATGCTCCGGAAGCTCGCCCTTCGGAGCAATCAGCGACAGCACGCGCTCGGTCGAGCCGGAGGAGATTGCAGCCCAGAAGCCCGCATCGGCGCCGCTTTCAGTCGCGATCCCCAACAGCGCACTGCCAGACAAGAGGGCCTCGGCGGCTTCGCGGAGCACCGCCTTGTCATCGCGCCCGCGCCGCAGCGAAGCGAGCCACTCGGCCTGCGCCCCGCGCTCCGACAGCGCACCGAGCGCCGAGAGCGCAGGGTCGGGTCCCAGCTCAAGGACGTGCGTCACGCCCGCGGCGAGCAGGGTCGAGATACCATCCGCGAAGCGGACCGGCGCGACAATGTGCTCCAGCCAGTACTCGGGGCGGGCCATCGCTTCGCCGACCTGCTTGCCGTCGAGGTTGCTGATGATCGGAGTCTTCGGCGCTGCATAGCGCACGCGCCGCGCGACCTCCTCAAACGCGGCCAGCATCGGACGCATGCGCGCACTGTGAAAGGCGTGCGAGACCGAGAGCCGCCGCGTTCGTGCTCCCGCTGCGGCAAAGCGCTCGGCCACTGCGAGCACCGCAGCTTCGGAGCCTGAGATCGTGACGCTCTCTTTCGCGTTCACCGCCGCGATCGACAGGTCGTCGCCATACCGGGCAATCGCCTCGGCCACCGCACCCTCCGACGCCGCGATGGCAGCCATGGCACCACCGCGCGGCAGCGCTTGCATGAGCCGTCCGCGCGCCGCGATCAAGCGCAGCCCGTCTTCGAGCGAGAAGACCTCTGCCACGCAGGCGGCGACGTACTCGCCGACGCTGTGGCCGAGCAGATAGCTCGGCTCGATGCCCAGCGAGCGCCACAGCTTGGCGAGCGCATATTCGACCGTGAAGAGCGCGGGCTGGGCGTAGGCCGTGTCGTCGATTGCGCCACCTGCCCCATCGCCCGAATACAGCACCGACAGCAGCGGCTGGTCGAGCTGGCCGTCGAGAATGGCCGCACAGGCGTTCACTGCATCCCGAAAGACAGGCTGGCTCTCATAAAGCGCGCGCCCCATGTTCGGGTACTGCGAGCCCTGTCCGGTAAACAGGAACGCGATCGTCTTGCGCCGCGCCTCCCCAGGCTCCATGAGGCGACAGAGCCGTCGCGACAGCGCAGGCGATGACATCATCCACGGCGGCGGCTTACGCGCCCCGAGCGGAACCACCCCGACCTGCGTGCAGCCGGCGACCAGCAAGCGCTCCAGCGCGGCAAGCCCTTCCTCGGGATGGAGGCTGCGCAGGCCAGACACGGCCAGACGCGCCCCGCGATTCTGCTGCGCGGCCGCCAGCCCCACTTCAGAGAACGCCCCCCAGTCGATTGAGAGCGCCGGCAGCCCGCAGCGCCGTCTGTGATGCGCCAGCGCGTCGAGGAACGCATTGGCCGCGGCATAGTTGCCCTGCCCCGGCGAGCCCAGGAGTCCCGCTGCCGAGGAGTAGAGCACGAAGAAGTCGAGCGACGCTTCGCGCGTGAGCGCATCGAGGTGCAGCGCGCCCAGGAGCTTGGGCGCCATCACGGTGCGCAGCCGGGCCGGCGTCTGGTGCAAAAGGAGTCCATCATCGAGCACGCCGGCGGCATGGATGACGCCGCGCAAGGGCAGCGCCGCGGTGTCGATCGAGCGGAGCACGCCTTCGAGCGCGTCGCGTTCGCTCACGTCTGCCTGCGCCACGGTCACCTGCGCGCCCTGCGCTTCCAGCGCGGCCACCGCTGACCGCTGCGCCGCGCTCCTGGCCCCCGAACGACTCACCAGGATCAGGTGGCGCGCTCCCTTTCTGACCAGCCAGTCGGCCACGCTGAGGCCGAGTCCCCCGAGTCCGCCGGTCACCAGGTAGCTGCCATCGGGGCGGATGGGCGCGGCCGCCTCATTAGGAATGGGCATGGGCATGGGCGCGCAGCGGACCAGACGGCCGACGTACCGCTGACCCTGCCGAAGCGCGATCTCCGCCTCGGCGTCATCGGCCACCAGCTCGGCCCGCAGCGCTTCAATGTCCCACTCTGAGTCTGGATCCAGGTCCACCAGGCTGCTGCGCAGCGCCGGGTGCTCCATCGCGATGACGCGGCCCAGCCCCACCAGCGGCGACTGCAACAGCGACACCGGGCCTGCGCCCAGCGCCTGCGCGCCGCGCGTCACCAGCCACAGGCGCGGCGCATCGCGCTGGCCCACTTCGCACAGCGCCTGCACCGTGGCGAGCGCGCTGTCGCAGCCGGCACCAAGCGCCTGCTCCACGGACTCGGCAGCGAGCAGCTGCACGCCGCTTGCGAGGCTGCCCAGATGCACCACGGCCGTCGGCGCCTGCCCGCCGAAGGCGCTGGTGATCCGCTCTCGCACACCGGCGGCACTGGTAGGTGCCTCTGCCACCTGGACCGCGGCATGCCCAGCGGCTGCGAGCGCCGCCCGCAGCGCCGGCCCTACCGCACCGCCCTGGCCCAGCAGCAGGAAGCGCCCGCGGGCAATCGCGGGCGCAGGCACCGCGGCCGGCTCCCAGTCCAGGGCCAGAAATTTATCGTCCTGCGCGGGCGGCTCCGGCGCGCGAACCGGGCGGGCACTGGCGGGGACTTCGCTCCAGTATCGCTGGCGCTGAAACGGGTAGGTCGGAAGCGGCACCCGCCGGGCGCCGGTCGTAAAGAGCTTCTCCAAGGGCACCGGGTAGCCGCGCACCCACAGCGCGCCCACCGCTTCCATGAGCGCCGCTCGCGCGTCCAGTGCATCCCGCAGCGAGCCGGCCACCACACCCTCGCGCCTGGCCGTGCGCAGGAGCTGCTCGACCGCAGGCACGAGGCTCGCATGCGGGCTCAGCTCGACGAAGAAGCCGTGACCGCTGTGGAGGAGCGGCTGAACCCCATCTGGGAATCGCGCGGGCTGCTGCGTGCTGTCGGCGCGGCCGATGCGCGCGACCGCATCTTCAAGGGACAGCGTGCCCAGGACATGTGCCGCCGCAACCTCGCCCACGCCGTAACCGAGCACTGCGTCGGGCGCAACGCCCCAGGAGCGCCACAGCGCCGCGAGCGCCACCTGCATCGCAAAAAGCAGCGCCTGCTCCAGGTCGCTGCGATCCTGCCGATCCTGCCGATTCTGATAGTTCGCCGCCAGGATCGAACAGCCGGACGCCGCCTGGATGGCGCGATCGCAGGCCTCAAGCGCGTCGCGGAACACAGGCTCTTCGGCCAAGAGTGTCTGACCGATCTCGACCCACTGCGCGCCAGCTGCCGGAAAGATGAAGACCAGCTTGGGCATGACGCTCAACATCGCGCGACCGCGCACCGCCCCTTGCGCAGCCTGCCCCTGCGCCGCAGCTGCCAGCGCCGCCTTCAGCCCCTCGTGCGAGGTCGCGGCCAGCGCCAGCCGGTGCTCCATCGCGCTGCGCGTGGTCGCCAGACTGAAGGCCACATCCTGGAGCGGCAGCGCTGGATGCGCGGTGAGATGCGCAAGGAGCTGCGACGCCTGCGCAGAGAGCGCCGCCGGGCTCTTGGCCGACAGTACGAAGAGCTCGGCAGCGCGCGCAGCCGGCGCAGGCCGAGGCTCCACGGGCGGTGCCGACTCCAGGATCGCGTGCGCGTTGGTTCCGCTGAGCCCGAACGAGCTCACTCCAGCGCGCCGAGGACCGTCGCTGGATGGCCATGGCAGCGGCTGTGCGGCAACGCGCACCGCGAGCTCGCTCCAGGCGATGTGCGGACTCGGCTGCGCAAAGTGCAGATGGGCGGGAATCAGCCCATGCTGTAGCGCGAGCACCACCTTGATGACCCCGGCCACACCGGCCGCCTCTTCCAGGTGGCCCATGTTGGTCTTTACCGAACCGAGGAGCAGCGGCCGCTCCTTGCGCCGGCCCGCGCCGAGCACCTTGCCCAGCGCCTCGACCTCGATCGGATCCCCGAGCGACGTTCCCGTGCCGTGCGCCTCGACATAATCGATCTCGGATGGCGAGATGCCCGCGCGGTCGAGCGCTTCGCGCAGCAGCGCTTCCTGCGCCCGGCCGCTGGGAACCGTCAGGCCGCCGCTTCGGCCATCGTGATTGACCGCGGTGCCGCGAATGGCGGCCAGGATCAAGTCCCCGTCGCGCTGGGCATCGCGCAGCCGCTTGAGGACGAGCATGCCGCAGCCTTCGGCCCGGCCATAGCCATCGGCGCGCGCATCGAAGGTCTTGCAGCGCCCATCCGGCGACAGCGCGTGCGCGCGCGACAGAAATATGCTGCCCACGGGCGACAGGATCAGGTGAACACCGCCTGCCAGCGCCAGCTCGCACTCGCCGGCGCGCAGGCTCTGGCAGGCCAGGTGCATCGCCACCAGCGAAGACGAGCAGGCGGTGTTGACCGTCAAGCTCGGGCCATGCACGCCAAAGACATAGGAGAGCCGGCCGGCCGCGAAACAGACTCCATTGCCGGTTCCGGCGTAGGTGTCGATGCGCGACAGATCCTCGCTTCCCATCTGCACGTGCGCATACTCGTTCTGCCCGATCCCCACGAACACGCCGGCACGCCGACCTGCGAGCGCGCCGACCACGATCCCCGCCTGCTCAAGCGCCTCCCAGCTCACTTCCAGCAGCAGGCGCTGCTGCGGATCCATGCCCATGGCCTCGCGCGGCGAGATGCCGAAGAACTGCGGATCGAAGCGGTCGACCGAGCGCAGGAAGCCGCCCAGGCGCGTGTACATCTTGCCGGGCGCTTCGGGGTCGGGGTCGTAGTGCGAGTCGACATCCCAGCGATCGGGAGGGATCTCCGAGATCGCGTCTCGCCCTTGCACCAGGGACTGCCAGAATGAATCGGGATCCTCGATGCCGCCGGGCAGACGGCAGCCCATGCCGATGATCGCGATGGGCTCGCCCTGGCCGCGCTCAAGCTCCGTGACGCGCCGCTTGTATTTATCGAGCAGCTGTAGGATCCGCTTGGGATCCGCAGCAGCAGACTTGAGAGCATCGCTCATTTCAAAAAATCCTCGTGCTCGGCGAGCTGCTCTTCGAGCAGTCGCCTGGCCTCTTCATCGGACATGGAATCGGCAGCGGCAAGCGGGTCAGCCGCTGCCCGCGGCGCGCCATCGCTCACCGCATCCGTCTCGGCGCGCGGCGTGAGCTCCAGTGCTTCGATCAGAAACTCGGCCAGCGCTGCGACGTTGGGATGGTTGAAGATCACGGTCGTACGCAGCGACACCTGGAGCGCCTGATGCAGCCGACTGTGCAGCTCCATGGCCATCAGCGAGTCCATTCCCAGATCGAAGAAGCCCTTCGCCAGCTCCACCTGCTCTGGACTCTCGAAGCCCATGGTCTCGGCCACCGCTCTTTGTAGCCACTGCTTCATCAGCGGCACGCGCTCGCGGGCAGGGGCGCTCTTGAGCTGTTCGAGCAGCGCGCTCTTGGGCACAGCCGCTGCGGGCACCA
>Ga0075163_10004395_pt1 | contig 18924 bp, 17 predicted proteins | sample JI1023141ADNA_FD_71478 | JGI IMG/M metagenome (GOLD analysis project Ga0075163, IMG submission 71478) | Wastewater effluent complex algal communities from Wisconsin, to seasonally profile nutrient transformation and Carbon sequestration -... | ecosystem: Engineered > WWTP > Effluent > Algae...
CCCATCATACCGCGTCATCTGCCTTTGCCAAGGTCGAATCGGGCAGGATTCCACAGTGGTGGCGGGCGTGGCGCCGTTCATCAGCGCCCACCATTCTTTTTATGGGTTTTCAGGTTTAATGCCGGGTACGCAGAGCAAGGCAAACTGGCGCGGCGCAAGGGGACGGGCCTTGGAAAAGTCTTCCCCGGCGGATATGGTTTCCACCAATTTTTTAAGCTGCAAGGCGCGATTGCGCGTGATGCTGTTATCATCGGCATATTCGATCAGCAGGCCGATTGCATCTGCCGCATTGTCAGGATTGCGGCGGGCGACGATCTCGGTCACGGGCAGAAGCTTCTGTAACAGGTCGTTCTTGCGCGGGTCGTCTTGTTGCATGTCTTCGAGGACGTTGGTGTAGACATCCATAGCGCCCAGTGGATCGCGTTCGGAAACGACATCGGCCAGTGCAAGGGTCAGGTGTTGAACGGTATGACGTTCCGGGCTGTCTTCTGCTGTGATCTGGGCCAGTTCCAGCAATCCTTCGATCAAGGGGCCTGTATCGAGTAAATGCGGATCGGTGCAGATGACGGCGATTTGCTCAAGGGCATTTGCGTGATAGGGGGATTGCGGGGCGGTATTCTTCATAATTGCGCCGTATCCCATGAGCGCGCTCACAGGGTCGCTGGCATTGAGGCTGGTTAAGGCTTCGTAATAGGCATCCATCGCATGATCGAAAATCCGCGATGATCGTTCCGTATGGGTCAGGACCAGCCCGGATAACATCGACGCCATGTAGGGCTGCTGGCGGCTGGCGTAGTAATTGACGATACTGGCGAGAGGGCTCTCGATCTCGGGATCTTTGGCATGATTTGTTACCAGAGTCGTGAATTCCTGTGTGACGGCGCTTTCGTCGTTCTTCTGGAGGGCGGCGTATATCGCGCCCAGAATCTCATCACGTGAACGTGTGCGTTCAAACATGCGCTTCAGCATTATTTATGGTCTCCCTGAATAGTATTCGCGGACCATAGCAAAGCCAATTTTTTATGTCAAAATTAGGCGCTATGAGGCTGAGAGAGGTTCAATTCATCTATGATCGATACGATCTTCTTTATCTGGTCGCGGATTTCAGTAATGACGGCCATGTTCTGGCTTCTCATGTCGATGGATCCGGGTTCGAAATGGTTGAGGGCTGAAGGGATCATAAGAACCATTTGATCTTCATAGAACGAAGCCGAAAGGTTTGTGGAAGAAAATTTCTTATGAATGGCCTTGATGCTTTCAATCACGAGAGGATTCACCAGATAACGCCCTTCGACCGGATCGGTTGTGAAAACCGTGAACAGCTTCTCGAATTCGGGGTCCACCATGTGCGCGCGTTTCATCTTGCGGAGGTAGCGATTGAGTTTTCGGCGGTCACCCAGCCGGTCTTTCAGAATGACGGTGTGACCCGAGAATTTATAGCGTGGAATATGAATATAAACGATCAGTCCTGTAAAAACCGGCATATAGTTTTGGCGGCTTCCATCAAGGCTGATGTCCTCGAGCATGCGCGCTTCCCAGAAGCATAAATCAACTCCTTTGTAGCGGCCTTCGAAGAAATCTTCAGCCTGATAAATGTGATGCCGGGGGATCAGTCCTGATCGCTCCATTTCGGATATGGGAAGCGTTCTGTTGTGATGATACTTGAATTTTCCGATTGTATTGGCGATCAGAGGAAGGATTCTGAATTTGTAGCGCTTGATATAATCGTGTTTTGGTTCATTCGCCCACTGAAAGAGATCCAGCAGAAGGTATGATGATACGCTGATGAATGCCCCGATCACAATCGTGGGTATTTGCATGACCATCATGGTTATAATGAGTGTTATCAGTGTCAATGTAGCAGGAATTGCCACGCGCATGCGGCGTCTGTACAGGGCCGCACGGTTTTGACGCAGTTTTTCGATCTTGAGCAGATCGGGGGAAACGTCCCGAAGCAGGGCGTCAATATCGTGGTAGGTTGCCGTCATATGTTTCTGGAATTGAAATCGATCCGGGGATCAACCATGACGTATATGACATCACGGATCAGTGACATGATCAGACCAATCAACGTGAAGACGTAGAGGGTTCCCAGAACCACCGGATAGTCGCGGTTGATCACGCTTTCATAGCTCAGCAGCCCGAGGCCATCGAGACTGAATACCACTTCAATCAGCAAGGACCCCGTAAAGAAGATCGCCAGAAAGGCGCTGGGGAACCCGGCAATCACGATCAGCATCGCATTGCGGAAAACATGCTTGTAAAGAACGTAACGCTCGGTCAGGCCCTTGGCGCGGGCGGTCAGCACGTACTGCTTGTTGATTTCGTCCAGAAAACTGTTTTTTGTCAGCATCGTCAGGCTTGCAAAACCGCCAATCACCATGGCGCAGACGGGCAGGGTCATGTGCCAGAGGTAATCGAGTATTTTCTGGATTGAATTCATGTCTTCCCAGTTATCGGATACCAGCCCGCGCAAGGGGAAAATATCGAAGTAGCGGCCACCCGCGAACAGCACGATCAGCAGGATCGCAAACATGAAGCTGGGGATGGCGTAGCCGATAAACACGGCGGCCGAGGTCCATACATCGAACGGGGTGCCGTCGCGCACGGCTTTCTTGATACCCAGCGGAATGCAGATCATATAGATGATCAGTGTGGACCATAGGCCCAGCGAGATCGACACCGGCATTTTTTCAATCACGAGATCAATAACGCTGACATTGCGGTAATAACTCTCGCCCAGATCGAACCGCGCGTAATTCCCGATCATTTCAAAGAAACGGATATAGGCGGGCTTATCAAAGCCGTACATCTTTTCCAGTTCGGCAATGAATTCCGGATCAAGGCCTTGCGCGCCGCGATATTTGCTGCCCTCACCTGCGGCGACGTTGGCATTCATGGTATCCATCGCCATATCACCACCGCCGTTGCCGGAGAAACGGGCGGTGGCATCAGTATTGTGCCCCTGAAGCTGCGCGATCATACGTTCGACCGGTCCGCCGGGCACGAACTGGATAATCACAAATGACACCAGCATGATGCCGAGGATCGTAGGGATCATCAGCAATAGACGCTGGAAAATATAGGCAGCCAAATTGTTCATTCCCTTAGCCTAGGGGATCAGGGAGAGGGGTGCAATCCCCTGATAATAAAGGAATGTTTCCTATTAACATATTTCTAATCTATTTCAGTCAGAATAGTTCCAGACAGAATTGTGTATAGGGGGAAGCTGAAATATGGCTGACGATAAAAAGAAGGCACCGGATGTGGTTGCCGATGGTGGCATTAAGAAGCCGGAATGTGGTTTTATCAGAAGCACATTTGGTATGTGCAGTCGTGGTGAGTCAGGCGGCATTGCAGCGCCGATGATGCCAAATGTGGCACCGATGGACCCGGCGGGTCAGAAGGTCGTCGTGGACAAGGCGGCTGCGGGTGATTATGGCGGCAACATCCAGAATACGACCAATGCTATTCAAAACCGTATGAAGGCCCTTGAAAACGCCGGAATGTAGTTTTTGAATTTACAGCTGATGACAAAAGCCGCCTGTTACGGGCGGCTTTATCTTTTAGGGGCGTTCGTTCCAGCAGATGGCTTTCCAGCCGTCGCCATCTGTTTGCAGCAGTCCATAAGCGCCCGTGGCGAGCTTTAGTGGAAAGGGGAACTCTTCTGCGTCAGCCAGGATATGCGGGGCAAAACGGGCGGTGCCGTTGCTGGTGACGACCAGAATGGTTTTATCAGGGTGCTGCGTGCGCATGGCGGTGGCAAAGTCGATCCATGAACGGATAATCATGTCAGGATCGATATTCCAGCCCGGGGGTACGATGGCCTTCTCATCCCAGTCTTTCAGGGCTTGTTCGCCCAGACGTGCGACGACGTCTGGCTCGGGTTTGTTTTCATCCGGGCCGTAATCCAGTTCATTGAAAATAGCCAATGGTTCCGAAGCTATATGCACATCCATGGCTTCCAGTGCATACCCGGCAGTTTCTTTTGTCCGGCGCAGTTGCGATGTAAACACGATATCGGGGATAAGGTTTGACGCCTGCAGGTGCAGACCCAGTGCCATCGCCTGCGCCATACCTGACTCAACCAGCGGAATGTCGGTGCGGGCACCGACGCGGCGGGGTGTTTCGCCGGGGCCGAATGTGTTGCCGTGACGGGCAATGATCAGGCGCGTCATGGCGTTGTATCTTTCGTCGTGGTCGCAGGTTGCGTGCGGTATTGTTCACGCGCGGCGCGCAGCGGTTCCATCTGTGCTTTCATGCCGGTCAGGATGGTGTGAGCGGCTGGCGTCATCGGGTATTTCAGGCCCTGATCCACGATGGCATAAGCCTGATCAATGCGGCCCCGTTTCATCTGGTAACGGGCGAATTCTTCCCGGGCATGCGCGTGCATCGGGTTCTTCTTCAAGGCATTTGTCCATGCCTCGATCACAAGGATATCTGAATTGGGCTGGATGTCGGTGCCGATCCGGGCGTGCAGCTTGGCGCGTTTATGATCGATATCGCCCCATATGGGGTTTGCCGCAGCGGCTTCGTTCAGCAACGATAATGTATCGTTATAGGTTGTCTTGCGGTCATCCATCGTCATCTGGCCGCCGGTTTGCGCCAGCAGGTCGATATAGAAACCCGCGAGTTGCACATCATCATCGACATAGCTGCGTGGTGAAATCTGCCGTGCCGTGCCAATCGCGGACACGAAGCCGTCAAGATTACCCTTGTTCAGGGCAGCATTCGCCTTGTTGAGATACCAGACGCCGCCCGCGGCGCTCAGTGTCATGGCACCGGCAAGGAATGCGACGAGCGAAAGCGAAGCCGTCCATATCAGGCGCTCACGCTTCTCCAGCACGATTGTCGTGCTGTCGTCACTTGTCAGGTTATAGAGGGCGGCCATCAGCGTTGCCGCCACGATCAGGGTGGCCATGATGTAGAACTGGAATTCGATATGCGCATGCAGGGCGAGCGCCAGCAGGGCCGCCATGCAGCCTGCAATTGCCACGCGCTTTGGATCGTCAGTGGATAGACGGCGCAGGCCGGTCACACTGCGCCAGAACCATGCGGCGATCACTGCGTAGAAAAGGATTATCGCGACGATGCCGGTTTCGGCACCCAGCTGGAGGGCATCGAAATGCGCCCAGTGACCGAATGAGAAGTGATCGGCCTCCAGACGGTATGAAGGATAATAAAGATAAAATGTACCCAGCCCCGTACCGGTCAGCAGATGATCTTTCAGCATCGCCCAGGCACCTTGCCAGATGGCCAGACGCTCGAAGCTGGAGAAATCATCGCCCGGCGTGCCGAAGACGGCGATTCGTTCATACAGGGTTGAGGGTGTCAGGATATGGAAGGTGATGAAAATTCCGACGGCGGTGGCCAGAAGCAGGCCAGCCTGTTTCCATGAGCGGCGTACGGGGTGGCGCAGAATGATTGCCATAGTGATCAGCCCGACGAATGCGCAGAGCATGCCGCCCCGGCTGCCCGTGGTCATCAGGGCTGTAAAGAGAAGTATCGTAACAATCGCCGCGGGGATACGCGTTCTCACGGGCCCGGCGATCCAGAATGCGGCTGCCGGAAGCAGAGACAAGTTTATCAGCGCGGCCATGTTATTCGGATTGGGCAGGATGCCGGAGGCCCGGTCCATGCCGATGCCAAAGAATTGCCAGAGATTATAGAGGGCTGCGATACAGGTCACGCCGATGATCGCACATGCGGTATTCCGGATCAGGATATTTCTGTCCGGTGCGCAGATCAGCAGCAGCAGAACCAAGGGCAGAGCGCTAAGGTTCAACCATGTCACAAGGCTGACGAAGGGAACGCTGGTCCAGATCAGGTTCAGGCTGACATAAAGCCACAAGGCGAGCGTCAACCAGACGCAGGCATGACGCGGGATGATCACGCCCTTGCGCAGGGCCGGGAATGAAACGGCCAGTCCGGCCACCAGCAGCAGTAACAAAGCCGGGGCGTAGGTGATATCCTGCGCGCCATGGAAAAACAGGCTGAAGATAAAAGCCGCTGCGATCAGGACGGGAATGGACAGGGCGGTGATCGTCATTAAATGTCATCACCAAACTGGCGGATCATGGCTTCGGCCCGCGCCAGATCCTCGGGTGAATCGATTCCGGCTTGCAGCGGGCTTTTATCGGTGCTGACCTCAACGGTCTGGATCGAAATTCCATTCTCAAGGAAACGCAGTTGCTCCAGCCCTTCCAGTGTTTCGTAATGCCCCTGCGGCAGGCCTACAAAACGGCGGAGAATATCGGTGCGGTAGCCGTAGACGCCCATATGCTGCCATACGGGGGATAGCGTTTCACCGGCTTCGCGCATTTTCTTTTCGTTGCGGATCGCTGGAATAATATTCTTTGAGAACCACAAGGCGCGGCCATCAGCGCCGCGCACGCAGGTGGTGCCGCTGAACGGCGTCGTCTTCTTGGAAATGCGAAGCTGGTCGAGGTCGAGCCAGTTTAGCCGGTGTACGGGCGTGACGACCTCCAGCTCCGGCTTCGCCGATATGGTATCGACCAGCGCCTGAAGCACGGATGAGGGTGTAAACGGCGCATCGCCCTGCAGACTGATCAGAAAGTCATAGGACTCACCCGCATTATCGGCGGCCTGTAACACGCGGTCGGAACCCGTGGCACAGTCGCTGGATGTCATGATGCAGCGTGCGCCGATGTCACGGGCGTGGCTGGCGATGCGGTCATCATCGGTGGCGATCATCACACTGATGTTCTTATCGTTGGCGGCGGCATGCAGCCCCTTTTGATAAACGCGGGACAGCATGCTGTGACCATTGATCAACGCCAGCGGTTTGCCGGGGAAACGGGTGGAGCCGTAGCGTGCGGGGATGATGATCGCGGTTTTCATGATCGGGTTATCGCCCTGCTTATTTCTGTGACCACCATGTACTGGCAACGGGCAAGCCAAATTCCGGATTCTTCGCGGGCTGGCCGAAACGGTTCCAGTAAGCGATTCGCCATGCGGGCAGGTGCCAGTTGGAAACGCCGTAAAATCCCCATTGCAGAACACGGTCGAGCGCACGGCAGCGTGCCACGAGTTCTTCACGGCTGGGGCGCTGACGATTTGTTCAACAAGCGCGTCTACAACGGGATCGCTGACACCAATTTTGTTTGGTGATCCTGGTGTCTTGGCAGCTTCAGATCCCCAAAAATAGCGTTGTTCGTTACCGGGTGAATTTGATTGCCCTACCAAACCGCTCGTCATATCGAAATCATAGGTATTCATACGATTTTGATATTGAGCTGCATCAATGTTGCGAAAAGTAGCCTTGACGCCGATGCGTTCGAGATTTTTGACAAATGGCAAAATCCAACGTTCAAACATTGTTGTTTCATGAATAAACTGGAATTCTAATTTTACGCCATCTTTTGCACGAATACCATCAGGCCCTACTTTCCATCCTGCAGCATCCAAAATATCAGCGGCCTTTTGAAGGTTTGCACGGTTATTACCGCTGCCATCTGTCTTGGGTGGGTTATATTCCGTGGTGAATACCTCTGTCGGTAATTTATCACGGAAGTCTTCAAGTATTTCCAGTTCACGGCCTTCGGGCAGCCCCTTGGCTTCCATATCGGAGTTGGAGAAGAAGCTGCGCGTACGTGTGTAACTGCTGTAAGCAAGATTCTTGTTTGACCACTCAAAGTCAAATGCATACGTGATAGCCTCTCGCACAGCACGCTCTTTAAAAACTGGGCGGCGAGTATTGTAAATAAACCCTTGATAGCCCTGCGGCAGTTTGTGTTCGATGGTCTTTTTTATAATACGACCGTCTTTCACGGGCGGGGCATCATAAGCGGTGGCCCACAACTTGGCTGTGTTTTCTAAACGATAATCGAACTGATCTGCAAAGAAGGCCTCAAGTACGACATTGGAGTCTTTGAAGTACTGGTAAACAATCTTATCAAAATTATATTGACCTTTGTTTATCGGTAGATCTTTACCCCACCAGTCTGTAACGCGGTCATATTCAATGCTGCGACCCGGTGCAACCTTTCCAATTTTATAAGGACCGCTCCCAAGCGGTGGCGTTAAAGAGCTTTCGCTGAATTTGTGAGTGCCGTCCATATAGAAATGTTTCGGCAAAATCGGCATTTGTCCGACGATCAGCGGCAGTTCCATGTTGCCCGCCATGTCGAACGTGAATTTCACTTTCGCGGGTGATAGCACTTCGGCTGATTTTACATTGTGATAATAAGCCTTAAAAGAGGGCGCGCCTTCAGTAACTAAAGTGTTGAAGCTCCATACCACATCTTCAGCAGTGATGGCTTTGCCATCATGCCACTTGGCTTGCGGACGCAGGTTGAATATCACCCAGCTGCGGTCTTCTGGCACTTCAACAGTTTCAGCTATCAATCCATATTCTGTGAACGGTTCGTCTAGTGATGGTGTTAGCAATGTTTCGTGAATGTAGCCAAGGCCCGCAGCCGCTACACCCTTAATGATGTATCCGTTTAGGCTGTCGAATGTAGTGAGTTCGCTTAGACGCAACGTACCACCCTTCGGGGCATCTGGATTAACATAGTCGAGATGCTGAAAATCAGTGGCGTATTTGGGTGCGCCATGCATGGCCAGCCCATGAACCGGTGTTACATCCTGCGCCAGTACGGGGAAGGAAAAGAGCAGGGCGGCGGAGGCCGTCAGGAGAAGTTTTCCGATCATGTCTGTGATTCCATCCTTTGGTAATTCTGTTCCGTTATTCTAGTTTCAAAATCAGGCAGCTTTGCGGCCTGAGCGCCATGTGGTGTACAGGTCGGGCTTGCCGAACAGCCAGCCCTGACCGTAATCGATATCGAAATCGAGCAGCTCTTTCAGCGTTGGCTCGTTCTCGATCTTCTCGACAATCAGATCGATGCCAGCGGCATCTAGTTGGGTTTTCAGGCGGGCGACGCGGGCGCTGCCACCATCGGCGCGGGCTTCGCGGGCCAGCCATCCGGCATCCATCTTGATAAAGCGCACATGGCGGCTTTTCAACAGATTGATATCAATGGTGCCGCTGGTGACGCGATCCATCGAGAAACGAACGCCCAGTTGCGAGAGGCCATCCAGAACCGGGATCAGTGAGTGATCGAGATGTTCGAGTTGTGCCTGCGGCAGTTCGAATACGAGACGGCGGGCTGTACCGTTATGCTGGCTGAGGAATGTAACGAGGTCGCCCATGAATCCGGTATCGTTCAGCGTTTCGGGCGATACGTTCAAAATGTATGGCGTGCTGTCGCTTTCCTCACGGCGGTCGCGCAGGATTTGCAGGCAGCGCAGCAGCAGCAGATTTTCAATGGCGGACATCATCTGCTCTTTACGTGCCAGCGCCATGTAATGTTCGGCGGGCAGGTACGTGCCATTCATGGCGCGAATGCGGCCAAACATTTCATACATGCGGTGCTTGCGCTGCGGCAGGCTGACGACAGGCTGGATGAAAACATCAACGCGGTCATCCTGCACGGCCTGTTCCAGCAGGTTCAGGATCATGGCGTCGCTGTAATGCGCGAACTTGCTGTCCATTTCTTCGTCAAGGGCGCTCATCGGTGGGGCCTTGGATGATGATGGCGGCGCAATTTGAAGGCGCAATACAGCGCTGTCCGGCTTGACCGGGGCCTGTTCCGGCGGCAGCGGGTCGCCGGGCAATGATTTCTTACCCATTGTCGCCAGCCGTGAAACGATGGTTTCGATCATGCGGGCTTCGATGGATGATGACGGGGTCTGGTGGCGGCCTTGTTCCTCGACGGCGGTTGCTGTATCGAACAGCCCCTCTTTCAGAACCGACATTTCGCTGCGGTTGCGGGCGACTTCGCGCACCAGACGATCATGATTGCGGATCAGTGTCTGTATTTGATCGGTGGCGGCAGATTCCCACAGGCGGCGGCTGAAAATGTCATAGACGACCAATCCACCCAGAAGGATCAGGATCGATACCAGCACCAGAAAATCCGGCGTGGCGTACTGGCCGATAGTATAGAGCAGGGCCGATCCCGCGCCGGCAGCAGCGATCGTGCTCAGCATCAGGCGGCGGCGCAGATGGGCAAAGCTGTCTGTTTTTCTGCCGATCACGCGACGGAGCAGGCTTTGCGGCTTTTCATTCGTATCGTCGGGCGGTGTTGTGATGAAATCAGGAAACATGTTTCATCCTTGTGGCGGCGGGATGATCTGCGCCGACGGCCTGACTGATGTGAGTAAATCCGTCTTCTTTCATGCGACGCACCAGTGTCTGCTTGATATCCTTGACCAAACCCGGCCCCTTGAATACCAGCGCTGTGTAAAGCTGGATCAACGATGCACCGGCGCGAATGCGGTCATAAGCCTCATCACCGTTTGAAATGCCGCCGACGCCGATCAGCGGAATTTTGCCGCCTGTCAGCTGATAGAATGAGCGCAGTGTTGCCAGTGCCTTATCGCGTACAGGCGCACCGCTCAGGCCGCCACGTTCACCGCCGAAAGGTTGTGCCAGCGTATCAGGGCGATCCAGTGTTGTGTTGGTCAGGATCAGGCCGTCGATGCCGACTTGCAGCACGGCTTCGGCGATTTCCGCCTGTTGCTCTTCGTGCAGGTCGGGTGCCAGCTTGACCAGCAGCGGCGGCATGTCCTGCGCGCATGATTTCTTGCGCTCTTCCATGATGGCAGAGAGCAGGGCGATCAGGTTGTCCCTCTTCTGTAGGTCACGCAGGCCCGGTGTGTTGGGCGATGAAATATTGATGGTCAGGTAATCGGCCAGCGGCCCCAACTGGCGCACCAGCGCGCAATAATCGCGCGCGGGGTCGGTCTGGTCCTTGTTCATGCCGATATTGATGCCGACGATGCCAGACGGGCGCGGGCGTGTGCCGAGGAAGGCCTCGAAATTATTGCGGAATGAATCCACCCCTTCGTTGGGAAAGCCCATGCGGTTGATCACGGCCTGATCGCTGGCGGAACGGAAGACGCGCGGGCGCGGGTTTCCTTCCTGCGACTTTGGCGTCACGGTCCCGGCCTCGACAAAGCCAAAGCCAAATCCGAACATCGGTGCGATCACTTCGGCGTTTTTGTCGAACCCGGCGGCCAGCCCGACAGGATTGGGGAAGGAACGGTCCCACAGGCGCACTGACAGGGACGCATCATCACGTTGCGGCGCAGGGGCGGGCATGGAGCGCAGCCCTTTCAGTGTCAGACGGTGCGCTGTCTCCGGGTCGAGCTTATGCAGCAACGGGCGGGCAAGTTCGAACAGCATGTCTTATCCTTTGAGGTGAGGCATGGCCGCGCGGATATATTGCCAACCTGTAATCACGGTCAGCACCGTTGCCAGCAGCAGCAGCAGGTTGCCGCAAATCGCGGCATCAATGTAAAGCTTGGCGGGGATCAGGAACCCGAGGGCGATCATCTGGACCGTGGTTTTCCATTTGGCCAGTTTTGTGACGTGGACGGTCACGTTGCGGGGGCCAAGAAATTCACGCAACCCCGAGATCAAAAACTCACGGGTCAGGATGATGATCGGCAGTGCCAGCCACCAGCCGTTCAGCGTGCCGTTTGCAATCAGCGCCATGAACAGGGCCATCACCAGAATTTTGTCGGCAATCGGATCGAGGAAGCGGCCGAATTCCGATTTCTGATTCATGTGGCGGGCAAGATAACCATCCAGCCAGTCTGTCAGGGCCATGAAAATATACAGCGCCAGCGCCGGCCATATCAGGTCGTCACCTGAAGCGATGATCATCGCGACGAGGGGCGGTATCAGGGCAATCCTGCTGATGGTCAGCAGGTTGGCGGTATTTACAGGGGTGGCGCTCATATGTGCGGTTATAGCAGGTTTGGCACAGCCGGGGAAAGGGGGTGGGGCGGTTTATCCCACGCCCAATATTATTTTGAATTACAACGGGTTAGGTGGGGCCGATCTGGGATGGTTTTACCAGAATATTGAGCAGGTTCCGGTCCATGCCGTTCACGCGCCGGCGGGCGGTATCGATTTCACTTCCCGGGGCCGCCGGGGCGTTCATCTGGGTAACGTCTGGCAGCATTTCGATCAACTGCACCTGTTTGGCCGCCGTGTAGGAGGCCGGACGGCGGGTGTCATCGAAAAAGGACACGCCGCCTTCCTGATACAGGTCGATGACGGCCTGTGCTTCCGGGCTGAATTTGCGCGGGGCCTCCACCACGGTTTGCGGCAGGGGCGCAAGCGTTTCCATGCGTGCTATGGCATGGACAATCAGCGGATCATTGACAGGCATCAGCCGTACAAGCGCAAATCCCGCAGCGGTAGAATAGTAATCAATGATGTTCTGGCGGTGTTCTTCAGTCAGCGCCGGATCATGGCGCAGCGCCCCGCCGATCCGTTGCAATTCGTCAAAGTACGTATCGACGGCGCGTTTCAGATCCTCGCCCGCTGGTGTATCGCGCAGGGTTCTCCATGTGGCGGCGTGGGTACTGATGGCCCAGTTTTCGTAGCTCAATGGGTGGTCGTCGCGGTAACGCCCGACATAGGTTCTCATCTGATCGTCAATGTCCGCCATCACATCGGACCCGGAAATATTTTCAACGATTTCCGTGTTGGGTGATTGCGCTTTCACCAGATGGTGCACCGGGTCGTGGTTGGACGCCGTAATGATATCCTGCAATGCGTTCATCATTTTCGCGGGGTTATGCGCCGCCACATGCCGCATCATCCCGTCATCCATGGTCATGATCGGAAAGCTGACAGACGATACGGTTCTTTTCAGTTGCATGCCGAAAGCCTGATCGTAATGGCGGTTGAATGATTCCCGCTTTTTGACTTGTATGAATCCCAGCCCGTACGAGGCGTTGTTGTAATATGTTTCCGGCATGAATCCGGATGTAATGTCGCGTGAATTCCTCAAGGCCAGCAACGCCGGGTGTTCCAGCAGCGATTGCGGAATGATCGCGTTCTGTCCCAGAATGACGTTCTTCGTTAACCGCGATGACGCGCTGAACAAGGTATTCAGCGTGCCGGGTTGCGAAAAATCGATGGCCGGCACGTCGGCGGGTTTCCCCAGCAGCGACCGGGCCCATGTCAGGACGGAACGTTTTTCCGGCTCCGGCGGTTGCGACGCGATCCGTTGACCCCATGCATCCAGATAAGGGTTCAGCCTTTGCGCTTCCCTATCCGATACATCGGCCAGCGATGCGGCTTGCTGGGTGCCTATATAGGACAGGAAGTCAGCGATCTGGTCGGTGGCATCGGGGTTCCAGACGACAGGGGAACGGTTGCCCTGATCCATCCGGATCAGCGGAGGATTGTCTTGCGCCTGCCTGTTGTCGTCCTTTATCGCCATGGGCAAAATTATACACCCTGAGTATGAATATTCAGTTTCCCGGCTTTATTGCCATGAAACGATGAAAAGGCAAGAAAAAACCCGCAGAATTCTGCGGGTTTTTCGAATATTGTTAAGCGTTGGCGGCTTGCTTGGCCTTGCGCTTTTCCTCTTCCGGATCGCGCAGGACATAGCCGCGGCCCCAGACGGTTTCAATGTAGTTGTCGCCACCGGCTGCGTTTTGCAGTTTCTTGCGCAGCTTGCAGATGAACACGTCGATGATTTTCACTTCCGGTTCGTCCATGCCGCCATACAGGTGGTTGAGGAACATTTCCTTGGTCAGCGTCGTGCCCTTGCGCAGGGACAGCAGTTCCAGAATGCCGTATTCCTTACCGGTCAGGTGCAGCGGCTTGCTGTCCACTTCCACGGTACGGGTATCGAGGTTCACCTTGACCTTGCCGGTCGCGATCACGCTCTGGCTGTGGCCCTGGCTGCGGCGGACAATCGCCTGAATACGGGCGATCAGTTCACGCTTGTCGAACGGCTTGGTCAGGTAATCGTCGGCGCCAAAGCCCAGACCCTTGATCTTGTTGTCCATCTCGGACAGGCCCGAAAGGATCAGGATCGGTGTTTCGACCTTGGATGCGCGCAGGCGTTTCAGGACTTCGTATCCGTCCATGTCCGGCAGCATCAGGTCGAGAATGATAATGTCGTAATCGTAAATCTTGCCGATCTCGAGGCCGTCTTCACCCAGATCGGTGATGTCGACGATGTAGCCTTCAGACTTCAGCATTAGTTCGATACTTTTCGCGGTGGATGTATCGTCTTCAACTAGCAAAACCCGCATGATTGTATCCTCGCTGAGGTGGGTGTTGTTCCGTGGTGGTTTAAGAGGGGTGTCCCTGTGTTCTCTGGTGGTCTTCTTAATTAAACTTTATTAATATTAATCTTAACAAATACTGAACGAGTCGACAAATCTTTTCAAAAAGATGCAGTGTTTTCAATAATTTCACTGATTGCGTCTCTGGAGCCCTTTGTTACGAAAATTAATGTGGATTGAGATCGTGTTATTTCCAGCAAAAAGCAAGAAACGGGACAGCTTTCGCCATCCCGCTTTCTGTGCATTTTTTTGAGGGGGTAAAATCGTCAGGGGCTATTCATTGAAGCCAGCGCCTGCATTCCCCTGAGCGCGGACACGAGAGTCAGTCCGGCTGGATATCGTGCCACCGGCAGCAGGGTTCATATCCTGCAGACCAACACCCAGTTGCTGCATCGTCCGCGTGTTCAGGCGGCTTTCTGCTGATGCGCTCAGGCCCTGGTCAGACTCGAAGCGCTGCAGCTGTGTCAGCGTCGAATTATCCAGCTTGCCGTTGATGCTGTTGACGCGGTAGCCATGCGCATTCAGCGATTCCTGCAGGGCCGTAACGGTCTGGCTGTTCAGATCGTCATGGGCGAAATAAGCCGTTGTTGCAGATGTGCCATCGACACTGTTCTTCTTGATCGCATTCTGGGCGTTTGCACGTATCTTTGTGTTTGTATCAGCATTGATGCCGATGTTCCCGCCCGCTGCGTTACGGCCGATATGGGTGTTGATATTCGTGCCGACATTGGTATTCGCCTTTGTCTGGCTGTTGCTGTCGGCGGTGTTGCCAACGGATACGCCGGTGTTTGTGCCAACACCGATGCCCAGACCCTGCGCATGGGCGTGAAGGGCGGGGAAGGTCAGGGCGGATGCCATCAGCAATGTATAAAAGGCGCGTTTCATGATCGGTTCTCCATAAAGGGGCTATTTCTGTTTCCCCGGACAAATGCCTGAAACGGTATAAAGTTCGGGTGATGTGTTCTGTGAATTTTTCCTATACAATTCAATTAGTTGCCGCTTTTGTTGATTTTTTATTAATTTTTTCTTGACATTTTTGGGTATAATTCGCTTTAATCGACCCATGGAACGCAAGAATATTATCATTTCTGCCCTTATCCTTATTGGCGCCTAGCGCCAAGAAACCCCCTATTCCCCCTTACATTGCCGGTTTTGTGTGATCCCCCTGATAAAGGGCCTGTTAACGGGTATCTGGTACCCTTCAGGAGCGGGATCAGGACTTTCGAAGATCCAGCAAAAAACCGGGGGAACGCCTGCGATAACAGGTGCGGCAATCAAGAAACCCGGATTGAACATTTTGAATAAGGAAGAGGGGATATTCCCATGGTTACCGATATGAAATTTGGCGCAGCGGCGCGACATGATGAACATAAACCGTTTCAGGTCAAAGGGCATGAACTGCATGTATTCTTCGCCCCGGACTGCAAAGATAAAACAGTGAACGTCGATGATTTCGTGTTTGCCGATCCTGACCCGCTGCTGGGGCAGGGTACGGAAACGCATGAACCCGATATGGTCAAGACACCGGAAGATCGCGCCTATCAGGCCCAGACCATGGCGGCGCGATCTGGCAAGGCCAAGCTGGTTGTGGCATTCGATCTTGATGACCGTGTGGCATCGACGCATTTTGATGCTGTCGGGGAAGCCCACACCGTGGCTGTCGATCTGGGCGATCATGAGGCGTATGTTCATTATCAAAAGGGTACGACCAGCAAAGCCGTTGAAGCGAAGAATGTCATGTTTCTGAGCGTGTATCCGGGACTGGATACAGTTGAAGGTTATGAGCCTGACTCTGAAATGTCGCCTGAGGATCGTGTCGCTGCTGCGCAACGCAAGCTGGATAGCCTGCCGAAAACCGGCCAGACTTATGCGGCGGTGTTTTGCACCAAGCGTCTGGGTACGGAAACCAGTGCCGATTTCGATAAGGCCGCTTTGGCGCGGGCTGTGAACGATGCCACAGGTGCTCGCACCGTGACCAACGATCTGGCTGACGCTGTGAATGCCAAATTCAACGCCCGCCCCGGTTTTGTGACGCGTTTTCTGGTGGGGCTGAAGCATATGGCGCAAGCCCCGGCGTAACCGGACAAACGGCGTAGATCGAGTGTGAAATAAAGTCGGAATCGACAAAAGAAACCCCCGTCGCGGACCCGCAGAACGGGGGTTTTCTTTACCCTGAGGCCCCCCGGTTCTTTCCCGACCGGAATGTGCTATCCTGAAAACTATGGATCGCCTCTCTGAACAAGCCGAAGCCGCTATCTCTATCCTGCCTGACTATGAAGTCTATGGCCGGGTGACGAAGGTATTGGGGTTGCTGGTCGAAATCGCCGGGTTCGGGCAGGGGCTGTCGATTGGTTCTCATGTTCATCTCAAGCCGCGCCGCGATCTGGTCATTCCGTGCGAGGTCGTTGGCTTCCGCGACAATCATGCCCTGCTGATGCCGTTTGGCTCGCTCGAGGGGGTGACGCTGGGTTGCCCCGCCATGATCCAGCAGAACCAGCCCGTCATTACGCCGGATGACCGCTGGCTGGGGCGCGTCATCAATGCGATGGGTCAGCCGATTGACGGTCTGGGCCCCTTGCCACAGGGCGGGCATCCGATTCCCTTACGAAACAAGCCGCCAGCGCCCCACAGCCGCCAGCGCATGGGGCAGCAACTGGATCTGGGCATCCGTGCCGTGAATACGTTTCTGGCGACATGCCGCGGCCAGCGTATGGGTATTTTCTCTGGTTCCGGTGTCGGCAAGTCTGTGGCGCTGTCGATGATGGCGCGTTATACGGCGGCGGATGTCAGTGTCATCGGGCTGGTCGGTGAACGTGGCCGCGAGGTGCAGGAATTCATTCAGGACGATCTGGGGCCGGAAGGCCTCAAGAGGTCTGTCGTGATTGTGGCGACGGGCGATGAACCGGCGCTGATGCGTCGTCAGGCTGCGTATATGACACTCGCGATTGCCGAATATTTCCGTAATCAGGGGCAGCAGGTGCTGTGCCTGATCGACTCGCTGACCCGCTTTGCGATGGCACAGCGCGAGATTGGCCTGAGTGCCGGTGAGCCGCCGACATCCAAGGGCTATCCGCCGACAACCTTCGGTGAACTGGCACGCCTGTTGGAACGGGCCGGGCCGGGCGCGCCGGGACAGGGTTCGATTACGGGACTGTTTGCTGTGCTGGTCGAAGGTGACGATCAGAACGAACCGATTTCGGATGCCGTGCGCGGTATCGTGGATGGCCACATCGTCATGGAGCGTGAAATCGCCGACCGTGGCCGTTATCCGGCCATCAATGTGCTGAAGTCGGTATCGCGTTCGATGCCCAAGGCCGTCAGCGATGAGCGCGGCGCGATCATCAAGCGCGCGAAACAGGTCATTACGACCTATGAAGACATGGCGGAATTGATCCGTCTGGGCGCGTACCGCAAGGGCAGCGATCCGAAAGTGGATGAAGCGCTCCGTTTGTATCCGCAGATTGAAGAGTTCCTGACACAGCGCAAGGAAGAAAATACCCCGATTGCCGAAGGTTTTGCGCGGCTGGGGCAGATTGTCGGGTTGAAAGGGTAAGGTAGGCGATGGCTGATCTCGATTCCCTGATCCGCCTGCGTAAACATGCCGTTGACGACAAGCAACGTGTCGTTGCTCAGTTGTACCGTGAAGCTGAAAACCTTGAAAAACAGAAGAAGGTCATCCAGGAACAGATGGCCCATGAAAAGAAGCTGGCCGAAGATATGAACCGGCCCGAGGCGATTACCTATTATGGCCGTTATGCCGAAGGTATGCGCAAGAAGATCGACGCGATCCAGCAAAGCATCAAAAAGCTGGAGACGCGGATACAGGCCGCGCAGGAGGAGATGCGCATCGCGTTCGCCGAAATGAAGAAAATCCAGATCACGCAGACACAGCGCGAAAAAAAGGAAGAAAAGAAGCGTAAGCAGAAAGAAGATCAGCAACTCGACGAGATAGCGATCGACCAATACCGGCGTAAAATTCTGGAAGATGAAAAATAGAGCGTCCATCGTTTACGCTCAGGCTGCGTTACATTTCGGCTCGCGTATGTTTTATACGCTTTGCCTCATGTTCCTAACTGAACATAAACGCTGTTTGCTCTAAAAAGCGGAGATCGATGTCTCCGCTTTTTATTTTTTTAATATCTGCGCGATCAGCCGAAATGGATACGCGTGACATAACGGTTGGTATCGACGTGAATATTTGTACGCATGGGGTTGAAACCACCTGCGACCGGGTCGTACACCTTGTCAGGTGTAAACAGGCGCACTGATTTTTTGTCCTCGCAAGCAGCGATCGCCGTTTTCAGTGTGCCGACATGGACATGATCGCCAACGGCGACGCTAAAATTGTTACCAAGTTCGAGTTTTTCACCCGGGCCGAATTCATTAACGCTCATAAGGGCCTCCTTTTTATTACCGAAAAAACGCTAACCCAAGACAATTCAAACTGTCAAATTTCATGATCCCGGCTTCGCAAAACCGAATTCCGGATGAGGATCATGAACTTGCAGAGGGTCGCGGCCCCATCGCTGTTTATTCGTAGTAGCCATGTCGGTCAGATGCTCGGTGATCGAACGCATGATGGCACCGCCCTGTCTGTACTGGTGCGTGTTCAGTGTTGTATCGGGCAGGTAAGGTTTGGCGGAGATTGATGCCCGGATACCGGGGCAGCGTTCATCGCGCGGGTTCGGCATCAGCGAGAATGACGGCGGCAACTCTTCCGGCCCTTCGATGCCGTGAGTTTTCAGGAACTGGCGTATCGGCGTATCGTTCAGCTTATCGACCCGTTTTTGAATTTCGACT
>Ga0075163_10004397_pt1 | contig 18915 bp, 19 predicted proteins | sample JI1023141ADNA_FD_71478 | JGI IMG/M metagenome (GOLD analysis project Ga0075163, IMG submission 71478) | Wastewater effluent complex algal communities from Wisconsin, to seasonally profile nutrient transformation and Carbon sequestration -... | ecosystem: Engineered > WWTP > Effluent > Algae...
TATTTATAAACTTGAATTTGAAGAAGGCCCGTTACGATTGTTAATTATCGAAGCCGCCTCGCCTGTTGAAACCGTGAAGCGTTATAGGAATGAATTAGGACAATTGGGTGAACATGCTCCGTATTGCGAACGCGACATGCGCCCACCACACGAATTAATTACCGACACCAGCAAAGGCGAGTTTCTGATGAAGATCAAAAAGCAGGGGTATCTGCATCAGTATGTGTATGACTACTCACCATTGGATTTGGTAGGTTGGGATGGTTTCCTATGGCCATATGCTTTTTCCATTCACGACTTTGAGCCTATAACCGGGCGCATTCATCAACCACCACCGGTGCATCAAACTTTTCAGGCGCACAATTTTGTAATCTGTTCTTTCGTGCCACGCTTATTCGATTATCATCCGTTGGCGATTCCGGCTCCGTATAATCACAGTAATATTGATAGCGATGAAGTATTGTATTATGCCGAAGGAAATTTTATGAGTCGCAGGGGAATTGAACGCGGTTCGTTTACGTTACACCCAGGTGGCTTACCCCACGGTCCACATCCGGGCACGGTAGAAAAAAGCATTGGCGCAAAAGAAACACACGAGTTGGCTGTAATGATCGATACTTTTAAACCTTTATTTTTAACCGAAGACTCATTAGAATTTCTGGATAAAAACTATCCTATGAGTTGGACGGATAATACAGAAGGCGGGTTTAATGAGATTAATACTCCCTAAATAATTTCGAATTCAAAATTTAAGATTTAAAAACTTGGACTATGAAAGCACTACTACCTCTTATACTCTTAGGGTTTAGTATTATCTCTTTAACCCAACCTAACATTAGCGGAGCCTGGCAAGCTGGCACTGAAGAAAATAATATGGTTATGATTGTGGCTGATAAATTTTATTCTGTTGCAGTTTACAACCTGAAGGATAAAAGTTACACCGGCACTTATGGTGGAACGTTTCGCATTGAAAAAGGAGAGTTTGTTTTTATAAACGAGTTTAACACATTAAACAAAGATGATATTGGTGTGGAAGGTCGTTCTGCTTTTCAATTGAAGGGTAATAGTTTAAAATTAGCGACTCATGATTTCAAAAAACTAGACGATGGTAAACCTGGTGCGTTAGCAGGCGCATGGCTAATTACAGGTCGCGTAACCAACAATGGCATGCAAACCATGACGCCCGGTGCGCGTAAAACCATGAAAATACTTTCGGGCACACGCTTTCAGTGGATAGCCTATAATAGCGAAACCAAAGAATTTTTTGGAACCGGTGGCGGCACCTACACAACCGAAAACGGTAAATACACCGAAACCATTGAAGTATTTTCGCGCGATAACAATCGCGTTGGTGCAAAACTCGAATTTGATTTTTCTTTTGTGGAGGGCAACTGGCGCCACAGTGGCAAGAGCAGCACGGGCCAACCCATTGATGAAATCTGGACGCAACGTCAGAAATTAGGAATCTAAAATCAATGTCGTTTCCTCAAGCCGCTTTTTTTATAGCCTCACCTCATTACTCTCCAAAAGAGAGGATGTTAAAGGTGCTTAAGGAAACGACATTAAATCTAAACTTATAATCGCATGTCAGTTTTTTCTATGCCGCTTTCTATCCGTTGGTCGGATATTGATGCCAACCGACACCTACGCCACTCTGTGTATTACGATTTTGCTGCCGCTGCGCGCATGCAGTTGCTCAGCGAACGCGGCCTCACCACCGAAAAGTTTGAAGAGTTTGCAATAGGCCCCATTCTCTTTCGCGAAGAAGCCATCTTCAGAAGAGAAATCAGACTGGAGGATAAAATAACATTAACCGTAGAGTTATATAAAAGCACAGCCGACTTTAGTCGCTGGAGTTTACGTCATACTTTTTTGAAAGAAGATGGTACGCTCGCCACTACGCTAAGTATTGATGGTTCGTGGATCGATCTGAATCTGCGCAAGCTCGCACAACCCAACGACTACATTAAAAATATCTTCTCAGAATTTCCTAAGTCCACTGACTTTCAGTGGATAGAACTTACCAAGAAGTAGTCACCCACTTTTCAATTACCTGTGGATAATAGTGGTGTTCCAATTGTTGCACCTTCGCTGCAATTTGTTCGGGGCTATCAGATTTTTCCACGCGACATTTGTGCTGCGCTAAAACTTTGCCCTCATCGTAGTGTGCATTTACTTCATGGATAGTAATGCCGGTTTCACTTTCGCCTGCTGCTTGTACGGCTTCATGCACGCGCATACCATACATGCCCTTGCCGCCAAACTTCGGCAACAAAGCCGGATGAATATTTATAATGCGATTCGGGAAAGCCTCAATAAGATTTTGTGGAATCAACCACAGAAAACCAGCCAGCACAATGTGCGTTACTCCGGCTGCTTTTAACATACTCACTATCTCATCGCTTTCGCGGAATTGTGATTTATTAAAAACCAAGGTGGAAATATTGTAACGGGCTGCCCGCTGCAACCCATAAGCCTCTGAATTATTACTTAACAACAATACAACTTTTATCGACTCGTGATTTTGAAAATGAGTGATAATCTTCTCTGCATTTGAACCACCCCCAGAAATAAAAATTGCTATCCGCACAAGGCTCATATCAAGTCGCTAAATAAAAATCATACTTAAAATCCCCAACAGCATAATAATTTTGCACCACTGACTAAGCCAGTAAAAATCTTTTTTTGTATCAGCTACAATCAACCTGCCCACAAAAAACGCCAAGGGTAGAAAAAGAAAAACCAGAAAATAATACTCCGGTAGTTTGGTGTATTCATAATTCAGATACATCACCACAACCGCAAACAGCATCAGCAAACTGTAAATAACCCACTTGGTTTTGCGCACACCCCAAACAATGGGCAGTGTTCTGCACCCAAATGTATTATCGCCTTTCAGGTCTTCCATATCTTTTACTATTTCGCGCACCAGCGTTATAAAAAAAGCAAACAACGCATAGATAGAAACCAGTGCATAATTTTCGTGATACAGAACATTAACCAACCATACCGACAAACCCGTGAGTAGTGCCACCACAAAATTTCCAATAAAGGGTTGACGCTTTAAATTGTTAGAGTACCACCACAACAAAAAAGCTGAAATAAAATGAATAGCAGCCACGCGTAATCCCAGCAAAAGCCCCAAGGCAATCCCCGTAAGGGAAAGTGCCGTGTGAAAAAACAACGCATACCTGCGCGTAATGCTTTTGCCAATCACTACCCTTTCGGGTTTGTTGATCAGGTCAATTTTAATATCATAATAATCGTTAATGATATAACCTGCTGCCGCGATGATGGCCGTAGAAACTGCCAACACCAACAATCGCCAATCCCAGACTAATGCACGATCAATCAGAAAGCACGCAGTAAAATACTGAGCCATACCAATTATTACCAGATTCCAGAACCGGGTAAGGCGAATGAGTGCGCGTAAACTAAAGGGTTGCCGTTGTGCGTTGGCCATGTCCGCAAAGGTAACCGGATTTTACCTTTGCGGATAGACACTGCTACAAATTAAAACCTGAGCGCCAGCATCAACATAAAATTTCTACCGGCCTGCGGGTAATAAAAATTCTGACGGTACTCGGTTGGGCCACCAAAATATCCGTAGGTGTAACCATTGGATGAGTAGGCTACATCAAAAACATTATTCACCAATCCACTTAGTGAAATTTCACGCATGCCTTTTGGTTTCCAGGAATAACCGATGCGCAAATCGTTAATAAAATAAGCATCAATTACGCGCGAACTGTTCGAGGTATTATCCAGAAACTGTTGCCCAACATATTTGGTTAACAAGGTAACTTCCAGATTGGCGATTGGTGTAACCACAAAACCAGAACCGGCAATTACCGAAGGTGAAAATGCAATATCAGTATTTCTGTAGGTGTTCGTTACTTCAATGTAGCCATCAAAATTTTCACCATAGTCGTAAATCACTTCATTAAATTCTGCAATCTTATTGCTACTTAACGTAACGTTGGCCGTCCACGATAATGTTGAATTAATCCGCCATAGCGCTTCCAGTTCCACACCTGCGCGATAACTATTGGCCACATTGGTGCGAATCAACGCGCCCACATCGTTTACCTTACCGGTAGGAACCAATTGATTTTTATACTTCATGTAGTAATAGTTTGCATTCAGATTCAAATTGCGCTTGCGCCAGCGCCAACCCGCTTCAAAGTCACCCATGCTTTCATGTTTGGGAGTAGTTCCGGCTAATGCATCAATAAAATCATCGCGCACGGGTTCGCGGTTACCCACGGCATACGAACCATAAAATTGATTATGTTGATCTATTGCGTAGGTTAATCCCAACTTCGGATTGAAAAAATTAAATTGTTTGTTCACCAAAAAATCAAACTGCCGGTTTTCTTTACCCGAAGCATTGTAATCTATTCTTCGATACTGTAAATCCACAAAACCTTCTACTTTCTTTGAAAACGCATATGTGTTTTTCCAGTACACTGTAAAATCTTTTTTAACACCTTTATTAAAATAGTATTGATAATCTTTTGGCACTTCCGAAACCTGTGCCCAGATGATCTGGCCAAAGTGATCGCCATCATACTTATTCCACGCGCCACCTAAAATCGAATTAAGTTTTTCAGTTTCGTAGTTGAGTGAATAGGTAACGCCATAAAAATCATTATCGAGCCAGCGCCTGCGTATCAAATCTGTTGAAGAAATAGTTTCACCACCAATTACCACATCGGGCAATCCATAATCTTCAAAATCATTATCGATGCGATACTCCTCGTAATAACCTCTTCCTTTTGTGTAGTGTAAAGCTCCTTGCAATGTAAGTTTATCGGTAGCCCTGTGCGAAGCATGAAACTGATAATGATCTTGCTGATAATTATCTTCCTGATTTTGGTACGTGTAAAGATTAAACGTGCGGCCCGAGGCCAGAAGATTATCAAGCTGTTGCTGATTCCAACCTTCGGCTGCAGCCGTTTCAAGCATGCCGGCTTCATCGTTTTTCAATCGCGATTCAGGTACACCGTACCAGCTTTGATACGTTGCTTCTTTGCCTCCAAAGATGATGGCCTTCAACATCGTTTTATCACCATAATAACCACCCGATACCGAGTAAGATTTCAAATCAGAACTGGCGCGATCAATGTATCCATCGGAAGTAATTTTTGATAACCGGCCATCAAACACAAACTTGTTGTTCAATAAACCCGTACCAAATGCTATTGTGTTGCGTAATGTATTAAACGATCCGACAGAATTAACCACATCCGTATAACCTACATCATTACGCGTATTGGTTTGCAGATTTACACTGGCACCAAACGCACCAGCACCATTGGTAGAAGTACCCACACCTCTTTGTACTTGTACACTTTGCACCGAGGTAGTAAGATCGGGTGTGTTAACCCAAAACACACCCTGGCTTTCGCTATCGTTAACCGGAATGCCATTTATCGTAACATTAATTCGTGTGGCATCGCTTCCGCGGATGCGCATGCCCGTATAACCTACTCCGGCACCAGCATCGGAAGTACTTACCAACGATGGCGACCAGTTTAATACAAAGGGTAAATCCTGCCCAAAGTTTTGTTTTTGTAAAGCAACCTTGTTGATGGTGGTTGCTACGGTTGGGCCAGTGTCGTTTGCACGGGTGGCCGTAACAATTACCTGATCGGTAACCCGCACATCTTCTTGTAACGTAATCACCAGATCTTTTTCATCTGTTGATAACGTAAGTTCGAGTACCTGATACCCGACATAGCGCACTTCAGCTTCGTATGTACCTGCACTCAGGTTGTTGAAACTAAAATAACCGAGTTGGTCTGTTACCGTAATTCGCGCAGGCGATTTTAACTGAACAGTAGCACCAGGCAACGGAACAGCCTGGCGATCGGCCACGCGACCGCGAATGGATTGCGCACTTAACAAGCCTGGCACCGCCAGCAATGCTAATGCAAAAAATGATTTGAACATGTTTTAATAAGTTTAAAGTCAGGTGCATAGGGGAACACACCCTTTAACTTATTTACCTGACACACCTTGTATCAGATTGCCTCCCTTCGGCCGCATTACCGGCATCAGGTTCAGTGGGTATAATCTCAGCCCGAAATATTAAGGCACCCCTTTGTCGTTTGACGGAGCAAATGTAAACAGGAATTTTTAATTCCCTAATTGGTAAATGTTATGGCGCTATAACGACAGCTTAGTCTTTAACTATTTAATCTGCCAAACAACTTCTATTTTTACAGGATGTATAAAGCTACCGTTAACAACAAAACATTCGATATTGAAACTGCTGAAGCCGGGTTTCTGGTGAATGGAGAAAATGTAGCGTGGGATCTGGTGAAGATCAACGATACCACCTTTCATATTTTATATCAAAACAAAAGTTATACAGCCGAGTTGGTAAAGACCGATCGTGAAAGCAAAACGTTTACGTTTAAGATTAACGGCCGCACCTATCCTGTTACACTAAAAGATAAATTCGATTTGTTGCTGGAGAAGATGGGATTGAACAACACGGCTGGCAGCAAAGTAAATAATGTGAAGGCACCTATGCCGGGCTTAATCGTTGATTTAAAAATTCAGGTAGGTGATAGTGTAAAGCAGGGCGATGCGCTGTTGATTCTGGAGGCGATGAAAATGGAGAACATTTTAAAATCGCCAGGCGAAGGCGTGGTTAAAAACCTGAAAGTAAAAAAAGGTGATAGTGTGGAAAAGGGGCAGGTGTTGGTGGAATTTTAACCTTTTCGAAAAGAGTAAACCTGTTGATGTAATAGCCCAATTTTTTTTAACTTTAATAAAACATCTCAAACTATGAAGCTCGAGGATCAGGTTAAACAAGTGACAGAATTGATGGCCGACTTAATCCCCGTGGTTGATCGTCTTGCACAAAATCAGGAAAAGAATACAGATGTTATTTCTCAACTCATGGAAACAACCCGAAAGACAAATCTTGAAATATCTGAAATGGGAATTTCCAATATGAGGCTGGCTGAAGCAATTGAAAAACTTATTCTTAAGATTGACAAGGTGGATCAATTTGAAGAAAGACTTGTCAAGATTGAGCGGGCTGTGTTTAAATGATTTTCTGTGGAATAGACTTTAATAATTCAGCTCTAAACCTCACCTCCTAAACCCTGGCAACGCAAGTTTAAATTTTACAGCCAGCAGCCGGATTACGATAATCATTACACTTGATATTACCAGATTAAGGTTACGGCTTATCTCGAAGTTTAATAATACAAGGTAAAGGATGGCACCCATCAGACAAGCTGTAGCATAAATTTCTTTGCGGAAGAGTACCGGAGTTTCGTTGGTTAGCACATCGCGGATAACGCCACCCATAATAGCCGAAAACATTCCCATAATGGCGGCTATCTCAGGACGCACTCCCAGGCTAAGCGCTTTCTCTACACCCAGAATAGTGAAGAACGAAATGCCTAGCGTATCGAACAATAAAAATGTTTTGCGCAGCCGAAGCAAAAAATTGAAGAACAAATATGCAATCAGCACTCCGGCTAATATGGAGTATAGAAAATAGATATCGCCAATCCACACCAACGGATAACTGCCCAGCATAATGTCGCGCAAAGTTCCGCCACCAATAGCCGTAACAAACCCGGTAAAGCTTGCACCAAACAAATCGTTGTGATGATCGCGAATAGCCAACGCGCCAGAGATGGCGAAGAAAAATGTACCGAGAAGTTCGAAGGAATATTGGAGAGTCATTCTTTGTTGATTCAATACCACAAAAGTAGATATTGGATATCAGGGATTTGGCATTAGGCAAAAAACACCTTTAAATTCCTTCAAATCGTAATATATTTGCTGGATTTAAATTCCGATCTATACACTTCTTATGAAATACAAACGCATTCTCCTTAAACTCAGTGGCGAAGCCCTGATGGGTTCCAAAAACAGTCACATTGATCCGGCTGTGCTGGAGCAATACTCGGAAGAGATTAAAGCCGTTAAGGAACAAGGAGTTGAAGTGGCAATTGTAATTGGAGGTGGTAATATTTTCAGAGGCGGCCAGGCTGAGGCTTTGGGTATCGACCGCGTACAGGGCGACTACATGGGCATGTTGGCCACAGTAATAAATGCTATGGCGCTGCAAAGTGCGCTGGAACGCCACGGCATGTACACCCGCTTAATGGCCGGTATAAAAATGGAACAGGTTTGCGAACCGTTTATCAGACGCAGGGCGATCCGCCACCTCGAAAAAGGGCGGATCGTTATTTTTGGTGCCGGTATTGGTAACCCCTATTTTACAACCGATTCTACTGCAAGCTTGCGGGCCATTGAAATTCAGGCCGGAGTAGTATTAAAAGGCACCCGTGTGGATGGTGTGTACGATAAAGACCCTGAAAAATTTAAGGATGCCGTGCGTTACAGTACACTTAGTTTTCAGGAGGCATACCAGAAGAAGCTTAACATTATGGACATGACAGCCTTTACACTTTGTCAGGAAAACAAGCTACCCATTATTGTGTTCGATATGAACAAGCAAGGCAACCTGCTAAAGATTGCGCGTGGCGAAGAAGCCGGAACATTAATAAGTTAATCAACATTTAAGGTTCATATTAATCTTGAATTTAAGCTTATGGAAGAACTAGAATTATACCTTGACGAAGCAAAAGAGCAAATGGGTAAAACCCTTGTTCACGCAGGTAATGAGTTGGCCAAGATCAGAGCCGGCAAAGCCAATCCTAATATGTTGGATGGTATTCAGGTTTCCTATTACGGTACGATGAGTCCGTTGAACCAGGTGGCTTCTGTTACCGCACCAGAAGCCCGCACTTTATTTATAAAGCCGTGGGAGAAAAGTCTGATTCAGGAAATTGAACGCGCCATTATGATTGCCAACCTGGGGCTTACTCCACAAAATGATGGGCAGCAGATAATCATTAACATACCCATGCTTACCGAAGAGCGCAGAAAACAATTGGTGCGCCAGGCATCGCAGGAATGCGAACAAGGTAAAGTAAGTGTGCGCAGCATCCGCAAAGACACCAACGAACAACTGAAAAAAATTAAAGGTGTTTCGGAAGATGATGTAAAGAACGCGGAAGAAACCGTACAAAAACTCACTAACGAGTTTATTGAAAAAATTGATTCCTTGATGAAAAAGAAAGAGGCCGAGATTATGACGGTTTAATTTGACGATTTGAAAATTAGCCAATTTGAAAATTACGTCTAGTGTAAACTTCATTTTCAAATTCTCAAATCAACTCATTTTCAAATTAATGTATGTATCCTGTTCTTTTTAAAATTGGCTCGTTTACCATCTACACATACGGATTTTGTATTGCCGTAGGCGCACTGCTTGGATTTGTATACATGTACTGGCAAGGCAAAAAACAGTACGGCATTACGTTCGATCAAAGCAACAATCTTTTTATTTTATTGGTAATAGCCGGAGTGGTTGGCGGAAAATTATTTATGATTTTCGAAGACCCTTCACTTTATTTTAGTCAGCCCAAAAAACTTTTCTCCGGAAGTGGGTTTGTATTTTATGGTTCCTTGCTTACCGCGATACCGGTAATGCTCTGGTACTTCCGGAAAATAAAGGTGCCCGTGCTCGGCATGTTAGATGTAATGGCTGCCGTAACCTGTATTGTGCATGGCTTTGGTCGCGTGGGTTGTTTTATGGCGGGTTGTTGTTATGGTTTGCCAACCGATAGTTTTTTAAGTGTAGTGTTCAGTAACCCTACTTGCCAGGCTGAACCCTTGCATACTCCGCTCTACCCTACCCAATTATTTGAAGCTACATTCATCTTTTCAATTCTGATTGCGCTACTGATTCTTAAAAAGAAAAAACAATTTGATGGCCAGTTGTTTCTGATTTATCTGATGGTGTATGCCGTGGGCCGTGGTGTATTGGAAATCTTTAGAGGCGATATTGAGCGTGGGTTTCTTATCGAAAATATTCTTTCCAATTCGCAGTTCATTTCTATTCTGGTCGCTTCAGTTGCGCTTTATTTCTATATTCGTCTTAACAGAAACAAGAAAATAAACACCCGCTAATTATGGAACAGGAAGGCTTTGTAAAAAAAACTGTGCGCTCTACTGTAAAATGGGTAAAGCGTTTACTGCTTATTGCGTTGGTACTTGGCTTGGGTGTGCTTGCGTTTGCTTACTGGGGCGTTTATGAAAAGGGAACTATGGCCGGAAAAGTACTTCGCGTTACCGAAAAAGGCGTGGTGTTTAAAACATACGAAGGCAAGATCAGTCTGGAATCGTTTGGCGCATTAAAAGGAGTTAGCCCCGTTGCTGAAACTTTCGACTTTTCAATTGAGGGCGATCAAACTGCAGTAATCAAACAGTTAGAAGAAGTGGCACTGAGTGGCGAACGGGTAAATCTCCATTTTGTTAAACGCTACGTACGCTTTCCATGGCGTGGCGACACTAAATATTTTGTTGAGAAAGTGGAGCGGGCAAACGCTAACTAAGGTGCGCGAGGCAACTATCATCCTTTATGGCTCCTATGGCTATACGGGTAGATTAATTGCCAAAGAATGCATCAAAAAAAATTTAAACGTAATTCTGGCTGGTCGTTCTAAAGAAGCACTTCAACAACAAAGTGCCGAAACAGGATTTCCATTCGAAGTTGTGGATGTTGCCAATAACACTTCACTTCGGGCATTGCTTTCAAAAGGTAAAGTAGTTATTCATTGTGCTGGCCCTTTTCGGCACACCGCAAAGGCTATGGCCGATGCGTGCGTGGAAACTAAAACTCATTACACCGATATTACGGGAGAGTATCAGGTTTTTGAATTGCTGGCTGATTACGATCAAAAAGCAAAAGCTGCAGGCATCACCATCATGCCCGGCACAGGGTTCGATGTAGTGCCTTCCGATTGTTTAGCGCTGCATTTAAAAAACCGATTGCCGTCTGCAACACATTTACAACTTGCTTTTACCATGTCGAAGGGCGGTCTTTCGCGCGGAACAAAGAAAAGTATGGTGGAAGGATTAGGAGAAGCCGGACAAATTCGAGCAAATGGAAAACTAACCAACCTTGCTTTGGGAGAAAAAAGTATGGAGGTTGACTTTGGCGTATTTAAAACACCAGCACTTTGTATTCCGTGGGGTGATATTGCTACCGCCTGGCAAAGCACGGGCATTCCCAACATTGAAGTATATACAGGTGTTACTTCGCGCATGATTAAAAACGCTAAGCAAATAAAGTACATAAACTGGTTGTTGAAAAAACGTTGGGTTAAACGTTTCTTGCTAAAGCGAATTGACAATCAAAAAACCGGACCCAGTGATGAGAAGAGAGAAAGCGGACGAAGTTTTTTATGGGGAAAGGTTTGGGACGATGCCGGGAATAGTATTGAAAGTCGGCTTGAAACACTGAGTGGTTACACACTAACTGCTAAAACTTCGGTGTTGATCGCTGAAAAAATTATCTCCGGTAATTTTAAATCAGGTTACCAGACTCCGGCTATGGCTTATGGTGCCGATTTGATTTTAGAAATTGCCGGCACACAGCGAACTGATGTCAGCATCTCTTAAACTAAATAGATTTAAGGTAAGAACAACTACTCCGACCCCGAAACCAATAACTTATCCAACTCTTCTTTCTCTTTCATTGAAACACCCTTCTCGTTTTTGCTTTCGGGTTGCCGCGCTTGGGTAGTTAAGATTATGGGCCTATCGCGATAGATAATTTTTTCCTGGAAAACAGTATCGGGCTTTGAAGCAACATAAAGTGTATCACGAACAGTTACTTGTTCTACCAGAGTAACCGGTTCTGGTTTTATCTCCGGTTGTCCTATCCACCAACCCAACACACCAAACACCAGTGCCGTAACCGCATAACCCCACACAGGTTTATACCAAACGTTATGCGCTGATTGATGTTGAACTCTTAAACTCTGTTTCAGTTGCTGAAGCGATTCTTTGTCCGGTGCACTTACTGGATTCGTATTAAACCAAGCTGCTACTTGTTTACCAGAAGCACGCAAAGCTTCATACTCTTGCGCAGACTCTACCCACTGGTTTACGCACTGCAATTCTTGCGGGGTTAGTTCATGGTAAGATTTTGATTGAAGCAATGCTTCAAACTTTTCAAAATCATTCTCCTTCTCCATCATACTGATTTTTCTTTAAGTACAACTCTATACTGATTCAACTCCAGCGCCAGTTGTTTGCGCAGGTAAAACAATCTTGACTTAACGGTGCCTTCTGGCATAAACACCACCTGACTGATTTCTGAAATACTTAACTCATCTTCGTAACGCAACAAAAAAATTGTTTTGTCTTCTTCGTTTAAAGTTTCCAGCAACAAGGCAAGCCTGTTGTTAGCAGAAACAAGATCCAACTCTCTATCAAGATCGCGCTGATCGAATGCTACCGGACTATCCAACAACATTCTGTTTTCTTTTTTACGATACTCGTTCTTACACATATTATGCGCCACAGAATAAGCCCAGGTTGAAAACTTTCGTGAAGCATCAAAGTGTTGTGGGTTATGAATAATCTTCAAAAACAAATCGTGCAGAAAATCTTCGGCCATTGTTCTGTTGTTCCAAAGCATACGCGTAAAATAGCGCAGCAGGGAAGCGCTGTACCGCGTGTACAATTCTGTAAACGCAGCCTCGCTTCCCTGATGAATCTTCCGCATCAACTCCTCGTCTGGCAAACGAGCGAGTTTAGGTTTAAAAAACATTCAGGCTATTTTTCTATAATTTCCATAAAAACCCGGAAACCCACTGCAGCATCCGGATTACTATAATTGTTTATGCTTTTAAAGGTTGATTCGGCTGGTGCATGGTTCCAACTTCCACCACATGCTTTTCCTTTCTCATTTATCATCTCAGCCACGTTGCCTACAACATCATACAAACCAATATCATTAGGGAAGTAAGTTTTTGTTGGTGCCATGGCTGCCCAGCCATCGTAGTTAGAAGGCTTGCTGCCTCTGTAACCAGGGCACGCACAAGGCTCAGATTTAAAGTTACCCAGATAACATCCTTTATGGTTAAGCGGTGAGTTTCTTAATCCGAAATATTTAAACCACGGATACTGAATTTCAGGATCGGACAATGATACCTTTTTAACTTCGGCCTTCATATCCATCTCCGATCCATTAGGCGTAAGTTTTACTTCCACTTCCTGTTCATTCAATTTCCAACCTGTCGGATTTTTAATTCCTGCGGCAGCTATCTGCCATTCATCCAACGAAGGTAATCTGAACTTTACTTTCTTATACTTACGCTCGGCTGCATTGTTATATTGTTGCGTCAGCCATTCACAGTACGCATTGGCTGCTTCGTACGAGATATTTACAGCCGGGTAATGATTGAAGTAGCGATTCTTTTTTGTTTCGGTTCGTGCCAGCGCATAATTAGTCATAAAGGCTAATGCCGGTTCTTCATATCTACTGAAATCAAACTTATACTGTTCGTGTAAATCGTTCAGTTTATTAACTTGAAGATATTCCAGAAACTTATTGTATTGGGCATTGGTCACTTCAGTATTGCCTGCATGAATAGATCCTGATACCGGCCTGAAATCATCTTCCCACGATTTTACTTCTATCGCAAAAGGAAAGTATGGAATCGTTTCAACAGGCGTGGTGTCTAAATAATGGCTAATCATTTCTTTCTTGCCAGAATCGGTCGCTATCTTTTCCATAATCACGCGCAGATTCTTTGCCTTCTCTAACTCACCTTCCTTCTGATACGATTCATACAACAAGATCATCGGTAGCAAATAATTGGAACTGAATGCCCGACCAGCATCGCTATCCGATTCGCCATTAAAGTTTACTTGCAGATAATCAAGCATAAATTTTTTCTCCAGATTATTCCTAATCAAAGAAACATTGTCGAGACTATTAGCACTATGCACCGAGGCAAGTCCTACCACATATAAATACTCTTTTATAGACTGAATATTCTCCCGGCCCACGGTAAGTGCATAGTAGAATTTTTTATGTGGATTAGCTTGCGGCAATTGGGCACAAATCCAGGCGCTCTTATTGGCAATCTGATTTCCGATTCCAACCGAGTTTATTCCTGCGGCTGCAAATTTGAGTGTCACATATTCGAAGTTGTTCAACATCTCAAGATTTAGAATCACAACATCGGTGCGTACGTTTTGTACATCTTGCAAAACAAAAAGTGGCGTGGTAGTGCTCTCGCCTTCCGTAATTAAAACCGCACCCGGCTCCAGACTCATTAATACATTGTAACTGTAATTCAATAAAGCAGGCGATACTTGTCCTTTTGTATAAAGATTTTTACTGAAGGTCGCGCGATTTTTGTCGTCCATAGAAAACTCGGCATACAATTGCATTAATCCGTAAGCATCGGCTTGCTCCGGATTAAGGGCATACGCTTTTTTCAACGCGTCATAAGATTCTGAGTTGAAAGCTTCATGCCAGCCCTTCGCTAACCAGTATTCGAACGTATTTGGTATTGCACTGGCCATGCCAATTACGAGGCCAGTCAGTTCTTCGCGCGAAGATTGCGCAAATGTGGCCGATGCATAATAGTTGAACCACGCCTGCGGATTATTATGTTGCTTTACTTCAACAGCCCAGGCCTGCTTTTGCGAGGCATACCAGGCTACCGGTTTTATTACTAATGTTTTAGGCAGAATGCGTTCGGGCACAACAGCAAACGCAAATGAAGGAATAACGATCAATAAAAGAACAAGACGCTTCATAGTTTCAGGTTTTAATGCTCTGTACACCTGAAACTTCAAAACGTTCAATCTCTTTCAAAAATATTTTACAGGATCAAATATGAAACACCCAATCTTTATACTGCCCATCATGCGGATTAAAGTCAGCCTGCTTTTGAAAATGGCTTTCCAGAATTTCCAGTTCGGCAATTCGTTCCAATTGCAGGTTGCGATAACCTTCTTTGCCGCCCGCTTTTGTAAACCCAAATGTTTGCCAGCATACCAACACAATCTGGTTGCGCGAAGTAGTGCAAACACCATACGGGCAAACGGTGCGGGGCAGCGGCTCGCCATCAAGCGAAATGCGGCATTGATTTTTGCCTTCCGCAGCAAGCCAAAGTTGTTGGGTTAGTTCTTCCAGGTTCATATAATACTTACCACAAAATCAGGTTGGGGTTCTCTTAGCTTGCCGATAGGCTTTAATTGAAATCCCAACGAAGTCATTTCGGTTTCAAATTCACTTTGTGAATCAGCCTCTACGCATATCATTAAACCACCACTGGTTTGCGGATCGCATAAGGTTAACAACGATTCGGCCCCGATGCCTTTCACTTTTTTATCGTAACTCTGCCAGTTGCGCATGGTGTTGTCTGGATAAATCATTTTTGAAGTATAATAATTCAGATTCTCAATTAAAGGGACAGCGCTGTAATTTAGCTCAGCCGAAACGCCACTGCCCTCACAAACTTCGAGCAGATGCCCCAGCAAACCAAAACCGGTTATATCAGTTAAGGCAGTAACAAAATTATGTTTGCTGATTGCTGCGCCAACCGCATTTAAAGTAGTCATGTAAGTAACAGCACGGGTTACATCTTCATTCAAAGCCAGTCCGCGCTTTTGAGCTGTTGTAATAATACCCACACCTAATGGTTTGGTTAAGTACAATAAATTACCCGCGTGTGCAGTGTTATTCTTTTTCAGATTTGCTTTTGAAACTGTGCCCGTAACCGCAAGACCAAAAATTGGTTCGGGACTATCAATACTGTGGCCGCCTGCCAACGGAATATTTGCTTCGCGACAAACTTCGCGTGCGCCATCCAAAACTTTTTGTGCTAACTCAGCCGGAAGTTTATCCACTGGCCAACCTAAAATAGCTAACGCCATAATCGGGTTACCGCCCATGGAATACACATCGCTGATGGCATTCACTGAGGCAATTTTTCCAAATGTAAACGCATCATCTACAATCGGCATAAAAAAATCGGTTGTACTGATGATACAGTTGTCGTTGTCTAATTCATAAACGGCTGCATCATCTTTGGATTCGTTGCCTACCAATAATTTAGAAAAGCCTGCCGACTTAAAATCAGAGTGTAGAATTTTATCCAGCACTGCCGGAGCAATCTTGCACCCACAACCAGCACCATGAGAATATTGAGTAAGTTTTATTTCGCTCATAATTTAATTTTAAACCACATCGTAAAAATCACAATCAGGTTAACACTTTTACAATTTGCCTAACACTCCCACCATCCCACTCAACAATTCGCTTAATCCTTTCCTTTCGCTTCTCAATTCCGTGAAGGTAAGCTTTATCGTAGTACGTAAGTAAAGTATGCATTACTGCAACCATATCTCCTTCCAGCAATTTTTGTTTTGCTGTGTTAAAATGCTGCCCACCCAATCGTTTCACAATCCTACTCATGATGGCAAGAAACTCATCGCGATTCGCTTTTCCATATTCCTCAACCAGTCGGTTAACGCGAACCTCTTTATCTACCTGCAGTTGAATCAACGGGCTCATGTTCATCTGCAACCAGAATTCGCGTGGCAAAAAAATTTGCCCGATTGCTATCGACTCATCTTCAACCCAAACTGGTTTGTTCGGATCCAGTTGAAGAATTGATTCAAATAAATTATTCTGAAATTGTTCGGTGCTTGGTTGCGGATTCATAAACAACCCACCAAACACTGAACCTTTATGACTTGCCAGGGTTTCGAGATCAAGAACCTGTTCACCATTTGCCCGAAGTGCCCGAAGAATTTCACTCTTGCCACTACCCGTACAACCCGTAAGCAGAATAAGTTTTAATGGTTTAGCAAACGACTCAAGTGCTTTTTGTCGATAAGTTTTGTAGCCACCTTTAAGTGAATGTGTTTTAATTCCGGCCATACCCACAAACTGGCAAAAGTTATTGGAGCGCATACCGCCACGCCAGCAATGCACCAGCAGTTCTTTGGCATCGGTAACTTTTTCGGCTTCGTTAATTATATCTAACAGTCGCGGGCCCACCAACCGAAAGCCGGTTTTAATAGCTTCAAGCTGACCTTTCTGTTTATAATCGGTACCAACCAGAACTCGTTCCTGATTATTTAGAATAGGGATGTTGATGGCACCCGAAATGTGACCTGATTGAAATTCGCCTTCAGAGCGTACATCTACTACCGGTAAGGTTTTTCGCAACGCAAAAAAATCTTCAATGGAAATCGTCATCGCTCTAATTGAGAACGATGGTAAAGATAATTAAGTCTGAACTAAACTAATCTTACTTTGTTAACTTCAGAGTTGAAGCCCTGAAAGGGAATAATACACTAAGACAGGGTGAAGCCCTGTCACCTTGAATAGTGAATAGACAACAAGCCCTGAAAGGGTGAAAGAATGTTGATATGTGAATGAAGCATGATTTCGCCCCTTCAGGGCTATGCAAACTGCTGCTTCAAAACACGCAGGGCTTCACCCTGCGGTAGTAAATAACGCCCATTCAGGGCTTAGTGTATAAGATAACAAAGCAGAACTAATCGTTAAAATTAATTACGATGCTGGAAGCAATCCCCACACGAAAACCATAATTCAGATATTGTCCATCCTGAAAAGCAGCCGCTACTTCAAGTCGTAAAATGCGCAGAATGCCATCAATACCATACCCAACTTCGGTATAGTTACGCGAGGTTGGCGAAGCGAGATAATTCACAAAAACATTTTCGGTAATACCCACCAACCTTACTTTAGGAATGCGTGTTACCAAAAATTTACGGAAGTGGTAATGTGTATTGGCCGAAAGATATTCGCGCGAAGTACTGTTGTTATAATAATCCATCAACCGATAGGTTCCTACCGGATCGGCCGTTACAAACCAGGTGCGATTGCCTTGAAAATGTTTGTAATCCATAAAGGATAGATTTTCGGCATTAAAGAATTTTCCGGCTTGCAGGTTTACATCTAATGTACCACGAATGCCAACCTTTAAGGTGTGTTTAAAACCTACTTCTATCTGATCGAATTTTACTTCGCTTTGCGCCACACCACTAATTGCTTTGCGATAGTTTAAACTAAGTAAGGGTGAACTGCCACTTACCCGCGACTTATTGCCATTACGGATGCGATACTTCTGCCACGGTCGCGCCTCCAGGCTGGCCGAGCCAACGAATGCCCTATTGGGTTCAAACCCTGTATCTGGAATTTCTAAGTTGGTTGGCGCATTGGGTGTATAGTCGCCACGATTTGTTTTAAATAACGTATAATCTGTTTGGTTGGATAACTCTGACCGTCTTGCCCAAGACCATTCACTTCGAAGTGTATATTTATCGCTAAAGCGATGCAGGTAATTTAGTTGTACGAAATTGCGTTCGTAAATCTTCATCCAGTTGTCGCCATACAATAATGAGATGAATGAATTGACAAAGTGGTGAATAGGCTCGTTGGAATTGTACTGTTCTACATAGCGTCCACCCTCTACTGTTATCCGATTATTTTTAAACCTTAAATCGGTGCGCAGTTTACCGGTAAGTAAATCGCGCTCAAAAGAATATCGAAGTATCGGACTAATCTCTAAGCGCGATGTTTGCGGTCGCGCATCTTTGTTGGTAGAATCGCGCTTAACCCAGCGCTTGTAATAACTCATTCTATAAATCAGGTTAAACCCTTCAACCGTATTAAATCCACCGTAAGGTGTGTGAATGCGGAAGTTGCTCATCTTACCCAATTTATATGAATCGCCAATCAAAATATCCCACGGTTGAAAGCCAGGCTTACTATTCTTTCTGTTTGACCGTAACGTATCGCCTTCATCGCGCTTACGCTGAACTTCTGTAATACTATCATTTAAATGATAGCCACGCTCTTCTTCTTTTGAAAGTGGTGTGGGCCTGATCTCAACCCAAAACGTAGAGTCTTTTTTATAAGCAAGCGAATCAACCGAGTAATTGGTTTCCGAAATTACATCGGGCTCTTTCTGTTCTTTAATCTCTTGCTTTTCGTACTCTTTTACTAATTGTCTTAGTTCTTTGCCCGTT
>Ga0075163_10004398_pt1 | contig 18914 bp, 11 predicted proteins | sample JI1023141ADNA_FD_71478 | JGI IMG/M metagenome (GOLD analysis project Ga0075163, IMG submission 71478) | Wastewater effluent complex algal communities from Wisconsin, to seasonally profile nutrient transformation and Carbon sequestration -... | ecosystem: Engineered > WWTP > Effluent > Algae...
GGGATCGTATTTGGTGTCACGTGAGTGTGATTCCTGTTTTGGATGTCTGGAAGTCGCTTGTTCCATGGGGCTGGTCTTCAATGACGCCACACATCAATTTTGAAGACGAAGACGATATTTCATTGTTGCCATTCTTTCACTCGCTTTGGTTGAACACAAGCGAGTCACTCTTGGATGTTGCAAGTGCTGTTGAAGCTGATGCCACGGTTAGCAGTTGGGCCAATGACGGCCGCGATGGTCAAAGCTGGTATCGAGCCACCGTGCTTTTCGTCAATTTGCTCAACGAACCTGCGCCACCTGCTGATGATGGAGTTTTGACAAGTGATTTCTTTTCAACTGAACCTCTAGAGTTTTCAAGGCGCAATACTCCCTTTTCATGGCCGTCGTGGTGGCGAAGAGAAGAAAGCGATGAAGTAGAGCGCAAAGAAAAGAGGAGAGCAAGAGAAGCCATTCGAAATCGCGTTCGACGTTGAATAACAGCAAAAAGGGGGAATCAAATAAGAGAACCAACCAATGCGGAGGAAAATCACTGAAATGGAGCAAGAAAATCAAGTACAACTAAAACCACAAAAAAATCCCAATTTCAAGAATGGGTTGAAGGGGTGACGTGCAAGCAAGGCAGTGGTGCCGATGGTGCCAATGGTGTCCCCTGTATGGGGGATGCCGATTTTTTTATTGATGGAGGACCCTTACGATCTTTGGTGGACCTCTCTGTCGCTTGGCAGCGGCATCGACGATGACGACGAAAGCATCTACAACAACAGGTTCAGCTTTGATCTCTGCGATGACGACTCGTTTCTGGGTTTCGGTGAAAAACTGGACTTTTTTGCCGAACTAGAATCGACGCCAAAGCGGCTCAAAACTAACGAAGATCTCGAGGATCACGAAGCAAATGAGGACGGAGACGATCTTTCGTGGTGTGAACTGGATGAGGCCGTAGCACGAACGCAAGGGTTTGCCAACGAGTTTCCGGTCTTCTGGTCGCGAAGCCGGAAGGCGCACGTGGTGCTGACTTCACACGTGCTGCAATACGCGACGCCACTGTGGCTGCGAAAGCTGTGTCCTGAAGCGAGTGATGCGGAGCTTGCGGACTTCGTCAAAAAAGACGACTGGTACTCGTTGCTCAAAGCGGATGCCTCTGGTGTGTTCGTGGCTGATGTGGGGCCGAGCTGGGGCAGATCGAATGATCGTCATCCCATGTTTAGGACAAACCAGTCCTCGAACAAGTCAGGTCGAAAGCCCAAAGCGATGCTGCTCACTGATGCCCTTGCTTGGGTTTGCAGTGAGGATCGAAGGAAAACGTACGAGAATCGGGCAAAAACGCTGAACGAGTCGGGGAAAAAAAAGAAATGAACTGAACGAAGTCATTTTTAACAAAAAATTGGCATTCATTTTCGAGGATTGCTCGAAACTTAATCAATCCTCATTTTTCGACAACTTCGGGGAGTGGTTGAAGAAAGAAACGGCAAATCGCAAAACGATCTGCGCTACGGAATTTCCCGCAGCAGCTGCTGCAATTCTTCTGATCCATTAAGGACAAAAACTGATTTTTGAAGCGCCTTGGGAAGAGCAGGGTTACAAACAAGATCCAGGCTGCGAACGAAGAATCAAAAACAACACGAATTTGACGATAAAACAAAAACATACTGCCGCAATTTGGTAAGTTTCAGCAGACTGCGGGGCAGATGCGTTAGGTTATTTCGGTCAAGCAAAAGACTGCAGAAAAGTATCAAATAAATGTGCAAATTCTCGTTCACTCACCGAGCAAGATGCCTCAGATCTCCGATGTCAGCCGGAAGACTCGTAAGCTGATTTACGCTCAAGAATAACCTGCAAAAACAAATCAGACCAGCATATAAACCAGATAAGAATCATTTTGGCACTCCACACCCTGTTAGCTGTTGCAGCTCTCCTATCCACATCGGCAAACTTTTCAGTAAATTATTGTTTAACCACAACCTTGCAAAATCAACATCAAAAACAGCGAACTTCTTTCTGTTTCGTCTCACTGTGTCAGCTGCTTCAACTCTTTTACGCAGTCCGGTAGATTCGTCATCCGATTCCTACTCAGGTCCAAACTGCAAGCGACATCAGACAAAGAGAAAAAAAACCCATCAAGCTCGTTTTCCCCCCTTCATCTCACCGTGACAGAAATTTAAAATCCCGTATGCAATCCGGTAAACTCGTGAGGTTGTTGGTCCCAACATCCAATCTGCACATTAAACATAAACCTTCGAAAATCATTACAACAAAATCTCTCACTCAGTAAGTTGAGTCAAACATCCGATCCAGTTTGGCAGACTGGTAAGACGGCACAAAGCCACCTTTAACCTGCAACAAGATCAGACAAGAATGACAACGATTCTACCATCTTACACTGTCAGCTGCATCAACTCTGCAATCCAGTCCGGAAGCCTCGCAAGCTGAATCCCACTCACATCAAGACTACACATTAACATCAGCTAAAATTATGGCTTCTTCTTTGTATCTCACTAGGTCAATTGTTTCAAGTCTCTTATGCCGTCCGATAAACGCGTCAGCTTGCTTAAGTGCAAATCTAATCTAGAAACAAATCTCGTCACAACTTCGAAACCTGAGTACATTTCTCACTTGGTCAGCTGCTTCAAATGTCCGATCCAGTTCGGCAGAATTTGCAGCGCACTACACCGTGCTTTCAGACTACAAGACGAAAAAATTAGTCAAGCAAATTCTGAGGTTTCTGTTCCTCTCACTACGACAACCGTTCAAGTTGTCCGATACAGCTTGGAAGATCCACCAGTGCATGGTTCACGCCCAAATTTAAGCTGAAAAAGAATGAAAAAAAGTGATTTGTGCATCTCAATCTCACCGTTCCAGCTGCTTCAGCTCACCAATGCAATTTGAAAGACACGCAATATGATTGAAGCTCACGTTCAGACTACGTTGAAGAAATTAAAACAAGAAACGCACAAAAACGTTTCCCACTTTTTCAGATGCACTAGGCCCCCGATCCAGTTCGGAAGATCTACGAGCTTGTTTCGACTTGCATTAAGACTGAAAAAGCCAATCATGAAAACAACAAAACGCAACTAGGACGTTTTCCTCACCGTTGCAAAAGCTTCAACTTTCCAATCCAGGGCGGGAAAGCCGTCAGGCCGTTATTGCTCGCATTAAGGCTACAAGAAAACCATGACAAAAAAACACCCCAAAATCGCAATTCAAGCTCACTCAGTCAATTGTTTCATCTCTCCAATCCAACTCATCAGTTCAAACCGAAAACTTTCGCTCACATTCAAACTAACAACAAACAAGATTAGACCCACAAGAAAAATCTCTTTGCATCACCGATTAAGTTGCTCCATATTTCCAATCCCGCTTGGCAGTTCGAACTTCAATCTGCTCACATTCAAACTAGTACGCCACGCAAGATCAGATATGTTTTACAAACGAGACCAGTTTTTGTCCCATCAATCTCACCTTGTTAGCTGCTTCAGATTCCAAATACATTTTGGCAGGCTGGTAAACTGATTGCGGCTCACATCTAGGCTGAAACACAATAAGACGTCAGATCCAAAAAACAATGTTGGCGTACTTCTCACTCTGTCAGCTGCTTCAAGTCTCCAATCCAGTCAGGCAGGCTCGTCAGCTTGTTGGCCCCCACATTCAATCTGAAATACATCACACATCAATTCAATGCATCAAAGTCAGACAAATGATATCACCGTTTCAGCATTTTCAGCCCTCGAAAACACTCCGGTATGCTTTGGAGATAATTGCCAATCACATCCAATCTGCAAAAAACTAACTAACTGCCAAAAAATTGCTCAACCACGTCCTTACTCTTTCAAATTTTTGAAACACGAAACTTCGTCAGGTAAATATGTCAGCTCATGCAGGTTCAAATTGAGCCTGAAACGAAAAACCATGCTTTAACAACTATCAAAATTAATTGAACCGACTTACTTGACTACCGCTTCACATTCTGACTGGTTCAACATTTTGATCTCTTGCAACAGCTCTGACATCGACAGTCGATGATCCATCCAGTCCCGCTGTTCACCACGGTCGTTAAAATTACAATTAACAACGCCCTCTGCCCTCACCTTTGACAGAGGTTTCGTTGCAGGCCAAAAGCGCATCTTGAGCTCCACTTGAGACCTCGAACTGCTGTTCACAGAATCATGAGTGGGCAAAGCTCGTGCATTTCCTTGATTTGCCCCCAACTGATGAAACTCGAGCGCATTTGTTTGATCAACTACAACCCTTTCCGCGGTTAAACAAACTCCCAGCCAAAAATGAGCATTTTCCTTGCCTTGATCGGCAGCCGGCTGATAACATTCCACCGCTTTCTCTTGGTTAACTCCGATCCCTGTGCCGTTTGCATTACAAACACCAAAGTTGTACAGCGCTTTCGCGTTACCTTGATTTGCAGCCAACGCATACAACTCCACAGCTTTGGCTTCGTTCACTGGAACGCCAATTCCGTTGGCATAACAAAACCCAAGACGGTTCTGCGCATCAGCGTTCCCTTGACTTGCAGCTGCCTGATACAGCTCAACAGCCTTCGTTTGACTCACGGGGACGCCCTTTCCGTTCTCATAACACCAACCAAGGTTGAACTGAGCATTCGCATTTCCTCGATTTGCCGCAAATTGATACCAAGTGACAGCCTTCGCAAAATCCGACCCAACCTTCGCACTTTTTGCAATGCAAACGCCGATCTCAAACTGCGCATTCGCATCTCCAGAATTGGCAGCTGTTCTCAATAGCTCCAGCGCTTTTGCACTATTCATAACAACACCCTTCCCATGCTCGTAGCAAACACCGAGACTTGTCAGAGCTTTGATGTGATTCTGCTTTGCGGCTTCTGAAAACATTTCCACGGCTCTCGTTTCGTCCTTCACCCCGACAACTTTGCCCTCGAAGAACCACTGTCCCAACTGCCATTGCGCCTCAGCATCCCCGTTGAATGCAGCAGCTTCCATGAGATCGGCAGCCATCTTGTTGCTCTGAGCGACTCCTTTTCCTGACAGATATCGCAGTCCAAGCTCGATTTGAGCCTTAGCGTTGCGATTTGCAGCTTCGATTTCCAATTCATGAATAGACATCGAGTCAACCGACTTGACAGACTTAAGGCCTTCACTTGCACTTCGACGAGGTGGCAGCATAGTGACTTTTGAACTGTTTCCCAAAGTTTGCTGAGCTGTCTCATTGCTCTTCGTCAAATCACCCGAAGACACCAACGATTTGCTTCCGCTCAAACGCCTCATTTCTACTTTGGGTGAGCTATTGGGCGTCACGAGAACGTTGGGACTAAGCTTGTTGCTACTGTCTTTTCGAGCGACGGAAGAAATCTTCCAACCACCTGATGCATTCAGCAACTGAGTCCAAGTAAACCTCTTCGAGCTCTGCAAACTCCAGCACCACTTAACCACATCTTCTTTCAGCCGCTTCAGACCTTCATCTTCAGCGAAACCTAATCGATTTCCCCCGCTCCCAACTCGTTCCAAAAGGGCCTTGCAAAACTGAAGCTCATTCCCAACATCAACATCTTTCTTCACGATGTGCTTCACATAACCATCGTGAGCACTCACGTAGACTTTGCTTTCTAGGCATGTCGTCATTTCCCAAACAACCACACCGAAAGACCATACATCAGCTTTTTCTTGATCTTCCATGGTCCAAGCTCTCTTGGATGGCATAACTCGATTTCTCCACACCTCAGGTGCCATGTACGGAATTGTTCCTCCAGACAGGTGAATCGTGTCTCCTGATCGAGCTGAATGAGAAAAGTCGCAAACGTGAGCTCGCCCACGTTCATCAATGAGGATGTTGTCGCTTTTCATGTCTCCGTGGACGCACTTGCGATCAGTCAAAAGTTTCAGAGCCTCGATAATCGTGACAGCAGTCTCAAGCACAAACGAAGATGTCAAGAGCTCCGGTTCAAGCTTCATGTGTGACTTCAGCGACCATCTCATCTTTTCCAACACCAGCCAGCCCTTTTCCAAAACAACCCCAACAAGCTGCACAACTCCTCTCAGCCCAGGAACGCTCAAAAAAGCAGCTTCTTTCCGGACTTCTTCTTCGACATCCACTCCTGGACGCAAACTCATCACTTTGACAGCGACTGCCTCAAGGTCTCCTGCCATCAACGTGGCTTGGTGCACAACACAAGTTGCACCACGACCCATTTCGTCTCCGAGCATCACGTCGTCCACAGCGAAGGTTTTCCAGGGTGCGTGCCGTTCACCCGCAGCAGTTGGTGCAGTGTTTGGAGCGGTTGGTTGCGAAACGATGGATTTGAACGATGCCTCTCTCATACAAACGAAAATATCGAATGAAGGTTGAAACTCGCACCATCCAAACAAAGAGCTCACCAACGACGACTCATTCCACGCTGTTGCATGGAAAACACAAACCAGAAAGCCTGCCACGCACGCCGCGAGCTCAACCAGGCCTTTTTTTTTGCCGATTTCTTCCTTTTTCCTTTCATTTTTTTGTTTCGATGGAGTGTGTGTGCAAAGATTGTGGAACGCTCCATTTTCGAAAGGTGGACGAGGCCACTGTTGGTAGTTGTCGTCACAAGGTCTGTCTGCGCTTGAAAAGAAATCACAAGACTGCTCAGTCCAGCGTAGGCGCGTATGATCCCACGCAGCTCGCAGCTCAGCTTCGTCAATTGGGGCTTTCTCCAGAAGGATTGGCTGTACCAGATGAGTGTCAGAAAAAGCTGGCGGACGCCGCGTTTGCTCTTTGGGAGAAGGAGTCCGCTTTTGCTCAGTATCATGTGTATGCGGAGCGAGACGTTTATCACATTGATCTTTCAGAACTTCAGGAGGGAAAGACGTTGCAGTTTTGTGCCATGCAGCTGCAACAAGGCCGTGAGCCAGTTTTTCCGCTTCCTTCTCTTCCAGGGCTTCCATTTGGCATCAAAAGCAAGGTTCCACATTTCACAGTTGAGAACGATGCAGGAGAGTTTTTTGTCAGATGGGACGATCCTGATCGCGTGGTAACGTGCTTCTGTGTTTCTTGTGCAATGACTAACGTTCGGTTTTTGAAGGAAGTACTCAGGAACGATGTGAGGCATTTGTCTGGCTTGCGTTTGAAATTCGGAGATAGATTGCGCGTCGGTTGCCCTCTGACCAAGAACCCATATTTTCTTGAAATGACGATGGAGGGAACGAGAAGAAAAGAACCAGACCTTTTGATCCGGGAATCGCTGGACTCAGATCTTGTTAGACGTGTCGGATTGGTGGGTTTGCTGCTTTCAAGTAAGACAGGCTGGGAGTCATGGAAAGTTAAAGTTCAAAAGCTTGCGCCTCAGCCACCTTCGTCTAATTGGCGAAAGGATGACAATGGTCAAAGTTCTGGCGAATGGGAGGGATTACGAAACTTGTTTTTCCTGCTTGTGGATTGCGAAGCACTGGACAGTATTGCTGTTCAGGACATGAGTGTTCCGTCTTTGAAGGATGCTGATTTGGAGTTCTGGTTTGCCCGCTTATGCCGAGCCACAGCGCGAGTGTACTTCAGACTGGACGGATTCGACATCGAAAAGAGTCCCCGCACTGCTGGCATTTTTGCTAGCCTGCAGTGGCTTGTGAGCGACTTTTGCCGTCGTTGCGAAACTGGGCTGAGATCTTTTTTTGACGATGAAAACGTTTTCCGTTGTGTCGATATCGAAATTTCAGAGTTGAAGGCAAGGAAATACGTGAAGGAGTTTGATCGAATAGACCGCCCCAAAGTCTGTTGGCTTCGTGTGGAGAACGAGTGCATCGCCCCTGTCTTTGAGTCCGAAAACTTTGAGTTGTCGCGGCAAAATTTGAAGGTTTCGTCAACTTTTGTCTCGCGCAACTTTCCAGCAGCACTTCATCGGCGCGGGTCCTTGTTCGAATTGGTCCCTCCAAAAAATGCTTGCGTAGATGACATCAATATTCTTTTAAACGGCGAACCTCTTCGATGCGCTTGCCGCTTATTGAATTCTGGAGATGTGATCTCATTTGGAAATGTCGATGGGCAAGTGCATGTGACTTTTATCGACCCTGATGACCTTTGGATGACACCCTCCGTTTCGGATGTTCCGCGAGCAAAAGAGCTGACTCGAAACTTAGTGTGGGCTGGCGAAGTTATTGCAAATCAGACCAAAGCTCACCCAAAGCCACGCAAATATTCAATCGTCGACACAGGTTTCAGCCGCCTAGGAGATGTGCTGGATCGTCTTGTGGGGAAACACAATCATGGCACTGAGCTGTTTTGCCATTTCACATCCATAATGTTGGCTGGTCCAGGAAACGAGGAGGCTTACACAATGATTGCGTCTCAAGAGCGAGAGAAAGCTCGCTATGGCCCCCCTCCTTTGAAGCACTGTTTTCGTGGAATGCTGTGGTACTTTCGCAATATCGAGACTCATTTCCCCACAGGAATGCGAAAGCAACCTCGGGATCTGAAGATGGAGCTTTGGTTTGAGCTTTTATTGAAGTTTTGCCGATATTTTTTGGCTGGCTTTGCAGATGCCGTCCCCGGACTGAAAAAAACTCTTGTTTTTGAGCTGCGTCTCATTGCCCCTAACGTGGAAAAGAAATGAAGGCATGTATGTTTGAATGCTGCAAAAAGTGGCCTTTTTTTTTAAGTCTCCGTTTTTTTCGAAGAAAAAAAGGGGAGATCATGAAAAGGCAAGTGAGTGATGCTAGGCACGGACACGTGCTCACGCTGATGCATGCAAACAACAGAGCTTGCGATGGTTGCAAAAAGTCTATTGTCGGCGAAACTTTTCAGTGCTCCCTTTGTGGGTTTGATCTTCACCCTGCCTGCGTAGCTGCTCGACAACATTTGCGGTGGAAAGATGCCGGTCATGAGCACGAGCTGGTTTACACCACGAGCCTTTTCGGCCACGTGTGTGATGTGTGTGGAGGAGGTATGTCTGAAGGGTACAAGTGTTCAAAATGGTGTCGATTGTTGGGTCCTTTTGTGGCGCACCCTACGTGCTTGAAGTCGCCTCCTACACCTCAGACAGATGGTGGAAGCGCCAACCAATCCGAAGTTCTCGCTTCGCCCGCTCTTGCTCCGACTATTGCGTCAGCCAAACCGAGCGCCCGGGCTCTGGCAGTTTTCAGTAGCATGACAAGTACTGATGCGGAACCTTATTCTGCGAAGGCCAAGGAGTTTTTCGACGCTGGGGAATGTGTTGACGCTTTGTTGTTCTACAAAAAGGCATATGAAATTACATTGCGCAAAGGACAAACAACTCTTTCCAGGCTTCTGAAAAGTATTCCACGGGTCTGTGCTTATGGTGAAGTGTTGAGTATTTGTGAGCGGCATGTGGAAGCGATTCCGATTTTGCGCAAAGGTATTGATGGGTTGAGCAGTTGTGGCTTGTCTGAGTCTTCTGACTTTGCTGATTTGACTGCTCGCCTTGGATATTCTCTTTTCATGACGAACGCGCTTGAAGAAGCGTTCACTCAGCTTCAGAAGGCGATTTCGCTTTGGGAAAAGCATCAGAACACAAATAAGTTTCAATTCGGCCGGGCGATGTACTTCATGAGCCTTGTGCAGTTCAAGCGGTCGAAGTCGGTTGCTGACGTTTCGTTTGATTCTGGAATGCAGTCACTTTTGAGAAGCGTTCAAATTATGGCATTGCACCAAAGCGAAGATAAGTTTGGGGTACTGATGGCTGCGTCGTTGTTGCTGGGAAGAATTGGCATTCAATGTCAAAAATACGATCTTGCGATCAAAGGGTTTGAGAAGTGCGTGCGCGTCTCAAGTGAAGCTTGTTTTGAGCTGGGTTGCATCTATCGTGATGGTCTGTCGGTTGGTGTTGATTGGCAGCGAGCATGCAAATTTTTTGAGAGCGGAGTGAAGTTGCCTGAAGGATTCTGTTGTGCAGGACCTCTTGCATTTATGTTGTTGAAAGGAGGACCCGGCATTGCGGCAAATTATAATCGTGCAGCAGAAGTGGCGCAATCAGGAGCAAGCAACGGCGATTCCTTGTCCCAAGCTGTCTTAGGTGTTCTGTATCGAGATGGAAAAGGAGTTCAGGTTGACTTGGCAAAGTCCCTCCAATTGATCGACTCCAGTGTCGCAAAAGGCAGTTCATTTGGTCATCTTTGTCTTGGAGAAATGTACTTGAATGGTTTCGGGGTTCCAAGGAATGTTTCTCGGGCCAAAGAGCTTTTGTCGTATGCTGCTGAGACAGGGTCCATGGAAGCGCGAGAGTTGCTGCAAGAGCTAGGCAAAGAAGTAGTCGAAGCTGAGGTGTCTGCAGTGGCTTGTGTCGAGTCGTGCAGCACAACGGTGCAATCTCATGTTGAGATCAGGCATGATGAAGTGGGTGCTGTGGCGTTTGTCGAGTCACACAGCGCAACGATGCAACCGCAAGTTGAGCTCAGTCACTACGAATCAGTTCCTGAGTCATCACCGCCGGAATCATTTGGAGCTTTGGCCCCAGCTTTCTCGTTGGTGATTGATTCTTCAAATGGCCCCTCATCTGACGTGAATTTGTTGTCAACGTTTTCGTCTTCGCAACCATACAGCGTTGATCAATCTCTGATAAATCGAGATATGAAACGGTTGAGCTTTGCAGCAGCTAGCGTGGACATTAGTGATTACAGGCTGGGCAAAGGATCCATGTGCAGCATATTTCGAGGTATGGTTGAGCTCGACGATGCTGAACTGGAGCAAGTGGCGGTGAAGGTGTTAAAAGGTCAAGGAGATGAATTGATGACTGCAATAGCTGCAGAGATTGCTTTGCTCGGCAGACCTGGGCTGAGAGGGTTGATGCGGCTAAAAGGGGTTGTGGAAGAAAAAGGATGGCTTGTGTTGGATGTGATGGAAGGGTCTCTCAGAGAGTGGATGAAAGCCCGTCCTTGCTTAGCGCCTGAATATGTTGTGCAGTGTGCAACAACAATAGTGGAAGGGATGAAAATGCTAAAACAGAGCGAGTGCACACTGGGCATTTTGAGCACTGAATCAGTACTGGTTGATGAAACTGGACGAGTCTTTCTTTGCGATTTTTCCGTTGAATGCGTTGGAAATTCAGCTTGGCCGTTTTCTGAAGCTTTTTTGGCCCCCGAGAGTCTCAGGAATTGCTTAAAGAATTCTAGTCAAAAAATGACCAGAGAAGGGAAGGAGAAAGCAGACGTTTGGTCCTTTGGAGTCTTGATCTGGGAGATGGTTCATTGGGGTGGAAATGACGATTACAAGAGTGCGGAGGATGGCTACAAGGAGCAATTGTTGGTTGGGCAAGAGGTAGACGATGAAAAGTTTTGTAAATGCCTTTTGGAAGAGATTGGCATTCGAGGGAAGAGACTTGACTTTGGTGATGTGAGAGAGGAGTGGTTTCGACTTGTTGACGATGTGAAAACATGGTGTTGGAGTTTAGAGGCCAAAAAGCGAATTACGTGGACGCAAATGCAAATCGCTTCCGCCTCTTGGTGAAGAAACACGGCAATTAAATCTTTCCACGTTCTTTATTCTGAGAGTGCACCTTGATGATCGTTTGTACACATTCCTGCACGCTTTTATCATTTGGAACAAAGAATAAACTCCCCAACTTTGCAAAGTGCTTATGTACATCCGTGACACATTTGCGAGCTTCATGATCTTCCTGGAGCTGACATTCCTGCCATGTTTGTGATTCCCTCTTTCCCATCCTTTCAATACGCGTGGCTTCGGAAACTGTCAAACAAACAATTGTGACAGTCGACGGACGTGGGAGTTCGACAGGCCACGAGACAGGAGGGATGTGTGACAACTTTGCTCCACTTGAATGTTGCTCCAAGGTTGCACCGCACACAGAGCTAATCCACCACCGGTCCAGAACCACCACCAGCTTTCGTGGGTTTGAAGCCAAATGGGCACTCCTGTACTCCTTGACATCCAAGACAAACTGAAAATTGCAGAGGTTGTAAAACGCAAATCGTGTGGCGATGTCAACCGACTGAAACTCCTTTCGAAACGGTGCAAACACAGCGGATGGTGTTTGCATGTCGATGACGTCGTATTCAGGATGCAACAAAGCTTTGAGCGCGCTCACCAAAGATGACCGAATTGAGCTTTTACCCACACCGTCCAACCCCTCAAGGACCAGCACTTCCACGCTGCTGTCAAAGTGCAGTCCAGCAGTCAAGGCTTTATCCATTTTTTTGAGACAAGCACCCAATTCAGACCTTGATTGCTCGGACAGCTTACTTTCACCGCTTTCCAAAAAGCGCTGCACTGTATCACGAGAGCTCGCCCATTCGAAAGCCCTCATCAAGTCAAACGTGGTGCCAACCTCCATGCTGAAAATTATGAGAAAAGAGAAGCGAACCCTTTTTGTATTGGACTTTTTTCGTACCAAGTAAGGGCCTTTCAGTCGTGTGATGAACTTCACGAAGAGCGCCCCTGTTTACGGCGTGGAAAAGCAAGACGCGCTGGGACGTCATTTCCCCAGTGCTCCGGCCTCACGAGTTTGGGTGCGCAGTGACATGCCAGCTCCTTGGGAGGCGCAAGAGGAAAACAGCGACAGAGTACTTTTGAGAGACTGGGCACCTCTGCACTCGATATCGTTCCTTGGAGAACATTTTTCGAAGCGTCCCATATCGAATGCACGTGCAGCCATTTGGGACGAGTGCTTGAAAGCATGGCAAGAAGGAAAAAGAACTTCATGCGACTTGTTGGAGTCGTTTGAGGATTGCTTCAATGCGATTCAAAATGATGACGCCAAAAAGCTTGGCGTGGATCGAGCTCACATCATGAACGAGTTTGTCAGGTGGTGTCGCCCAAATTTGTCTGCAATTTTGGAATGCCTCCTCGCAGACGAAAAGTTGATTCAGGATTGCAGCGACAAGTCATATGAGCACTTGAATGGATTTGACAAGTATGTGCTCATCAAGAGCAGTAAGTCCTCTTGGGTGTTGCGGCTACACATTTGGTGGCCGGACAAGAATCGTGGTTACCAGGAAAATATGCACATTCATCGTTGGGCGTTTGCTAGCTGCCTCGTCGCAGGATCGCTCTGCCAAGACGTGATGGAGGTGGGTCCCGGAGAGAAGGAAGAGTTGCTGAAGCAGTACGAGTACCGCAATCGAGGGGATACCAAAAATCACAGATACGAGTCCACAGGCGAGGATGTGCTGGTGCATGTCGAAGAGAGATGTACTTTCAAGTCGGATCAATCTTACGTCTTCCCTTTGAATCGAAAGCACAGAGTTGTGCAGGTTGAAGGGGCGGATGCATCTGTGACGATTGTTTTGACGGCACCGTCGGAACAATTTTCCACGATTTGGACCAAACATGATCTGTCTGAAGAGGATCAAGCCCCGCTCATTTCCGTTGATGCAGTCAAGGTGGCGTTCAGAAAAATTCAGGCATACACTCGCGACCCCAAGAAGTACAAATTGAAGTTCCACGACGCACTTGGAAAATAAACACCGGTCCAGTTTATTTGCAATTTGCCACTTCACTGACGCTTCAGTGGCCCAAGCACTTCATCGGCGTTTTCAAAGGTCAGAACAGGAATTTGATTGAACTTTTTGGGATCGATTCCGAGCATACTCTGATACAAGAGATCAATGCTTCCGAACCTGGCGTTCTCCTTCTTCAAACCGAGCATATTTGCAGTGTCATACACGATTCTTTCCGAAGGACCTTCAACCTCAATGAACAGCTGCAGGCCAGGCCACTCATCCACCGTAACTTGACATCCATTCAACGACCAAGTCTCTCGGGCATTTTCTTGATACGCACGCTTGTGAACACCGACCATTTCCAAAATGGCAACCGTCTTGTCGTAGGACTCCACCACAGTCTCAATCTCCTTCACACCCGTGATGGTCGTCCCATCGCTCATGTTCTTCAAAGTGAGAGTGGTCGTCTTGCCTTCCTCACGCACACGCACCCATCTCTGAATACCTGCAGGAACGCTTTTCGGGTCCACATCGAGGATGGAACGACGCTGTATCGTGCGACTTTGGACAAGCTGCGCGTGCACTTCTCCCAGCTTCGCTTGAAAACCGGCATCCACAAACCACTTTGCTTCGATTTCCACCGCCAATACCTCAGCATCCTTCGCCTTTTTCACGGCTTCTGCACCTGCTTCAACCCTTTCTGACGCCCCTCTCTTCATCTTGGTATTTATGTGAAAAAAAGTGTGAACTTCTAAAGAAAATCCGTTCTAAAAAAAAGGCATAAAAGCATTGGCATTTCGTAGTGAACTTAACGCGCATCCAAACGAACGAGGGCGCATGGTCCCCCAGACACGAATCTTTTTGTTGTTGTTTGCTGCGAAATTTTTCGTCCCAGATGCAAGGTGTCGCTCCTCGAACCATGGTGGGTGAGTTTTATGTCCACGTTAATTTACTGGACCCCGAGCAGCAGAAGCATGTTTCCTCTTGCGTTTGGCTCGTTGAGCATGTACGCACGAATCGCTGGTTTGTCATGAAGACACCAAAACCAGGCCGTCCTTGGAGAGCGGAAGAGAATGGTGCATTCTTGGTGAAGCAGGCAATCGATGAGTGGCGCAAAGAAAAAGGCGAATCAGCGGAAGTTTTTATTGTGGAACTTGTCGACTCGAAACTTTCAGAGGACAGCAGAATACTTTGTGTAGAACTCTGCTCATTTGGATCAATTTTCTTTAATCGTCAGCCACCGTCTCTCCTGTTCGTTCAGTTCGTGACCAAGTGTACAGCTCGAGGTTTGCAAGTCTTGCACTCTTTCGGACTTGCGCATTGTGACTTGAAGCCTGACAACATCGTTCTGTCTGATGAGGTTTTTTTGTGTTGCTTTCTTTTTGTTAGTAATTGACGTAAAATCAGGGAGTTGTAAAACTGATTGACTTCGGGGCTGTGCAAGACTGCAAAGATATGCTTTATCAAGGAGGCCGAGCTGTTGGAACCAGCGGCTTCACGCCTCCCGAATGGAAAAAGAACAATAGTGGACATGCAGAGCTTCCGCCTCGAAAAGGATGCGATTACAGGGTAGGCGATGTTTGGGCGTTGGGAGTTTGTGTTTTTCGATGGTTACTGTCTGATTTGACGTCTGCCTTTATTGAATTGTGCATGAAGCCACTGGACGCTAGACCCGATATTGGTGATGTCTTGAGAACCCCGTTTTTGACTGGAACGGATCCTGATCTAGCTGATTTTCTTTCTGAAGCGGAAGCCATTTTGGCGCCCGTGAAGTCGCTGGAGGCGAGAAATGTAAAAAAGTTGTTGCAGTGGCGAAGTAATGAGCTGCAAGTAACCAGTCAAGCGTCTGATGCTTTGATACGACCAGAAAACGCATGTTTGGCCCTTATTGAATCGGATGCGTATTCTTTCACGGGATTTTGGCCAGCATCGTTGGAAGGCCGATCATTCTCGTTCACCGCGATGATCAGGAATGCAAACGTTTTTCCAGAATGTCGAAGAGCGTCTGCAAGATTTGGATTTCGATTTCGAGATGGGAGAAATCGGGTGGGAAAGGACTTACTTTCAGCACATTTTGCACGTTCGGGAGTGTACAAGGTTTCCATTAGAATGTCGGAACAGTCCCATTGGCTGCATTTTGAGCTTTTTGTGGGCTTCGGCGATCAAGTTGATCGCGCAGAGTTCACAGTTCAAAAGGACGCAAAGAATCCGCTTTTTTGCTCTCCATTAGTTATGATTGAGAACACAGAGTGTCTTGTGTCACTTGATTCTGGCCTAGAAGATCTTCTTCGTACGAACAGTGATGTAGTAACTTCCACGGCTATGGCTATGAAAAGTGATCGAGCTGCTGTCGTGGTTATGGGTGCTCCAGGTACTGGGAAACGAGAATGGATTCAAAGCTACGTGGAGAAGAATGTTGAAAAAGATTTCGTTGTTTTGAGTCGAAAGTCTGTTGAAGCTCGTCTTCAGCACGTCGAAGCCTCGAAACTTTTACGTGGGAGAACATCTCTTTCGTCCTTGGTGATTTTTAAGGAGCTCCTGCGCATTTACTGTTTGCGTGGTGTGAATCTTATTGTGGAGCAAGTCAATTTGAATGAGCGGCGACGTGAAAGCATCAAGCTGTTGGAGGAGCATCATTACAAGATTTTGGGGATTCTGATGTTAGAGCCACAGACTCGAAGACGGCTTGCAACAGACCAGGAGCGGATCATGATTCGAGAAAACACTTTTATTGTTGATTTCCCGACAGATTCGGCGTTTGAAAAGGTTTTAGTTTATCGGTCAACTTTGGACCCAGAGCATCCTCATGAAGTCACTTTAGATGAAGCTCGAATTGAGCTCTTGCCTCAAGAAGCGAAGGAGTGGGATCAAGGCGGAATGCTGTTTGATGATGGGATGTTTTTGATGTGCTCCGAATCAGTTGCTGTGAAAGGCTTTCATGTGAAGGATCCAGTTTTGAGGAAATGGAGAGTGCGAGAAGTTGATGCTATTGTTTCAGAAATTGAAGAAGCTGAGGAGGTGATGAAAGTTCTGGCGAAAAAAGAGTGCCCTTTCATTTTGAGTTATAACATGGATACGACACACAAGTTGAACAAGATGTATCCAGGCTCGAGAATTGTGGTTATGGAGAGAGCTGAGTGCTCTTTGTTTGATTTGCTGACTGCAAAGCAATTTGATGCGGGACACATCGGAGCCTTGGTCCAACACATGACCATTGCTCTGAATTTTCTACATAAGGAAGCGAATCGTTTCCACTTTGATGTTCAACCGAAAAGCGTTTATTTTTTTGAAGGAAATTTCAAGCTTGGCCGACTTGGATCCAACTCTTGTTCTGTTGCATGCAGAAATTCATTATATCGGTCTTTGGATGCTTTGGAAAGGCCTGGCAAGTACTCCCGTGCTGATGATTTTTGGAGTCTGGGTGTGATTGTCCTTGAAAGTCTCTTGGGAACATTTCCTTTGCCAGATGACCAGGTGTCATTAACGCGTTTTTTAAAAGAGCGAAAAAACATTTTAGATTGGTTCAAAGGCAGAATTGGCGAGGGCCATGATTTATATTCAAATTATGTTTCTGTGTTTTTGCTTATCGACGGCGACCAAAGAGAAGAGCAATTGCAAGTATTATTCAACGAAGGCATTGTTGACATTTCGTAGAACATCTAGTAATTTGGACGACGCAGTTCTTAGTAATCAAATTGTACCAAATACTCTGATTTTGTTGAAGCTACCATAGTGACAGACTTACTGCTGCAAAATGGATGTCCTCTTTTGTGAAGCGTATGATTTTTCGTCAGTCGGGATCAATGCAGAAGGGAAACACAGCAAAGAAAGCGATCGAAAGAATGAACGGAAAATTTGATGCGATCCGAACACTCGTATGCGAGTTTTTAAACCGTGCGACAGGAAAAAAGTGGGCGATCAAAGTCAGAGTGAAAGCAAATAATACACTTCATTTGTAAGCGATTATTGTCTGTCTTCAAATGGCCTGCTCGCAGCATTTCGCAATCAATTACAAATGATTTGCCGACCTGGAAACCCTTGAGGAAGCCCAAGCAATCGCTTGCAGCCGTAGCGAAGCGAATAAAGCCATGACAATGAAAATGTTAGGGTTAGGGAGCAACGTTGAAACGATTCACCACATCCAAATTTTCATTATTTCAGCAATTCAAAGATTTCCTTTTGTCCTGAAATCAACTCATAGAGACCCGACTCGCGATTCAGCTGAGCATCAACATGAAAAACAGCACTCGTAGGCTCCTTCCACACCGACTGCAAATTTGCTTTGTAGCCGCCTCCTTTGATTGCAGACAGTTCCATCAGTCCCACTTCAACACCATCGTCGCTCATGACCTTACAGAACCAAAACCTTGGCTCGTGCTTCACATTGTCCACATAAGGAACAACCACCAAGTCACCGCGGCTAAATCTTGTGTTCACAATCTTGGAACTTGCTTTCTCCTCCAAGACATTGAGATCTCTGTCGCGTTTCCCAATGAACGACTGAGCCACTCGCTTGCGATCAGCTGGATTGCGACGATCGTACACCTTGGACTGCTGATGCTGGGAATGGTGCATCAGACTGGCAGCACTCGCACGAATAGCAGCACTGTTTCCTCCTTCAGATTGCAGCATATTCACCACAAAAGAACTGCGAAGAATGTTGGACGTCGGTTTCGATCCAGTCAGCTTAAACAGCAGTGCCGACAAGTACTTTGAGAATGAGCTGCTCTCAAAACAAGCACCACGGCTGTTGACAAACACGAAATTGTGCTCCTCAGTCAGGCCCTCAATCAAGCACTTGCGATATCCTTGGAGCAAGTACATGTTCAGCGCTTCGTTCAAGTCACTGAAAAGCTCTTCCGTAAAGTTTGCCTCATCAACTCCTCGCGACTTGAAAGTCTTGTAATTGCCAAGCCAAACAGTCCAAGCTCCAAGCGGTCGCTTGCTCAGCAGGTTCATTCGTTCGCGCTCCACATATCTTGACACTGACAGCTTTCCTTTGAGCTGCATGACGTCTTCGAACGGAATGAATCTTGAAAACAAAACAAAACGGGTTAAACGAAATCAAATCAAGCACAAACATCTCTTACTGAAGCAATCGCACTTCGCCACTTCGGCTAGGAGAAGCTGCGTAATATCGCAACATCAGCAAATCATGCAACATCCTCGACGAAGACTTGGTGGGAGACTCCTCTTCACGGATCAACTCATCGAATTGAGACTGCAAGGAAACGATAGCCTCTTCAAATGTGGCCCAGCTGAGCCATTTCCCATCATCACGCAAATCATCTTCCGTCTTGTTCGCTCGTGATTGTTTCGTCTGAAATCGGTTTCGAGTCTCACGAAGACGCTGCACAATCTCAACGCGGTCACAATTTTCCCCCGTAATCTCAACGCTCACATCCCGATACCTTTCGAAGAAAGTCAATCAAAAACACTTAGAAATGAAAAAACGTACATGAATTTTGCGACAGAAACGAACGCACTGAGATACTCTATCAAATTTCCCTCTGAGCTTTCACGACCTTTGCTCAGCCAGTCGATGAAAGCGTGAAC
>Ga0075163_10004399_pt1 | contig 18913 bp, 34 predicted proteins | sample JI1023141ADNA_FD_71478 | JGI IMG/M metagenome (GOLD analysis project Ga0075163, IMG submission 71478) | Wastewater effluent complex algal communities from Wisconsin, to seasonally profile nutrient transformation and Carbon sequestration -... | ecosystem: Engineered > WWTP > Effluent > Algae...
TATGTGACAAAAATTAGCAGTAAACTTCTAACAGTGCAGAGCCACTAGAAAATTTTGAAGCTAATTAAACTCTCATTATCCTTAAAAATGCACAAGAAAATGAACACTCAAGCAAACATGACGAGTATTATCGCTACAAAGCAAACGAAAAACATTGCAATATGAAGCAAATAAAAGCAACAAAAAGACTCAAAAACGCAAATTTTGAAGCTATTCAAACCAATGTTGACAGTGTAAACATCATAAACTGTTGATATTAAAGGGATTCTTCCGAACCCCTATTTTCGACTACTTACGGAGATTCAAAATGACAAGTCTAGAACAAACACAGGCTATCCTCCGCAACATGGGGTTCATTGCCCACGAAGACAATCAACGCTTCTTAGACCATCCTGATTGGTATATGGAAGAGAAAGACTTCCACTATGGTATCAACTTACAAGCCTATATATATGATAGCCAAGCTGGCTATTGTTGTGTTGGCTTAGATGGTGATTATATGGCTCCTTGTTTAACTTCTGAAGACGGTGTTGAACTATTGGAGTTTATGAATAAACACTATGTTAAAAGAATAACCAAAAAGGTTTATATGTGGCCTGATGGTGAAGTGTCTTCTACTGTTATTAGTTATAAGTCTGATGATTATGTGACTTTTAATGAAAAGATGTCGCGAAGTGGTATTCGTCGCTTGGTTATTAAGCATATGGGTTATAACAATATAGATGAGATTGTTAGCTCTATTATGGCAGAATTAGCAAAATAACATTTTAATCAAGGCCTCAAGAAAATTTTGAGGCCAATTAATAGAAATGCCAACTCTTGGCAGAGATTAACTTAACTAGACATAATAAAAGGTGATTGAAATGGTTCCTACTTTAACTATGGAATTAATGAAATATATTAATCGCTCAACAAGCGTTGTTCCATTGTCAAGAGATGATGATGCTCTTGGGGGTGTATTTACCCAAGAAGACAAAGACTACGATGTGGACGAAGATGTGTTATATGCAGGTGTAATTGAGCATAATAACATTAAGTATGATGTGGCAATTAATCGCCGCTTACACTTGGTATGTCTTGCTGACAATGGTGATTATGATACACCTGAAATGTGTCATTATTATTGGGCTCTTGAGCCAGAAGATGTTTATCTTCCTGATGATTTTGCTGAAAATGACGAATAATACATATGTGTCTCAGAATGAAAATTTTGAGACCATGTGCTCCTACTCCAAACAAAAGGTATATTGTATGCAAATTATTATGACACGTGACGATTTTAAAGTCGCATTGGCAGCTATTCAATTAGTTGCAAAAGGTATGAAAGAAGTGTCCCCAAAGTTCAACAGTGGACTAGAGGAAATAACTGTTGACCAGCTGTTGATACAAAAAATAGAAGATGACGGTCTTGTTCATGTAGAACACTCTGAACATGGTGCTGTTTTAACCATGTCTCATGAGTCACTTCAAAAAGTGTATGACACTTATCATTTATATGATTTAGGTGTAATAATTGGACATGGTTGCATTGTTGGAAAAATGGCATTTGAATATGCCGACAAAGTCAAAACAAGTGCTCTTGGTTTGGCTAAATATGTAAAACGCAACAAATAAGTCTATGTGGCTTCAGTATGAAAATATTGAGGCCATTTAAGTATTTTTAACTTCTAAAAGGTATATTGTATGCAAATTTATCCTATGTCTATTGTAAAAGGCAGCAAAATTGAAAAGATGCTAGATGAACTGCTTGATAGTGTTGCAGATTTAAGCACTAAATATCGTCTTGAACAAGATGATTATGAAGTGCACTGCAAATATGGTTTTGACGTAGAAGATTATGACCCAAAATTATTGGGTGACTGGCGTTTTATTACTGATGATGATTGTCAACAAATATATTTCGACATAGTTGTCGATGGTATTTGGTATGCAGGTCATTATTATTTTGTCTCTTATGACGATGTTTCAGAAGCTTTATTAAAAGCAGCAGGAGAATGATATGAGCGATGTAATACAAAGCGCAGCAGAACAGTCAAAAATTGACTATGAAGCTGCAATAAAACACAAGGAAATGCTTCGTAATCTTATAGAAGTGCACAAGGCTCAAGTTGCATTAGCTCAAGCAACTGAAAAGCTAGTAAAAGATGCAATCGAAGAAAACACAGCGCTAATCAAAAAAGCACAAAAGTCAACTCGATATGCTGCTTCATTGGCTGGTATCAATTTAGACGACTAATAATAGTTAGTCTTAGTCTTGTAAAAGATTGAGACTAATTAGTCTTCATTAACTTATAAGGTGAATGTTATGGAAATTGGTAAATTAGCTAAAAAGTATTGCAACAAGGAATTAGAAATTCAAGTGTGTAAATCCTTTGCAGGATTCTATATAGGCACAATGTACAATGGTGAACCTATTTCTAGAGAGTCAGAGTCCTACTATGCAACAAAAGCATTAGCAGAATCAGCTCTAAAAAATGGCACTTGGACTCAAAAAGAGCGTCCCTAGTTTGCATTATTCTAATTCTTGCTCCTTACTCGTTTTCAAGACCTACTTCGTAGGTCTTTCTCTTAACGTATTTAATTACTAATACTCAGCTAATCATCTTGCTAAAAGGACACTGTAAAAAGCAAAATAGACACGCTAAGTGTCTATGTCTGTTATTTAAGTTATCAAGTTAATTATAAGCCCTTTGCTAAGGGTTGGGTTAGTTTGCGGTTTATTCAACTGCGAATTTGCCAGCGAGCTTCACCTTCACTTCGTTCGGTTCAAGCTCTGTATTGTCATGCTAACAAGTGGCAAAGAATTAAATAAGAAAGTTTTTCAAGGTTCTATTGTCAAGCATTTTATTGTAACTGTCAAGCATATTTCCGATAAACGGTAGTAAATAAGCGACAAACGGTAAAGATACTAGTCCCATACACTCATATCTACTATTTCTTTAGGTATCTTTCTTTTACTGTTTTTAGCTAATCCAATACTTTTATTGGGGTTAGCAGCTCTATAATTTCTAGCTGTATTCTTATTTTGTGATGCTTTAATTGGCTTATCAAGATAAGCACCATATGCGTATGTAGACATTTCTAATCTCCTAAACTGTCTGAATTAACAATATTATAGCACATTAATAAAGCATTAGAAAATTTTGAAACTAATTGTGTAGGTTGTTATTAACCCTTTGTCCTACTAAAGAAAATAAAGGGTATTTCTTTTCCTTAATGCGCGAGAGTGAGAACTATTATGAAAGACCAATCAACTGGCTTATTCAGCCTCAAAGGTTTAACCGTTACCAACAAAGATGGTTCTTCTATTAAATTAGATGAATTAATCATTGACACCAAAGTCCATGTAGAAATGGAAGACAGTGAATTAACAACTGTTTGTAAGTTCAATAAAGACATTATTGAATCTGTAAATAACTTGTTCTTAGGCACTGTTAATGTAATGACAGCTATGCAAACTGCCAAAGATGCAAAATGCCACGAACGTGAAGAAGCATATCGTCAACATGATATTGCGATGGAAGAACGTCGCAGCAAAAATCGCCAAGCAGAAATGCGCCTTGCCGATGAAATCGAAAAATCCAAGCATGAACGCATTCACAATACAGCAAACAAAGGCACTCCAGCCACAGGCCGCTAACCAACCCTCCAGTGGCTACTTCTGACTAAGTAGCATTAACTCAGCCTCATTATTTGGGGCTGTTTTAATTCTTAGAAAATGTTGAAACTAATTAACTTTAATAATCACAAGGTTCATAGTAAATGGATAATCTAAATATACCAAATGCTAACTTTGGCATAGTGAATAATTTGCTAAGCAAAGCACACTTGCAAGTGTTGATGTCACAGCTTCATAGCTTACCGTGGCAAGGCTTTCGCAATGCTCCTCGTACCAATGTAGCGTTTGGCAAAACATACACGTACAGCGGCGTTACGCATCCTGCAACAGACATTCCACAGTTCTTGAAAGACATAGCAATAATTGCATCAAATGCGATTGGCTTCCCAACAAATTATTGGGACAGTGTATTGTTAAATAAATACGCTGATGGCAAACAAAGTATTGGTTTTCATCAAGATAACGAGCCAGAACTAGGCTACAACCCACGCGTTATTGCACTAAGTCTAGGCGCAGAACGCACATTCACACTCATCAACAAAAAGACTAAGCAAGAACACAATATTGTTCTACCGCACAATAGTCTGATAGTAATGGGCGACATGTCTCAAGTTCTGTATCAGCACGGTATTCGTAAAGAACCAAGCTGTCACAGTGAACGTATTTCTATAACTTATCGTCATCATAAGGAGTGACATTATGACACCTTGCCGCGGCAATATTTGGCTAATGCTAGGAACTACAAACCTGCTTCTATTTACAAGTAATTCAACTCTTAATAAAGCTGGACATCTTGTAATGGGCGCAGGAATAGCCAAAGAGACAAAGGAAAATTTTCCAATGTTCCCTAAGATACTAGGGGATAAAATCAAAGCTATCGACAAAGTAGGCAAATGGTACGGTGTATTGGTATCACCAAACTATGAAGTTGGAGCTTTTCAAACTAAAACTGACTGGAAATTACCAAGTACATTAGAGCTTATTGAATATTCAACAGAAATGTTAATTCAAATAGCGTCAAATTATGAACGTATTGATATGCCAGTGCCAGGTTGTGGCAATGGTGGATTGAACTACAAAGATGTAGAGCCAATCATTAAAAGATTACCTGACAATGTACACATTTGGAGTAGATTATGAGTGAGCGGTACAGACAACATGAACAATCAAGACGTGATTTTTGGGCAGCAGTATATATCGAAGCAATTAGCCACAATATATACGAAGTAGATGTAGCAGACACAGCATTAAATGATTATGATGCAAAATTTCCACAACCAATACCCGCTGAAGGGTATCTACAACAAGAGGCAACAACAGATGAAACAGTGGCTTAAAGAAGCGGTGCATAATTGCATCATCCATCCATTATTACCATTCCTACCAGAGAAACTAGGAGACAAGCTGCATCGCAAAAATGCCCTATGGACATATGGCGAAAAACAAGTGATTGAACACGAAAAATCTACACAACACTAATGTTACTGGCCTCAACAATAAAATGTTGAGGCCAATTGTGTTTAAACTTTTGGAGTAAATGTTATGACTTTTCAAGAAGAATTAGCTATATGTCAAAGCAATATGGAAAAGTATTCTAGCCAAATACTGAACAAGTATAAAGATGATGTATCTAAAGCTGTTTATTGCGGCAGAGGAAGTATGTGGGGTAATCAATTTACCCATTTGACAAACACTACTGCAAAAAATGTTGTCAAAAGCAGAGAAGAGGCTGTTGTAATGCACCGTAGACAGTTTAGAGATGACATAAGACAGGGCAAGATTAACGTAACAGAGTTAATTAAATTAGCTGACAAACAAGTCTACTGTTACTGCGCCCCAGAACTTTGCCACTGTTCCACTCTTATTGCAGCAGCTCATTATTACAAGTCCATACAATAGCATGCGGCCTCAAGAAAATTTTGAGGCCAATTGTTCAATTACAACAGAGGGTAAAATCATGTCATTAATATTATGTGGTGTTGGTTCACGCGAAACTGATATTGTAAGTTTACAAACAATGTCTAAGATAGCAAAAGCATTTAGTGCGAAAGGCTTTACATTAAGAAGCGGTGGAGCCAAAGGTGCAGATTCAGCATTTGAAAACAGCTGGAACGGACCAAAAGAGATATTCTTACCGTGGGACGGCTATGAGGGCAAATGGAAAAGTAAAGGCTATATAGTGCCAAACATTGATGAGCGTCATATGTCTCTAGCAGAGTCAGCACATCCTGCATGGGAACGTTGCAGCGCAGGGGCAAGAAAAATGCACAGCCGCAATACTTGTCAGGTACTCGGCCAAAATCTAGACACACCAGCTACATTGTTGGTTTGTTGGACTGTTAATGCAGAATATCGGGGAGGTACAAGTGTAGCCATGCGCATAGCCGATATGAATAATATACCGTTGTACAATTTAGCCTCCAAAAACGATATAGAAAAATTGCGCTTCTACTACAATTCACTGTAAACAGCTAAACAATGTGGTCTCTTGATAAAATCTTGAGACCAGTTGTATAAAATTCACAACCTAAATAGGTGCAATCATGCAAACACAAGAGGTCCAATCACATCGGAATACTCCAATTCCAAGTGTAGCATTACCAGTTTACGAACGTGTAATGACTTACCTAGCTACTAATAATGGTATTAGTGTACAAGCATATACTAATAAAATTTACTTCGGTAAAAATAAAAAACGGATAGTAGTTCTACGTCATGAGGTAGGTCAAATGACAAAAGAGCAAGCTAAAAACTTCTTCATTACTTCAATTTACAACAAACTTTAAGGAGAACAGCAATGAGCAATGTATTTTGGACTCATGACGAGTTAAAAGAGTGGAACATACATGTCAAAGAAGCCGTAAAACACTTAAATTCAGACCCAGAAAATTTAAAATGGGGTGAGTTAAAGCGAATAGGTGAAATAGCGATGTCAAAAATGAATCGCCAACGGTGCATAAACTTCAGAGACTTGCGCAAAACATTAGGAAGCATTAAGCATCAAGACAAGATGGTGCAAGCTAATGCAAAAACTGCAGATAATGAAATCAAAGATTTGCTATATCTAATATTGGAACAATTAGAAGCAATCAATGAAAACATACAGCTGCAAACAAAAGCATTAGAGCAAAACACAGGTTGTGAATTAAAACCAACAATACAAACAATGGAACCAAAAATACGGTTGCCAAAAGTAATTGTAATTGGAGCTAATACAGACCAAGCACAGTCGATGCAAGAACACTTCAAAGATACTCTTGAAATAAGAGCATTTGAAGCGTCAAGATGTCCAAGTGCCAAGCTGCTAAAGGGATATGCTCTAATAGTTATTATGAGCAAATTCAACAAGCATACAGCATTCGATAATGCTCGCATTGCAGAAAAAGCTGGAAGTATTCTGTTGGTGGCAACTGGAGGCACAACCAGAACAATAGAAGAAATAACAGAAAAAACAAAAATGCTTACAACGCAACAATAAATAGCAATACAGTTAGGCCAAGAGAAAATCTTGAGCCTAATTGTGTTTATTATGCAATTCAAGAGGATATTAAAATGACAGAACACAACAAAAAAGAGCTATTAGTACAAATTAAGCGGGTGATAGAGGGAACAGATGATGCAAAGCTTAATAAAGTATACACATGGTACAAGCCAAAAACTAAAGAAGGTTGTGTAGCTGGTATATGTGCACAAGATGAATGGTTTAACAAGCAAGGATTTAAATCAGAACCAATAGAAGATTATTACGATGCCAATCATATCCCAATATATGCAAGCGGAAATGGCAAACAATATTCATGGAGTGCAATAGATTCATTCTTCTATACTTTTTCGCATAAATTAAAAGCTAAATTGTTTGGTACACGAACAATAGTTATGAACCTCAGTAAAGATGAAATTATTCAAGTAATTAACGAAGAACTGGAGCAAATCCATGCTTGAGCTAATTATTACACTTATGCTTCTTAATTTTGCTTTAATATGGCCAATGATAACAATTAGCATATGGCATAAAATGCAACACAAAGCACATAGTTATGTCGAAAACCTTTTGTGTCTAGCTGGTAGTATGACAGTATCAAGTGGGTGCTGCATAGCAATGATACAGGGGTTATATCTAATGGCAAAAAAGCTTATGTGATTCTAATGGCACCTTTAATTAGGTGCATTAGAAAATATTGAAACAATTTAGTACCACAACAACCATAGAGGAAACGCAAATGATTTATCAACTTAAACATGGCATGATGACAAACAAAAAAATCATAGTGCTGCAAAAGCACATCTTTGGCAAAGCTTCACCGCGAATAACACGACTAATGTTTGCAGCACATCGAATTAAATACAACCAAAACACAATGTATTCGATGTCAAAAATAGTCGAATTATTTGACACAATGTGGCTACAGGTTGGTGAAAATTTATTTGATGCAAAAATGCTGGAAGAAATAAAACCAACATCAATATTAAATCAACCAATAATTAATGTGCCACTTGTGTGGTCATTAAAGTTAAAAAACCCCAATGAATATTTGTTAATAAACAAGCATCTTAACATTGGTATTCACGTTACACTTGATAACAAAGCTTAAAGGAGCATTAAAAATGGTAAAATTTGGACAAGCTCCATTCTTGGAATGTAGCAGCAAAGGTGACAAACGCCTAAGCGCATTCTTTGCCTATGTAGATGGAAATAGCATTGAAAATATCTATCAAGGTGCAAAGAAATTTGCAGATGGAAGTCATAGCCTAACCCCGAAAGAGGCAAAGCTTAAGCAAAAAACTGTAGCAGTCTTAAATATAGAAGAATGCAAAACTCTATATAAAAGATTATGGCGCAGATACTTTGCAAGAAACAAAGAACTGCTATTAGAGATAATGGACAGTGAATATCAAGGCTTTAGTGACATATTTGGACAAGAAGGACATGTATGTCAAGCTGAAGAAATCTATAACATTATTACAGAGCAAAGAGAAAAACTATGATGCAAGAATGCAAAACAACAATGCAAGATTTACTTACCAAACTAGAAGCCTTCAATGAACGCGATGTAGCAACAATTCAAAATCGTTCAAAGTCACACAGTGATGGTAAATGGTACTTGACAAATGGCAGTCCAGATGACCCAGATCAAGATGTGCAAGAGTTAATATCATTAGCGAATGAACATCTTGTCAAAAATGATGGACAATGTTACTGGATAAATCACGAACGGTTAAAAGTTCATGGCTTTCCAGTAACATGCGGCGAAAGAGATAGCTTTGGCTGGCTAACAGGTTGTGTTCATACTAAACATGGCATTTTTGTGTTTGGCTAATAATTATTACACTTGCCTCAATATGAAAATATTGAGGCAAATTGTTCAAAAACTAGGAGTAAAGTGTGAGTGAACAAGACAACGATATGGGCAATAATAACAATAATTTTAACAATACTAGGATTTATATATCCAATAATGCTGTTGATATATAGCAAAAACATTAATAGCTATATAGCTGTAATATGGTCAATATCTTTCATAGCCTCCATAGCAAAATGGGGACATCACGATAGTCTGGAGAATAGAAATGCGTTCATTAGCAATATTGATAGAAAAGAACAAGCCACCATCAGAAAGGCAAGCAAAGCAGATGATGGACTTGTGTAAGATAGCCCTACCATATGGATTTCTTACAGATGCAAAAAATGTCATAGGGCTATTTTCGTCCCACGACAGAAATACTGGAAGTATTTCCGTTATTCATAGCGATGAATTAACACTAAGTGAAAACTTAGATGATTATCAGTTATATTTAATTCTAGATACAACTGACATTGAGTATGATGAGAATAATATCTCAGAAGTACAATTAAGCCATGCTCAATATGAGCAAATCATTACTTACCTAAAAGGTGTATAGCCATGAACTTACGTCAAAAATTAGCAATTAAACAAATTGCAAATGCTCTTGTTGCCACAACTGAAATTGTAGAAGAAATTCTAGAATCAAACGAAGGTACTGCAGCAGACAAAGGCGATGCAATCATTGCAGAATATGACAAAGTTGTAAATGTCATAGATGCTCAAGTGGACGACGTGAAACAAGAGCGTATTATAGCGTCATTGAACATGATGCAAAGCGGCAAAGCATGCATGATTGAAATTCTACAATATGTGCTTAAAGGTACAGACTTAGAAGAAGCAATTAAGCCAATCAAATGCGACTGCAAAAAAGAAAGCATGTCAGTTGGCATTAAAGAAATCTTTGAAGATATGCCTAAAGAACTAAAAGACTTGATGGAAAGCATCTTCAACTCAAAAGCACGTTAATTTACAACCTATGGGGAGAAATCCCCATAGCAATTCATTAGAAAATCTTGAAACTAATTAGAAGATGCAAACAAAATAAAACGCATCTCTAAGCGTCAGCCAATAAAAACCGAGGGAATAAATGCTGAACAAACAATTTACCTTTCAACAATGAATGGAAACCCTAGGGTTTCCTAGGAGCTACAAATGACTTTCGTATATATCAATCTCAGTGACGAAGCAGTGGACTTAGCAAAATCAACTGCAAAATACTTGGCTAAACGGCTACATGGCAGATACTTTGAAAGCCTACAAGGTGCTTTTGAAGTTCAAACAGCAAAAGGCAACAGGATTGTTGTCAAACCTGAAACAATCAATATGGCAACAATTGAGCTATACAAAGCAAATATTGGCCGCATCAAATCGTTTCAAGGTAATCCAAAGGCGCATGAATATATCATGCAACAAATCAGCGAAACAGCAACCCGTCATTAAGGAATCATCATGCAAGCAAAACCACATACACATGTAGATGTGTTAAAAACTACCGCAGAGCTTAGCACCTCTATCAAAAACATTTCCAAACAACTTGGAGAAACAACCAATCAAAACGAAAAACGTCAAGAAAGCCTCAAAGCTAATTTGAAAAATGCAGTATTTCAATTAGCAGCTTTAACATTGGCAGCTGTAGAAGAACAGGTAATTGCAGCCGATAGTACTGGCATTATGTCTGGTATGAGTATTTTTCCAAATCCTCTTGTAGATGAATATGCAAAAGAATGGCAAAAAACAATTCCAGATCAGCGCCTTGCAAACGCTTGCCAGCTAAGTATGATTAGCGGTCAAGACGGTGGCAAATGCAACACGGCAACATTTGAACAAGAAAACGGAAGTACAGTTATCTTTGACAAAATCAAAGGTACAATTACGTTTATTTGGCATAGTGCTGTATATGCAGTGAAGTGGTGCGTTACTCAGCTAATCAAACTAAAAGATTGGTTAGTAATGACAGCCAAAAAAGTTTGGGCATGGTTCATGAGCTTCTTCAAAAGCAAACAAGATGACAAGTCTGTCATTGAGGCGCAAGCAAACATGAAGAAAGCAATTGAAGATGCTTCAAAAATGTCAGATGAAACTATGGCTCCAATGCAAATTGCCGCTTAATGAAAGTGTTTGTAGACGCATGTAAGATGAGGAAAGGATTCCTTATCTGCTACACAGACATGCATATGAGAAATAAGGAAATAGTTTACTTACCCAATTGTACCAAATCACATTTAGCAGAAGAAGAAGCTGTAGTATTAGCATCAAAAGCAGAAAATGTTGAAACAATATGGTCCGATTCCCAAGCCGCAGTTGACAAACTATCAGCTGCCTACACCAATATTCTTGTAGAAAAAATACCCAGAAGTGCAAACATAGCAAATCAGGTACTAGCAATCTACAAGGAACAATATCAGAGAAAATATCATGACAACCGAAATGCAAAAAACACCAGCAAAAAAAGCAGTGCAAACAAACCCAAATAAGTTTATTGCAGCCTTATTTATGCGCGCCGAAAAAGGCGAAGTTAATCCACTCAAACAGTTTGTGTCATTTGAGCAAAACAAAAATGGCACAATAGCAATGTATATGACCAATATCTACACATTGCCGTTAGAGCGTTACAGCATTAACCAACGTCCAGTGTTTGTCAAAGTGTTAGCAGACCAAAAGAAAAATGCGAAAGGCATTATTCAAAATTCTGCATATGCAATGTCTATCTTAATTGCCAACTTCAAAAGCTGGTTTAAGCCAGGCAAAGACAAATATGAGACATTGGAAACAGACAGCAAAGGCAAACAAGCTAAAGTTGAAAAAGACGTAGTTATGCCATTTAATGCAGCTGTAATCAGTGGACATATTACTTCAACGTTAGTGCCAACACTCAGCTTAAATCGTAAGGCATATACTGACTTTTTAAGCTATGCAATGCAAGTTTATGCTGCATTAAATAAAGAGCCAGTAGGTAGCCAAAACGCAACAAAGTATGCAACAAAGCTACTTGAAGCTCAAAAGATTTATGTTGACGGTGCATTAGCTCGTGGCGACTTACAAATGTCACAAGTCGTTTATGCAGAACGTGATGGTGTAATGCCAATCTTGGCGCTCAATAGTAGCATGAATTCATCTTCAAATAAGTTGTTAAACATCAACACTTATCGCAATGAAGAAGAAGTAAATGCATCAATTGAAGTTCCAGCTCACACAAATAGTTGGGGTGCATATATCGTTGTAGATATGGGTACTCAATTCAATAAGTCATCAAATGGTGTAGATTTAAACTACGGCATTAGTAAGCTTATGGGTGATAATGGCACATACCGTTTGCGCTTTATGCGTGAAGCTATTATTTATGATGGTCAAGGCAATGAACAGCGTATTACCATTGAGCATGTAAATGCAAACTATGGTGACGGTGGTCGTGCACAGACTTTAGAAGATAACTTAAAGTCAAACAATAACATCTATGCAACTGGTCAACTTACGGCATATCCTGCTTATAGTGACAAAACAACACTAGCAAGTCGTTTCAACTTGGTAATTGACTCTTGGTTTATTAATAATCAGCCAAATCAATCTACCTTAGAAGACAATGGCTTTGAAGGTGATGTAGATGTAATGACAGCTATTCTTAATGCAGATACACAGGCAGCAGATGGAACAGCTGTAGATGAGTTAATTGAAACTGACTTATCTAAATTGTTTGAAACAGGTGAACGTCAACGCGCTCCAGCTCGTCAGCCAGTAACACAGCCAGTCAACAAAGAGCCAGTAACGGAAGGCGTTGATGACACAGATTATGGCGACGACCTTCCTTTTTGAATGGCTTCTTGCATCATAGTTAATTAACATGTATTTAGTTAGTCTCAAGAATAAAAATCTTGAGGCTAATTAAACTTACAAATACGAGGTAAATAATATGTTACCAATTATCGTACTATCCAGTCTGTTTGTAGCTTTTGAATTCTTATCTGTTATTGGCAAATTTAGCCCAAAATGGCTAAAAAGAGTTCTTGGCTATGAGTGGATATTCGACATTTTGATGTCTTTTGGATTAATGATATGGTTTGCATCCACTGGCTCAATTATGGGCATTATCATTTCTGCTGTTTCTGGCTTCTTATTTAGCTTAATTCTATATGCAGCTAAACACATCATTGGTTATCAAAAACTTGAAAAAGTAGACGGTAAACGTGTATGGGTAGAATATGAAGGCAGCTGGTCGTGGAATGGCACTGGAAGCCTAATGAACAGAATTGGCGTAGGCATTATGAATGCACTAAAAGGTCTGTTTGCTGGCTTCACGGAGGCAAAAAATGCACCAAAACAAATCAGCTAAAAAAGTAGGTATGCTAAATGTAATTTATTCACAGATTGTAGTGGCGTTTTCAAAAGTTACTTCATTTTGTTATTACACATACCTATTTCTAAAGGCTTACTTCAAATACTTGTGGCAAAGTGTAAAAAACATTTATGCATACATGGAGTGGGGAAGCATTTGGAGCGGAATCAAACTAATGTTTGCTTCAACTTTGGTATGCTGGAAGCTAGCTTCAGATGAAATAAAACTTCTGAAACAGCAACACCAAAGAACAGCCGAAGAAAACATCGCCCTAGGAGCCCCAGAAGGCTTCTTTCAACAGGCTAGATACAATCTTATACTGGCCAACACTTAAAGGTAATCATCATGAAAAACGTAGAAACAACCGACAAAAAAGTTGGAATGCTATCATTGGTAGCAAGTAGCATGTTTTGCAACGCAGAGGGTAAAATCTCTGTAGTAAAATGTTTAGTTGTAGCAGCAGTTGTGTTAGCAATTGCAGTTATGCCCATGATTCTAATTGAGCTTGCGGCATTCGCAGTGGTAGGTGTTATCGCATACTGGATTGGCAGTGCATTTATGGCACATCCAAAAATGCAAGAAATGATAACTTCTCTAACAACAAAGGAGTCAGAAGATGACACAGCAGACACAAAAGCAACAGCCTAACAAAGCTCTTGCAAAAACAAGCGGCTTCATGAAAAAGGCATATCATCTTGCATTATGCAATGATGAAGGCGAAGTATCTGTAGCTAAATGCGTAGTAACTGCTGGTGTAATAGCGTATGTAGTGATGGTTAACCCTTGGTTAATACTTGCAGCGCTAGAATTACTAGTGATATTCTCGTTTATCTGGTTTGTCTTCCGCCTATTTGTAGGCAAAGACAATGTGGCTGACCAGCCTTAAACAAGTTTTGAAGGCGGCTAAAGCCGCCTTCTTCTTGTTGCCTTGGGCGGTCGCAAACTGCGTTTGCTTACGCCAGTAATTCCGCCCTACATCAACAAGAACTTGACTCAAAAGCACATTCAAGGCCAAGCGCAATAAATCAGAAGCACTCTCGTTAAATTGCCGTTTGATTTGACGAGGAAATAAAAAGAAAAACAATACAATAAAAAGCATAAAACAAAAAAACTAGATATGAAAAGTAGGCCACACAAAACGCTACAAAACACAACAACTCGGTACAATAAGGAACAAAGTTAATGAACGTCCAAATGTTAAAGCCCAACAATGTTGCACGGATTGCCGAAAATCTAACAACAGAAGAAGCGTTAGAAGTGTTAATTCCAAAAGGATTCGATGAATTAGTAAATTTGAATGTTATCGACGGTAATATCGTTATGACAATCACTACAAATACCGAAAGTGGTGCATCAGACGTAATAACAATTCCAAAATCGTATTTCAATCCAGAGAATATACTATTTCCGCACTTTCTCTTTCAAATTAGCACAATGATTAAAGCAGACTATGTAAAAACACATGCAGAATTCGTACTAAATCAAAACGAGTTCTTACATTTGTTATTGCAGAATCGCTTAGTGCACTTCAAGCAAATTTTATCTGAAGCAAGAGCCAAAGGACATAATGGCGTACTCTATGTAGGGTTAATGCGCAAAGACTTAAAACAATTTGCGTCATATATTCAATACGTTATTCCAGAATCATACAATGCAAAGCTTAAATTTAAGCATGCAACTGTATGTTTTGACGTATTTGAAGCTGGTCAGAAAATCTCAGCTAACCTTATGTTAAAACGTGATGCAAGTGGCAAAGAAATGCCATTAGGCAATGTATTGCAGATGCAAACATTCAGTAATAACTTTATGGAGAAAGTATTGCGTGATGTTAATTTGCAGGCTTCGTCAATCAAGATGACCGCTGATAATAACAAACTAGTAATCAATGAAGATACTTCTTTATTTAGAGCATCTGGTTATGTTATGAAGCGTTTAGAAGATGGCATTGCTAAGATTCGCTCAGTATTCGCTGGTAAGCAAAGTTTACCTGCTCGTTTGCAAACTTTTGTATTGGGTGAAGCATTTCGTGTTATCAATCCAATTAAAAAAGCTATTTGTCAGCAAGACAACGTTAAGTTGGCAAATGGTGAAATTATTTCAAAAGACCAAACTGCATTAGGCGGGTATATTGTTTTTCGTAATATGGACTTAGGTACTGGCTACTTAATGTTTGGTGAAATTGAGCAAACAGTATCTACTGCAAAAGAGTTAATCTGCAAATCAGATAGTATTGAAGGGCAATATGCTGAAATTTTTGTTGAAGTTGGACAAGAATTTGAATCTGAATCTGTAGGTAAAGACCCAATTGCAAAAACACTTGATGGTGAAATGATTTATTTCCCCAAAGGGTGTCGTCGTATTAAAATAACAGATGTGTCCACAAACAATTTAATGATGTCTGCAAAAATTAGTTTTGATTGTGAAATGGAAGCTGGTGCCGCACGTTTAACAACACATTGTGGTGTAAAGGGATTTAGTAAAGTTAAGCCATATTTAGGCTATTTTGTATTGCCAGATGGAAAAGAAATTAATGCCGATTTGGTATTAGGCATGAATTCTGTAAAGGCAGACCAAAACACTATGGTTTTAGCGGCGGCAATGTTAGCTATGAAAGAGGGCTTATATAAGCACTCAAGTAATATGATTAACACTTTAAGCGAAGACCAAGTGAATTTAGCTGCATCCAAAATTGGCAAATGTAAATTTGTCGATGAATTTGGCAAAGAAGAAATGTGCTATGTTGGTTATGTTGAATATCAAGTAACTGAAATTGCACGTATGTTTAGTAGTGACAAAACTCAAGCATTCTCTTGGGAAGCTGGTCGTTTCTTGGCGAATCGTGAAGACAAAGCATTGTTTAACCATATTTGGTCGAACTATGTGAATCACGAACAAAAAGAAATTGTTATCGAGCTTCAAAAGATTTTGAATGATGATGTTGGTCATTATGCATACTATGAAGGTTTACCAGTTTGGCAACCTCGTGATTTAAAGAATGTTTTTAATGAACAAGATTTAATCATGAATACGTTAAGTCGTTGGCCATCTACCTCTAAGTTGTTGAATGAAGAAATCAATAAAGGTTGGTATCTTGATTTACGTGGCTTAGGTGGTGTAATGCTTCGCATGCCTTGTGCAGAAACTATTAATTACTTTAGTAGCCAAATGCATAATGGACAGTATGTGTATCCTGCTTTAGTTGTTGCAGTATCGCATATTATTAATGCTTGTATTGGTGGCACTACAAATGGTAGACCAAATTTTGGATATCTTGTAAGTCGACATAAGCTTCGTCAAGACTTGAGTACTCGTTATATCAAAGCTGTACATGGCATGCTTTATAGTAATGATGCAATGAATATGTCTTTGTCTTCAGTTTTATTAAAGCCGCGTATTTATGGCATTAATGCTAAACAAATGTCTGATATCCATTTGCCACCAAATGTTATGGTTATGCTTGATGATGAAAAGTATTGGCGCTTCGTAGAAGTGGCCAATAATATTCGTGACAATGAAGGTAAGCTAATCGAAGGTATTTCATCTGAAGAGAAGGCTAAAACTTATTGTCGTGGTCTGTTAAGTACAATTGTGAAAGATGACTCTGATGTACCATATGCAATTATTGCTCGCAATCCATACTTATGGCAAACAGGATTACAAGTTGTACAAGTTTGGGACAAAGACCGTTTTGCAAGACATTTGATGGAGTATCATAATATAGAGTTGGAGAACTATTTATCAGTTCACCATAATCGTAATATGATATTAGTTTCAACATTTAGCACATTGGTAATGCATTCAGATTTAGATGGCGATCTTATGCCTGCTTTTGTTTTAAATAAAGAAGGTCAAGCATTGTTACGTGAATTTAAACATGAAAATGTAGACATTCATGAAGCTGCATGGACTCTTGATTTCTATAAGGGAGAATTTGATGCAAATGATAAACTTAGTAAAGAGCATGTTTACAAGTTATTTGATACACAAGTTACTTATGATTCAACAAACAAAAAAACGTATGCTGAATTCTTAAATAATGCCAGTATTGCTAAAAACAATATTGGTAGTGCAACAAATGACATCTGGACTTTAAGTGCCATTATGGAATTGTATAAGGCTATGTTGGAAGACAAAGATTTGTATGACACCTATTTGGCAACTTATCATAGTACAATTAGAACTGCTCCCCGCTCATTGTCACAGGGAGATATGAAGAAAATTGGTTATTTATATACTCGTCTTGTAGAAGACAAAGTTATTAATGCCATTAAACATATGGAGGGTGGTTCCTCATCTTTTGATATGTACTTCTTATCTAACATGACAAAAAATGATCAAAATGCTGAAAAAGTAGCTAATAGTTTAATTGGTGCTCCATTTAATATGGACGCTAAGCTTGTTGGTACTTTGATGGATATTGTTCGTTGGGCAAACACAACTGGTGTTCTAAAAGCAATTAAAGGCTTTATTGGTAAATATAATAAAGGCGCTGTTAAAGAGCCTACAATGTATGATGCCATTATTCAAAAACACACTTATGTTGGTTCTCTTGTGGAGCCTATGTTTAAATGTGTTAATGAAGTTAAAGATGTTAAAGATAGTGGCTGGAGTTATCACTATACCACTTATAAGCCTTGGGAATCTTTTGCACCAGTAGAATTTGTAAATGCTGAAGAAGATGATGCATTTGCTGAATTTATGGCAAGAATGAAAGAAGCTTAACTCCATTACTCTACTACTGATTTGTTTCGGTAGTAGAGCTAAAAAAAATTTTGAAAGCCTTAAAAGGCATTAACGTTTGATTAGACTAGGATATTATTATGTGTAGACCAACTTATACTGCGATTCGCCAAACTGTTCGCATTAAAAAACTTCAAATGCGAAAAGATAGAAAACATTTTTGCATCACTGCAGTTAAATTAACTCCTGCTGATTCAATTAATTTTTTCCGAATGCAAGCAAAACGATTTACATAGTTTAATATGTGAAGTGGGGGGCTAAATGCCCCCTTAATGAAAGAGGATAAATAGTGGGTTATGTAAAACTTAGAACATATTGGATTGACTTTGTTGGGAATCATAACAAATATCCAATTAAGAGCAAGGCTCAATATATTGTTATTGACTCTGTTAACGGCTTTAGTGACATATATGAAGATCCACATAGTTTGATTAGACAAGCCTATTGTTTAGATATTGATACCAAAGAATATGAAAAAATGGTGGACGAGGATATAGCGTGGCTATTAAGAAACTTACCGCCTTGCCCGCAGCGTGACAGAATTGTAGGTGTATTCAAAGCAATAGAGGAAAATGCAAAAGAGTTAAGGGAGCAAAAAACAAGCAAAAACATTGGTGTATAACACAGGCATAAGTGGTGCAATGATGCGCTGCTTAATTTTAACATAGTAATTGGCTGGCATTGCATCCGCTTGATTGTGATGTTATGCGTCATTAAATATTAACGATAGAGTGCGGAGAGTGAGTGATGAACAGAGCAAGCCCAGTTGATATGCGTAAAGCGTTGGAAATCGTACAAGCGTTGAAAGATGCAGGGATTTTGTTTGTGCCAATACCAGTGCTGAATGAAGCGCAACAAGTACACTTAAATAAAATACTG
>Ga0075163_10004400_pt1 | contig 18911 bp, 11 predicted proteins | sample JI1023141ADNA_FD_71478 | JGI IMG/M metagenome (GOLD analysis project Ga0075163, IMG submission 71478) | Wastewater effluent complex algal communities from Wisconsin, to seasonally profile nutrient transformation and Carbon sequestration -... | ecosystem: Engineered > WWTP > Effluent > Algae...
ACCTCGAGTGTCCGCCCGACGAGATCCCGATCGCCGACGCGACGGAGCTGATTCGCGAGGGTGCGAGCGTGCCCGTGCGCTGGACGTGCTTGCGTGGTGGCGCGATCCTCACGATCGACGCGCCGGCGGAGACACGCGGCGGGCTCGAGTGCGAGACGACCGCGTATCCGCTGATCGCGTCGGACGCGAATCGGATCTCGCCCGGTGAACCGCGCGACGTGGACCCGGGCTCCTACGTGATCCTCGTCGGCGCGCCGGGGTTCGAGACGCAGCGTTTCCTCGTGAAGGTCGATCGCGGTCGCGACGTCGAAGCCCACGTGACGTTGCTCGCCGAAGGCAGCACGCCGCCCGGCTACGTGTACGTCCCTCCCGGTCCGTTCGTGGAAGGCGGCGACCCCGACGCGTTCCGTCCGCGCGGCGGTCGCGAGGTCGACGTCGAAGGGTTCTTCCTCGCGCGGCGCGAGCTCACCAACCGCGAGTGGTACGAGTTCGTCAACGATCCCGCGACGTTGGCCCGGATCGCCGATGCGAAGCCGGGCGAGCACCTCTATCTGCCGCAGGACGACCGCGTCCTGGCCCAGCGCGATCCGAACGGTCCAGGCTACGTCTTCGACGTGTACGGCGCGACCACGCCCGAGTCACCGGTGCTCGGCCTCACGTGGACCGACGTGCGCGATTATCTCGAATGGCGCAACGCGCGAGCTGAAGCGGGCGGCGAGGCGTGGCGCTACACGCTTCCCACGGAAAGTCAGTGGGAGAAGGCCGCGCGCGGCGTCGACGAACGCCGCTTCACGTGGGGCAATCGTTTCGACACGTCGCTCGCGGTGTGCCTCGTGCGCCAGGACACGTACTTGCTCGACGCCCCCGGCGGCCACGAGCCGCGCGACGAGTCCCCCTACGGCGTCCTCGACATGGCCGGCTCGCGCGAAGAGTGGCTCCTCGACGCCGTCGAGGACGTGGAGCCGCCGCGCTACCGCAAGCGCGGCGGACACTGGGGATCCAAGGTCGAGACCGTCTTCCGCGCCGCGAGCCGCGGCGAAGCGAGCCAGGACCGCTTCGCGAGCAGCCAGGGCGTGCGCCTCGTCGCCGTGCGCGCGGACCCGTCCCGCGCGCTCATCGCTCCGCGCTGACGCGACGCGGCGATTCGCTCAGTACAGGAACGCGATGCGACCCGGCTCGCGACTGCGCGTGTAGACGATCTGCGGCGCCGCGGGATCGCCCGTGTCGTTGATCGTCGTGAACTCGTTGGTGCACATGATCATCTGCGCGCGCAGCACCTGGTACGGGTCGTTCGGTCCGGTGAGGCCGGCTCCGACCTGCGCCAAGAGACCGATGGCCCCCGCGAGCATGTCGGTGAACGGCACGAGCACGCCGTTCTGGAAGCGATCGATGTACAGGTCGCCCTGCAGATAGCCGGACTGGTTGTTGAGGATCGCACCCGCGACCTGGCGCGAGAGCAGGAAGCCGGCGTGATCGTTCGGCGTGCTGTTCACGTACGAACGCCACGCGTTGAAGGCCGTCGCGAAGCTCGCGGGCGGCGGCGGCGGTACGAAGATCGAGATCGACGGCACGTCGCTCGAGATCGGGCGGCGCAAGTTGACCGTCAGGCCGTTGTAGACGGTCAGGGCTTGGCGCCAAGCGGGATCGTCGCCTTGAAGAACGTCGCGACCGGAGACGCAACCGTCGTCCGTGTCGTCGTTGTCGTCGTCATCATCATCATCGTCGTCGTCGTCCGAGTCGGTCGGCGGGGCGAACGACGAGCTCGTGGCCGGGCTGGCGGCATTGCCATTGCCATTGCCGTTCCCGTTGCCATTGCCATTGCCGTTCCCGTTGCCGTTGCCGTTGCCATTGCCATTGCCATTGCCATTGCCGTTGCCATTGCCGTTGCCGTTGCCGTTGCCGCCATGGTCGTCATCGTCATCGTCGTCGTCGTCGTGGCAGTCCCCGTCGTCATCGTCGTCGTGATCGCAGAAGTTCGGGTCCGTCCAGAACACGAGCGAACGCCCGCCGCCGACGACGACTTCGTAGCGCAGGTTGCCGAACTCCGGCCCCGCCACGTACTCGCTCGCCGCCGCCGCGAGTCCGGTGCGCGGCGTCGTCGCGCGCCACTTCGCCCCCGGCGTGGAGTCGTTCACGAAGCCGTTGGGAGAGATCTCGCGCACTTCCCACATGCTGCCGTCACGGTTGCGGATGAACTGGTACGTGCCGTCCACGTCCGTGTACGTCAGTCCGTCGAGGACGCCGTTCTTCCACAGCTCGACGCGCCAACCACCCACGGGAACCTCCAACGGCTCGCTCTGCGGGTTCCACGTCGCGTTCGCGTCGTAGTCGTAGTACTTGTGCCCGCGGAGGATCGACTGCGCACCTTGCGCCGCGACTCGGAAGTTGTCGCTCTTCGACAGCGCCGGATCGAACCCGAACATGGGGTTGTTGACCGCGTCGTAGTCCTGCACGCGCGTGAGCCAGAGCTTGTACTCACCGCCGGGATAGGGCGTGACCTGGAACGGGGAGAGCCGCAGGTGCATCGCCCCGCACGGGCCGAGGAACGCCGCGCGCCGCATCTTGCCCAAGTAGGCCGAGAACAGTCCCCCCACGACGCGCACCTTGCGCTGCAACAACGGCTCGGGCGTCAACAGCACCGTGCCCGCGGGATCGGTGATCTGGAAGTAGTAGTCGCCGTCCGCGAGCCCCGAGGCCGAGCAATCGAAGCCGCGTCCACCCGACACATAGACCGCGTCGATGCGCTGGAACGAGTTGCCTTCCAGGTGGTTGCCGAAGCGGTCCACGATGAAGACCGAGCCGCCGGTCTGCGCGAGCGCGCCGACGTGGAAGAGAACCCAAGCCAGGACAGCCAGAACACTTCGAGCGAACATGCAGGAGACACTCCAGGACGCCGGGGTGATCGCCGCGGACTTGGCCGCGACCCGTCGATGGGAATCAACCCTATCACGTCCCGACGATCACGACAGATGTGTCATGTGGGCGGGACGCACGACGGGCTCGAGGAGGTCGCGAGAGGCATCACAGCCGATCAAGGAGCCGTGAAGATCAGCGGAGGCACCCCTCGAATGAAGGACAACCCAAACGTGCGCGGCTCGAGCGATCGCGCGTGCGTCACGCCGCAGCGGACGCGAGCTCGCGGGACGTCCTCGCGAGCGAAACCCTCGAACCTCAGGAAACAGGCTCGGGGTTGAAGGTGGTGACCGCGGTAGGGCTCGAACCTACGACCTGATGATTAAGAGTCACCTGCTCTACCGACTGAGCTACGCGGCCGATCTTGGGGGGCGAGATTCTGGCATCCGATCCGGCCGAATGGAAGAGGGTGCCTGCCGGTGTCGACGAGGGTTTTCGCTCGCCCCATCGCGACCTGGGGCTCACTCCCCCGCTCGCCGTGCGACCGTCGGATCGCCGGGCGGGTCAGCGGGCCTTGCGGCCGAGGCTGTCGCCCGAGTAACCGACCTTCTGCAGGGCGTCGAGCGTTTCCTTCGAGAGGTTCAGGCGTCCTGCGGCGGCCGCCCGTGCCAGGATCGTCCGGGCGCGCGCGAGGAGCGCCTCGCGCATTCCGGCGGCGTCCGCCGCGTGCGGGCCCGTGGAGAGGTCGGTGGTCTCGCGCGGGTCGTGTTCGAGGTCGTAGAGCTCGTGGGGACCCGCGGCGTGCGCGACGAGTTTCCAGGGTCCGCGCGAGAGCGACTTCGACTCGCGGTGGGCGTACAGCATGGCTTCGGAAATGACGTCGCGCGGCGTGGCGATGACGTCGCGCGGCGTGGAGACGACGTCGCGCGAGTCGGAGCCCGACTCGCCCCTCGTGGATCCCGCCGGAGCCGGCGGTGCGTTCGCGCGCTTCGTATCGACGAGGAGTTGCGTCGCCAAGCTCACCCCGTCGAGATCGCTCGGGCGTTCGACGCCGCACAGGTCGAGGATCGTGGGGCCCACGTCCACGGTGCTCGTGCGAGTGGAAACGACGCCGACGCGTACGAGATCGGGGCACACGAACACGAGCGGCACGCGCAGCACCTCGTCGTGGAGGCTGTGGCCGTGCTCGTAGCCTCCGTGTTCCCAGAACTCCTCGCCGTGATCGGCGTGCAGCACGATCAGCGTGCGCTCGGTGAGGTGCTTCGCGTCCAGGAACGACACGAGACGTCCGATCCACTCGTCCGTGTACGCGATCTCGCCGTCGTACAAGTCGACGAGCAGCTTCTTCGCCGCGTCGTCCATCGGTCCCTCGCGCACGGACGCGAGCGAGGGTGGATAGCCGCGGATCGCGCCGACGGAGACGCCCGCGAAGCGCTCGTCGTACGGCGGAGGCGGCGTGTAGGGCGCGTGCGGATCCATCAGGTGCAGGAACACGAACCACGGCGTGTCGCCGCGCGCTTCGATGTAGCGCTGTGCGAGTTCGACGCCGGCCTGCGCACGGTTCAGGTACTGCGTCCACGACGCGAAGCCGCGGTCGACGCCGGTCTGCGCGTCGAGGAACGGGTTCGAGACGAACGCCGCCGTCGCGTAGCCGCGCGCCGCGAGTCGTTCGGCGATCGTCGCGACGCCCGGCGCGAGGAACTCGAAGTCCCCCTTCTCGACCGCGCGCCCGTCGCTGAAGTTGGCTTCGCGCGAGACCGACACGCCCGCGCGGTGCCGAGCGGGCAGGAGGCCGGTGAACAGCGAACCGTAGGCCGGCAGCGTCCACGGCGCGGGCGAGATCGCCTGGTCGAAGCGCACGCCGCGCGCGGCCAGCGCGTCGACGTGCGGTGACGTGGGCCGCGCGTAGCCGTACACGCCGAGGTGATCGGCGCGCAGCGTGTCGACCGAGATCACGAGCACGTTCAGCGGCCGGCGCGGCGCGTCGCTCGTCGGCGGCGCGGCGTCGCCGGTCCCGGCACGATCGGTGCCGACGCGATCGGTCCGACTGGGAACGACGAGCGGCGGCGAGACGTGCACGCGCGACGAGGCGGGCAAGGTCCGCGGCCCCTTGACGACGCGTGCGACGAAGACGAAGCGCGGATCGAGCGCGGGATCGGCGTCGACGCGGCCCGCGAGCTCGGCCCAACCGTGCGCCGCGGCGTGCGCGCTGCGTCGCGACTGCGCGATGCGCGTGTCCCCCTTCGTCGTGCGCAGTCGCAGTTCGCATTCGACGAACACGTCGTCGACGTCCGAGCCCGCGTCCACCGTGATCGCGGCCGCGCTGAGGACGTCGATCGTGCCGTGGACGCGCACGGGGATCACGAGCTCATGTCCGAACTCGAGCGTCCATGCGTCGCGCGTCTCGTGCACCGCCCACGTGCCCTCGAGCGCCCACGACGGCGTGTCGGGGTTCGCGAGTTCGCGCGTCGCGCGCTGCGCGTCCATGTCGATGGTGACGCGCGTCGTGGGAGGCGCGGGAGGCGGCGCCTCCTCGCGACAAGCGCAGGCGAGGAACGCGACGGCGCCGACGGCGGCGAGCGCGAGGATCGCGGGTCGGTCCACTACTTCTTGCCACCCTCGAAGTAGCCACCGTCGCCCAGTTGTCGCCGCACCGGATCGAAGTCGGAGAGCCCCGAGGGCTTCGAGTCGGCCTTCAACGCCTTGAGGCGATCCTGCAAGCGCCGCACGAGCGCCTCGACCTGGGACTGGCGTTCGGTGGCGAGGTCGCGCGCTTCGTGCGGGTCCACGGCGAGGTCGTAGTAGCGCGGCGCGTCCCCGCTCCGCTGCACGAGCTTCTCGCCGGCTTGGTAGAGCGCCTTCGACTCGCGCGAGCCGTACAGCATCGTGTCCGACAGCACGGCACGCGCGCCCAACGCGCGACCGCTCCACGTGGGCGACAGGTCGACGCCTTCGATGCGGTTGGGTTTCGGGGCGCCGACGAGCGACAACACGGTCGGCATGACGTCGATGAGGCTGACGCGGTCCTTCACGCGCACGCCCGCGGGCAGATGACCGGGCCAACACACGATCAACGGCACGTGCACGACTTCCTCGATCAACGCGTGGCCGTGTTCGTAACCGCCGTGCTCCCAGAATTCCTCGCCGTGGTCGGAGTGCAGCACGACGATCGTGTCCGCGAGCTCGCCTTCGCGCTCCAGTCGCGCCAGCAGGAGCCCGATCTGCTCGTCGGTGTAGCCGATCTCGCCGTCGTAGAGGCCCACGTAGTCCGCGCGGAACGTCGCATCGGTCGACATCGCGCGCACCGCGTCGACGCGCAGCGGTTGTCGCGTGGCCGCGCCGGCCTCGGTGGCGGCCCACACGTCCTCGGGCGTGCGACTCGACCACTTCGTGTCCCACGGAGCGGGCGGCGAATACGGCTGGTGCGGATCCATCACGTGGACGAATGCGAACCACGGAGCGCTCTTGCGACTCGCGATCCAGTCGCCGCTCAACTCGACCGCCGCGTTGGCGCGCATCCAGTAGTAGGTCCAGCGCTCGAAGCCACGCTCGATGCCGGTGCCGCCGCGCAGGAACGGATTCGAGTGGAAACCGGCCGTGGTCCAGCCGTTCGCGCGCATCGCCTCGGCCCACGTCGGCAAGTCGGAGCGCAACGCTTCGTAGGCTTCTTCCTCGGGAACGTCCCGATCGCTCCCCCACGCGTTCTCGCGCGGACGGTTGATGCCCGCACGGTGCACGATCGGCGAGCGCGACGTGAAGAGCGACCCGTAGCTCGGCAACGTCCACGGCGCCGGCGCGGTGCAGTTCTCGAACAGCACGCCCTTCGCGGCCAACGCGTCGATGTTCGGGGACGTGCCACGCGCGTAGCCGTAGCAGCCCAGGTGATCCGCGCGCAGCGTGTCGATCGAGAGGACCAGGACGTTGGGCTTCTTCGCCGCTCCGACGTCGAACCAGGGACGTTGCAGCGCGTAGTCGACGACGGCCGGCGTCTCGTCGGGCGACTTGGGCGGCGGGACGGGGCCGGGCAGCGCGCGCGCGACGAGTCGGGCGCCGCGCCGCGCGGGTGGATCGATCGGCAACTGCCACGCGTGCCAACCGCCCGCGAGGAGCGCGTGCACGGACAGGTCCTCCGAGACGAGCGTGCGCTTCGCTCCGCCCTCGACGAGCTCGAGTTCCACGCGGACGACGCGGTCCTCCTCGATCCAGTACTTGGGCCCCATCCACGCGCCGATCGCGGTCTGCACGCTGCGCGCGCCCTCGGGCACCGCGCGATCGAGCGCGACCCCGGAGACGAAACGGTCCGCGTCGCGCTCGTCGTGTTGGATCACCGTGTCCGTGCGGCGCCACGACGGGACGCCCTTCTCGATCGGCTGCGCGCGCCACGCCAGGTAGCCGGCCGTCTCGACGCCGAAGCGCACGGACGCGGGATCGGGCGGTGAGATCGGCTCGTCGCACGCGCCGCAGGCGAGCGCGAGGAGCAGCAGGACGTGGGGCGACCGCATGGAGGGTGAAACCGACGGCGGAGTTCGGCGTTCCGGTCTCGACATCGTCGCACCGGTGCGGCGTCGACGGAAGATCGCGTTGCCCGGAAGCGACGTCGCGGGCGCCAACGCGTGCGCGTCGTGAGCGGCTCGGTCTCGCGCGGGCGCGACGCGTGGGGCGCGGGAGCCGGGATCGCGCGCGGCGATGGTGAGCGCGGAAGGGATCGAACCTTCGACCTACTGGTTAAAAGCCAGTTGCTCTACCGACTGAGCTACGCGCCCCGAAACGAGGTCCCCCACGGTGAAGGGCCGCCGAGAATAACGTCGGGGCGCTCGGGGGACCACCCCGTGCGCCCCGCGTGTGGGACGAAAAGGCTCGGCGATCGAGGCCTAGACCTCCATCACCTCGGCGGTCTTCTTGTCCTGCAGGCCCGAGACCTTGTCCTCGTACTCCTTGAGGAGCTTTTGGATCTCGTCGTGCAGCTTCTTGTTCTCGTCCTCGGTGAGCTTCGAGTCCTTGTGCAGGGCGTCGGCGTGCTTGTTCTGGTCGCGACGCACGTTGCGCATCGACACGCGCGCTTCCTCGCACAGTTCCTTGACGCGCGACGCGTACTTCTTGCGCTGGTCCCCCGACAAGGGCGGCATCGTGAGGCGGATCACCTTGCCGTCGTTCTGCGGTTGGATGCCGAGGTCGCTCTTCTGGATCGCCTTCGAGATCTCCTGCAGCGCCGACATGTCGAACGGCTTGATCATGATCTGCCGCGGCTCGGGGATCGAGATCTGCGCCACCTGCGACAGCGGGCTCATCGTGCCGTAGTAGTCGACGCGGATGCCGTCGACGAGCGCGGGCGACGCGCGCGAGGTGCGGATCGTCTTGAGTTGGTCGGCCAGGTGATGGAGAGCCTTCTCCATCTTGTCCTTGGTTTCCTTGACGATGACGGGGTAGCTCATGGTTCTAGCTCCGGATGCGGGTGCCGAGCGTCTCGCCGCGGATCACCCGTTCGAGGTTTCCTTCCTCCAGCATGTTGAACACGATCACCGGCAGGCGATTCTCCATCGCGAGCGTGATCGCCGTGCCGTCCATGACCCGCAGGCCCTTCGACAGCACTTCCATGTACGAGATCTCTTCGAAGCGCACCGCGTCCTTCGAGCGCTTCGGGTCGGCGGTGTAGACGCCGTCCACCTTCGTGGCCTTGAGCAACACCTCGCACTCGAGCTCCGTCGCGCGCAGCGTCGCAGCCGTGTCGGTGGTGAAGAACGGATTGCCGGTGCCCGCGGCCAGGATGACGACGCGCCCCTTCTCGAGGTGGCTGAGCGCCTTGCGTCGCACGAACGGCTCGGCGACCTGGTGGATCTCGATCGCGGTCAGGACGCGCGTCTCGAGGCCTTGCTGCTCCAGCGCGTCGGACAGCGCGAGCCCGTTGATCACGGTGCCGAGCATGCCCATGTAGTCGGCGCTGGCGCGGTGTCCGCCGAGCTTGCTGAACTCGGCGCCGCGCAGGATGTTGCCACCGCCCACGACGATCGCGAGTTCGACTCCCAGGGCCTTCACGCGCGCGACTTGTCGCGCGATGGTCTGCACCGACTCGGGATCGATCCCGTGACCGTCGGCCGCGCCGCCCATGGCTTCACCGGAGAGCTTGAGGAGGACGCGCTGGTAGGTCGAGGCCATGGGTTCGGATCGAGTTTCGGATCGGTCGTCACGCTGAGGATAGGGGACGGGGCGGTGAGGATCCACCGCCGTCCGAGTGCGATTTTCGGCGGCGATGTTCCTACGGAGCCAGGCTCGTGTCGAACATCGCGGAGTCAGGCGCCGCGGTCCGCGAGCGCTTCCCTCCGCGATGTTCAACACGAGCCTGGCTCCGTAGGAACATCGCCGCCGGACATCAGGAGCGAGCCGCGCCCACTCCTGTCCCACGCGCTCTCACTTGCCGATGCGCACGTTCGAGAAGCCGTCGAACTTGGAGCCCTTGCCGAGCGTCTCCTCGAGGACCTTCTGCACGGTCTTCGTGTCGTCGAAGACCCACTTCTGCTCGGGCAGGATCACGTCGGCGAAGAACTTGTCGAGCTTGCCCTGCACGATCTTCTCCTGCATGGCGGCCGGCTTGTCCTTGACCTCTTCCAGGTAGATCGCGCGCTCGCGCTCGACTTCGTTCGCCGGGATCGCGTCGCGCGAAGTCGCCAGCGGAGCCGGCACCTTCGACACGATGTGCTGGCAGACCTGCTTCAGGAACGCGCTCGCCTTGTCCTCGTCGGCGTCGGTCGTGACGCACACGAGCGCGGCCTTCTTCTTGTCGTGGTGCACGTAGGTGCCGACGCGCCCCTTCATGTTCTCGTAGCGCTGGATGCGAGCCACCGAGGTGTTCTCGCCCAGCTTGCCCACGAAGAGCTTGATGGACTCGCCGATCGTCTGACCGTTGCGGCTGTCCTTGAGGAGCAGCAGCGCGTCGACGCTGGCGGGGTTGTCGTGCGCCACGCGCTGGACGATCTCGGCGTGGAGCGAGTTGAAGTCCTCGGTGTTCGCGACGAAGTCCGTCTCGCACGTGAGCGCGACGAGCGCGCCGACGCGCGACTTGGGCGCGATCCACGTCAGGACGCGGCCTTCGCCCATCTCGCGGCTGGCCTTCTTCTCGGCCGTCTTGAGGCCCGACTTGCGCAGGTGGTCGACGGCGCCTTCGATGTCGCCGTTCGACGCCTCGAGCGCGCGCTTGCATTCCATCAGGCCGGCGCCGGTGCGCTCGCGCAGGTTGCGCACCATCTCGGAGGTGATCTCAGCCATGTTCGTCTCTTCTCTCGTGCTTTCCGTTCGCGGGTGTGTGGGAGGAGCGGACCGACGATCGGCGTGGACGCCGTCGTCATCGTCCGGCTCGCCGGTGAGGACCGGCTGGTGGAGGAGAGTCGGCGGGCGCCGACCCGTGGATCGTGGATGCCGACCGGAGTCGGCGGGAGTTCGTCGCGGGGACTTCGAGGATCGCGGCGGGCCGCCGTGAGGTCTCGAGAAGGAGGTTCGCGGAGAGCCCGTGGCACGCGGAGAGGCCGAGAGGCGCTCCGGTGAGGACTTCGACGCACGCGTCGAAGGTCACCCGAGGCACGCGCGGCCGTTCGGCGCGCTCGTAGCCAAGCGCCCGCGGACTCGGTCGAACCGAATGCGCGGGCGCTTCGCGAACATCGAGCTCCGCGGGTTCAGGAGTCGGAGCGTCGGCCGCCCGCGGAACGAGCCGCGTCGTCGCCTTCGCCGTCACCGTCACCACCGCGGCCGCCGCGACGTCCGCCGCGACCACCCGCGCCTTCGGGCAGCTTGTTGCCGCGCGTCGGGCGCGGTTCGTCGCCCATGGGCATCGGGGCTCCGTCTTCGTGCTTCTCGGCGGCGCCCATCGAGGCCATGCGCTCGCGATGGTTGGCCGAGCCTTCCTCGACCGACTTCACGAGTTGGTCGATGAGCAGGCGCACCGACTTGAGCGCGTCGTCGTTGCCCGGGATCACGATGTCGACCATCGACGGGTCGCAGTCCGTGTCCAGGATGCCGATGACGACGAGACCCATGCGACGCGCTTCGCGCACCGCGTTGGCTTCGCGCGCCGGATCGACGACGAGCATCGCGCCGGGCATGCCGTTCATCTCGCGGATGCCGCCCAGGTTGCGCGTGATCTTGCGACGTTCGCGGCGCAGGCTCGACAGCATCTTCTTGCTGTACTGAGCGCCGCCGCCGTCCTCTTCGATCTTCTCGAGTTCCTCGAGGCGCTTGAGGCGCGAACGGATGACGCCGAAGTTGGTCAGCGTGCCGCCGATCCAACGCTCGGTCACGATCGGCATGCCGGTGCGTTGACCGGCGTCCTGGATGACGCCCTTCACTTGGCGCTTGGTGCCGACCCACAGGATCGAGCTGCCTTCCGCGGCCAGGTGGTAGACGAGGTTTTGAGCGCGCAGGATGCCCCGCAGGGTCTCGCGCAGGTCGATGATGTGGATGAGGTTGCGACGCCCGTGGATGTACGGGGCCATCTTCGGATTCCACCGCGACACGCGGCATCCGAAATGCACACCAGCATCGATGAGTTGTTGGACTTGAACGGTTTCCATGAAGACGAGATCGCGTCCGACGCTCGCGCGTCCGACGTCGCCCCGACGGGGCGGTGAGTTCCGCGCGCACGACGCTTCTCGCGCCGCACGCCGCAAGCGTGGGTGTTCTCGGCCCGGGCGCTTGGTTCCCGAACCGACAGAGGACACGCGGAACGCGTGCCGGACCCGCGACGCGACCTCGGAGCGGGCTCCGGGGCCGTGGAACGGGGCGAGGATGATACCGGCGGCGCCGGCGGTGTCCAACGTCCGACTCGCCCCCTCCCCCGGGTCCCCGGGCGGTCCCTGGGGCTATACTTCCGTGCCGAAACGCGGTTCCACCCGCCCGGCGACGCCGCCATGGAGCCCAAGACGCCGCCCACCGTCCTCGTCTGCGACCACCGGGGGGCCGGTCTGGACGTGGCCGCCAAGGGGGGAAGCGCCGGCCGTTGGCGCCTGATCACGACCACGTCGGTCAAGAACTCCCTGTCCGAGATCGGGCCCGCCGGCCCCGACGTCGTCGTGATCGATCCGCTGGTCGAGGGCGGGCGGGCGGAGCTCGAGGCGCTCCTGGGTCCCCTCCCCGCCGATCTGCGTCCGGCGGTGCTGCTCGTGTACGAGCCGACGCGCCTCGACGCGGCGTTGGCGACGATCGAGGCTCTCGAGTTGGAGCCGTTCGAGCTCGTGCAGCGCGGCGCGCGCGGCGAGGAGTTGCGCCTGCGGGTCGAGCGACTGTTGTCCGACCGCGAACGCGCGCGCGAGCTCGACGAGTTGCGCCACCGAGCGTTGCACGACGACGCGACGGGACTGTTGCGACCGCGCGCGTTCCAGGCGCGCTTGAGCGAACACTACAGCGCCGCCGAACGTCACCGGCTCGACATGGCGCTCGTCTTGATCGACCTCGACCGCTTCGGCGCCGTGAACAAGCGCTTCGATCACACGGTGGGCGACCGCATCCTGACGCGCGTGGGCGAAGCGATCCGCGCCGCGCTGCGAGCCGAGGACGTCGCGGGCCGCATCGGCGGCGACGAGTTCGCGGTCGTGCTGCCCTACACGAAGCGCGTCGACGCCGCGCACGTCACGGCGCGTTTGTTGGAGCGCATCCGCGCGGTCTCGGGCCGGTTCGCCGGCGCGGAGAGCGAGATCGACGTGGCCGCCAGCATCGGGTTCGAGACGTTCGACGGCACGGACCTCGACGGCGTCGAGACGCTGCGCGCGCACGCCGAGGTGGCGTTGCGCGAAGCCAAGCGCTCGGGCGGCGACCGCGGCGTCTACTACCGCGCGTTACGCGCCTGAGCGGGCCGCAACGCGATCGAGCGACGACGCGACGAACTCGCGCGATTCCGCGCACGTCGCCCGCGTCCGTGCCGCACTGGCCGTGAGTTCGGAAGGCGTGTCGCGCCAACGGTGACTTCGGAAGGCGTGTCGCGCCGGCGGTGATCTCGGAAGGCGTGTCGCGCCTTCAGCGAACCAGGATCAGTTGCAGCCAGTCGGCGCGGTCGGCCACGAACGCGTCGGGCGTCGCGTCGGCCTCGAGCACGAGTTCGCGCGCGCCGGTCAGGCTCTTCGGCTCGAGCACGATCGCGACCGGTGCGTCGCCACCGCTCAGCACGGCGCTCTCGAATCGCACCTTCCCGTCGACGAGGACGCGAAAGCGCACGCTGCCGTGCGACGACAATCGCAACACGGAATCGTCGACGCCCACGAACCCGCGCAAGCTCGTGTACGAACCATCCAGCGCGTAGGTGACGCGACTGGGCGCGTGCACGCCGAGTCCGCGCGCCCACGTGCGCCCGCCCACGACGAGCGGCGTTCCGGCCACCGACGCGTCGCGCGCGTGCGGCCAGCTCATGCCCAGATCGTCGCCGAACGGCGCGGCGGGAGCGGCGACCGTGGGCTCGAGGTCCGACAGGAACACGAGCTTCCCGTCGTCGACGATCGCGAGCGCGACGGCCGCGAGCGGCAGCGCGATCGTCTCGCCGTCGGCGCGCACGAGGCGCAACGCGTGGTCGTCGATCCGCTCCAACGTGCCGATCAGTCGGCTCTTGTCGATCAGGTCGACTTCCATCGGCACCGCGTCGGCGGACGGCGTGACGGCACGAGCGGGAGCCGTCTCGACGAACAAGGCGACGACGTCGGCCCACGCGATCTCGAGCGTGCCGATGCGCGTGTCGTGGAACTTCAATCCGGTCTCGCCGAACTCCTCGACGCCGCCGTCGATGCGTTCGATCGTGTCGTTCTTGCGGCGGTAGAGTCGATCGCCTTCGCGCGCGGGTTCGAGCGGCGCGTTCCACGTCGCGGGGACGCGTCCGGCGAACGTCAGGCTCACGATGCGCTCGAGATCGGCGCGCGCGTGCACGCCCAACGCCAATTCGACGTCGAGCGCTTCGCCTGCGCCGCGGCGCACGGGACCGTGCAGTCGCTCGCCACCCGAGAGGCGCACTTCGGCGCGATCGGGGCCGTTCGGCACGACGGCCGATCCGAGTCCCTCGAAACGCACGACGTGGCCGCCCACCGCACGCGGGTCCTTCGTGGCGAAGCCCTCCAACGCGCGCGTCGTCGACGTGCCGTCGAGGGACTCGAGCACGACGCGCGGACCGCTCTGGATCGGTGCGGGAGCCGGACTCGGCGGCGTGGGTTGTTGCGAGGCGCTCGCCGAGGCCTCGAACGCGCTCACCGCGCCGTGGACCGGAGCCAAGGTGACCGCGAGACCCGCCGAGGCGAGCCAGACAGGAAACGACGTGGGGAACCAGGCGATCGACATACGGGAGCGGTCCTCGAAGGGCGCGCGCATCCTAGTCCGCGTCGCGCGTCCGGCATCCATCGAGTCCGACGCGACCTCGACTCGCGCGCAACTCGTACGCGTGACCCACGCGCCGTCCTCGCGCCACTCGGAACGCGCGCTGCTGCCACGATGGCAGCAGTGCGGACGGGAAGGGACTTCCGCTGCCGGATCGGCAGCGCTGGAAACCGGAGGCGCACCACCCTAACCCCATGCGCCATAATCTCTTGTGGCCTCACGACCCAGCGGCACCGTTCTTGCTGACGGGGCGCGTCGATCCGAAGCGGGGGCCATCGCCCGCGTTTCGGCCCGGTCCGGGCGCGGCGCCCGTCGCACGGCGCCCCCAGCCACCCCACACCCCGCAGTCTCCCCTCTCACGAGAAGTTCCATGGCCAAGCAGATGGTTTTCGAGACCGACGCGCGCGAGTCCATTCGCCGCGGCGTCGAGAAGCTCGCCAAGGCGGTCGTCACCACCCTCGGTCCGCGCGGTCGCAATGCGATCCTGGACAAGGGTTGGGGCGCCCCCACGATCACGAAGGACGGCGTCACCGTCGCCGAGGAGATCCAACTCGCCGATCCCTACGAGCAGATGGGCGCGCAACTCGTCAAGGAAGTCGCCAGCAAGACGAGCGACACGGCCGGTGACGGCACGACGACCGCCACGCTCCTGACGGAGGCGATCTTCACGCAAGGCCTGCGCGCGGTCACGGCCGGCGCGGCCCCTGCGACGCTGGTCAAGGCGATCAAGGACGGCGCCGCGGCCGTCACGGAGCGCCTCGACAAGAACGCCAAGAAGGTCGGCAAGAACGACGAGATCCGCCAAGTCGCGACGATCTCCGCCAACAACAACGTCGACGTCGGCAAGCTCATCGCCGACGCGATGGAGAAGGTCGGCAAGGACGGCGTCATCACGGTCGAGGACGGCAAGACGCTCGACACGACGGTCACCGTCGTCGAAGGCATGCAGTTCGACCGCGGCTTCCTCTCGCCGCACTTCGTGAACAACCCGGACACGATGGAGTGCGTCTTCGAGAAGCCGTTCATCCTCGTCTACGAGAACAAGATCAGCTCGGTCACGAAGCTCCTGCCGCTGCTCGAGAAGATCAAGACGTCGGGTCGCCCGCTCCTGATCATCGCCGAGGACGTCGAGTCCGAGGCGTTGGCCACGTTGGTCGTCAACAAGCTGCGCGGCATCGTGCAAGCCTGTGCGGTCAAGGCTCCGGGCTACGGCGATCGCCGCAAGGCCATGCTCGAGGACATCGCGGCGTTGACCGGCGCGAAGGCCGTTATGAAGGACACGGGCGACGAGCTCGACAAGCTCACCGTGCGCGACCTCGGCACCGCCAAGCGCGTCACGATCGACGGTGAGAACACCACGATCGTCGGCGGCGCGGGCAAGCGCGAGGACGTCGCGTCGCGCGTCGACCTCATCCGCCGCCAAGTGGCCGAGACGACCTCGGACTACGACAAGGAGAAGCTCCAAGAGCGCCTCGCCAAGCTCACGGGCGGCATTGCCCAGATCAACGTGGGCGGCGCGACCGACACGGAAGTGAAGGAGCAGAAGGCCCTGATCGAGGACGCGCTGCACGCCACGCGCGCCGCGGTCGAGGAAGGCATCCTGCCGGGCGGAGGCGTGGCGCTCCTGCGCGCGCGCGAAGCGATCCTGGCGCTCAAGTCGAAGAGCCAGGACGAGGACTACCACATGGGCCTCGACCTCCTGCACACGGCGCTCGCGCGTCCGGTGCAACAGATCGCCCAGAACGCGGGCTTCGACGGCACCGTCGTCAGCCACCGCATCCTGCGCGAGAAGAAGGAGAGCTACGGCTTCGACGCGCTCAAGGGCGAATACGGCGACATGCTCGCCTTCGGCATCGTCGACCCGACGAAGGTCACGAAGTCGGCCCTCAACAACGCGGTCAGCGTCGCGACGCTGCTGCTCACGACCGATGCCCTGATCGTCACCAAGCCGGAGCCCAAGAAGGCCGGCAAGGGCGGCGGCGGCGGCGAGATGGATGGCATGGACGGAATGGGCGGCATGGGAGGCATGGGCGGCATGGACTTCTGATCGAAGTCGCGCCCCCTCCTTCACGCATCCCCCCCCACATCAAGAACACTCAAGACAAGAACAACGAGACAACACATGGCCAAGCAAATCCTGTTCGACGACAACGCGCGCCAGAAGATGCGCGTCGGCATCGAGAAGCTCGCCAAGACCGTGCGCGTCACGCTCGGTCCGGCCGGCCGCAACGTCATCCTCCAGAAGTCCTTCGGCGCCCCGAGCGTCACGAAGGACGGCGTCTCCGTCGCGAAGGAGATCGAACTCGAGGACCCCTTCGAGAACATGGGCGCCAAGCTCGTGCTCGAAGTCGCCAACAAGACGAACGACGTCGCGGGTGACGGCACCACGACCGCCACCGTCCTGGCGTCGGCGATCTTCAACGAAGGTCTCAAGTACCTCGCCACGGGCGTCAACACGATCGCGCTGCGCAACGGCATCGACGCCGCGGTCGACGCCGCCGTCGAGTCGATCAAGACCCAGTCGCGCAAGGTGAAGAGCAAGGACGAGAAGGCCAGCGTGGCCGCGATCTCGGCCAACAACGACCGCGAAGTCGGCCAGATGCTGGCGGACGCGTTCGAGAAGGTCGGCGACGAAGGCGTCATCACGATCGAGGAGAACACCGGCCTCGAGACGCGCGTCGACGTCGTGGAAGGCATGGAGTTCGACAAGGGTTACCTGTCGCCCTACTTCGCGACCGACCTGACCAAGCTCACGGCCGAGTTCGAAGACCCCTACATCTTCATCTACGACAAGAAGATCTCGAACGTCCGCGAGTTCCTGCCGGTGCTCGAAGCGGCCGCGCGCGTGGGCAAGCCCCTCGTCGTGATCGCCGAGGACATCGACGGTGAAGCGCTCGCGACGCTCGTCATCAACCGCCTCAAGGGCGTCTTGAACGTGTGCGCGGTCAAGGCCCCGGGCTTCGGCGAACGTCGCAAGGCCTACCTGGGCGACATCGCGGCTCTGACGGGCGGCACGGCCGTCACGGAAGAGCTGGGTCTGCCGCTCGACAAGGTCACGACCGAGCACTTCGGCACGGCCAAGCGCGTGCGCATCACGAAGGACGCGACGACGATCATCGGCGGCAAGGGCTCGAAGAAGTCCATCGACGAGCGCGTCGCGCAGATCCGCGTCCAGATCGGCGCCACGAAGTCCGACTACGACAAGGAGAAGCTCAACGAGCGTCTCGCGAAGTTGTCGGGCGGCGTCGCGGTCATCAAGGTCGGCGGCAAGACCGAGGCCGAGATGAAGGCCAAGAAGGACCTGCTCGAGGACGCGCTCAACGCGACCCGCGCGGCGATCCAAGAAGGCATCGTCCCGGGCGGCGGCGTGGCGCTCTTGCGCGCGGCGGACGCGGTTCGTGCCCTCAAGCTGAAGGGCGACGAGCAGTTCGGCGCGAACATCATCGAGAAGGCCCTCGAAGCCCCGCTGCGCCAGATCGCGCAGAACGCGGGCGAAGACGGTCCGGTCGTGGTCGAGAACGTGCGCGAGCACGGCAAGTCGATGGGCTACAACGCGCTCACCGGCGAGTACGTCGACATGTTCAAGGCGGGCGTCATCGACCCGGCCAAGGTCGTGCGCTCCGCGCTGCAGAACGCGGCCTCGATCGCCGGCCTGCTCCTCACCACGGACTCCATGGTGACGGACATCAAGGAGGACAGGGCCCGCGTCGAAGGCACGCTCGCGTAGCGAGCGTGACTTCGACCGCCGCGCGCAAGCGCGCGGCCAATATCATCGGAGCCCTCTCCACGTAGGTTCCCCTCCCTGATCGATCGAACGCGGCGACGGCTCCCCAGGTGCCGTCGCCGCCTCCCTATCCCACCCCTCGATCCTCTCCTCTCGCTCGCTACGCTCTCGCCCCACGAAGCCCGCACGTCGCGTTCCCCCCAGGCCACCTTCCGACCCGACGTCGCGATCCGCTCGCTCCGACTCCCGCCGACCTTCCCCCTCGTCCTCCCCTCATCTCCTCGTCTCGTCCTCCTCCTCTCTTCTCCCCCTCCGCCCCTTCTGACCGATGGCCGACAAACGCGACTACTACGAAATCCTCGGCGTCGACAAGAAAGCGACCGAGGACGAGATCAAGAAGGCCTATCGCAAGCTCGCGATGGAGCACCACCCGGACCGCAACCCGGGTAACAAGGACGCGGAGTCCAAGTTCAAGGAAGCCGCCGAGGCCTACGGCGTGCTCTCCGATACCGAGCAACGCGCCCGCTACGACCAGTTCGGGCACCAGGCCTTCTCGCAAGGCGGTCAATACTCGGGTCCACAGTTCACGAACATGGAGGACATCTTCGAGGCGTTCGGCGGAACGATCTTCGGAGACCTCTTCGGTGGCGGACGTCGTCGCAGCGGACCACAGCCCGGTCGCGACCTGCAGATCAAGCTCGACGTGACGCTGGACGAGATCGACACCGGCACGAAGCGCACGATCGCGCTCAAGCGCCGCGAGCCGTGCGCCACGTGCAAGGGCACGGGCGCCAAAGCCGGCACGTCGGCCACCACGTGCAGTGGCTGCGGCGGCCGCGGACAGATCCACCGCAATCAGGGCTTCTTCACGATGGCCTCGCCGTGCCCGCGCTGCCGCGGCGCCGGCGTCGTGATCGAGCATCCCTGCGGCACGTGCAAGGGCGCGGGCAAGACCGACGAGAAGGTCGAGATCGCGATCAACATCCCGGCCGGCATCGAG
>Ga0075163_10004402_pt1 | contig 18908 bp, 11 predicted proteins | sample JI1023141ADNA_FD_71478 | JGI IMG/M metagenome (GOLD analysis project Ga0075163, IMG submission 71478) | Wastewater effluent complex algal communities from Wisconsin, to seasonally profile nutrient transformation and Carbon sequestration -... | ecosystem: Engineered > WWTP > Effluent > Algae...
GTCCGAGTCCGAGTCCGAGTCCGAGTCCGAGCCCGAGTCCGAGTCCGAGTCCGAGTCCGTATCCGAGTCCGAGTCCGAGTCCGTATCCGAGTCCGTATCCGAGTACGCGGCGACGTCCTCGTCGGCCGGGTCATCGGCCGCCTCGTCGGCGTCGTCGGCCTCGTCGGCCTCGTCGGTGTCGTCGTCGATGGCGGCCTCGTCGGCCTCGTCGTCGGTGGTGACCTCATCGTCATCTTCGTCGACGTCCGAGGAGGCGGGGTCGCCGATCAGGCCGACGGCCTCGACCAGCTTGCGGTACGAGTTCTGGGTCGGCGCGCCGTCGTCGCAGGCGCGCTCCTCGGTCTCGCCGCACGGCACCGGCGCGTCGACGAACGTCTTGGCGTCGCACGCCTGGTACGACATCAGATCGTGGCAGGCGAAGGTGTGGTCGAGGCCGAGGGTGTGGCCGATCTCGTGCAGCGCGCTCTCGCAGGTGGCGTCGGGGTCGTCGTCGAGGTTGGCGGAGAACACGAACCCGACCGCGCCCCGCAGCACGCCGCCGCTCGGCGCGATGCCGGCCACGCTGTCGCCCTGCCCGACCAGATCCGGCGTGCCGCCGACCATGATCAGGGTGTAGGTGCCGCGCGCCGGCCGCTGGTCGACGATGTCGATCGCCAGCCCGCGGAACCCGGCGCGGACGCAGCCGACCATCGCCGCCCACCGCTTGTCCCCACCGCGCCAGGCCGGCACGTCGACGGCGCCGCCGGGCGCGCCGGCCGCGATCCACGACGTCCGCCCGGCGCTGTCGTCGACCCCGCCGGCGATCAGGCCACCGTGGCGATCGAGATACACCGTGACCGGCTGGGCCCGGGCCTCGGCGGTGCCGGCGACCGCCAGGACGGCGAGCCCGAGCGTCAGCCCGAGCAGACGGTGACGCCCAGGGGCACGCGACGCAGCGACGGGGACAGCACGCACGGTCGACCTCCTCGGGAGTTGCGAGGAGGACGCCCTGCCTCGCGACTTCATTCACTCGCGCACCCAGCCTTTGCACGCGCCGTACCCGCGTCGGCGGTCATCCTTGTGGCGCGCGCGGTCACTGCCGCCGCGGCCGGCGGATGCGATCGGTGGCGGCATGAGCCCCCTCCTCCAGGCCGTCGTCACCGCCATGGGCCTCGGCCGGATCGCCCTCGGCCTAGCCCCGATCGTCGCCGCCGGTCCGGCCTCCCGCCTGCTCGGCTTCCCCGCCGCCCACGACAACCCGACCGCCCGCGCCATGGCCCGGCTGTTCGGGGTCCGCGACATCGGCCTCGGCGTGCTGGCGTTCTACGCCATCGCCCACCCCGAGACGGCGCCGTTCCTGTTCCTGTTCAACGGCGCGATGGACGCCGGCGACCTGCTGATGTTCGCCGCCCCGCTGCTGCGCCGGCAGGGCATCGACCGCGCCGCGCTGACGTCGGCCGGGTTCGCCCTGGTCGGCGGCCTGGGCTGGCTGGCCGCCTGGCTGGCGCTGGGATAGGCGGCCCTCGCGCGTGCCGGGTCGCGATCCTCGCCCTATGCTCAGTCGATGGGGACGGTGAGTGTCTTGCTGGTGCGACCGCTGGTGCAGGCCCTGCCCGAGCCGGCGCGGGCCGCGTTCTGGCGGGCCGCCGACCTGACCGCGCCGATCGTGGCCGACGACGACGCGCGGATCGCGGCCGGGCAGTTCGCGGTCGCCTGGGCCGAGGCCCTCCGCCTCAGCCACGATCGCGCCCTCGCGCTCGCCATCGCCGCCGCCACCCCGCCGGGCGCGTTCGGCATCGTCGAGTACGTGTGCCGGGCGAGCGCGACCCTGGGTGACGCGCTCCGCCAGTGGGTGCGCTACCTCAACCTGCTCGACGACGCGGTCGAGGTCGCGCTCGACATCGACGGCGAGCACGGCTACCTGCGGGTGGCGCGCGAGAGCGAGGCGCCGGCCCCGACGTCGCACGAGCTGTGCTGGGCGCTGGTCGCGCGGCAGGCCCGCGAGCTGTCGACGGTGCCGTTCCGGCTGCAGGCGGTCGAGCTCGCCCACCCCGCGCCCGACGACGTCGGCCGCTACCGGGCCTGGTTCGACGCGCCGGTGACGTTCGGCGCCGCCCACACCCGGCTGGTGTTCCCGCGCGTCGCCCTCGAGGCGTCGCTGGTGTCGTCGGATCCGGCGCTGCTCGCGATCCTGACCCGCGCCGCCGACGAGCTGACCCGGACCCTGGCCACCGACCCGTCGATCTCGGCCCGGGTCAAGCGCGCGCTGCACGACCTCCTGCGCAGCGACGACGCCCAGATCGACGACGTCGCCCGCCGCCTCGGCCTGACCGGCCGCAGCCTGCAGCGCCGGCTCAAGGACGAGGGCACCACCTTCGCCGACCTGCGCGACGCCGTCCGCCACGAGCTGGCCCGCCGCTACCTCGACGACGGCCTGGCCATCGCCGAGATCTCGTTCCTGCTCGGCTTCTCCGAGCCGAGCGCGTTCTTCCGCGCCTTCAAGCGCTGGACCGGCGAGGCCCCCCTCGCCCATCGCCGCCGCGAGCTGGCCCCCGGGGCCTGAACGGGCGCGCGGTCAGCGCTGTGGCGCGCGCGGCCACTGCGCCCGCCGCCGGCCGGGGCGACGGTGCCGCCATGACCCTGCCGACCTACGACAGCCACCCGACCTGGCGCCGCTACCAGCCCTACTTCCCCGAGGGCATGCGCTGCACCCCGGCGTCGACGCCGCGCGAGAGCTACTGGCGCTGGCGCGACCTCGACGTCCACCTCGATCGCCTCGACGTCGCCGGGGCGCCGGTCAAGGTGATCGTGCTGCACGGCGCTGGCGCCTACGGTCGGGTGATGGCGCCGGCGGCGGTGATCGCGCGCCGCTACGGCTACGCCACCGTCACCCCCGATCTGCCCGGCTACGGCCTGACCCGGGTGCCGTGGCGACGCATGACCTACCCGCTGTGGATCGACTGCGTCTGCGATCTGATCGACGCCGAGCGGGCCCGCGACGGCCTGCCGATCGTCCTGTTCGGCGTGAGCCTCGGCGGCCTGCTGGCCTACCAGGTCGCGGCCCGGCTGGCGACGTCGCCCGGCCACCGCGGCGCGCTGCGCGGGCTGATCGCCACCACGCTCACCGATCCGCGCGAGCCAGCGGTCCGGCGCGGCTTCGCCCGCAACCGCGTGCTCGGCGGCCCGGGTCTGTGGCTGCTCGATCGCCTGGCCGCGATCACCGACGGCCTGCCGCTGCCGATGGCGCAGGTGTCGCGCATGGCCCACATCTCCAACCGCGCCGACCTCAGCGCGCTGGTCCGGTCCGATCGGCTCGGCGGCGGCAGCTGGGTGCCGGCCCGCTTCCTCCGCACGTTGATGTCGACCGCGCCCGCGCTCGAGCCCGAGGCCTTCGCCGCCTGCCCGGTGCTGCTCGCCCACCCCGGCGTCGATCGCATGACCGACCTCGCGCTGTCGCGCCGGTTCTTCGATCGGCTGGCCGCGCCGAAGCGCCTGGTCGTGCTCGACGGCGCCAGCCACATGCCGACCGAGCACCCCGGCGTCGATCAGCTCGAGGCGGCAGTGGTCGAGCTGATCGAACGCGTCGCCGGCCCCGGTGTCGGCGCATCTCGGCAACCGATGGCAGGTACAGGCAAACGCCCGACCTCTGGTCCGGTATGATCTGTGCCGCACGCGCCACACCTGTCACTCTCGCGGCCGCCGTTGGCGCGCGGCGATCGGTACGGCTCGTGACCTTCCGCCAGGTTCGCTGGGGCCTCCGGGGGCATACCTCTTGCTGCTCGATGGCCCGACCACGGGGGCGTGTGTGAAGATCCGAGGTCCGGAGGTGTCATGCGTGATGTCCGCGCTCGTGCTGTGTTCGCGCTCGCCGGCCTGGCCGCGCTCGCGCTCGCCGGCTGCCTGACCCGGGTCGACCCCGCCGCGCCGATCGGCGCGTTCGCCGGCGCCGACGACGCCCCGGCGGTCGGCGGCGAGCTCCGCCTGCTGCGCGCGCTGCCGGACGCGCTCGGCCCGGTGATCGGCTTCCCGCTCCGCCACACCGACGTCCACACCCGGATCGCCGGGGTCATGGCCGTCACCACCGTCGAGCAGGTGTTCGAGAACCCGCTGACCGAGCCGACCGACGCGGTCTACGTGTTCCCGCTGTCGAACCGGGCGGCGATCTCGGCCTATCGCATCCAGATCGGCGCTCGCACCATCGAGGGCGTCATCCAGCGGCGGGCCCAGGCCCGCGCCACCTACGAGGCCGCCCGCACCGCCGGCCACACCGCCGCGCTGCTCGAGCAGGTCACCGCCAGCGTGTTCTCGCAGCGGCTGGCCAACCTGGCCCCGGGCGAGCCGATCGTGGTGCGCTTCGAGGTCAGCGAGCCGCTCGGCTTCCGCGACGGCCAGCTCGAGCTGGTCTTCCCGCTCACCGTCGGCCCGCGCTACCTGCCGTCGACGCGACGCGGCCGCGCCCCGGTCGCCGCGCGCCAGGCCGGTGACGCGGTCGGCGCCGATCCGGCGTCGACCGCCGACGCGACCACCGTCGGCTACGTCGACGCCGCGATCGCCGGCACCACCGTCAGCTTCACCGCCGAGCTCGATCTGCCGGTCGCGCCCGGCGCGGTGACCAGCCCGTCGCACGATCTGGTCGTCGACAGCCCGAGCCCGGGCCGCACCACCATCACCCTCGCCGCCCGCGACGAGCTGCCCAACCGCGACCTCGTCCTCCGCGTCCGCCCCGGCCAGCCGCGCACCCTGATCGCGGCCTCGGCCCACCGCGGCGCCGACGAGCACGGCTACGCCCAGCTCACCATCGTGCCGCCGCTCGGCTTCAGCACCGCCGAGCTCACCCGCCGCGAGGTGATCATCCTCATCGATCGCTCGGGCTCGATGGCCGACGGCGGCCTGGCCCAGGCCCAGGCGGTGGCGCGCACCATCGTCGCCGGCACCGATCCCGGCGACACCCTCAACGTCCTCGCCTTCGCCGACGACGTCGCGCGCTGGGTCGCGGCCCCGGTCACCGTCGACGAGTGGAACCGGGGCGAGGCGACGAGGTTCATCGACGACCTGATCGCCGGCGGCGGCACCCCGCTGGCCACCGGCGTGCTCGCGGCGCTCGACGAGCCGGTCGAGCCCGGCCGGATCCGCGCGGTCTACGTCATCTCCGACGGCCTGGTCGGCGACGACGATGTCGTGGTCGCCTCCGCCCGCGGCTCGCTCGGCAGCAACCGCATCTACCCGATCGGCATCGGCGCCGCGCCCAACCGCGCGCTGCTCGACGACCTGGCCCGGGTCGGCCGCGGCTTCGTCACCTACGTCGGCCTGACCGAGCCGGCCGCCGCGATCGCCGCCGGCGTGGTCACCCGGTCGCGCGCGCCCTACCTCACCGACGTCACCATCGACTGGGGCGGGCTGGCGGTGACCGAGCAGGCGCCCGGGCTGCTGCCCGACGTCCACGCCGGCCTGCCGCTGGCGGTCGCGGTCCGCTACGCCGCGCCCGGCCACGCCACCGTGATCGTCCGCGCCACGCTCGCCGGTCGGCCGGTGACCTACCCCGCCGTCGTCGACCTCCCGGCCCGCGCCGACGCGCCGGCGGTGCGGCTGGCCTGGGCCCGGGCCCGGATCGACGATCTGCTCGCCGGCGAAGAGGGCGCGCGCGAGCTGCCGACCGTGTCGAGCGCGATCGAGGCGCTCGGCCTCCGCTACGGCCTGGTCACCCGCGAGACGTCCTTCGTCGCCGTCGATCGCACCCGGGTGATCGCGCCCGGCGGCGCCGCCCAGGTGATCGAGGCGCCGGCCACGGTGCCCGAGGGCGTCGATCTCGAGCGGGTGGCGCCGACCCCGCAGCCGGCCAAGGTCACCCGCGGCAGCCGGGAGGGCAGCGCCTACGAGCTCGGCTACGTCACCCCGCCCAGCCGGGCCAGCCACGGCGACGCCGATCCGATCACGCTCGCGCTGGTGGTGGCGTTGCTCGGCTGGCTGGCCCGCGCGCGCGCGACCGACCGGCGCCGCACGCTGGCGGCGGCGTTGACCGCGGCGCCGTGGACGATCGGGCTCGCGCTGGCGGCGACCGCGGCGAGCGCGCTCGCCCTCGTCCACGTCGCGCCGCTGGTCGCGCCATGGATCGGGCCGCTGACCGGCGCGCTGACCGCGACCGGCGATCAGGTGGCCGCGCAGCCGTGGCGCCTGCTCGTCGGTCCGCTGATCCACGGCACCTGGGGCCACCTCGGGCGCGATCTCGCGCTGGTCGTCCTGCTCGGCCTCGCCTACGAGCCGGTGCTGCCGCGCTGGCCGGCGCTGATCGCGGCCGGGCTGGCGCTGCCGACCCTCGCGGCGCTCGCCGGCGGCGCCGCGACCTACCTCGGGCTATCGGGGCTGGGGCACGCGCTGCTCGCCGCCGCGCTGGTCCACGAGCTGCGCCACCGTCGAGGAACCGGCCGGGTCCTGGTCGCGGCGGTCGGCGCGCTGGCGCTGGCCAAGGTCGGCTTCGAGCTGATCAGCGGTCGCCCGGCGTTCCCGCTCGCGCTCGGCCCGGGCGGGTTCCAGGACCCGCTCGCCCACGCCGCCGGCCTGGCGGTCGGCGCGCTGATCACGGCGTGGCCCCACCGGATCGCGGCAGCGGCGGCCGCAGTGCGCGCGCGGACCGTGCCATCATCGCGCCGTGAACGCGCGCAAGCCGACTCCCACCACCAAGCGCTCGACGCCACCTGAGGCGAAGGCGGCGAGCAAGAGGCCGGCGCCGGCGAGGGCGGCGAGCAAGCCCGCGGCGGCGAAGGCCGCCGGCAAGAAGGCCGCCCCGACCGCCGCCGGCAAGAAGGCCGCCCCGGCCCGCGCCGCCGCCAAGCCCGCGGCGGCGAAGGCCGCCGGCAAGAAGCCGGCGCCGGCCAAGGCCGTCGGCAAGAAGCCGGCCGCGCCGGCGCGCAAGTACACCGTGCGCCGCGACCTCGGCGCGCCGATCGACGGCTTCTTCCGCAAGCAGCCGGCGCCGATGCGCGCGATCCTCGAGGAGCTGCGCAAGCTGGTCGAGGCGGCCGCGCCCGAGGCCCGCTCGTCGATCAAGTGGGGCATGCCCTTCTACATGATCGGCGACGAGATCCTGTGCGCGCTCGGCGGCCACCGCGCCCACGTCAACCTGATCCTGTCCGGCCCGCCCGGCACCTTCAGCGACCCCGACGGCCTCCTGTCCGGCGACGGCAAGACCGGCCGCCACCTCAAGCTCACCTCGCTCGACGACCTGCCCCACGAGCACGTCCGCGGCTGGCTGCGCCAGGCGCTGGCCCGCGCCCGCGGCTGAGGCTGAGGCTCCGAGCGCAGCTCGGGTCCTCAGCCGACGACGCCGACCACCGGGCGCGGCGGGCCGCCCTCGAGCAGATCGTCGGGGCTGCACTTGTCGATGTGGCCGATCAGCCGCCGGTAGAGGCCGAAGCCGGCCAGCCGGCGCAGGCGGGGCTCGAAGGTCCGCGCGACCTCGAGCGGGATGCCGAGCTGCTGGTTCTCTTGCTGGCGGATGAAGCCGGCGCAGTAGTTCATCGCGATCCCGACCCGGCGCGCGCCGGTGCGGTTGGCGCCGCCGCCGTGCCACAGGGCGCCGTCGTAGATCATCACGCTGCCCCGCCGCATCGCCGCCGGGATGGTGGGCTGGGCGACGCCGAGCGGCGGCGGGTGATCGCGCCGGTGGCTGCCGGGGATGATGCGGGTCGCGCCGTTGTCGTCGGTGAAGTCGGTGATCGCCCACATGCTGTTGACGATGATCGGCGGGTGCGGCCGCGGCAGCGGGATGATCTGATCGTCGGCGTGGAGCGGCTGCGGCACCTCGCCCGGCCCGATCGCGATCGACGACAGCGACGACACCAGGCAGCCGCGGTCGAGCACCTGCTCGACGATCGGCAGGACCGCGGCGTGGACCGGGATCCGCTGGTACAGCGGGCCGCGGGCGAGCAGGTTGTAGATCCGCACCGTCCGGGTGCCCTCGAAGATGTTGCTGGCCGGCACCGCGCCCAGCTCGCGCTCGAGGCGGCCGAGGTCGTCGGCGAGGGCGTCGATCAGCGACGGCTCGATCGCGTCCTCGACGATGGTGTAGCCGTCGGCCGCGATCCGGGCGACGTGGGCGTCACGGTCGGCGTCGATCATCGCAGGCAGCATACGCCGCCGCCGATCACCGGCGCACGCCGGCGGTGACCCGGACGGTGTCGCCGCGGGCCAGGCCGAACCCGACCGTGGTCCCGGGCGGCACCGCCATCAAGCTCCAGCCGATCATCACCCGCGGCCCGCGGACGTCGTGGCCGTCGATGGTGACGATGACGTCGCCGGCGCGGATCCCGGCCTGGGCGGCGGCGCTCCCCGCCATCACGCCCGTGACCTGGAGCCGCGCCGTCGCCGGCTCGGCGTCGGCCGCCGGCGGATCGATCATCAGGCCGAACTGACCGCGCGGCTCCTCGCCGTGGACGCGCGCCCGCACCGCCGGGATGTCGCCGAGCTCGACGGTGGCGCCGCCGACGATGGCGATCGGGTGGCGGATCATCGCGTGGCCGTCGTCGTCAGCGGGGTCGACCCCGATCAGGTAGGCCGGGCCGTGCGACGCCTCCGCGATCTCGAAGCGGCCGTCGCCGTCGGTCGGGCTGCCGGCGAGGAGCCCGCCCGGGTCGGCGTCGACGTCGGGGTCGGCGCCCCGCGGCGCGATCGACATCGTCATGCCGACCACCGGCCGCTCGGTCTCGAGATCGACCACCCGACCGCGCACCCGGTGATCGGGCTGCAGGGTCAGGGCGACATCGGTCCGCTGCTGGCCGGCGGCCAGCGCGATCGTCACGCTCGCGCGGCCGCCGGCCGCCGCCGCGGTGACGGTGAACGATCCGGCCGGCAGGTCGCGGATCGTGAACCGTCCCCCGGTCCGGTAGAACGACTCGGCGCGGGTCACGCCGAGCGCGGGCGCGGTGACGGTGACCGCGACGTCGTCGAGCGGGCCGCCGCCGGCGGCGACCACCTGGCCGCCGATCGCGCCGGCGGGGCGGATGACCAGGCCGACCACGGCGCCGACCGCGACGTGCTCGGCGATCGCCTCGCCACCGCCGCGGCGATAGGCCCGGACCGCGTAGCTCCCCGGTGACAGCCCGCGCAGCGCGAAGCCGCCGTCGACGTCGGTCACGATCGGCCGGTCGCCCTGACGCCAGCGCTGCCGCATCGCCCGCACCGCGGCCCCGGCCTCGGCCTGGGCCGAGTCCGACTCGCGCTCGGCGATGACCCAGGCGTCGACCACCGGCTGCCCGCGCTCGTCGCGCACCGTGCCGGTGATGACGCCCGCGCGCCGCTCCACCACCAGCCGGACGGTGGTGGTCTCGCCGGCGACCACGGTCACCCGCTCGCCTTGCTGGTCGTCGTCGGTGGTACCGGGGCGGCGGAGCGGATCGTGCCAGCCGCCGGCGATCACCTGGCAGTCACCGGGCTCGATCCCGGCCAGCGCGAACCGCCCGGCCTCGTCGGTGATCGCGGTGCGGGTCAGCTCGAAGCGCGCCCCGGTCGCGCGGACGTCGCGCCCCGCGACCGGCGCGCCGTCGGCGTCGACGACGATCCCGGCCACCGCCCCGACCGCGGCCAGCACCAGATCGGCGTGGACCTCCTCGCCGGCGATCACCATGACCGTGGGGCCGTCGACCTTCGCGACGTGGGCGTCCGACCACGTCGTCAGCCGGTGGCGCCCGGCGGCGAGCCCGCCGATCACGAACTCGCCGTCGGCGCCCGACTCGACGTTGAGCCACGCCATCGGCGACCACCCGACCTGGCCGACCCGCTCCGCCATCACCGACACGCCGGCGATCGGCGCGCCGGCGGCGGTGCGGACCACGCCGCGGATCGACCCGCCGCCGCCGACCGTCCACACCAGCCCGTCGACGTCGGCGTCGGCGACGACGATCGGATCGTAGCGGTCGCGGACCAGCTCGCCCCAGCAGGTCACCTCGACCTCGTAGCGCCCGGGCCGGACCGCCGGCAGCTCGATCGCGCCGTGGTCGGCCGACGCCACCACGACGCGGCCGAGCCGATCGCGCAGCCGGACCTGGCCGCCGCCGCACGGCGCGCGCACGCCGGCGGTCACGACCTCGATCCGCCCGCGCACCGTCGCCGCCGGGTGCAGCTCGATCACCACGTCGTCGACCCGCTGACCGAGGCCGAGCAGGACGCTCTCGCCCGGCTCGCCCGACCGGCCGTGGACCGTGGCGAGCGGCTTGTAGCGCCCGGGCGCCAGCCCCGCCAGCACGAACCGGCCGGCCGCGTCGGTGCGGGCCGTGGGGGCGTCGGCGCCGGCCTCGGGATCGAGGTCGCCGGCGGTGACCACCGCGTCGGCGACCGGCGTCCGGGTTCCGGACATCACGACCACGCCGGCCAGGCTCGACGCCGGCACCAGCAGCAGCTCCACCGCCTGCGCCGGCGCGACCGCCGCGACCTGGCCGTCGACGTAGCCGTCGGCCTCACCGTAGACGTCGACCGGTCCGGGCGCGACCCAGGTGACGAAGCGGCCGGCGGCGTCGGTGCGGGCGACGACGTCGGTCTGCGCCGGCCACGGGCCCGACGACACGATCACCAGCGCGCCGGCGATCGAACCGCCGGCGACGTCGGCGACCACGCCGGCGACCTCGGCGCCGCCGGCGGTCAGCGCGAAGTCGACCCCGGCGCGGACGTCGCCGCCGGCCAGCATGACCTCGGGCTCGTCGTCGTGGGCCGGCCGCCAGCGCGCCGGCAGGTGACCGACCGCGCTGGCCTGGACCTGCTGCACCCCGGCCGGGACGTCGGACAGCAGGTAGGCGCCGGCCGCGTCGGTCAGCGCGCAGCGCGGCACGTCCCGCTCGTCGGCGAGGTCGTCGACGGCGTCGACGTCGGCGACGTTGTCGACGGCGTAGCTGCGCGCGCACACCTGCGCCCCGGCCAGCGGACCGCCGCCGCGTTCGCCCACCGTGCCCGCGATCCGGCCCGACCGTGCAGCCGCCGACCCGCCGACCGCCGCGCGGATCACCGCCAGCGCCCCGGCCGCCTGCGGCGCGCGCCCGCTCGGCGTCGACGCGCGCCGACCGCCGGCGCGCAGCCACCAGCCGGCCGCCGCCAGCGTCATCGCCAGCAGCACCACGCCGATCGCGATCGCGCGCCGGGTCCGCATCGTCGTTGGTCCGCGCGGGTCGCCCGCGCCCGCTCATCGTCCCACGACCTCGGTCAATCCCGTAGCCCGGACGGCCACGACCACATCGTCGCGGCCGCGACGTCAGGTGCGCTACCCTGCCGGCGTGCCGCGCCCGCTCGCCCTGATCCTCGTCGCCACCGCCACCGCCACCGCCACCGGCGCCGGCGGCTGCGGTCCATCGGCCCACGACGTCGGCGACGACGACGGCACCACCGACGTCGACGCCGCGGTCGGTGGCATCGACGCCGCCGACACCGGCGGCAACGCCGCGGTGTTCGCCCACACCTCGACCCGCCTGTTCCGCGTCCACCCGATCACCTACGCGGTCACCGAGGTCGGCCCGTTCCGCTGGCCGGCCGGCGCCGACACGATGACCGACATCGCGATCGACAAGGACGGGGTGATGATCGGCATCTCGTACACCCGGGTCTACCGGGTCGATCCCGCCACCGCCGACTGCACCCTGCTCAGCAGCAACCTCCAGGGCATGTTCAACGGCCTGTCGTTCGTGCCGGCGATGCTCGCCTTCGGCCTCGAGGGCCCCGACGTCCTGGTCGGCGATCGCAACAGCGACGGCAAGGTCTTCCAGATCGACCCCGCCACCGGCGGCGTCACCCAGATCGGCGACATGGGCCCTGGCTACTCGTCGAGCGGCGACATCGTCGCCGTCACCGGCTTCGGCATGGTCGCCACCGTGCCCAGCGGCACCATCGGCCCCGACCGGCTGGTCCGCCTGGCCCCGACCACCTTCGCCGCCACCCCGATCGGCACCACCACCGGCTTCGACCGGATCTGGGGGGTCGGCTTCTGGGGCACCCGGGTGTTCGGCTTCACCGAGGGCGGCACGCTGACCATCATCGACAGCACCACCGGCGTCGGCACCTCGGTCGCGCTCGATGGCGAGGCCTGGTGGGGCGCCGCGGTCACCACCGCCGCGCCGATCATCGACTGACGTGGATCGTGCCGGCCAGGAGCCGCGCGCCGACCCGCTCGACGTCGAGATCGGGCGCGACCAGGCTGAGGGTCGCGGTCAGCACGTAGCGGTCGGCGTTGGCGGTCACCAGCACCAGCGTGCCCTTGGCCCGCGTCGCCTGGTAGGTGAGCCGCTCGCCGCTCGCGCGATAGACCAGCCGGCGCAGCGGCACCGGGCCCGGCCGGCAGTCGGCGAGCACCCGGCCGAGCTCGATCATCAGGCTCTGGTGGACCGGCTCACCGTCGGGTGAGCGCGACGCGGCGTGGCCGAGCAGCAGCAGGTCGGTGTCCGACGGCGCGAACTCGATCGCCTCGCCCGGCCCGAGGCGCTGACCGGCCGGCCAGCGCAGCCCGGTCGCCGGCCGCAGCCGGACCTCGAAGCCGTTGAGCGCCGACCGGTCGATGCCGGCGACCGAGCCGCGGGCGTGGCGCGGCGCCGCCGGCGATCGCGGCGGACCGCCCACCCGCGGTCGCGTGGCGTCGTCGTCTCTGCTCATCTCGGCCCGCCTCCATCCCGATGTGGCAGCAGCGATTGCGCCGCGCTCATGACCACAGCCTATGCGATCGAACGCCGGGTCGCCCAGCACCATCGTTCGTCGCGCGATCGGGTGCAGGCCAGCTCACGCTCGCCGCCGTGTAGGGTGGGCGCTCACGCCCACTGGACCGAGCGCATCGACAGCGAGCCCATCACCCAGCCGGTGATCGGGAACGTCGCCGCCGGCAGCTCGCCGTCGCCGGCGGCGGCGCCGGCCGCCACCAGCAGCGGCGCCAGGTGCTCGACGGTTGGGTGGGCGTCGCGCAGCCCGGGTGCGTCCTCGAGCACCCGGCCGAGCCCGGCGAGGTCGCGGCGACCGACGACGTCGGCGATCCAGCCGTCGAAGGCGGACGCCCACGGCGCGACCTCGCCGCCGCCATTCCAGGCCAGCCGGCGCAGGTTGTGGACCGCGCCGCCCGAGCCGACGATCGCGACGCCGTCACGGCGCAGCGGGGCCAGCGCCCGCCCGAGCGCGATCCAGCCGCTCGGCCCGGCCCGCAGCGGCAGCGCGAGCTGCACCACCGGGACGTCGGCGTGCGGGTACATCTTCATCATCGGCACCCACACGCCGTGGTCGAGCGGCCGATCGCGTTCGGCCTCGGCGCCGGTCAGCTCGCGGACCCGCGCCGCCAGCTCGGGCCAGCCCGGGGCCGGGTAGCGGATCCGGTACAGCTCGTCGGGGAAGCCGCCGAAGTCGTAGAACAGCTCGGCGGTCTCCTCGACGCCGGTGCGAGGCGCGCCCGCCACCCAGTGAGCGGACACCACCACGGCCGCGCGCGGCCGACCGAGCGTCTGGCCCCAGGCCGCCAGCTCGGCGGCGTACCCGTCGTGCTCGCCGGCCAGGGTCGGCGCGCCGTGGCTGATGAACAGCGCCGGCGCGGTCGGGCCTTGCCCGTCGCGTCGCGGGCGGGCCTCGCACGCCGCCAGCCAGCCGGCGGTCGCCACGCTGGCGGCGCCAGCCGCCATCGTCCCGATCGCCTCGCGTCTCGTCAGGTCGCTCATGGTCGCACCATGATGATGCCGGGGCGGGACTGGCCCAAGCCCCCCGGCCCGCAACACTTTGTTGCCAGCGCGGCGACCGGGGCGGGTTGCAAGCGCGCGGCGACCGGCACCGCCGCCAGGCTGTGGCGCGAGCGCACGGTGTGCGGGGAGGTCGAGCGTGCCCGTGCGCGCGCGCACGGCCGACCCGCGCCACGGCCGCCTCCAGGCGACCGTCGAGATCGGCGGCGCCCGCCGGGTTCGGCCCGCAACTTGAAATCACCGGCCGGCGAACCCGTCCTGGAGCCCGCCGTGAACGACGACCATCCGACCAGCCCCGAACACGCCACCGCGCCCACCGCCGGGCGGGTGGTAGGCGTCGGCGCCTCGGCCGGGGGCCTCGAGTCGCTCGAGCACCTGTTCGGCGCGCTGCCCGCCGACACCGGGATGGCCTTCTGTGTCATCCAGCACCTGTCGCCCGACTTCCGCAGCCTGATGGACGAGCTGATCGCCCGCCACAGCGAGATGCCGGTGGTGGTCGCGGTCGACGGCATGCCGGTCGAGCCCAACCACATCTACCTGATGCCACCGCGCAAGGAGATGATCATCCGCGACCGGCACCTGGTCCTGACCGACAAGGAGCCGCACACCTTCTCGCTGCCGATCGACACCTTCTTCCGCTCGCTGGCCCAGGACATCAAGGACCAGGCGATCGCGGTGGTGCTGTCGGGCAGCGGCAGCGACGGCTCGCGCGGCATCGTCGACGTCAAGCGGGCCGGCGGCATGGTCATCGCCGAGAGCCCGGTCAGCGCCAAGTTCGACGGCATGCCGCTGTCGGCCGCCGCCAGCGGCGTGGTCGATCACGTCCACGCCCCGCGCGACATCGGCCGGGTCCTGTGCGGCCTGCCGCCGCTGTTGCCGGCCCACCCCGACATCGAGTCGCTGAGCGAGGACCCGGCGATGGACTCGATCTTCCGCATGCTGCGGGATCAGTTCGGCATCGACTTCTCGATCTACAAGATCAGCACCGTCGGCCGCCGGATCCAGCGCCGGGTCGATCTGCTGCGGTTCAACAGCCTGGCCGAGTACGCCGAGCAGCTCGACGCCACCGAGCTCAACGCGCTGTACCAGGACCTGCTGATCGGCGTCACCCAGTTCTTCCGCGACCCGGCCGCGTTCGAGCTGCTCGAGCGCGAGATCATCCCCCAGCTCCTCGACAAGGTGCCGCCGACCGAGGAGCTACGGATCTGGGTCGCCGGCTGCGCCACCGGCGAGGAGGCCTACTCGCTGGCGATGCTGTTCTGGGAGGCGCTGACCGCCCGCCACCGGCCGGTGCTGCTCAAGATCCTCGCCACCGACGTCCATCAGCAGTCGCTCGAGCACGCCGGCGCCGGCATCTACGGCGACGACCAGCTCGCCCACGTCAGCCCCGAGCGCCTGGCCCGGTTCTTCACCCGCCGGTCGAGCGGCTACCAGATCTCGCAGGACCTCCGCCAGCTGATCGTGTTCGCCCGCCACAACCTGACCAAGGACGCGCCGTTCACCAAGATGCACTTCGTGTCGTGCCGGAACATGCTGATCTACCTCCAGCCCCACGCCCAGCGGACGGTGTTCTCGCTGTTCCACTTCGGCCTGGTCTCGGGCGGCGTCATGTTCCTCGGCGCCAGCGAGACCCCGGGCGCCCTCGCCGACGAGTTCACCGTGCTCGACGAGCACTGGAAGATCTACCGCAAGCGGCGCGACGTCCACCTGCTCAGCCAGGTCCGGCTGCCGATGCAGCGGCCGTCCGGTCGGCGCCCGGCCACGCTCGAGCTGCCGCGCTCGCCGGCGGCCGATCCGCTGATGCTGCAGACCTACGACCAGCTCCTCGATCGCTACATGCCGCCCGGCTTCCTGATCGACGAGGACCGCAACCTGGTCGACAGCTTCGCCGGGGCCGAGAAGCTGCTCAAGCTGCGCCGCCGCCGGCCGTCCAACAACATCCTCGACATGCTCGACGACGAGCTGCGCTCGATCGTCGCCGGCGCGATCCAGCGCGCGTTCAAGGAGCGCGAGCCGATCGCCTACTCCGGGGTCCGGCTGCAGACCGAGGACGGCGAGGTCCGCAGCACGCTGTCGGTCGAGCCGCTGTTCCACCCCCGGACCGGGGTCCGCCACGTCCTGGTCGCGTTCAAGGACCTGTCGCAGGGCGACGTCGCCCGCGCGCCCGAGCCGGCCCCGGCCCCTCACGCCGTGCTGCCGGCCGACCAGGCGTCGCGCGAGCGGATGGAGGCGCTCGAGACCGAGCTGGCCTACACCCGCGAGACCCTGCAGGCGACGATCGAGGAGCTCGAGACCTCCAACGAGGAGATGCAGGCGACCAACGAGGAGCTGGTCGCGTCCAACGAGGAGCTGCAGAGCACCAACGAGGAGCTGCACTCGGTCAACGAGGAGCTGTACACGGTCAACGCCGAGTACCAGCAGAAGATCGCCGAGCTCAAGGAGCTCAACACCGACATGGCCCACCTGCTCGAGGGCACCGACGTCGGCACCGTGTTCCTCGACAAGGACCTCCGCATCCGCCGCTTCACCTCGCGGATCGCGACCGTGTTCCGGTTCAAGCCCCACGACCTCGGCCGGGCGATCGGCGACTTCTCCCACAACATCGAGCGGGCCGCGCTGATCGAGGAGATCGAGCAGGCCCGCGCCGACGGCACCGTGGTCGAGGACGAGGTCCGCGACCGCCACGGCACGCCCTACTTCCTCCGCATCCTGCCCTACCGGGTCAAGCACGAGAGCGGCGGCCGCCAGGCCGACCTGTCGGCGATCGAGGGCGTGGTGCTGACGCTCACCGACATCAGCGCGCTCGACAAGGCCCGGGCTCGGCTGGCCCAGCTATCGGCGATCGTCGAGTCGTCCGACGACGCCATCGTCGGCAACACCCTCGACGGCACGATCACGTCGTGGAACCGGGGCGCGGCGGCGATGTACGGCTACGCCGCCGACGAGGTGATCGGCAAGAACGTCAGCCTGCTGATGGCGCCCGGCGCCGACGACGAGCTGACCCGGGTCCTCGAGCGGATCCGCGACAACGAGCGGGTCGAGCACCTCCACTCCCTGCGCCAGCGCAAGGACGGCACGCCGATCGACGTCGCGGTCACGATCTCGCCGATCCACGATCCGACCGGCGCCATCGTCGGGGTGTCGGCGATCGGCCGCGACGTCTCGGCCTCGGTCGCCGCCCAGCGCGAGCTCGAGGAGCGCCAGCGGCGGATCTCGGCCCTGCTCGAGCAGACCGAGGAGATCGCCCGCCGGCGCGAGCAGTTCCTCGCCATGCTGTCGCACGAGCTGCGCAACCCGCTGGCGGCGGTGATGAACGCCACCACCCTGCTCGAGCACAGCGCCGGCGACGACGAGCGGCTGGTGCGCTGCCAGGCGGTGATCGACCGCCAGGCCCGGCACATGAAGCGGCTGCTCGACGATCTGCTCGACGTGTCGCGGATCACCCGCGGCCGGTTCGAGCTGCGGCTCGAGGACCTCGAGCTCCGCCAGCCGATCGAGGCCGCGATCGAGTCGGTGGCGCCGCTGTTCGACGACCGCGGGGTCGAGCTGGTCGCCGAGCTGCCGGCGGCGCCGATGCCGGTGCGGGGCGACGCCAACCGGCTGATGCAGGTGATGGTCAACCTGCTGTCCAACGCCGCCAACTACTCGCCGCGCCACAGCACCGTCCGGCTGGTGGTGAAGGTCGAGCACGGCGCCGCGGTCCTGCGGGTCATCGACCACGGGGTCGGCATCGAGCTCGAGCTGCAGAGCCGGATCTTCGAGCTGTTCGTCCAGTCCGACCAGCGGCTCGATCGCTCGCGCGGCGGCCTCGGCGTCGGGCTGTCCCTGGCCCGCAACATCGTCGAGCTCCACGGCGGCACCATCGAGGTCGCCAGCGAGGGCGCGGGCAAGGGCGCCGACTTCACCGTCACCATCCCGCTCGGCGTCCACCCCGGCGGACCGTGGATCGACCCGGCCCGCGACCGCGGCCCGGTCCGGCGGCGGATCGTCGTGGTCGACGATCAGGACGACGCCCGCGAGATGCTCAAGATGCTGCTCGAGTCGCGCGACCACGTCGTGCTCGACGCCGCCGACGGCCCGAGCGCGCTGGCGGTGATCGCCCGCGAGCGGCCCGACGTCGCGTTCATCGACGTCGGCCTGCCGGTGATGACCGGCTACGAGATCGCCCAGCGGATCCGCGCCGACGCCGCCCTCGATCAGGTGCTGCTGGTCGCGCTGACCGGCTACGGCGCGCCCGGCGACGTCAGCGCGGCGCGGGCCGCCGGCTTCGACGAGCACGTGATCAAGCCAGCCGAGCTCGGCCGGCTCGAGGCCATCCTGGCCCGCAGCCGGGCCCTGCCCGACTGAGGCCCCCGAGCGTCAGCGAGGGTCCGAAGGATCGAGGAGCGCCGCTACGCCGAGCAAGGGCCCACCGCGCCACCGCCGACTCGTTCTGGCGCCGTTCACGAGCTCGGCGGCACGAGCGCCGCGCCCGCCGACGGGGCGAACAGCCGGGCCTGCTCGAGGTTGCGGACCCAGGGCCGGTCGCCGTCGGCGAGCTCGACCACCTCGTCGAGCGTGCCCTGCTCGTAGCGGTAGTGCTGGGTGATGCGGTAGCGGTCGAACGGCGCGAACCGGCTGACGTCGGCGCGAAGCTCGATCACCGCCTCGCGGAACTCGGGATCGGCGTGGCCGACCCCGTCACCGAGCGTGGACTGGATCCGGTAGTCGACGCCCAGGCCACGCGGCCCCAGCTCGATGCGGAAGAACAGCACCTGGACCCGCGGCCCGGCCGAGCCGTCGTAGGCCGGATCGGTCCGGCGCAGGGTCTTGACCGACTCCCAGTGGTCGGCCCAGCGGTGCTGCTCGACCGAGAACTCGTAGTCGAAGGTCGGCACCCGCCGCCAGACGCCGTCGATCAGGCGCTCGGCGGCGCCGCGGCCGAGCCAGACCAGGGTGGCGAGCGGCCGGGTCGGCGCGCCGGCGGCCAGGGTCATGCCGGCCGGGACCGACGGCCGGCCGTGGCCGCAGCCGCTGGCGGCGGCGGCGAGGGTGGCGGTGAGGACGACGAGGGCGACGCGCGTGCGTGGGTTGGACATGCCGTGACCATGCGGCCGCCGGCCGGTGGCAACAATCGTCGCAATGGTCACGTCATTGATGTCATCCTGACATCCATGGATCTCGACCGGCTCCAGGTGTTCCAGCGGGTCGCCCAGGCCGGCTCGTTCGTCGCCGCCGCCCGCGCCCTCCGCCTCGACCGGGCCCGGGTCA
>Ga0075163_10004404_pt1 | contig 18903 bp, 9 predicted proteins | sample JI1023141ADNA_FD_71478 | JGI IMG/M metagenome (GOLD analysis project Ga0075163, IMG submission 71478) | Wastewater effluent complex algal communities from Wisconsin, to seasonally profile nutrient transformation and Carbon sequestration -... | ecosystem: Engineered > WWTP > Effluent > Algae...
GGAACCGGGAGACCTGGGAGGTGCGCCTCTGGCATGTGGTTGTGCTGGGACGCCGCGACGGGAAGGCCGAAGCCTCAAGCCGTCGATGAACGCCGCCCAGGAGTCTGACTCCTGCGTAGTGTGCGCTGGGCAGCGCACGGTTCAGGCGGGTTGAGCACCGCAACAGAGCTATGGCAGGTCTGCACCGCCGCTGAGCCTGCAGTCGTCCCGGCTCCGGCTGCGCTGGCGATCGAATTCGGATTTTCCGCCAAAGAGCTTACAGAGATCGAGGCGACTAAGAGTCTCGAGCAGTAACGCCGTGGCTGCGGCAGCTCAATCAGAAATTTCGGGCTATGCTCGGCGGACCTGGCGAGTCAATCAGGTCGATCGGAAGTGAGGCCCGAGGCGGCGGAGTCAATCGGTTGCAGCAGATATCGCAGCTCGGTCTCCAGCATGACATCGCGTATCGTACTCTTATTGCGCCGATCCAGCGCGGCGTGCAGCTCGGCTGCAACGCTCCAAGCCTGAGCGAGATTGCCCTTTCGGAGCTGGACGTTGGCCATGAGTGCTTTGGCCAGCATGTAATCCTCGAGCCCATGTAGCTGAGACTCGGCCCGTGCGAGGTCACCGGAGCGCAGCGCGGCGGCACCTTGCAGAATCTGTAACGACTTTGACAGCCGTGGCTCGCGTGCGTTAGGTACCAAAAGGGCTACCGCGGCCCGAAGCTGCACGGCTGTCTCATCGGATAGGAGGCAGGACTCGGCCGCATGATAGGCCGCATTCCACTTCTCCTCCCAGGGGCCCTCGACTTCCGCAAGTCTGCTGGCGCTGTGTAGCAAGAACTCCGCATTTCGGCGATGAGTCGCCAAGTCACCGGCCCCGAAGCTGGCCAGCGCGAGCAGCCTGCCATTGTATCCATCTGTAGGCTGACCGAGTCCTGACAAGACGCGGAGAGCTTCGCCGGGACGGTCGGAGCCGAGCAGCCACTCGGACCACCGACGGGCGCGCTGCGATGCGATGGGCAGTGGCTGATGCGGGGCCGCGAGCCGCCAGAGCATCTCAAGCTCGGAAAGGAAGGCCGCATGGTCGCCGCGCATCCCATATCGATCCGCGCGCTTCATTCGCGCGCGCTGGTCGGTGGGGTCGCGGTCCAGGATCTGGTCGAGATAATAAAGCAGCGTTTCCCTCGTTGACTCTGCTTCCATCTGGCGCAGCCACGCAAGTTCGGAGCCAGCTGGTGCGAGCGCCGCGCGATCCGCGTTTGAGATGGACTGCCACAGCGCTGCCCGCTGACTCGGGGGTAGCGGGAGTCGCGCTCCGACGGTGTCGATGCGATGCCTATCGCTCACTTCGCCGTACGCAATCAGACCCGCGACGGTTGCAGTCTCGGCTGCCAGGCGGTGGATGAACAAGCCGACCGACTCATCACCGACCTTCTGTTTGGAGCTGGCGACGAAGGCCTGTGCCTGCGGGTGTAGCGCCGCCGCGGTGACGGTGTCTGGATAACGAACTACAGGCACCACTGCTTCGCCAGAGCCGAGGTCCCAGATGTGGACGCGGTTTCCGGAGAGGGTCAGCAGGCGCTGGCCATCGGGGACGATCTGGGCGCTGGTGATCCGCCATTCGTGACGGAACTCGGGCGTGAGCGGCGCGCCGGTGCGAACATTCACGACCTGGGCAATCTGCTGGTCTTGATCTGTCAGCACGACCTGCGTGCCATCGGGCGACGCGGCGAGGAAACGGCTCAGCGCACTCTGGTTGCTGCCATAGGGACGCGCGGCCTTCTCTCCGTTTCGGCCAAGCGGCCAGAAGTTCTGTCCATCAAAGACAATCAAGGACGCCGCGGGCGTACTGCGAAAGATTCCTTCAAAGCGGAACTGCTGGAAGGTCCGGGACTTCGTCTGGGTCTTTGTCGCGAAGTCATGGACCAGGAGCTCATGTCCTCCACCCTCCTTCATCCTGCCGACAAAGATGGCAAAGCCCTGCCGCTCGTCGATTGCCACCGCGTTCAGCCAGTTCGAGACTGGTGAGAGCTCCGCGAGCATCGTTCCTGCGTGCAGATCCCAAAGCCTGACCAGTGTCGGTTGCTCGTATTCCTCGCTCCAACTTGCGGCATAGCGGCCCTTCTCGGACACGCCGAGGCCGTCAAGTTTCGGATGCGCGAGCCAGCCCGACATAGGAGCGAAGTTCTCGGCGCTGAAGAGGCGGAAGCGATCCCGCTGCCGCCCTGCGATCGCGCTGCCTGCTGCCACGACCTCCAGCGCATCAAGCTCCTCGTCGAGAACTGCGACCTCCTTCCCCTCATACCAATCGCAGAGTTGAGCGCGCTTGCCGGACAGGCTGAGCAGACGCTGTTGGGAGCCGATGAAGCTGAGGTGTTTCACCACACCAGGTTGTCCGAGCAGCGGCTTGAAACGGCGCGGGAGCGCGACATCCCAAAGCATGGTGAGCCCATCATCCGCCGTACTGAGTACATTACGACCATCGCTGCTGAAGCTCAGCGAGCGTAGCTCCGCTCCGCCATGCGCAAGCGGCGGCGTCAGGGCCTCCCCCGTCTCGATGTCCCAGACGCGGTAGGACTGCTGTCGCTTGCTCACGGTAATCAGTCGCGCGCCGTCCTCCGAGACGATCGCGAAGGGCACGAAGGGACTGACCAGCTTCATCCCGACCGCGGTCCCGCTGGCTGAACCGGACTGGTTCTCGACAGGGAACTCCCAACGCGTCACGACCTTGTCGTGCTCGAAGGTCTTGCGCAGGCTTCCACTTTCTACCGACCAGAGCGTCGAGACCAGCGACGCGCGGTCGCGTTCCTCGGTGATCAAAAGGCCGCCTTCGCGCAGAAACAGCAGCCGGTTGGCGAAGCCGACGAGCTCGGTCTCGGCGATCTTCTCCGCGGTTGCTTGAAGTTTCCAGAACACCAGCTTCCTGATTTCCACCGTGATCAGGAACTGGCCATCGGGACTGAAGACGACCGTCGGCGAATGAGCAAAGTCGAGCGCATACGCTTCGCGCTGCGGCTCCTCTCGCCGGATGATCAGCTTGTGATCCGAGTACCTGTAGAACGCCAGCAGGCGAGCATCCTTTGCAATAGCGAGGACGTATGTCGAGGCGTCTTCACCACTGGTTTGGGGAGGCCCGCTCAGCGTCTCGACTTCGATGGTTCCGGGGCTAAATCTAACGACATGCGCCGCGCGGTAATCGATGACCAAAAGCGTAGTGCGATCGAACCAGCGCAGCTGCGCGTGTTGCTCATCCAAGGTCAGCGATTTCTTGAGAACCGCGTCGGAAACGGAGTGGCTGGAAATGGTGAGGCGACGTTGTTTGGAAGCGGCATCCACATCGCTGCGCACCGTCCAGAGCTCATCCCCGCGGGGTGAAAAGACCATGTCCTGCAAATAGGAGTCACCGACCACGAGCTCCGCGGTCCGGGTGCCGTCCCTGACGCTGACAAGCCCGATCCGACCGACCTCGGGCGTCTTGGTCTGGCTCCATCGGCTTTTGAGGTAGACGGCGATGAGTTGTGCGTCAGGCGCCACGGCAGCTCGTGTCACTTCGGGCTTGTAAAGCAGCTGCCGCAGCTGCGGTAGCTGCTGTCGCAAACTGTACAGGCGCTCGCGGTGCGCACGCTCGTCGATGCCCGACTCACGCGAAAGACTCAGGGCATTGGCGTACCAGGACCAGGCGCCAAAGAGGTCGCCGTCGATCACGGCACGGGTGCCGTTGCTGACCCGCTGGCTGACCAGCCGCTGCGCCGCCTGGTTGCGACGATGCACCGCGGTGCGCCACTGCCAGGTCGCGACTCCGGCCAGCACGGCAAAAGTTACCGTGGTACCGACGAGCAGACGAAAGCGGAAGTGTTCTTGGCGGACGCCGACGAAGCGCTTTTGTAACTCTTGAATGACCGCCAGCGATGGAACGCCATCCGGCTCGGCGAGCGCCTCTGGAATGTACAGACGATCATGTAGGAGGGCCTTGAGCTGGTTCGCATCTGGCGCCTTGAGCACCGTCTGGTTGATATCAATAACCAGCGGTGTACGGCCGGCGTCCAGACACTGCTCTACCTCACGCAGTACCCATACCGAGCGCAACACCCCTGGCCGGCCGATGATGATCAGCGTATTGCTGTTGCGAACATAGCGTCGCGTCAAGAGGTGTATGTCTTCGCCGGCATGATACTGCCTGCGATCGAGACAGACTTTGTAGCCAAGTCCAGTGAGCGTCTCCGCCAGACGCTCGGGATAGCCCAGTCCATCGCTCTGCGCATAGGAGATGAAAAAATCAAAGCCGAAGATGAAGTCGGTCGGCCGTCGCAGGGCTTGTTGAACATACTTGAAAGACGACACGTACGGACTATAGGTCAATGGGCAAACGTAACGGAATTGATTATTAAGCGCATGGCGACTTGCACTACACTGCGCAGCCTCGGTTGAACAATCTTCTCGGAGCCCGCGATGAGTACCAACGACCCGTTGAATGAGTTCTTCAAGATTCAAAAGAGAGTTAGCGGCCACCCACACAAGTTTGAAGGAGGCGAGCACCTGTGGCTCGGCAACGCTGGAACTGCGGCGGCCATCAAGTCCCGCAAGGATCGCGGTCTGCCAGTGGCAGGCTTTGGTCCCTTTCAGCGACGATTCGCTCCCGAGGAGCTCTCCTACGGAGAGATTGTAGCCTTCTCGGGCGACTTCTATGAAACGCCGGACGATCTTTTCGATGAGAAGCCGGCGTTGCTCCCCTGGCTCTACGAGGAGAACGACCTCAGTGACCTGCGCAGGGCCCTGCGACGCGAGGTCGACTGGATCGATCTGACCGGAAAGGAGAGGAAGACAGCCTATCCCGACGAGAACATCACGCTTTGGTGGAACGCCAAGCGCTTCATCGAGCTGGGTCTCAAGAACACCGTCCACTACGGATGGCACAATACCATCGCTTATGCCACCTGGCATGCCGCGGCCCTCGACCTCGCGCAACAGGCAGCCAAGGCACCCGATGGAGATGCTAGGTCGGTGCTGTTTCGTCGCGCGGCGTTTACGAACGGCTTTGCGGATCACTTCCTCACCGACGCCTTCGCGGCTGGTCATGTGCGCAGTCCGGCTGAGCAGCTGCGAAAGTGGGCTCAAACCCAGGGGATGAGCGACAAGCTGGCCGGCGCGCTCCTCAAGCTTATTCACGATCAAGATGGGCACATCAAGGAGTTCCACGGACCGGGGGCTCACGTAGACAAAGAGGAAGGGCTGCTGGTAACCAATGCTCGCGGTGAAAAGTGGCGGACGCGCTGCGATGGCCAGCTGTTCCTGATTGGGAAGGACGATCCCGCGGTCAAGAATGCTGTTGCCGCGGTCGCAGACTCCGTCGAGGATCTGCTCGACGTCTACAACGGTGCCGCTTTTTTTTTTAATGATTCGCCGACCACCGAGAGGATTCCCTGGCCCCACCCCGAAGAGCGCTCGTTGGTCGATAAGTTTCCCGCCAACATCAGCGATGCGGACTTGAAGAAGCTCCACGACAGCATAAAGTGGTATGTGAAATTGCCAGGCATCTCGACCGGGATTCAGCCGATACATATTGCGCAGTGCTTCGCTGCGCTGCCGGCGATCATGCAGCAATTCCGCGATGATGTTGCGGAGCAGGTTGCGAATCCTTCGCCCGCCATCCTCCGCCTGTCGCCGGAGCTGATCAACGGATACAAGGCAATCCGGTGACCCCCAGCGAATACCGGGACCGTCTTGAGCGGTTGACTCGCCGCGGTGCCGTGCTGCTCGCCGACTTGCAGCGTCTGCCCAACGACCATCAGGCCCTGATCGCGCTCGCGTGGAAGGAAGCGCTGGGCAGTCGACCGCCGACACCCACCGAGCCTCTCGATTCCGAAGAAGAGAGGCGTGCGGCGACCTTTGCATCGAAGCTCGAAGCCGTCCTGTGTCTGCTCGAGCGGGTCGTGCGACCGTCCGCCTGGTTGCAGGAGCAAGCCATCTGGTTCGATCGGGCACGCCAGTGTCTGGACGATGCCATCCAGCATGCAGCGACGGTGCTCGGCGGAGATCTCTTCCCATCGCCGATCTTGATCGTGGAGCCGGTCGACTCACCGCTATATTACGCTCGCGTAGAGGGCCGCTCCTCCTGGTTGTACAATGCCACCTTCGCAGAGCTGCCGCTGCCGCTCGTGGTGTGTCCCGGGCACCTGATCGAAGAGCCTTGGGAATGGGCGACGCTCTTTCATGAGCTCGGACACCGTCTTGAAGTGCAGCGCGCGGATGGCGAACATCTCGCCGCAGCCATCGCTGCCGAACCGCAGCAGGAAGAGTTTGAGCCGTGGTTGAGATGGATTGAAGAGTCGATCGCCGATCTGTATGCGGGCCTGTTGGGCGGGCAAGGCGCGGTGGATACCCTGAAGTCCCTCTTCGCGGCCAGCAGTGAGGATGCCGCGAACTCGGTCAGCTCGTCGAGCCACCCACCGGCGCAGGACCGACTGACCGTCCTCGATACTGCCTGGACTGCTCTGCGTGATGCCACTACTCCATCGGGAAGCAGCCCCTGCGCGACCGTAGCTCGCTTGCTGGCGGAGAGATTTCGCCACTGGCAGCAGTCAATCCAGCAACAGTCTAGTGCCGCCGCGAGCCCTCCGACCCATGCCCGCTTCGTACCCGGAATGCTGCACGGAATGCGCGTGCTCGATCGAGATCCAGTCCAGCTGCGGGCAGCCTGCGACCACGCGTTCCGGGGAATCCAGCGACCGCAGTGGTCGGTCACAGCAGCCCACCTTGCCACGCTCACACAAGCCATCCGTTACCTAGTCGAGACCCGGGTCGAGCCCGGTGTCGAGGGGCTGAAGGTGCCACCTCGCGATCTGCTGAAACGCTATACGTCGATCAGCTTCGTTGGTGCGACACACGGCCAGCTGCTCGAGGCGATGAAGAAAGCGAAGAAAGAGAAGGAAGACGCGCCCCAGTCGCAGGAAGCGACGACGCCGAGCAAGCCGTGGGAGCGCATCGAAGTCTTTGCGCTTGCCGACGAGCCACTGCGAAAATTGGTGCTTGGTCCTGGGATTTCCCAGACCGGCGACGCGCTGATCGAAGAGCGGGATCGCAGCCTGCGCGAGCTCAAGGCATACCTGGGGCCCCTGGGTGTCGACCATGCCCAGTACCTGTACACCGAGCCCTACTTCTTCGCCTCGTACTGGGATGTGGAGGACAACGAGTCCCGTCCCAGGAGCGCGCCTCCCGCGCACATTCATACCAGCCATGTGCTCTGGGGCAGCGACCTGCGAACCGCGCCCGGCAACGACTATGAGGCCCCGGCTGGCCGGCCCCTGCCGCTGCGGATGAAGCGATGCGTCGACGCTCTTTCCTACCTGCGCACGAACAGCAAACGGCTGCCGTGATGCGAGAACCTGCCTCCCGGGCGTTCCTGGAATTCGATCACCACACTTCACGCAGCCGTTTCATCATTCTGCGCAGACGCGGGCTGATCTGAGGATTGACCTCGCTCTCTCGGGGTAAAAAGCGGATTCGGTTTTTCATGTGCGGTGTGCCACCAGCCCGTCGGATGGCCTCGCCGTCTTCCTTCGACGTGACCACGTACGGCTCGAAGCCGGCATCGCGCAGAGCTTAGATGGCCGCTCGGAGCGACTGTGGCTTGGTGGTGCGAAGTGATTCTTGGATGTGCTGAAGCGGAACCCCGTTGACCAGCCCGGAAAGTCGAACGATGCCCGCATAATAGTCGGTGCGAAAATCGACGTAGAGCTTGTCTTTGATGGACAGCGGAATCTCTATAGCGCCGACGACCAGCGGTACGACGATAAGTCGATGTTCGCGCAGCTTGCGCGCCAGTCCCTGTCTCACTTCTTCGCTGGCCCATGCTGAATCATTGAAGTTGTCACCCATGACAACGGCAACGTAGCGACAGGCCCCCAGCGCTTTCCCGATCACATCCTGCAGACTCTGATCGGGGTGGATTTCCCATTCATCCAGCCACACGTCGACCTGGCAAAAGGCCAGGTCTTCGGCAGGCGTGCGTACGAAGTCCTTATCTCGAGTGCTGTGGCAGAGGAACAGGTCGGGATGCCTTTGCACGCGAGCCTCGACCGATCGATCAACGGACATCATGGGGATTCTCCATCGTCTTTTCCTCTGATTTCTTAGCGCATGCCGTCGCCAAATGCCGGGCCGTCGGCAAGAATCGAGCTCACCAGCCGCGTGATACCCTCGCGAACGTCGGCGCCGCCATCTCGCAGGTCTACTGCGTGATGGATACTCAGGAACAGAGGCAACTCGACGTTTTTGGGAACGCCGGGCAAGAGCACCGGAATCAGCCGCAGGCGCGTACGCTGCGGCGCTTCGAGCGACTGCACGAGCGCCGCGTGATACTCCATTTTCTGCCAGCGTCCCATTCCCTGCGGCCCGATGAAGATCGCGACCGCCCCCGCCGTTCTGATCGCGTCTTCGAGCTCGATCGAGAATCGATCCCCGCCCAGCATCGCCTTCTCATCGAACCAGGGAAGCACGCCTTGCTCCATGAGCCGCTGCGCTATCTGCTTCACGATCGGCTTGTCTTTGGTGTTGTGGCAGAGGAACACATGGTACTGGTGCGAGCGGCGGCGCTCATCCAAGGTCGTCAGGCGGCGCTGGCGCTCCTGTTCCGCCAAGGCGCTGGCCTCCATCGCTTCAATCTTCTCGTCGCCTTTGGCACTCTGTTCGGCGAGGTCGTCGAGAGGAAAGTGGCGTTGACAGACCGCGCAGATCACCGTCGTGTCCTGCCTGGCCCGTCGCTTTGCAATCACGTCTTGCGAAATCGTGTGGTCGCAGGACGCGCAGTGATAGATGCGCTCACGACGCACTGTGTTCTCGAGCGCAAGCCGTTCGAGCTGGCGGTTTACGTAACGCAGGAAGAGCAGCCGCGTACTCTTGTCGACGTCCGAGTGGAAGAAGACCACCAGATAGCCGAGCGAGTCGTTCGACTTGTCAGGATAGTGCACAGCAAAGCCGCAGATCTGATTGCACGCCGCGAGAAACAGCGCCGCGTTTTTGTACAAATCCTTTTTCTTGAACGCCGTCGAGTTGATCAAGCTGACGGCCAGTGTCGCGTAAATGCCGCTCAGCGGACCCTCGAACGAGAAGCCGACGGCCAGCGAATAGCCGCCGGGATATTCGGAAAGATCGGCGTTGAGCTCCGATGGGAAGACCAGCATCGCGCCCCGCTCGGTCTCCTGGCGATAGGCGACGTTGCGCGCAACGACCTCTTCTACCGTTGCCACCAGTAGCGTTTTTTCCTCGGGGCGGTCCCGGAGCCGGCGGTCCTTGTCCATGTCGAAGCGACCGGCCTTGGCCTCTTCCTCTTTGACGAATCCCAGGCCGTCCGGCTGTCCACGCGCCGCGAAGGCCAGCCACCCGCAGTAGCCATCGAGCAGCTCGGGCTCCAGGAGCACATGGTCGCCGAACGACAAGCGGCGCACCAGACCTGCGACCTGCAGCTGTCCGAGACAGTTATTGAGCAGCGTCGCATCGACGTCCTTGCCGCGTCCCGCGGCGGAGCGCGAGAACTTGTCGAGGAGTTCCGCAGCCGTCATCAGCACGCTTCCCTGCTTCTTCAGCTTGATCAGGAAGTCCTTCGTCGCCTTGAAGACCTCCGAAGAAGAGATCTGGGGCAGCCGCGCCCAGTTGATCGCAGCGAGGACACGCTCGCGCAGATCGGCGATCCCATCGCCCCGCTTGGCGCTGACCTCCAAGAAACCGGCGAAGCCGTAGCGCTGCTGGAGTTGAGCGATGCGATCACTGCTCACCGAAGGTCCACCGCGATCGATACGCGAGGCGACGAGCAGCTTGACGAGCGGAAAGCCCTGCGTGGCCTCGTCGAGGGCGCGAGCCCAGTAGGCAACGCCGGCGAATGGATCGGTCTCGCTGCGGGAGTCGAAGAGGACCATCGCCACCGCCACCTCGGACAAATAGAGCTGATGGATCAATCGATACCCAGGCTGCCCCGCGAGATCCCACAACAGGACTTCTCGCTCGCAGTGAGCGTCGTCGGAATGCGCTGCGACGTCCTGATTGAGCGGCCACACATGCCGTCCATGCGTCGATTCGGTAGCCCGGAATTTACGTCCAGCCAGCACCAGGCCGAGGCCCGACTTGCCCACGCTGGTATTGCCAACCAGGACCACCTTGGCGTTCATGTAGTGCGTGGTCCGCCTGTGATCTATCCCACTAAGGAGGGCAGCGGTGTCGTAGGAGAAGATAGCGACGCAATGTGAGTCACTCGCAAGAGATGCAAATAAGCGAAATCGAGGATTAGACGCCATACCCGGAGGAATCACTGGTAGCAAATGTTTGTGCTTGAACTGAACAAATGCCGCCAGCGTCGACCGGCCCGTATCCCAAAACTCAAGTCGTCCAAAGCCGTTCCGACCGCCAAATACTGCCAGTAGCCTGCCATCTAGGGACCAAGCGTGCGCATATGCGGTCATATCGTGCTCAATAAGATGACGAATCATGAGCTGGGTATCAAAAATTGAAGTATTACCGCTAGTTATTGCAATAGCATCTCCCAGGGGAGACCATGAACCTGAATAAGCCGAACTCTCCGGAAACCGTTTGAATCCGGTCAACTTGTTTTGATAAATGACAGCTCCCGCACTGCCGCATAATAGCATCATTGCGCCGTCAGGAGAAAACGTCACAGACCAGATTTCGTGTTCGTAGTCGTTTATGTATTTTCTCTCTTCCGATGCGGGATCAAAATTCCATTTATAGATACAGTTATGCACCGCGCAAATCAGTCCAGTGCCATCAGGAATCCACATCACGATAGCGTTCGGGCGTCGCGCAGGGTTTTCGATGGCCCAGGTTTTTTTCTTCCTCGGCGCGCCCTCCCCATCTGGGAACTCCCAAACGTGGACCGTGTCATCGCCGGCGCCACTGGCCAGCTGGGTTCCATCAGGCGACCAGCTCAGCGTGACTCCGCCGTTCGCATGCGCGCGGAATCGATACATCGGCGTAGCTTGTCCGCGTTTCCAGATGGAAACATATCCGTCGTCCGAGCCGATCGCGAGTAGCTCTCCGTCGGGCGACCACACCATTCGACTGACCGGCGCCTTGTGCTGCAAGCGCATTTCGAGCTTGAGGCCGACCGGCAGCACGGGGAAATCCGACTCGGGAGGCTGCTTCATCTCTTGCGAACGCGCCATCTGTACTTTGCTCCTCGGCACCGCATCATACACACTTCCTTACGTGGCGTGAGCCGGGCTCGGCAGCGTGGTCTAGACGTCTTCCATCCAATAGTTGACCGTCTGGCGAGGCCGGGCGCACCATATTGCTGTGCCGGAGCTCATGCAGATCTTTAGACGGTTTGTGTTCGGAATCGGGTTGGTGCTCCTCCTTGGCAGCGCAGCATCTGCCGCCGATCCGCGCGATCCAAAGACACTCGCCAGCACCGCGAGCGCCATCCAGCGCTGGCTCGCGACCGCGGGGCTGGACAAATCGCTCGCCGTAGAAAAGGTCCGTTGGACGTCGCGGCCGGAAGATCCGCAGCGGCGGTGGCTCAAGCTGGAACTGCGCCATCTCGGGACGAGCGCAGATGTCGAGAAAGAGAGCGCCCTGCTGCTTTCGCGGTGGCAGCACTTTGGCAGCAACTCCCGACAGAGTCTGCCCGAGACCCTGTTCTACAAGCTGGTACAGCTCTCCGGAGTCGACCGCGGCGATGCCGTGGTGGAAGTGTTTGTCCTCGATCGGGGCATCCTCATTTTTCACGATCCCGGTACGCGTGCGCTCCTCATCCGAAATGCCACGGACCGCATGATCAGGCTGCCCCTGTTGCTCGAGGGACTCATGACCGGTCGCGCCGGAGGCCAGCCCAGCGCTGTCATTGTTTCCGGCACCCAGGCCGCCAAGCGAGTGAGCGACTTCCTTACGGAGTACTTTACGGAACAGAATCGCATCATGCGCCTTCCGGCGCCCACGTTTCGACCAAAGCCGCTGCAAGAAGACTATGTCGGACTCGAGGTCGAAGGGCTCAAGAGCCAGGTACACACCAACCAGCACTATTGGGAGCGCCTCCAGATCGATGTCGAGCTGAAACCGGTTCCCAAGGGACACCAGACCATCTGGCACCTCGACGGTCGCTCTGCATCGGGAAACGGCAAGCGTCCGCCGGGAAGCTACGAGGATGACATGCCCGACGACGAGCTCCAGAAGTTCGCCGAGAAACTGGCGCGGGCGCTTCAGGACTCCCTGAGCAGGCAGAGGTAATGGACTCCCCAGAAATCCCCGCCTGGATATGGACGCTCGGCGCGCTTTTCGTCCTGGCGCTCGCATCCGCCTTTATCTTCGTGCGGATGCGACGGCTGCGCACGGTGTTCATCTCGTACCGGCGCGTCGACAGCGCCGAGATCGTGGGTCAGCTTCACGAGCGGCTGCGGAAGCGCTTTGGGCGGAGTGTCTTTCGCGATGAGGGCTCGATAGAGTACGGAGAGAATTTCAGGCAGGTCATCACCCGTCGCCTGCGGCGCTGCGACGTCATCCTGGTGGTGATCGGACCGAACTGGCTCTCCTGTCAGGACGAGCAGGGCGCAGCTCGCCTCCACAAGCCCGACGACATCGTCCGAAACGAAGTCGCGGCGGCACTTGCCTCTGGTGCCCTCGTCATTCCGCTGCTGGTGAATGGCGCGCGGATTCCGCTCGCCGACAAGCTGCCACTGGACTTGCGCGCGCTTCCGGACGTCAATGCCATGACCATCGACGCTGGCCGCCTCGACGAAGGGAGCGCGCAGCTGACTGCGGCGATTCTGGCGGCGCCCGTGCAGCAGGTCCCGTGGATGATCCTGCTCGCGCATGGAACGATCGCGCTTCTGGTTGCGCTGTTCGCGATCTCAGGGGGCTTCAAGCCCCACGAGATCACGACACTGGTCTTTATCGTGCTGCCCTTGTTCGCAGCCACCGCGGGGGTCACGGCGATCTACGCGCTGGGCAATGGCCCGCAGCACGCGCGGACGCGCTACATATCGGCGCATGGGCTCTGGATACCGCTCGGATTTACTGCGGTTATCGCGTTACTCATCGTACTCAAAGCCTCGAACCTGGGGCTCGATTCCTTCGAATCCTTCAAGCGCGCAGTGGGCGCCGTCGAGATCCTGCTCGGGGTCCATACCGGGATCTCTTTATCGTCACTCTTTGCACACAGGAGTGCTCAATGAGATTCATTACCCTGTTTCTGGCCGTCCTGCTCGGATCCGTGAACCTGGTCGTTGCCGCAGAGCCTGCGGAGCCGGACTCTGCCACGTTGAATCAAACGGCCGCTCTGATTCGAGATTTTGCCAACGCGAAGGATTCGTCCTGGCTGGAGTCGCATCGCGCCAAGATCACGCCGGCAGTCGCGCGCGCCAGCGATTTCATCACGATGGATGCCATTGACCATCAGCGCCCTGATATTTCCTTCGTCGCGGCTCGATTCGCGGCACAGGCCCACAAGATGCTGAATGAGCCGGCGCTGGCCCTCGAGAGCATGCTGAACATGCATCAGTCGGCCTTCATGCTGGCCGAGCGCCCGGACCAGTACGCAGAGGTACGGAAGCGGTCACTCGAGAGTCGCCAGGAAGCTGCACGGCTCAAGCGGCCGGAGTACGAGTTCCTGTTTCTGGTGATCGCCGCCGATGCGTCCTATTTCCAATCGACTTCGTCGAAGAACGACCGCCGGGGAGAGCAGCCCCTCCTCGATGCCGTGCGCGATATTGCCGCCGCAGCAGCTCTTTCGTCCAATCCCAGGAGCTCCGGATGGATGGAGCGCTTCGTCAGTTTGGCCACGGGCATCATTTCCGAGGCCCTGGGCTCCTTTCACATGAACCAACGCGAGCTTACGGCAGCGCTCAAGGCGGTAGCGGCCAACCTGGAACGAGCGATTCCAGCTGGCTTCGAGTTCAAAGCGGCGCGCGATCGAGAAAAGACTCTCAAGACTGCAATGGTCCTCGCCAGATACTCCTATGAGTACGGAACCGCGACCGCCGCAAGCGCGCGCCTGACGAAGGCCGAAGAGCGTGCGAAGGCGAACCGTGACACCGCCCAGTTCCTGGCCATCCGCGCCGTACGCTATCGGGGAGAGCGTGATGCCAAACGGGATCCCAACGCGCTGCGTGCGCTGCGCGAAGAGGCGCTCGCGCACATCAATGACCTGCGACCGGAGTACCGTTCGCGGGCCGGTCGGATCTGGGCCGCCTACCGCACGGATCAGCTTTATGGCCAGATCCTGGTCGATCAGCTCGCCGATAGGTCTCCGGATCGTGAGCTGGCCTTTTCCACCGTCGAGGCAATGAAAGCGCGTCTTTTGCTCGACTACCTGCACAAGAAGGCGGCTACTGAGACGACGACCCCAGAAACGAGGCGGCTCGAGGGGGTGGTGCTGGGCTTCGAGCCATCCAGCCCGACCAGCGATCTGCTCCAAGCGGAGCTGCAGCTGGTCAGCCAGCTATCGACGTTTGGCATCGGACAAGATCTGGACAAGCGCATGGATGCGCTGCGCACGCTCGAAGCTGCTTCGCAAGGCTCCGCCGCCAGCTTTCAGCAGACGGCCACACCAGAGAAGCTGAGCGTGATCCAGCAGGCACTGGAGCCGCAGGAGGCCATTCTCGAGTACGTACAGCCCTACAATGAGCTCGGTCCGATGCCGGAGCTCTGGATGCTGCTCATCCGCCGGAAGGGCGTAAAGACAGTCCACGTGAACCTGCCGCGCTCCAGCGTCATCGGGCGCTTCATGATCGACGGTCAGGCGCCCATCGATAGTGGCAGCCTCGAGGATCTGGTGAGCGAAACCCGCTTCGCGATCCGCAGTGCCAACGAGCAGAAAGCGCGCGCCGGGCTGAAGCAGCTGCACGAACTGCTCATCCAACCGCTGGCTGCGCAGGGCGCCCCCCTCGATCAGATCGGCCGACTGATCATCGTTCCGCATGGCGTCCTGCACTACGTGCCCTTTGCCGCCCTTCTCGATCGCAACGACAAATTTCTCATCAGCCGGCTTCCCATCACCATGGCGCCGAGCGCCTCGGTGTGGCACGTCCTTCAGGCACGAAAACGCACCACCTTGCGCTGGCTGGCATTCGCCAATCCCGCCGTCGGCACAGCAGCGATGGGAAACCTGCCGCTCGCGGATCAGGAAGTCGATCAGGTCGTCAAGCTCTACCCGGCTGGCAGAGGCGTCATCGTCCGCCACAAAGAGGCGACTCTCGACAAGTTTCGTACGGAGGCACCGACCGCTGGGCTGCTTCACATCGCCTCACACGGCGATTTTCCCGACGACAATGCCCTTGACCTGCACGCGATTCTCCTCGCTCCGCAGGGCGGCCGCGCGCGGTCACTACTCGCCGAAGACGTGCGCACGATCAATCTCTCTGCGAGTTATCTGGTCGCGCTGAGCGTCTGTAATGGGGGTCTCTATCGCATCGGCCCATCCGACGAGCCTTACGGATTGCTCCCCGCCTTCCTTCAAGCAGGCGCCCAGAACGTCATGGGCACGCTTTGGCCGCTCGACGATCAGTTCTCCCGCGACTTCATGATCGAGTTCTACAAACACCTAGACACCGGCGGACCGGCGACCGCCTACCAGAAGGCCAGCCTGCGCTTCATTGCCGACAATGAGTACATACGTCACTGGGCCGGGTACGTACTGGTAGGACCGGGTAGACCAGCGCTGCGCCTACAGTTTTGAAGCGGATGCGCAGGAGAGTCCTGGGGACTTGAGGTCGCGGACGCTGGTCAATCGCCTCGTTCCGCCCTGTGATCGTGTGGGGCTGCACGGTGCGCAGGGCGGCGCTGAACTGCCCCCCAAGAACTACTCCAGTCAAACAGAGAGTTCTCCCAAACTCAAAAGGTGCTAGGAGGACAACATGCGGAAAAGTCTGTTTACTGAGTACGCGCCCACCAAACTACATCTTGCCCACCAAATCCCCCGCCAGCAGATCTATCTTCGCCACGCCGCGAGCTACTGCGTCCGGTCTTCGCCACGCCCCGAACTACTGCATCCGGGCTGTTTTCCACTGCTGTGGCAGTAGCTCGCCGATGCGACTCTGTGGCCAGTCGCGGCTGAGCTTGTCCAAGACATCGCGTAGATAGGCCCATGGGTCGACTATGCCGGCCAGGTCGCAGCTGCCCATTAGCGTGTACAGAGTTGCGAGGCGATGGGCTCCGGCGTCGCTACCAGCGAATATAAAGTTGCGGCGGCCCAGGGCTACGGGCCTGATTCGCTGCTCGGTTAGGTTGTTGTCGATGGCCAGCGCACCTCGGCTTCTTTTTTTGCCGAACTCTGCGTTGCTTTAGCTTTCATGCTCTTTTCTATCAAGCTTTCCGGGTTCATCGATCCACCTCGGCGGGCGTGTTCCCCCCTTATGGGCGGCTCTCATTCGGAAGGGGGCAAGATAGATCGTTCTTGAGGCCGACCTCGATGTCGGGCATATACAAGCAGAAGTCCATGATGCAGCCGCGGGTTTCGGTGCTGTGGACTTCCAGTCCAACATCTGCCGCAAGGGAATACAGAAGATTCGAAAGGACTGCGCGAAAGAGCAGGGGCTTGTGCTCTTTACCCTGCTGGTATAAGCCGCGCAAGAAGTGCAGCGAGAGGATGGCGACCAGCGGCGGCTCCTCGTGCCGCTCATTTCCGGCTACGAAGAGTTGGTAATAGGGGGCCGAGTAGACTCGTTTCTCTGTGAAGACGGCGATGGCGTTGCTATCTCCGAAGCCGACCTCCTTCCGAATGCGCGCCGCGAATGTGCACGCCTCGGTCTTCGAGAAGGCGCCCGGCGTCAGCAGCTGATGCTAAGGACCCCGTCGCGGCCTGATGCCGACCAGGTACCACTCTGTCTGCGTGCGATTCCAGATCTTCAGAACCTCTTCGAGCGGCTGCTGAAAGTCGGGATGAAGGTGTAGAAGCACGCGCGTTTGCGGCATACAGCAGACCCCCTTCGGCGAGCAGGCATGCTGACGAATGCACGGTTGCGAGTTCGGTGTCAGGCAATCTTATTCTGACTGGAAGGCTACGGTCGAGCACTTCCCGTTCCTGGAGCGATTGCAGCCGCCGCGGGAGTGCCCGCGATCTCTGCAGCCAGCTTCGCCCAATCGGCGGGTGAGGTCGACCAGATCGAGATTGCGTCGCCATGGCCTGCGAACAGGCGGCGGCCCGCGTGATCGAAAACTAGAGAACGCGTATCGTTGTCCCCAGGACTGGCAAAGGTGGCAATCGGGCGCAGCGAGATGAGATCCCAGAGGATTATCGTTCCATCCGCGTCCCCGCTGGCCATGAAGCGACCCAGTCGATCGAAGGTGATGGCGTGTACCGGCCGTGCGTGCGGCTGTAGCTGCGCAAGTACCCGCGAAGGCTCGCCGGCGCTGCGCAACGACAAGTTGCCGCCCATGGTACCGACCGCGAGTAGATCCAGCGTATGACTGAATGCGAGTGCCGTTGGTTTGTCGCCATCCGTAGGTGAACTGCGAGCGAGCACCTGTCGAGTCACTGGATTCCAGATGCTCAAAGATCCGTCCGAGAAGGCGCCGGCGAGGCGGCTCTCGTCGACATCCCAGGCAAGCGCCTGGGCCCACGTATCGGAGCCTAAACGCTCTGGCCCCTCTGCGACGGGCGCCGTGAGCGTCCACTGCATGAGCGTGCCGGGTTGGCCCGGCTGCATCGCCACGAACAACTTTCCCGAAGGACTTACGGCATGTGCCCACAGCGTGCGCGCGCGATTCGGGATGCGTGTGATCTCCGCGCCGGAGTATGTCGACCAGGCGGTCAGGTCATGCGTCAGGCCCAGAAACGGACCGCTAGTGATGAACATACTGCCGTCGGCACTTAAGCCCAGCAAGGTTCCGGAAGCGTCGAACTTTACATGCGCGGTCGCCAGCACGGACTCCTCCTTGTTCCACCGGCGAGCTCCTATGGATCCGATTCCCACCACGCCATCGTTGGAGTCGAGGGCCACCGCAAACCCGAATCGCTTCGACTCCGTGAGACGCTTGTGCAGCGGATGTGATGGCTCATTCGTCCACTCGCGAATGCGTCCGTCGCTGCCGCCGGTGTATAGAAGATCGCCGCGCGCCACCACCGCATAGGCTCCGCCGCGGTGTGCGTAGCGCCGCGACGGCTCCGCCTTCTGATCGAGAGACCAGGTCGCCAGATAGCCGTTGCCGTGTACGGCGTGAATCTGCCGCCGCTGTTCATCGATGGCGAGGTCGGTGATGGTCCCGTCACTCGACTGCCACGCGCGCAGCAGGCGCTGGGTACGCGCATTCCAGATTGCCAGCTGATCGTGCTCGGTGGCCGCGACGAGCAGCGCGCCGTTCCGGCTGGGCCGAACGCGCGTCGCGGCCAATGAGTGACCACGAAAGCTCAGCGACAGCTTGGTAAACGATGCAAGGTCCCAGACATCGATCTGATTCTGCTGCTCATAGGCGCCGGTGTACATGCGACTGCCGTCGGGCGAAAACGCGATGGCCGAGATTGCACCATTCCGTGCAGACAGAGGTCGCACGGAGCCACCGCGGGCAAGCTCGACGACGTGCAACGCACCGCTTCCGGTCCCTATCGCTAGATACTGATCCCGCGTATCAAACGCGAGAACGGCGGCGCCCGCAATCGCGAAGCTGCGAGCCGCACCTCCAGCGCTCTCCCAGAGCAAGACTTCGTCCTCGGAGGCCGCGGCGATGCGTCCCGCAGCGCTGCTCTGGACATGGAACAGCGTCTTCCCGACTTTGTGTTCAAGCCGTGCCTCTTGACGCCGCTGCTCGAGATTCCAAACCGCGATATAGGGAGCGTGCGCGGTCGAGAGCAGCCGGTTCCCCGAGATGGTCATCGCATCCACGCTACCACCGCCGCCGTGCAGGTGACCCCGCAGGCCCGGTCGCGCGCTCAAGCACGCCATCAGCGCCTGTTCCAGATCGACCTCCGCAAGGTGCGCTAGATACT
>Ga0075163_10004405_pt1 | contig 18898 bp, 8 predicted proteins | sample JI1023141ADNA_FD_71478 | JGI IMG/M metagenome (GOLD analysis project Ga0075163, IMG submission 71478) | Wastewater effluent complex algal communities from Wisconsin, to seasonally profile nutrient transformation and Carbon sequestration -... | ecosystem: Engineered > WWTP > Effluent > Algae...
CTAAACTTTGATCATAAGGAAGTTCCTCACAACCTGAAACAAATTGAGCAAAAAATTTCTGAAAACTAGTTCCAGAAACTGCTTCAACTGCTGTTAAAATACCATCTTCTGGTATACCACGGTTTTCTATTGCATATGTTTGATATAGATAGCGCATTACATCATCTAGAGATTTTGCATTATCTGTACGACGACGGATTTCTAAATCTAAGAGTAATCCTAAAATTTCACCTTTATTATAAAAAGAAATCCTAGAGTTTTCTCTATCATCAGGTTGGAGCCAATCATTAAAGCTAGCCTCTTCTACACTGGTAATTAAACGACCTGGGGCAGTTTGTAATTCAGCAATGTTTTTTTCTACTCCTGCTAAATAAGTTCGTTCATCTATAATTTCAGCACGCTTTAAGCTAAGTTCTCCATAATAACTAGTTATACCTTCAAAGAACCAGAGTAATCGAGTATAGGCTTCTTGGCTATAGTCTGGATTTAGAAAAACAGAAGGCATAATACGTTTAACATTCCAAGCATGAAAAAGCTCATGAGATGAAATGGAATAAAAATTTTGACGACTACGCTCTAAAGCAAAAGCATTTGCAGGCATAGTTATAGAAGTTGAATAAGAATGCTCTACACCATGCCAAGTAGTATTAGGCATTATATGGTATAAAAACCAGTAGTTCTCAAAAGGTGCATCCCCACCAAAGAGTTTAACTTGTTGTTCAGCAATTTTATTTAACTGTTCAGCAATTATTTTTATATCGTAATCAAGCCGCCCTTGAAAAGCTATATGATAAGTAGTCTTGCCCTGTATAAACTGATGTAGTTTTAGAGTAGGGCTTGCAATAACAGGGGAATCTGCTAGCTCATCATAGGTATTAGCTAAAAAGACGTTATTACTATCTTTTTTTAATGCTGTAGCAATTAACCAGTTTTCAGGGGTTTTTATAGTTAAACGACATTGTTGTGAACGCTTCTTTACTAGATACATAAATAAATTAGTACCATTAAAGTAAGCTTCTTTATCATCTAGTAAACTAGCACCAGCATCTAGAATATTTGCGTAATACTTATAGTATATTTTAACAATATTTGCCTTATTGGTTTGGATTCGCCAAGTAGACTTATCCACTTTTTCCCAATTTAGGGTTTGCCCTTTATCATCACTAACACTAAATTCTTGTACATTACGGGCATAGTTTTGGATTAAATACCGACCAGGCCGCCAATTAGGTAAAGCCAGATCTAAAGTATCAGATCCTTGACTAGAGGTTTCAATGGTAATTTCAAAAAGGTGGGAGTTTGCTTGTTGCCAGCCTATAGTATAGTCAATCATTGGTTTATCTGGTTGAAAAGCCAAGGCATAAGAAGCAAATAACCAGAAAAACGCCACCAGAGTAATGGCATTAAATATCAATTTGCCCTGCAAGACTTTTATTCTCCTGTACGCTTTGGGTTATAAACTACACGAAATGGTTTGTTATTTTAACACTAGAGGGCAATTAAGTTGAGTATTTTTTGGCAATTGCTTTATGGCATAAATTTTGCTCACGGGCTAATCGATTCAATCCTAATAAAAATTTAATATTAACTTAGTAGGGATAGACATCTATGCCATTGTTTTGAAAAAAGCAGAGATGTGTTGAAAAGAAGGGCAAACTGTTTGCCCATACAGACAATAATATCTTTAGGGAAACTTGTGTAAAGGAGAGAGGCTAATGAGTAAAAGAAAATTAATTGTTTCTTTTTTAATGATGATAATTGCTGTTTTATCAAGTGCAGCAATTTCTTTAGCAGATGATCAAATTGACTTTCGACAAACACGTATTGCTAGAGTTGGATTTATAGAAGGTAATGCTAATGTCCAACGCCAAGGCGCAGAAGATTGGGACTCGGCTGCTTTAAATGTGCCAGTGTTTCCCGGTGACCTTGTTTATACTAACCAAAACACTAAAATGGAATTAGAGCTTTATGGAGGTTTTATTCGTTTAGGCGAAAACACTTCTTTAGAGCTAGTAAAATTTAGCCCTAAACTATATCGATTTGACTTGTCCGTAGGGCTAGCAACTTTTTCCTTTGGTGAAGAAAGACCAGAAATAGAAATTGCAACTCCACAAGCCGCTGTTAGCCTAAAAAAACCAGGTATTTATCGTATTAAAGTAAATCTAGATGGCACAACTGAAGTTATTGTACAAGAAGGCCAAGTAGAGCTATTTGGTAGAACCAGCACTTTTAAGCTAAACAAAGATAAACGCGCTATTTTTAGCCCAACAAATAATGTAGCCATTTCTGACTTTGATTTTAGAGATGAATGGGACAATTGGAATAATCAACGAGAAAATTTAATTAGTGTTAATAGTCCTAATGGTTACTTAAAACCTAAACCATACCTTTATGGTAGCTCTTTACTTAATCAACATGGAAAATGGATTAATATTGCTAACTTAGGTTTTGTTTGGCAACCAGCTAACTTAAGTACAAATTGGGCACCCTATCGTGTAGGTAGATGGGCTTTTTATCGCACTAGTGGTTGGACTTGGATATCCCATGAAGCATGGGGTTGGTTACCTTATCATTATGGTTATTGGACTTATATTGCTCAATATGGTTGGGTTTGGGTACCAGGTGATTTAGATTGGTTCTGGTCACCAGCTTTAGTAACTTGGTATTACTCTACTTGGGATAATACTAGATATATTTGTTGGCATCCACGTAACAATAATTGGCCAGGAAATGGAAATGGAAATGGAAATGGTGGTGGAAGTGATTGGAATCCTACTTCAAGCAAACTTCCTGGTGATAGAGCTAAGGGTAAAATCCATGATGATGTTATTTCTGCCCTTCCTGCTGATAATTTCTTAAATGGTAATGCTTCTTCAACAAAAGGCTATACCTTAAACGATAGTATGAAGCTTGAGAAAACCATTAACCTAAAAGATTTACCACAACCTGTAAATCAAGGAATTAGCACTACTGTTTTTTCAAATAATGTTCCTAGCAGTGAGATAGTATCTCGTCCATTAGTAACAAAATTTGGTGAGACAGATAATCAAGGCCGTCGCAAATATGATGCTCCTAAAGGAACTATTGCTAGTACTTCTAGTACTTCTACTGTTAGCCCAAATAGCGGTGTAAGTGACTCTTCTGAACATGCCAAAAAGACACCAAAAACCATAGATGATGGGCCAAAAGTTAAAGCTGGTTCTATTGGTAATACAACTGTTACTAGTACAAATAATTCTGGCTCACATAATTCTAGTAAGCCTTCTGCAAGTGAAAGAAGTAGTCAGCCTAAAGTATCAGCATCTCCTGTTAGTAGTTCATCAAGCTCAGTTAGTAGTTCATCAAGTTCAGTTAGTAGCTCTAGTAACTCAAGTAATAGTTCTGGTGGTAACAAAGGCGGGCATGGTGGTGGTGGAAAATCTAAGCAATAGTTAGATTTACTGTTTTTCAAATCTTTTTTCTTAATTTTTAGTAAAAAAAGGCAAACCTTGGTTTGCCTTTTTTGTTTTTCTAGGAATTTTTTATTTGGATTCAAGCGGCTTCTTTTAAATAACTAGGGTAAGTAGGAGTTATTTTTAATACTTGGCGTATTTTTTCTTTAACACGACGGACAATAGATTCAATACTACTAGATTTTAAGTCTAAACTTCCGGCTTCTACTATTTGTTTAGAAGTCATTCCTTCTACTACACATAACTTAAAGACCAAGAGATCACGTTTTGAATTTGAACCAACTAAGGTTGTTTCTATTAGTTCAGATATTTGTTGACTTGCTACTTGGGTAAAATATAAATCTTCCCCATCAATACTTAGATAGTTATGTGTTAATGCTCGGCTACCTAATAGATCACATACTTCATCATCTAATAAAACTTCCATAGACATTTCATGGCCACGACGTTTATCTGCTAATTGTTTACGGAAAAACTCTGCAACAATATTGCTAGCTATTTTAGCTAGATAAGCAAGAAAAGCACTATCATTATCACCTTGGAAATTGCGTAGTGCTTGGCGGTCAGTTTCTAGGAGTTTTACATAAACATCTTGCACAAGATCGCGTAGGGTTTCTTTTGTATTAGGTCTATCAACATTTATTGCAGAAATCCGCATTTTCCAAGCTTTTCTAATATATAACTGAATATAAGGATGAAAACGTTGGTGAAATTCTTCCCAAAGATATTCATCTTGAGAAGCACCACATAAAGCTACTAATTCTAGGTGGGAAATATGTCTATACTGGCTTGTTTTAGTGAGGGTTAGTTTAACTTTGGATCTACTTAGGCTTATCAACATACAGAAATTCCTCCAAATAATATGCTTTCTTTGTTTGCTACTAACTCAAGGAATATGCCAGTAAGCAGAATGCTAGATAAACTAAGCAGAAAGAGTTGGAAAGAGAAAAATAATAAAAATATTTACTAGAAAATAAATCAGTTATGACCATTTCAATAAATATTTAGATCTATTTATTTCTTAAACTATTTAATATTTTGACAAGAAAAATGTCATTTTTGGCAAGATAAAAAATGTCATTTTTGGCAGATATGCCATTTTTGGCAACCGTAAAGCTTAGCGAATATTCTGCTTGATTAACTTTAAGCTACTAGTAATATTATGCTATATGTTTCTAAACACTTCTAAAATCAAGATATATTTTGGTTTTATAGAAATGTTTAGAATTTATACTTAATACTAGGAGATAGAGCAGAATTTTAAGGCTATATAGCCGAATATTCTGTGGTTTTTATGGAAGTACAAACAATTCAACAGTTACACCAACACCCAACATTACGTAATCGTGTAGCTAGACGAGCTTATGAACTTTTTATTCAACGTGGTAGACAAATGGGTAGAGAAGCTGAAGACTGGTTCCAAGCAGAAAATGAGATTCTTCAAGAAGTTATGGAAGAGCAAAAACATGCTATGGTACAAACCCTTGAATCAGAAGTTCAAAATCAAGAACAATCACTAGAAACTTCTTCAACCACTGAAACGGTTGCTCAAGAAAGTAACTTAGATAATTCAGTACCAAAGAAAAGAACTTATACTCGTAGAAAAAAAGCTGATACTACAACAGTAACTCAACCAGAAGTAGTGGTAGAAAGCGCCAAACAAGTAGTTGTAGAAGCAACTCCAACCCCTCGTACTAGACGCACAAGAAGCAAAACTAATGTGGCTTCAGATATAGCCTAGAATATTTAGAGTTAGGAGTAAGATAATAGCTACCTTACTCCTAATAACTCTTAATAAAATATAAACTTAAGAGAGTTTCTTTCCCATATAAACAGTTACTGAGGATCCTTCTGCTAAAAAAGCAGAGCTAGGTTTTACAGAAAGAGATTCAGTAAATTCTCTACCATAAAGCTTTGCTATATCACATTCAAAAGAAGATTCTTTTACTGACCAAACTTGCCAAGGAGGGTGCTCAACTTTATATTCTGTAGTGCTCTCATCACTATGCCTAGTATATCCCCAATAATGTTCTGCAATAAACTCTTCTTCTGAACCCTGTTTAAGCGCATAAGGATTACCTGTAGGATGTACAGTTAGACCATGCCAAACATCTTCATATTCCCATTGATAATTAACTAATGTAGGGTTATTAGCAGAATCAAGTTCTAAAGTATGGCGAGTAGGAATAGAAATATAATGTTCTTCATAAACAGTACGAGCAACAAAAGCAATAGCAAACTTAGGTACAATTTCTTTAACAAAAACTACTCCTCGCCGCCATTCTCCATCTTCTGCTTTATGCCTTACATAAAATCTTAAGTTAATTTCCTCAAAATTTTGATGAAAAGGTACAGGGACACCTAAAACCTTTGTATCATGAAAAAGAAATCCCACCATACTTACAAAAGTTTTTCCTTCAAATGTGTCTAATTCTGTTCCTATTGGAGTACGAGAAGCTAATATTTTAGGGTCTACTTCATAGTTTAGCATTGCTAAATATTTCCAAGATGCTGTTAAAAAAGCTGTTTGACTGTTTTCCATAGTTTTAACTTAAATTGATAATAAGATTTATTGCTTAGTTAGAATTAGAAAAATAAGATTTAGCGGCATTATAGCAATCTACTGATAACAATAAATAAGAAAATATTCTCTTAGGTTAAAGCTTTAAAAAAGCTTTGTGAGAAAGCTTGCTGTTTATTGTTACTGTAGGCAAAATTAAAAATCAAAATTAACCTCTAAAGATGATAACAAAGCTATTATGTACTTTCTTAAAAAAATAAAATATTTTGCGCTGTTTATCTTTTTAATTTCTTCTTTAACCTTATCAATTAGCTCTAGCACTGGCTTTTCATCAGCCATTTCAGCTACTTCAGCTACTTCAGCTACTGAAGGGTCAAAAACCACTAATCAACTTCATCTAAAATATTTCCTTAAAGCTACTAATTTACAGGAGCATTTGTTTGAAGTCAGGCTTCAAATTACTGGTAATACTTCTAGTGAACTGGAGTTTGCTATTCCTGCTTGGTCACCAGGTCGTTATGTAATTCATAATTTTGCTAAAAATATACAAGATTTTTCTGCTCAAACTGAGTCAGGGAAAAGTCTTTTTTGGCAAAAAGTTGATAAGCAAACTTGGCAAGTTAATTGCCAAGGAGAAAATAGTTTAGAAATAACCTATCGAGTGTTTGCAGATGATTTATCAGGGACGTTTAGCCAGCTTAATGAAGATCATGCAAATTTTAATGGTGCATCTATTTTTATGTATGTTGTAGGGTATAAACAAATCCCTATTGAGTTAAAAATAGAAAAACCTAATAACTGGAAAATTATTAGTGGGGCAACAAATGATATTAACCAAACAGAGTTTTATTTTGATAATTATGATATTTTGATTGATACCCCAACAGAAATTGGTAAGTTTGAACTAGAAACATTTCAGTTTGAAGGCAATAGTTATCGAGTTATGTTACATAGCTATATGCCTGTTGCTGAAAAAAACAAGTTATTACCAGCAATTAAACAGATTGTTGAGACACAAACAAAACTACTTCCTACACCAGATTTTAACCACTACACTTTTCTTATTCATATAGTTTCACCAAACTATCCAACTGATGGAATGGAACATTTAAACTCAACACAAATTATAGAATCTAATGTAGATAATGTTATTGAAACAGCCTCACATGAATTTTTTCATTTGTGGAATGTAAAAAGACTGCGCCCAGTAGAATTAGGGCCTTGGGATTATAGTAAAGAAGTTTATACAAAAAGTTTATGGATTGCTGAAGGGCTAACTACTTATTATGGTGATCTTACTCTAGTGCGTTCTGGATATTGGTCAGGGAAAAAATTCTATAGCTTTTTAGCAGAACAAATTAACATGCTAGAGTCACGATCAGGCCGTAAACAAATGAGTTTAGAGCAATCTAGCCTAGATACTTGGTTATTTTTGGCTACACCTAAAGCACAAAATACTAATCAAGAGCAAACCACTATTTCTTACTATAATAAAGGAGAAATAGTTGGCTTAATGCTAGACCTAGAAATTCGTAACCGCACAGCAAACCTTAAAAGTTTAGATGATGTTTTTCTTTATCTTTATAAAGAATATTACCTTGATAGTAATAAGGAAAATTATTACTTAAAAGGGCGAGGATATGTTTATGAAGATTTCTTAAAAGCTGTTAATAAAGTTTCTGGATCAGACTTTAGCGGCTTTTTCAAAGCTTATGTTAGTGGTACTCAAGAAATAAATTATAATGCGTTTTTAGCTCATGCAGGGCTTTACTTACAAGGATCTAACTATCAACATGAGATTAAAGAAAACCCTAAAGCTACTAACGAGCAAATTAAGTTAAGAAATAGTTGGTTGTGGTCTTCAAATTCAAGCAAAGCAAAAACAGCCAATTAAATAGATATTATTGGGAATAAATATGCTCTTAAGCCGCGTAGCGGCGAAAGAACTGTAGCCTAGGCCGTAAGCCCTGGGAAATCAGTAGGTTAGATCTTGTAGCCACGTAGTGGCGAAAGAATAAATAAAGCATTTTATTTTTATTCTTTCGTCGCTACGCGACTCTAGCTTCTAATTAACTGGTAACATAGGACTTACGTCCTACGCTACAGATATTACGCCACTACGTGGCTTAATAAATTGCTTATTCCCGATAATGTCTAATAGAAATGAGCTATTGAGCAATATTTTATTTTGGTTTAAGTGATAAGGGAAAACTTATTTTTTATGGTAGACCAATGCGAGACAAAAGATCTTGAAAACGAGGATCGTCTTTTAAGCTACCAAAAGGAGGGCGAACCTTTAGAAGAGTTAAACGATAATCACGCATTTGATAGGCTAAGTTAAGTTGTTCTATAGCTTCATCTTTTTTCCCAAGACGTACATACAATCCAGCTAATGTAAAAGGTCTTGCATATTCTTTATATATTTCTTCATTTTCTTTTATAAGAGTTTGAAGATAATGCTGCCATCCACCTTTAGCAAAAGCTTCGCGAATTAGTTGAGCTTGTTTTGGTTTACCAATTAAATCAAGCCATTTAGCATGTTCTTCTGCTGACTCAGGATACATTTGCGCTTGTTCATAAGCAAAAGAGAGATAAAAATGTGCAGAAGAAAAATTTGGATCTAACTCAATAGTATTTTTAAGCTGGGAAATACTTTCATTGTATTTGCCTGCATAAATTAAATTATCACCATGTACTCGATTTGTAATTAATGATAAAGGATCTAGTTCAAGAGCACGGCGTGATTGTGCTAGACCTTCGTCATGTCTTCCTACAGCAATAAGTAGTTCGCTATACCATTGATGAGAAGTGGCAATGTTTGGATTAAGCTCAATAGAACGCTTAAACTCTTGTTCAGCCGCTGCAAAATCATAATAATCTTTAAGTATTTGCCCAAGTGAGGCATGTGCTTCAGCTAGATTAGGGTCAAGTTCAATAGCTTTGAGTGCTGCTTCTTTTGCTTTTGGTAATAGCTCTATTGGCGATCCTGATTGGTATTCACAATATAAAGCATAAGTATCAGCAATGCCTGTATATGCTAGGGCATAATTAGGATCTATATCAATTGCTTGTTGGTAATAATCAATTGCCTTTTTAAACTCAGTTGCTAAGCGTTTATTTAAATAGAATTGTCCTTTTTTGTAGAGTTGTTCAGCTTCTGAATTTTTTGTGTAATTTTTAGCTAATTTCTGTTCATCTTCTTTAGATAAGCGTTGTAACAACTTTTTTGAAACATCATAAGTAATGGTGTTTTGTAGTGTTACAAGGTCAGACATTTTACTATTGTATTCCTCACCCCATATCCTAGAACCATCTGCAACTTTAACTATTTCTGCTTGAATTATTAGCCTATCTTCTTGTTGAATAAGCTTTGCTGTCATTACTGCATCAACATGTAATTGCTGACCTATTTTTTGTGGATTGGATGTTTGACCTTTGTAATAAAATACTGTGCTTCTTGCCATAACCTTGAGTTTTGGCAACTTTGATAGAGAGTTAATTATGCTTTCTGTTATACCTTCGCTTAAGTATTCAGTATCTTGATTTCCAGCTACGTTAGAAATAGGAAGTACTGCTATTGAGTTTATAATACTTTCTTTTGGGGAATCGTTTTGATATATAAAAAAACCTATAAGAGCTATAACAACGCTAAATAATATACTTGCAGCACTTAAAACAATCCGTGTTTTATACCAAGGTACAAATTTTGTTTTATTAGAGATTTTTTTTAGTTTTTCTAATAACTCATTTGCTGACTGGATACGTTTATCTTTTTCTTTTTCTAAGCAAGATAAAACTAATTTTCTTAAATCTTCAGGTAGATTTTCAGGTAAGGTAGGGTTGTGTGTAAGGATTGCTGTCATAACTTCAGACATAGAGTTTGCTGGAAATGGTTTAAGGCCAGTCAACATTTCATAAAGCATTGAACCAAATGAAAATATATCTGAGCGTGCATCTATTCTATCGCCCTTTATTTGTTCAGGAGACATATAAGGTACTGTTCCCATTATTGCTCCTGGTCTTGTATTTACATCGTTAGAGTTTTGGCTGTTAAAGTCAGTCATTAAACTTGGTGGGTTGGTTGTTCTTTTTATTGTATCAATAGAACTATTACTTAGTTGATTAGGATTGGTTTGTATTAATGTTATTGCTTCAAAATTCTGGTTATTAGAGGGTAACTCCGTAGTATTATTATTGGGTTCTTGTGGAGCAGATTCTAAACGTGCTAAACCAAAGTCTAAGATCTTAACTACTTCAGTTGAAGTAATAAATATGTTTTCTGGTTTTAAATCTCGGTGAATGATCCCTTTAGAGTGGGCAACAGAAAGCCCTTCAGCTATTGAAGAGGCAATTTTTACAGCCTCAAACCACTGCATTCCAGTAGCCCCAATACGGGAACGTAATATTTCACCTTCTAGTAACTCCATAACAGCATAAGAGATATCCTCATCAGTGTTAAAGTCATGAAGGGTTAAAATATTAGGATGAGAAAGAGATGCTAACGCCATTGCTTCCCGGTAAAATCTAGCTAAGGAGTCATTTTCAGACATCCCTTCAGGTAGTACTTTTATTGCAACCTCACGCCCAAGACGTATATCTTTGGCTCGGTAAACTTCGCCCATTCCACCTTGCCCAAGTTTTTCTTCAATTCTATATTTTTCTCCAAGAACTCGCCCTATTAATCTATTTGATGTTTTTTTAGTTTCTTTGCTTTTAGCTTCTTGTTCTTTGTTTTGGTTTTCTTGAGTAAGATTTGTTGATGAAGGAAAAAAAAAGCTATTTAAATCTTTATTATCTTTAATAAAAGATTCAACCTGTCGTTTTAATGAGTCATCACCTTCACAAACCTCATTTAAAAAAGTTTTTCTCTCACTAGGAAGTTTTTCTAGAGCAGTTTCTAATATTTTGTTTATTTTTTCCAACTGTTCTAATCTCATTTGTAACTCTAACCAATAAATAAGGCTAATAGTTCAATAGTTAAAGTGCACATACAGAATACTTTAACTATGTTTATCAAAACTAAAAAATTGATTTTAGATATATTTAGAAGAAACGCTAATCCTCTACGCCTAGACTTAAACTAATGTTCCTTTTTTAGTATACACATTACATTGTACAGTATCTTGTTTTTTTGAATTTCAACTTTTATTTTAGCTTATTTTTTTAACATAACTACATATTATGATTTTAGTTGTAACTGAAAAATTGCGCTATAGTCTATAAGTATATTATTTACTTCAATAAAGGCTAGATCCATTGTTAAACTTTCTGTGACTTCTTTGTTACATGAATACGTATATTTTGTGAGCTATTTGTTACATGTTATAGAATACCTATCATAGAATACCTATATTTAGGCTTAAGTTATATTACTTTCTTGTTCGTTAAAATGTGGATTTTTAAAGTTTCTTTTTAAGTAAACTATTGTTTAGATTAAGGTTTATTAGCAACAATGATGTTAAAAACAAACATATATTAAGTAAACTATTGAAAATCTCATTAGGATGTTCACTTTTGCTATAAAAGCTATTATACTTGTGAGGTCTAAACAAGCTAAATAAATCTTTGGGAATAGTTTATGAGCAATATAAAAAATCATGGACAAGCTATCATTAAAATGTTTGTGTGTTTAATTATGTTAGGTTTATTTTTAAGCACATTAAATAAAACTCCTTTTATTAAAGTAACAGCCAATCAGTTTTCAAAATATAACAATTTTGAGGCTCCCCAAGTACATCCAATTACTCTTACTCCTGATGGATCAAAATTATTAGCTGTAAACACTTCTGATAATAGGCTTTCAGTTTTTCAAATAGTAGATGGTACTCCAAGCTTAGTAGATGAAATCCCGGTTGGATTACAACCTGTTAGTGTAGCAGCTAGAAATGATCAAGAAGTATGGGTAATTAATTGGTTGTCAGATTCTATTAGCATTGTTGATTTAAAGACTAAAAATGTAAAACAAACTATAGATGTAGGGGATGAACCAACAGATATAGTATTTTTAGACCAAAAAGCTTATGTCTGTCTTTCTGAACCACGGCTTGTTAAAGTGTTTGATCTTAACGACTTAAATAGTCAGCCAAAACAAATAGAAATTAATGCTAAGAAGCCTAGAGCTTTGTCAGTAGACCCTTTAGGCAAACGAATTTTTGTATCAGTATTTGATTCTAGTAATAAAACTGCTGTTGTTCCATTTAATCTTGTGCGTGAAGCTGGAGGTGCACCACCTCCAAACCCAGCAATGTCACCAACTTTGCCACCAGCACCTAGAACAGCTTTAATAGTTAAGGAAATAAGTAAAAACACTTGGGCTGATGAAACAGGTGATACTAAATGGACTAAGTATATTCCTTATAGCGTAGAGGATGTGGATCTAGTAGTTATTAATGCTAATGAGCCACAACTTAAAACAACAGAAATCCGATCTATAGGTACTCATATAAACAACACAATTCTAGATTCTGCAACAAATAGACTTTTTGTTGTTAATACTGAATCTAATAATTTAGTACGTTTTGAACCTAATATTAGAGGGCGTTTTATTGATACTAGAGTTTCTATTGTTGATTTATCCTCAAGAAATAAAATCACAACAATGGATCTTAATCCACATATCAACTATGACAATGCAAATGGAACTAGAGAAGAAAGACAGCTTAGTATAGGGTTACCATTAGATATTACTACTAACCAAAAAGGGCAGTTTTATGTTTCTTCTTTAAGTACAGCAAAAGTAGCAGTATTAGATAATAATGGTAAAATTACTGGTAGAATTGCGGTAGGATTTGGCCCAACAGGTTTAAGTTATGATGACGATCGTCAACAGCTTTATGTGTTAAATAGATTTGAAGCAACTGTAAGTGTTGTTAGTACTATTGATAATAGAGAAATAAATAGAGTCTCTATAGGCTATAATCCTGAGCCAAAAGATCTGCAAGAAGGCCGTAGGTTTATGTATGGTGGAGAGCTTTCTGCTCATGGGGATGTTTCTTGTGCTAGTTGTCATAGGGATAGCCATAAAGATGGCCTAGCTTGGGACTTAGGCGATCCTACTGGTAAGCTTGATGTAATAGAACTACAAAATATTACTTTGCCTTTTTTTGAATCAAAACATGTTTTTCACCCAATGAAGGGGCCAATGATGACACAATCTTTTCGTGGCATCATTGGGACTGAACCACTACATTGGCGAGGAGATCGCTTACATTTTGAAGATTTTAATGGTGCTTTTAAGTCTTTACTTGGTAGCCCAAGATCACTTAGTGATGAAGAAATGGCTAAATTTAAGTCTTTTACAGCATCACTAGTATATCCGCCTAATCCAATAGAAAATTTAGACCGTACTTATCCTAGTCCAGCTTCTGGGCCAAATGCAGAGCGAGGACGGCAACTATTTACCATACCTAAACTTGATGTTGGTTTACTACGTTGTGTTGATTGTCATGAAACTGGTAATGGTAGTTTTGGGCCAGGTACTAACAGGCTAATTGCTCCAAGTTTCTTATTAGTAGGGGCAAGCGAAGGTGTAGATGTTAACCTAGATCAAAACATTAAGGTTCCTCAACTACGTGGCCTTTATGAAAAATATAGTGTACTACCAAATGGAAAAGTGGTATCAGGATTTGGTTATATAAATGATGGTTATCGTAGAAATATAACTCAACATATAAGCAACCCACGGAACTTTACATTTGAAAAAGACTCAGATATGAAGGATGTTGAAGCTTATGTTTTAGCTTTTGATACAGGTACAGCACCAAGTGTTGGATTACAAGCTACAGTAACTCAAACAAACAAAACTATCAAATCAATAAAAAATCGCATTAAGTTATTAATGGATCAAGCAGATAAAGGTAATTGTGAAGTAATAGTTAAAGGTATTTTTAATGGTAGTCAAAGAGGTTTCCTCTATTCAAGTAATCGTAAGTTTCGTTCAGACAAAAATGGGGAAACACCTATTTCCTTTAAAAATTTGATGGCTGCTGTTGTTGAAGGGCAAGAACTAACTTTTACAGGGGTTCCTGTTGGAGAAGGTTATCGAATGGGTATAGATAGAAACAATGACCAAGTGCTAGATGGAGATGAAAATTAATTAGTTATTATAGCTTGTTTGGGATTTTCCTTTGGATTTTTAACAAGTTTTTATAAACCTTTTTTTACTACAAGGAGGTAGCAACTTCTTTTCTTTTAGGGGAGGAGTTTTAGCGCTGATAAAGTATGAAAATTGCCCAAAAGTTCTTAACCTTAAATTTATGTTTATTGCTTCTCAATACTACTTCACTAGCACAAATAGCAGTTACTGATAGCAATACTATCTCCAAAGTAAAAGAAGAAAATAGACCAGCAGCAAGTTTAAATGATAGCGATAAAGAGAAATTAAGTAATATACCTTCCTTGAGATTATATACACCTCCTTTAAGGACAGGAGTTGAAATAAACAAGGTGATGCGTCTTTCTTTGGAAGAGGCAGTTACTATGATGTTAGAGCATAACTTAGATATTAGCCAAGAACGTAATAATATAGCGAGTAGGAAAGCACAATTATTTTCTTCTCAAGGTTTTTATGATTATGTCTTAGGTTCAAAATTTAACTATTCAAACTCAATTACTCCAACAATTTCTGCTCTACAAGGTGATCCAAGAGAGTTTTTTACAGAAAACTATATATACAATGTTAATATAAGCCGTAATTTAACTAATGGAGGAAGTGTTAGAGCAGAATTTAATAACAACCGAGGAGCTTCTAATAATAGGTTTTTTATTTTTGATCCTTTTTATGTTTCTACCCTCTCAGTTACTTATAATCAGCCATTATTTAAGAATTTTAAGATAAATGAAACCCAAAGAAATATTGCTGCTTTGAAAAAACAAATTGACATTGCAGATTTAGATTTCCGTAATAGATTAATTGATTTAATAGCAAGGACTCAGGCAGCTTATTACGATTTAGCTTTTGCTATAGAAAATGAAAAAATTAAACGTGATGCTGTAGAACTAGCTGCTGAGCAAATAAGACGTAATCAAGTAGAGGTAGAAGCTGGCAGGATTGCCCCTGTAGAAGTTACTGCGGCTGAAGCAGAATATGAAAGACGTAAAGAGGATGCCATTTCTGAGCTTTTAGTTATTACTGAAGCTGAAAATACTCTAAAAAACTTAATTATTGATGACCCTGTTAGTGATATTTGGAAATACCAAATTATTCCTACTGATAGAATAGAGTTTGTTAATGAAGCTTTAGACTTAGACAAAACAACAGAATTAGCTATTAATAATCGACCAGAGTTAAAAGGATTAGACTTAAAACACCAGATTCAAAAAGTAGAAATAGATTTTCTTAAAAATCAACAAAAACCCCAAGTGGATTTTTTCTTTACTTTTAGTACACAAGGTTTAGCTGGTGCTACTGATAGACCTAATTTTTTTAATATTAGGCCAGATAAAGACTTAATAGGTGGTTATGGAACATCACTAAGAAATATTTTCCGTTTTCGTACTTATGAATTTGGGATAAATATGAGCCTTCCTTTACGTAATACTACAGCAAAGGCAAACTTTGAAAATGCATTAATTACAAATAATCAAATAGATGTAAATAAGAAAAAAATGTTGAATACTATTGTGGTAGAAGTGCGTAATGCAATGCAAAGTTTAGATTTAGCTGCCCAAAGGGTTGAGGCTGCTCGTGCTAATGTAAAAGCTATTAAAGTAAGACTAGATGCAGAGCAAGTTAGATTTAAGGTTGGAATGTCAACAAGTTTCTTTGTTTTAGAATATCAAAATAGGCTTTCTGATACTCGTAGCCGAGAACTACGTGCAATTACAGAGTATATTAAAGCAAAAGCTAAATTGCACAAGGTTGTGGCAGATAATTTACCTCAAGGGATGCGGTAATTATTCGCTAACTGAAGCCTAAAAGCTAAGGGCTTCTAGCAAAGATTGTTAAAAATCATATATAAAACAATAACTTATATAAAAAAGGATAAAGCCGTAACTTTATCCTTTTAACACTTTAAATTTTATCTATCGTTTTATTCTGTATCTGTATCAAAGTTAGTTGCTAGTAACATTTCTTGTAAACGCTTAGTTTCAACCAAAAATTCAATTGCTCTTAATGAGTCTTCTTGTGAAAAAGTTTCTTCTGTTGTAGAGATCTCTTCACGCTCAACTTCATCAATGATTATATTAAGTTTTTCTGCTAGGTGTAGTGTTAAGGCTGAAACTGTTGGATAAGTCCAAACTAACGTTGCAGAAAGAGTTACTCCTAAACCATCTTCAAGCCGATTACGCAGTTCTAGCGCCATAATAGAATCTATCCCTAATGTTTGTAAAGGAGTGAGAGAATCTATTTGACTAGGTAGACTACCTATTACTTCAGCTAAGTGTTTTTTAGTAAAGTTTTCTAAAATCAACCGACGTTCTGAGGCAGAACTTGTTTCTAGTAATGATTTACGTAAATTAGTTTCATTACTAGAAATAGAATGAGATTGGGAAAGTATAGATAAGAAAGGCGAGTTAGCCATACGAGGATAAAATTGTTTCCACTGTTGTAAATTTAGAGACATTACTGCTATTTGAACATTACTTAGAGGAAATAAACATTCTAAAGCTAAAAGAGCTTGTTCAGGATTAATACTAGCTATACCTCTATGGGCTAAGCGTTCTCCACGATTGGCCGCCGCTGCCGCTAAGCCTATATCTGCCCAAGGTCCCCAATTAATAGTTAAAGCAGGAAGACCTGAAAATTGACGGAAATGTGCTAATGTGTCAAGGAAAACATTAGCAGCAGAATAATTTGCTTGGCCAGGAGAGCCAAGTAGTGAAACTGCTGAAGAAAAGCAAATAAAGAAGTCTAATTTTAATTTTTCTGTTAATGAATGTAAGAGAAAAGCCCCATAAACCTTAGGTATAAGAGCAGCTTCAAAAGTTTGATAATTAAGTTTTAACAAACTAGAGTCATGCAAAACAGCCGCCGCATGTATTATTCCTGCTAAAGGTGGCAATGTAGTATGAATATAGTTAAAGACATCATTAACTTGTTCTTCATTGGAGATATCTGCTTTAAGTACTAAGATATTTGCTCCAGTTGTCAACATTTCATTAAGGGTTGAATGTAAGGAATCAGGTAAACCTCTACGGCTAAGTAGAATGATGTTTTTTGCGCCTTCTTGTACCATCCATTTAGCAATAGTTAAGCCTAAATCGCCAGTACCACCAGAAATAAGATAAGTCTTTTCAGTACTAAAGATTTTGTCTGTCATAGCAGAAAGCTTAACTTTTGCTTGAGCAAGTTTAGCAAAATAAATACGATTATCACGTAATACTGCTTGGTTTTGAGCTTTATTAGGCAAAACAGAACTTAGCAGTAAATTAAGTTCATAGTCGCTAGGATTGTGGCTTAAATCAACACATTTACAAAATAGTTCAGCATGCTCATGGAAAATAACTCTAGCCATTCCCCAAAGAGTAGATTGTGCTAAGGCAAGATTAGTATTTTCTATAGGCTGTACTCCAGAGGTAAATAGGCATAAATTAGGTATATCTCTATAAGATGCTTGTGCTAATGCTTGGACTAAGGTTAAGACACTTCCACAAACAGTTTGTTGGCTTGAGATTAAATTATTTAATGTTAATGGGAAGTTATTTTGGTCATTTAATGCCCAAAAATGTAACACCATCTGACAAGGTTGTTCATGTTGATTAAATACCTGTTCAAATAAAAGCTGAAAATCTTCTATGTTTAGAGGATTAACTTCATATTTGCGAAACTCTGTGTTAGCAAACTTATCTGAGGCTGTAACTTTAATTACTTTATCCCCATTTGCTTGTAAGAGTGCTATTACTCGATCCGCTATACCAATATTATCAGCAAAAACTAAATAAGAGTTATAGGGGCTAGGTTTTATTTCTGCTGGATCTATACTAGGTTGTTTTTGCCATTGAAGCTCATAAAACCATCTAGCCAAACTGATTTCTAGTTCCCTAATAGGTTTTAATACGATACCTATTAACTCTACCAATGGTAATCCGTTAGAGTCAATTACAAGACATTTTGCAGGAGAGAAAGAATCTTTTTTAACTATTGAATAAACATAAAGATTTTGGTAGCTACTAATAGCTTGGTAGAACTTTATTCGAGCAATTTTTATAGGAATTAAAACAGTAATATTTTCCTTTGACAAAAGGGCAGCATTAACAATTTGTGTACAAGCTTCTAGCAAGGTAGGCGGGAAAAAGTATGGGTACAGTTCAGGAGAATTATCTTTAATAAGTTTGACTTTTCCTATTGCTTGATTTTCTCCATAGTTAATTTGTTCTAATACTTGTAGACCATTACCATAAGACAAACCTTCATAGTCAAGCAATTTATAAAACTCTGCACTCTCTACACTATTTGGACATTGGCTTAATATTTCTGGTAAAGAAACATAGTCTCTATCTTGGGTAATCTTAACTAAGTTACCTTTCCAGTTAAGTTCTGGCTGATAAGAAGAATTATTTGTTTGAACCAAAGTAAAACATTGAAAATCAAATATGTTTTCTGTGTGTTGAGTAAATGCTAGTTGGACTTTTGCTGTTTTTTCTTCAGAGAGTTGAGGAAATGCTCTAAGTTCAACATTCTCTAAGCAAAAAGCCTTTTGTTTAGGCCAAAGTTCTATAGCTGCAGCTAAAGCCATTTCAACTAATGAACCATTAGGTAAATAGCTATTTTCATATAAAGCATAGTCTGATAAATAGCTTACTATTTCATTAGTAAATACAGTTTCCCAAACATGTTGATTAGGTTGAGATGCTAAACGAATATAGTTAGCCAAATATGGATGTGATGCATCTCTACTATTTTGTTTAAGGCGAAAACCAAGTGTTTTTGCTGTGTTGTATTTAAGCCAGCATCTTTGATGAAGCCAAGGATAAGAGGGAAGAG
>Ga0075163_10004406_pt1 | contig 18897 bp, 14 predicted proteins | sample JI1023141ADNA_FD_71478 | JGI IMG/M metagenome (GOLD analysis project Ga0075163, IMG submission 71478) | Wastewater effluent complex algal communities from Wisconsin, to seasonally profile nutrient transformation and Carbon sequestration -... | ecosystem: Engineered > WWTP > Effluent > Algae...
TCGGGACCCCCCGGTACATGGCGCCGGAGCAGATTCAAGGGGAGGCGGACGTTGGGACGGCGGCCGATATCTGGGCGTTGGGGGCGGTGCTGTATGAGGCGCTCACACTCTCCAGTCCCTTCTCGGATCCGCGGCTGCCGCAGCTCCTGACGAGCATCATCTCGCATTCTCCTGCGCCGCTTCTCGCCCAGCGTCCCGATATTGGCGAGCCGCTGGCTGCACTTGTTCATCGCATGCTCCAAAAGAATCCGGAGCGGCGTCCTCAGACCGGCGCAGCGCTGCTGCGCGAACTCGCGGCGCTATCGAGTTCGCAGGATGAAGCGGCCACGCCACAGCCGAGAATGCCAGCGACCTGGCCGCCCAGTGACTCGCTGCGCAAGACGCTGAGCTCTACCGAGCAACGGGTGCAGGGCTTCTTGCTGGTTGCGGACCCGGCCAGCAAGGGAAGTGCGGCGTGGATCAGCGCGGAGCTTCAGCACGAAGCAGTGCGCCGTGGCGCGAGCTTCTACATCGTGCGAGACGGGTCGCTAATTATAGCAATGAACGACTCTGCCGGTCCCATCGAGGATGCGACCCGGCTGTCCCGCCTTGCCCTCTCCCTGCGCGCCCTCGCTCCGGGTGGGGCCTTCCTCATCACGACGCGGCTCGCGGTCAGCGAAGGCTCCGTGATCCACGAGTTGGTTGCCAGCGCAGCAAGCGGCGAGATTCGGCTGGATGATGCCACGGCGTCGCTGCTGGAGTCGCGCTTCGAGATTCAGCGGCAGCCCGACTGCGCGGTGCAGCTGCTCGGTGAACGGCAGGTTGAGGCGCAGCGGACGCTGCTCGGTCAGCACACCTCGCTGGTCGGGCGGCGGCGCGAGCTCGACATCCTGCATGGACTGCTTGCGCAGTGTACCGAAGAGGGGAGCGCACGGGCAGCGCTCGTCACAGCGCCTCCCGGAATGGGAAAGTCCCGTCTTCAGGCCGAGTTCGTACGATCGCTCGTCGAGCAAGCTCAAGAGGTAGAGATTCTCATCGGCTACGGCGATTCGATGGCCGCGGGAGCTCCCTATCTGCTGCTTGGATCCGCGCTGCGCCGCAGGGCCGGAATCAACAGAGGCGATCCCATCGAGGTCCGTCGCCAGAGCCTGGTCCAGTGGGTGGCGCAGCTCTTTCCAGCTGACGAAGTCGTTCGCATCTCGGCCTTTCTGGGTGAAGTTGCCGGAGTGCCTTTTCCCAGTGAGGTCGATCTGGCTCTGGTGGCAGCGCGACGAGAGCCGTCGCTCATGGCGAATAGCATCGCGATGGCGTGGGAGCGGTTCCTCAGCATTCAGAGCAAGCGGCGTCCAGTGCTGCTGATCCTCGACGATGCCCATCACGGAGATCTGCCCTCGATGAAGCTGGTCGAGCGAGCGCTATCGCGGCTGCATCAGTCGCCGATTCTGGTCTTGGCGCTGGCTCGTCCGGAGGTTCGCATCACGTTTCCGCAGCTCTTTGCCGAGCATCCGCTCACCGAGCTCCGGCTCGAAGCGCTCGGCCGCAAGGCGTGCGAAGCACTGATTCGGCAGGTGCTGGGGTCGAGCGTCTCTAAAGAATGGATCGAGCGCGCGATCGAGTATTCAGGCGGCAATGCATTCTTCCTGGAAGAGATCATTCGTGCCGCGGTAACGGGAGCCGAGCTGGAGCTTCCCGAGACCGTGCTCGGCATGCTCCAGGCCCGCATCTGTCAGTTTGGTCCGGAAGCGCGGCGCGTGCTGCAAGTGGCGAGCGTCTTCGGCGAGCGCTTCCGCTTCGACGGACTGCAGGCGCTCCTGGGAGATAAGATCGGAGACTTTCCGCTCGCGGATCTGCTGAGCTACCTGTGCGATCGTGAGATCCTCGTACGGTTGTCTGGATCCTATCTTGGCAACCTGGCGGAGCATGCTGAATACAGATATCAGCATGCCCTGGTGCGGGAAGCGGCGTACGAGATGCTGACGATCGAAGATCGCAAGATCGCGCATCGGGCGGTCGCAGATTTTCTGGAGGTGGGTGGCGACAGCGATCCGCGGCTGCTGGCAGAGCATCTGACCAAATCGCAGGAGCTCGCGCGGGCCATCAAGCACTATCTGCGCGCCGCCGAGCGTGCCCTTCATGCCAACGATTTATCGACGGTGTTGAGCTGGGTCGACAAGGTCGATCAGGCAGGCGCTGGCCGTGAAGAACAGGGGCGTGCCCTGGCGCTTCGCGCAACCGTGTCCTATTGGCAGGGACACTATGCACCGACCTATGACTACGCAGTGGCAGCGATCGCGCTGCTGCGTCCTGGCAGCGCCATCTGGTTTCAGGTCATCGGTCAGGCAGCGGCGGCAGCGGGGCGGCAGGATCGCAGTGAAGAGCTGCTGCTATGGCACCACAGAATGCTTGAAGCGCAGGCCGAGGAAGATGCGGCCTGCGAGCAGATCGTGTGCCTTTCGCGCTGCTGTCTGCAGTGGCACTTCCTCTCCCAGTTCGAGCGCTGCGATGAGCTCATGCATCGTCTGAACGAGGTCGTGCCAGGTCGACCGATCCAAAATCCGCTCGCCCGCGCTCAGTATGAGCACGCTTGCTCGCGTGTCGCGGCGACGAGTGGAGATACCACGGCGAGCATCCGCCATATGGAAGTGGTGATCGAGGCTTTCGAGCAGGCCGGCGACATTCGCAATATGCTCGTCGAGCGAGCAAGTCTGGCCCTGCTCTATTCTGAGATTGGTCAGCACGCGACTGCGGAGGGCCTGTGCCGGAGCAACCTCACGCAATGCGAAGCTCAGCAGGTGACGCCAGGGACCTACCTGACCAAGCTGGCGCTCGTGCTCGCGCTGAGCGGGCATGGCGATCCGCACCAACTCGCCGAGGCGCGCCAGGTTGGCGGCGAGGCGCTGCACGCCTATGAGGCGCTCGGTTACAAACGGCTGCAAGGCGTGGCGCACAGGCTGCTTGCCAGTGTCGAGATAGCGGCCGGCAACCATGCGGAAGCGCAGGAGCACGCGCAGTGCGCGGTCGCGGCGCTAGCCAGCTCCAGGTATTACCTGGCTCTGGCGCTGGCGACCCTGGCAAAGTCGCTGGTTCGCCAGGGTCGCGCTGCCGAGGCCCTGCCGTTCGCGCGCCAGGCGATGGATATGCTGAACCAGTTCAAGCACCTGGACTTCGGCGAGATCACCGTGCCGCTGGTTCTCAGTGAGGCGCTGGCCGCACTGGGGCAGCGCGGCGAGGCGAACCAGTATCTGAGCGAGGCGCGAGCGCGGCTTTTGGCAAGGGCCGAAAAGATCGCCGACCCGGCGTGGCGACAGCGCTTTCTGGGCCTGGCCGACCACGCCCGGATCTTGCGCGAAACCGAGCGAGCCCTGGAGCCGTCAGCAGAACTGTGAATATAGTTTACATTTACGAATTAGATTCACAAAAGTGCTCCACCTGCTAGCATCTGGTGCAGTCAGAACCTGACTGTCAGATGCGAGGAGGAGCCTGTGAAACTGAAAAACTGCATTCCCTTCTGCTTCGTTGTTGCGGCCAGCCTGGGAGGCTGCGGAGCTTCAGAACCTGGCCCCGCAGGTCCCGCAGGTCCCTCGGGCCCCACAGGTCCCGAGGGGCAGCCGGGTGCGGTGGAGCCGAAGCTGACCGCATTGACGCCCAGCAGTGCGTTCCTGTCGCGCACGCTGGAGCTGCAGATCTCGGGAACCGGAACTCACTTCACCTCCGGCACCACGGTAGATTTTGGCGATGACCAGATCACCACATCCCAGATCACCGTGGGCAGCGATGCCAACCTGCGCCTGACCTTGCAGGTCGGCGTGGGGGCCAAAATTGGGGACCACGATGTCACGGTGACGAGCGGCAGCGAGTCGGTCGTCTTGAAGAGCGCCTTCGCGACCAAGGTGGCGCTGCAAGCCGAGCCGGTGGCGCAGCGGCCCATGATCCCCCAGGGAGGACTCTACCCGTTCAGCCTGCGCAACCTCGACTACCTGGCGGGCCCGGTGAGCGGCGGCCGCGCGACGTTCAGCGGCTTCAGTCTCGCATCCTCGCCTAGCCTTACTGGGGCGCGGCTCGAGGGCGTGGCAATCATCGACGCGCTGACGCCGCCCGGACTGCTCTCGGTGAGTGCGGTCTCCAAGTCGCCGTTCGGAGCGGACGTTTATTACTCGACGGCGCCGACCGATTCCAGTCTGGCCATGGCAGTGGCGCGCACGCCGACCACGCTCACCAACGACACGCCGCGCACCGGCGAGTCATTCACGACCCCGTCCGCGAGCAATTTCTACAAGCTCACCACGTCCGCCGCGAGCCAGGTCCTCGTCCTGACCTACTCCGGTCTCGGCACCAAGCTCAAGGATGGAATGACCAATGTGGTGACCGCGCTGGCTCCGGCCTCCGGCAAGTTCAGCCAAGGCTCGACCGCATCTTGGTCCTTCGATATGACGGCCTTGACCGGACTGTTCATCGCGGAGCTCCCGACCGCGGGCGACTACTACCTGGCGGCCTTTCCCTACGACTATAGGGGCGCGGCGACAGGATACACCTACACGGTCACCCCGAAGGTCGCCACGCTGACCACGATGAACAACGCTGAGCCGGCGTCGGAGACCCCGGCCAACCCATCGCTGAAGATCAACAGCTTGACCGGGGCGATCGGGGCAACGGCTGGAAAGCTCACGACGTATACCGACACGGACTACGTGATCTTTACCGCAGCCACCACGGGCACCGTCCTGCTCCAGCTCGTCAATACGACGGTGCCGGACGGATACTTCGTTCCAGTCAGCGTGCAGCTGTACAGCGATGCGACCTGCACGACCGAGCTCGGGTACAGCAACCAAGCCAGTCCCGGAGACACGCTGAACCAGCAGATTGCGGTGACTGCCGGCACGACGTATTGCGCGAAGTTCTATATCCCCTTCATGGCTTCGGTGGATCTGTCCTACAAGATTCTCCTTGTGCCTTGAGCCTCCTGAGGCAGTCCGCACCCCTTGACCCTGCGTTTCAGCATCCATCCGACGCTCAATCAATTTCGTGAATGAAATTCACTTTCACGAAATTAGTTCACTAAAATTACTTTTTCAGTAGAATCTATGATGCGCGGATGAGCAAAATGCTGACGACACGCATCCCGTGAAGCTGAGAAGCTGCCTTCTGTTCCGACGCCATCGGAAGCTGTTTTACGAACCGAGGGAGTTCGATGCCGATCGAGCGCATCAAACAGAATGGGCCCGCCGCTGCGGCGGCTCGCGAAGAAGAAACATGCACTCCCAGGGAGTCAGTGCATACGCCAGCCATGGAGGGACTGCTCGACTCATCCGAGGACAGCGCGCCCACCGAGCCGCAGCCAATTTCCGGCAGCGGCCTGAGTGAGCGGCTGCCCTTTCCCGGCTGGGAGCGCTATGAGATCCTGAGATTTCTCGGCGCTGGCGGCATGGGCAGCGTCTATCTTGCACATGATCCGCGGCTCAATCGCAAAGTCGCGATCAAGTTTCTGCGCAGCACCGTCTCCACGAGCATCGACCCGAACCAGCGCCGGCGATTCGACCGCGAAGCTCGCGCCCAGGCGAGCATCGAGCACCCGCACATCTGCAAGATCTCTGGCGGCTGCCGGAGCAGCGACGGGATAATATAGATTTGGGGCGGTGTGATCCTGTTTTTGATCCTGTGGAGATAAAGTCGAGCTGCCCGTCGGTCTATCGACGCTGTTATACAGGCTGAGAAAGTTGCGGCGGGCCGCAGGAGCGGTAGATCCTCGACGGCGGGTGCATCGACTGCGGAACGAAAGTGCGTGCGCGCCCAGAAGGACTTTTGCGGGGGCTGGGATAACGCCGTGCTTCGGCTTGAGCTGGATGCGACCCCAGCGAGAAACTGAGTGCGTTTCAACCTGTTTGGGCGTGCCAGGGAGTACCAGCTTGCCGGTGACATCGCCAAGCGCAAGCTCGTGATAATAGCGCCAGTTCGCGTTTGCGGCGCAGGTCAGCATGACGGACCTGAGCATTTGCGATCGCTACAAACTTGTAAGACGCTGATCGATTGAAGGGACGATGGCGGATTCTGCAATCCACGCTCCCCTCCGAAGAGGAGAGCGGCTTAAGAGCGGGCCGCGTCAGATCCTTGCCAGATAGATGGCCATCCCGAGACCGACCACAGCCAAGACTGCGCCGAGCAGATATGCGAATGAAGATCCGAACGCACTGCGGAACTTCCCTTCGTCAATCGCTCGAACGTATCGGGCGTGACGCGCTGCCGAAACGACGTTCACCACCATGCCGATGGCAATCAGCGCAATTCCAGCAGGGAGCGAAAAGGTGCCTGGATGACTCTGAATCGACGGGTTGGATACTGCAAGCTCGCGCAAGAACAGACTGAACCTAGCGACGACGAAGCCGAAACCCATGAGCGCGATTCCGGTGCGCAGCCAAGCTAGGAAGGTGCGCTCAGCCGCCATGTACATGCGCGGATCGCGCTCTGGAAGTTGTGGTTCCATTTGCTTACTTTTGTGCCTCGCTGGATAACGTTAGCTGGAGAGTCAGGGTCTTTCCCTTTTCCCAGTCGTCGGCTTCGGGCTAAACCGCCGTCTCCGGATTGCCTGCGCGCTGCTCAATTTTCTTGGAGGTTGAGATCTTGAAGCGCTGGTCGCGATCACACAAGATTGTTCGCCACTCGGCGGCGGGCAGCAGGCAGCAGACTGGGGTGGATCGGGCTTGCTTGCACCCAAAACTTGCCTTTCATCGTTTTTATACGATAATAGCTTTGCGGTCGTAAGTTTTTCAAGGGCAGCCCTGAGCCAGAGATAGAGCCTACCCTGGGGAGCCTGCGGTGAGCTACGGCATCGTCAACTGGGTGACAGGTCCGCTGCTGATGTTCGAAGGAGGGTATCCATGTCTGCGCAAGACCAAGAAGGCAACGAAATCCGCGACCTCGTGAAACAGAAGTACGGCGAGGCCGCACGCATCGCGATGAAGGGCACGGGCGCCTCCTGCTGTGGTCCGGCGTCGTGTTGTGGACCGTCGCAGAAGGACGTAATTACGTCTGATCTCTACAGCGATGCGGAAGCGGCCGAGCTTCCCGAAGCAGCGGTGCTCGCTTCGCTGGGCTGCGGCAACCCGACGGCACTGGCCGAGCTGAAGCCCGGCGAAGTTGTGCTGGACCTGGGAAGCGGCGGCGGCATCGACGTTCTCCTGTCGGCGCGGCGGGTCGGCCCGGCCGGTTACGCCTACGGACTCGACATGACCGACGACATGCTGGCGCTCGCAGAGAAGAACCGTCAAGAGGCCGGCGCCGAGAACGTCAAGTTCCTAAAAGGTCATATCGAGGAGATCCCGCTTCCCGATAACTCTGTCGATGTTCTGATCTCGAACTGCGTGATCAACCTGTCGAGCGACAAAGGCCGCGTACTGGCGGAGGCGTTTCGGGTGCTGAAGCCAGGCGGGCGCTTCGCAGTGTCTGATGTGGTGATCGAAGGCGAGCTGCCCGAGTCCATCCGCAAGGACATGGAGGCGTATGTCGGCTGCGTCGCCGGAGCGCTGGACAAGGACGACTATCTGGCCAGGCTCGGGCGGGTGGGCTTCGTCGAGGCATCCATCGAGCCGACGCGGCGATACCGCTTCGCGGATCTCGAAGGCTCGACGTGCGGAGCTGAAGCTGTCGCTGCGTTGTCACCCGAGGAGCGCGAAAAGCTCGATGGGCGAATCATGGGCGCCTTCATCCGCGCCAAGAAGCCCGAGCGGAGCGCGTCATGACAGCCGCAGCCCGACTTCAGACATGGCGAACAGGACCATGAGACGCTTCGAGCGACGCCGTCACGATACGTCCTTCGCGGGCTGAGAATTGGTCGCTCCACGGTTCAAGAGCGATGCGGCTCGCATGGGCGACCAGCTCCTTTAGATGCGTCGCTTCGTGCGCGCGCCGCGAGCGCAGCACAGGGTCGGTGACATTCAGGGGCGTCAGGCTCTGATTCACCACCCAGGCGAACGGCTTGATGTCTGCTCGCGCGAGGTCTCGCTCCAGCTGCATCGCTTCATGGATCGGTGTCGCTTCCGGCAGTGTGACGAGCAGCACATGCGTGAAGTCCGGATCGCGCAGGCGGGGCAGCAGACGCTGGACGGCTTCCGGGCTGCCACTCGGCTTGCGCAGGACCTCGCGGTGGTAGGCCTCTGCGGCATCGAGCAGAAGCAGCGTGTGCCCCGTCGGAGCCGTATCAATGATGACGAACCGATCTGCTCCCTGCGCAACGGTCTCGGCAAAGGCGCGAAAGACCGCGATCTCTTCCGTACATGGACTGCGAAGATCCTCTTCGAGAAGCGCCTTGCCCGGCGCGTCAAGCCCGCGACCCGCGGTCGATAGCACCTCTTCGGTGTAGCGGCGGGTCTCAAGCGCGGGATCGATGCGCGTCACCAGCAGCTGCGAAGCGCCTGCGCTCAGCTCCCGAGCGGCCTGCTCGACATGCGCAGCGGGATCGGTGGTCGTGAGGGTCACGGCATGGCCGCGGCGTGCGAGCTCGCTGGCGATGCGCGCCGCCACGGTCGTCTTGCCGACGCCACCTTTGCCCATCGTCATCACGACGCCTCTGCCCCGCTTGGCGATTTCATCGACCAGCGCATCCAGGCGCTCTCCCTGAAATGCGCTGGTTCCCAGCGATGGAGTCGGTTCACCTGAGGCTCCGGACGGGCTGCCCATCTTGCGAAGCGCATCAATTCCCACGAGCCCGAAAGCGAGCAGCGGAACATCGACCCGGTCCAGCCCGCGCAGTCCAGCGGGGAGCGCGGCAAGTGCCCCGCGGCCGCGAGCCTCCATTGCCATGGCCGTGGCGTCGCGCGTATCTTGTGCTTGAAATACGCCGTTCAAGATCAGGCGCACGTTGGCGACACCGAGCTGCGCCAGCTCGGCCCTGGTGCGCTCGGCCTCCGTGAGAGACGAGCGGTCGGGGCGCGCAACCAGCACGAGCGTGGTCTGCGCGGGGTCACGGAGGGCCGCATTGGACGCTGCGTACAGCACCCGATGCGCATTCAGCCCAGAGAGCGGCCCGAGGCAGGACGTTCCGCCAACGTTGGTATCGATAAAGCTCGACCAGGCTGCGGGCAGCTCAAGCAAGCGGAGGGTGTGTCCCGTGGGGGCCGTATCGAAGATGACGTGGTCAAACTCAGCCGTGGCCTCCTTATCGCCGAGCAGCTTCGAGAACTCATCGAAGGCTGCGATCTCAACGGTGCATGCGCCCGAGAGCTGCTCCTCCATGCTGGCGATGGCAACCGCAGGCAGCACGCCGCGATAGGGGCCGATGACACGCTGCCGGTAGTCGTGCGCAGCCTGCACCGGATCGATGTTCAGCGCCGACAGGCCGGGCACGTTCGGCACCGCCGTCGGTGTCGCCGAGAGCTTCACCCCGAGCACTTCGTCCAGGTTTGAGGCAGGGTCCGTGCTGACGATCAGCACGCGCCTGCCCGAGTCGGCGAGGCCGATGGCCGTAGCACAGGCCGAGGAGGTCTTGCCCACGCCGCCCTTGCCCGTGAAGAAAAGGATGCGCGTTGGATTCTGGATCAGCATGGACATGATCGCTTTCTTTCAGCAGCAGCCTGACTTTTTCGATGCGGTCGCGTCGGCCTTCGCCGGGCCGCAGCAGCCAGCGGACTTGACCTCGGGCTTGACCTCGGGCTTGGTAGCAGCGGCACTCAGGCCAGCCCACGCGGCCAGCTCGTCGCGCGAGGGGTAGACCCCGATGCTCTTGACCTCGCCGTCCACCCTCACGAGCGGCAGCCCCGCTTCCCCCTGGGTCTCAAGGGCCGCTTTCACGGCCGCATCTTCAGCGAAAGCTGCGGGTTGCTGCGAGAGGTTGAAGCGCTCGACGGAGACGCCCTGGGTCTTCAGCCAGTCGAGGTCGGCGGCGAAGCGAACGAGCTGCGGGTCCACGGATGGGCCGCAGACACCAGTCGAGCAACACATGGCAGGGTCGAAAACGCGAATAACGGTCATGAACCTTCCCTTTCGTTTACGGAGATGGGCGTCGATTTGGTCGTGGCTCCTCAGAGCAGCGGTCCACGACCTTCATATCATTATCGTATATAAACGATAAGTCGCCGCGGTCGCGGCGTCAAACGCGAGTGCATTCCACGGGCTTGCTGAGACGAGAACCAGCCCTGCGAACCCTTTTTCGGGCTGATGGCTCCTATCTATCAATCAGACCACTCTTCGGGAGGATAGACAGATGACCAGCACAATCTTCGATTCAGCAAAAGAGACGCCTCACGGCTATCGCGACATCCGTCCGAGCGAGCTACGAGGCCGACCCAGCGACGTCCGCATCATCGATGTGCGCGAACCGCCCGAATTCTTAGGGGAGCTCGGGCACATTCCGGGTGCCGAGCTCGTGCCTCTTGGCACGGTGGCCGCGGTCGCGTCCTCCTGGCCACGCGAGGAAGCTCTCTTGGTGGTGTGCCGCTCCGGGGGGCGATCGGCGCGGGCAGCGCAGCAGCTGCATGCGATGGGCTTCCGGCGCGTAATGAATCTCGCCGGTGGCATGATGGCCTACGTGGACAGCGGTCTGCCCATCGCCTGCGCTCGCTGAGCGACTGGCATGGTTCAGCGGCCAAGCCCTTGGGGGGCATGACTCTCTTTGGGGCTGAGCCCACGGTCGTGCCCTCCGTGCGACCGTGCGACCGTGCGAGCCGACGACAACAAGATCGACGTGCGCGGTTTGTGCCGCATCGACGCTCCGCTTTCCATCGCTTAGAAGATCTGCTTGCCCAAAAGAAAGATCGCCATGACAAGCACGAACCAGCCGAACCCCTTGCGCAAGGCCTGCTGCGGCACGCGCCCCGCAAGCTGTCCACCGATGAGGATGCCAACAATCGCCGCGCCGACCACCAGCGCTGCCAGCCGCAGATCGATGGCGACGTGACCCAGATAACCGACGAAGCCCGCCAGCGACTGCATCGCGATGACCAGCAGCGAAGTCCCAATCGCGAGGGCCATCGGCAGGCCGCCGAGCAGCGCCAAGGCGGGCACCACCAGAAAGCCGCCGCCCGCGCCAACAAGACCTGTGACCGCGCCGACTGCCGCGCCTTGCAATAGCACGCGCAGGACGGGCAGCGCAGCACGCGGCGGAGCGGGATCTGCATCCCGTCCCCGGCCCTTGAGCATGGCGACCGCAGTGGCCACCATCATGACCGCGAAGGCGAACAGCAGCAGACGGGCTGGCAGGAAGTGCGCAACGCGCCCGCCAGCGTACGCCCCGGCCATCCCGGCGATCCCAAACAGCAGGCCCATGCTGAACTTGACCCGCCCGGCCCGCGCGTGCGAGATGACGCCCACAGCGCTAGCGACACCTACGACTAGCAGTGAGGTCGCAATGGCGCTCTTGGGCTCGACCCCCAGCACGTAGATCAGGATCGGCACGGTCAGCATCGACCCGCCGCCGCCCAGAAGCCCCAGAGACAGACCGATGAGCACAGAGAGCACTGCCGCGAGCAGCAACATGGTCAGCGCTCCTTCGGCGGCGTGCCGTCTTCATCGGTCGGCCGGAACAGGTTGATCGGGATGGACAGGTAGCGTCGCCCGTTTGCATGAGGTCGCGGCAAGCGTCCAGCATTGACGTTGACCTGCACACTTGGGAACAGGAGCTTGGGCGCAGCCAGCGTCGCGTCGCGCTCTTTGCGGAAGCGGACAAAGGACTCCTCGGACGTGGATTGTTTCAGCTGGACGTTCTCGGCCTTGGAGCGGCCGATGGTGGTCTCAAATCGCATCGGGCGACCGCCCGGCTGATAGTCGTGGCCAACGAAGACACGCGTTGCGTCGGGCAGCGCGTAAAGCCGCGCGTGCACAGAGCGGTAGAGGTCGCTGGCGCTGCCGCGCGGAAAGTCGCAGCGGCCGACGCCATAGTCTTCGATGAAGAGGGCATCGCCGGTGAAGAGCGCATCTTTGATGTGGTAGCTGACGCAGGCCGGCGTGTGGCCGGGTGTGGCGATGACCCGGATCGCCAGGGTTCCAGCCTGTAGCAGCTCGCCATCGACGAGCCTGCGATCAAACTGGCTGCCATCGGTGGGGAAGTCCTGCGGCAGATCGAACAGGGTCTTGAAGGTGTCCTGAACCTCGGTGATGCGCGCACCAATGGCCACCTGCGCACCGAAGTGGCTCTTCAAGTATTGAGAGCCCGAGAGGTGGTCGGCGTGGGCATGGGTCTCAAGGACATAGTGGAGCTTGAGTGCTTCGGAATCGATGAACTTCGCCACTGTCTCGACGGAAGCGGTCGAGGTCTGGGATCCGCCGGCGTCGTAATCGAGCACCGGATCGATGACAATCGCATCGCGCGTCTCCGGGTCGTAGACGAGATAGGTCAGGGTGAATGTCTGGGGGTCAAAAAACGGCTTGATGGTCATGGCTGTTCCCCTGGGTTCGGATGGACGGTTGCTAGAGCTTGAGCATCAAGAGCCAGAAGCAGGCCAAAAGGGTTCGCGGCCTCCTGTCTCCACAGAAATTCGTTCTGGCACGTCCTGTGCTGCGTTCAGTGCGAGGCTCTTGAAAGGCACGGATACCCAGATGACGTCCATCAACATGAAACAGACTGTTTCGGGCGCGCTGCCCGAGGTTCTTGAGCGTGTCACCGCTGCGATTCAGCGGGAGGGCTTCGGGGTTCTGACGCGCATCGACCTGCATCAGAAGTTCAAAGAGAAGCTCGGCCGGGACGTACCTCCCGTGATCATCCTAGGGGCCTGCAATCCGCAGCTTGCCTTCGAGGCGTATACCGTGGACCCGGACGTGGCTTCGCTTTTGCCCTGCAATGTGGTCCTGCGCGAGCTGTCGCCGGGGCAGATCTCCGTCGAGATTGCTCGTCCGAGCGCCATGATGGCGTTTCTGAACAGCGCAGAGCTGGTCACGATGGCCGAGCAGGCCGACGCTCGGCTACAGCATGCTTTGAGCACGCTCCTGAGCTGAGCGATTCATCGTCTCAGCCGCTCACATCCGTTCCTGCTTCTGAAAAGGAAATGCCGGACCCCATCAGCGGGGATGGCATGGCGAAAAATAATTCCTGTGGTCCCGTGGCCACGCCCACGTCCAGGAGATACCCATGAGCGATGTCGTCTCTTCAAGAGGGGTGAAGCGAGGGACTGAGCCGTTTGTTTGGGACGCTCCGCGCAATTGTTGCGCGGAGCGGAAGTGAAGTCGCAGAAATTTCGTGATACCAGCACCGCACTCCCTTTGGTATGGGCTGGAACGGACCATCTGACGAGAACGTGAATTAAGGGGCGGCGCTTGCTCGCACGCTCCTCTAGGCCAGCCCGCGCAGCATTGCGTTCCAGTACATCGTCGGCAGCAGGTGGCGCTTGAGGAGATACATGCTCCGCCGCTCCTTGGACTGGTCGAAAGGAAAGGTCTCCTTGGGCTTCTGGTCGTAGTCAAACTCGGCAAGAATCAGCTTTCCGTAACCCGTTACCAGAGGACACGACGTATAGCCATCGTAGCGCGCCGGCAGCGGCTGACCCCTGTGCAGCGCCATCAGATTTTCGACCAGCACCTTGGCCTGCGCGCGAATCGCGGCGCCGGTCTTGGACGTCGGCAGGTTGCTCGCGTCGCCCAGGCTGAAGATGTTCGGATACTTCGTGTGTTGCAGCGTCCCCTTGTCGACACTCACGAAGCCGGTCGCTGCGGCCAGTGGACTCTGCTTGATGAAGTCCGGCGCGCCCTGCGGCGGGGATACGTGCAAGAGATCGTAGTGAAGGACCACCTCCTGGCCAGCGTCAAGACGCTGGAAGATGGCCTCGCGGCTCTGTGGACGCACCTCCACCAAGTTGTGCTGAAAGCGCGTCTCGATTCCCTTGCGCTCGACAACCTGATCCAGGGGCTGCGCATACCTCTGCACCGGAAAGATCGACGCCAGCGCTGACGCATAGATCACCCGACTGCGGTCGCGCACTCCCGCCAGGCGAAACTGATCGTCGGCCAGGTACATGATCTTCTGCGGCGCCCCGCCGCACTTTACGCCCCCCAGGGGAAAAGTGAAGATTGCGTCCCCTCCTCGGAAGGAGCGGATGAACTCCCAGGTCTTGTCCACGTACTGATAGGAATAGTTGCTACAGACTCCCTCTTTGCCCAGTGCGTCGGGGAGCCCCTTCACCTTGTTCCAGTCGATCTGGATTCCGGGGGCGACGATCAGGTTGTCGTAGCCGATCCGCCCGTGGCTCCGCGTCTCCACTTCGCTGGCTTCCGGACGAAAGGCGGTGGCGCTATCCTGGATCCAGGTGACACCGTCGGGAATCACGGAGGCCTCGTCCCGCTCGGTCTCCTTCTTGTCGACCACCCCGCCTCCCACCAGGGTCCACAGGGGCTGATAGTAGTGCTTCGCCGATGGCTCGATGAGGGTCAGCCTGGCTGCGGGCAGCTGGCGGCGCAGCCGGGCGGCGACGGTGATTCCGGCGGTGCCGCCGCCGACGATGACGATCCGAGGCGCTGCGTTCTGGGTCATGGATCTACCTCCGTGAGATGTTTCCGCCATGTTTCACATGGGTTTCATGTGAAACAAATGCGGCGTTCGGAGACGGAGGGGATGTTTCTCGTTGCTGCACGGGCTGGCCGCATGCGCGTACCGCTTGCGGTAGTTTCCATTCTACTGGCTCGACTGTGCAAGCTGCGCGTCATGGATCCCGATCTGTCTCCGCGCAGTTACATCGCAACGCCTGTGCCAGTCATATGAGCTCTCGCTTCATTTATGAAGACCTAGCCCTTCCGGTAGCTCCAGCTTCTTCATCCTTCGCCAGAGCGTCACTCGGCTAACGCCGAGGCGCACTGCCGCCTGGCCGACGTGCCCTCCAGCCTGCTCTATTGCCAGCATGATGCGCGATGTTTCCTCCCCTCTGGAAAAGGGATTGCCTCGCCAGACCGCTGGAGGTTGCTGCGGCTCTGCGAGGACCTGGGGAAGGTCGTTCAGCTCCACGGGAAGGTCAGCGGGCTCCAGGACCGGACCTTCGCCGACTACGAAGGCATACTCGATCGCGTTGCGCAGCTCGCGGACATTGCCCGGCCAGTCGTGCTTGGCCAGGATCGCGGCGGCAGCTGGAGAGATGCGTTCAATCCGTCGAGATGCACGCTGGTTGAACTCCGCGATGAAGCGCTTAGCCAAGAGCGGGATGTCGCCCCCTCGCTCACTCAGGGTCGGAATGTAGATCGGGACGCCTCGCAGCCGGTACATCAGATCTGGGCGAAACCGGTTCGCGTCCACCTCTCCGCGCAGCGACTTGTGAGTCGCTGAGATGATGCGGACGTCCACAGCTATGGACTGTCTGCCCCCCACGGGAATGATCGTACGAGTCTCCAGCACGCGGAGCAGCTTGGCCTGAACTTCTAGGGGCATCTCCGCGACTTCATCGAGAAACAGCGTTCCCTTGTTGGCGAGCCGGAAATGTCCGGGGTGATCGCGCACCGCGTCGGTAAAAGCGCCCCTGACGTGCCCAAACAGCTCACTCTCAAGCAGGCCCGCCGGCAGAGCGGCACAGCTGATGGCGTGAAATGGTCCGCCCCTGCGCGGCGACAGCTTGTGGAGCGCCTTGGCGAGCAGCTCCTTGCCGGTCCCGGTCTCGCCTCGCAGGAGCACGCTGGCATCGCTCTGGGCTGCCTTTTCGACGATATGAAAGACGCGCCGCATCTCCGGATCGTTGGTCAGCAAGCCATAGAAGTCCTCTCCACGTCTTAGGCTTAGGGATGGGTAGGTGTTGATCGGCGTGGAGCCGGCTGTCTGATGAGTAGACTTTTGTCTTGTGCGTGACGACATGGTACGTGACCTCTGCCGGCTTCAGACGCAGCAGTTCAACTTGTTTCATACTGTTTCTGACCTGAAACAATTAGCGCTTGGCCTCAATCATGAGGGGCGAAGTTCATATATCGACAATGGCCCTGGCATAGTCGTTTCATGCTGAAACATGGCGTTGCATTTATGAAACATCATGCCTCTTGAGGCCAGCACACAGGACCGGGCTCGGATAGCGTCGAATGTTCACAACTTTGAAAGCTGCCGCAGGCTCCGTACCCCATGAACCGCAGCCCCGAGAAGCGCAGTCAGGATGAAGACTCCGGCGACTTGCCCAATAGAAAGCCGCGCCGTCAAGGTCCCTGTCACCGCAAGCACTGCTGTGCCGAGCACCGAAAGGGCTGTACCGACCACCATGATCGGAGATGGCCAGGAACCTTGCTGAGCCGTGCGAGCGCGGACCAGATAGACGCTGGCCTGCGCAGTGGCAACCAGCACCAGGAACGCCATCGTCTGCACCTGGGGCGGCTGGAGGTGCAGCCAGTGCCTTGATGCAAAGACGATGGCCAGAGAGACCGCCGTCCAGAACAGTGCGATCGGCAAGCTGCCGCGAAGCAGGGCCGCAGTATCCCAGCGATCGGGATGCGGAGATGGCAGCACACGATCGGTCGCAATGGACATCGTGACCAGATCATTGGCCAGAAGCAGCAGCAGGATGTGTCGCGGCTGGACGACAAAATCCTTCAACCAAATGAGTCCAAGGGTCAGGAAGATGGAGATGTGAAGTGTCTTCACGAGCTTGTTCAGCGTATACGTCAGCAGTCGCTGATAGATTCGCCGCCCGGTCTGGACCACCAGCGCAATACTTGCGAGCCCTGGCTTGGTCAGGACGATGGCTGCTGCCGCTTTGGCTACGTCTGTGGCGTTGACCACGGCGATGCCAACGTCTGCTTTGCGCAGAGCGGGTGCATCATTGACCCCATCGCCGGTCATGCCCACGACATGCCCGGCGCGCTGAAGCTCGGCGATCAGCGCATGCTTTCCTTCGGGATAGACCCCTGCGATGACGTCGTAGCTGGCCATTGGAGAAGATATCGCAGCAGAGGCATCGATGACCTTGTCTCCAAGCCCGAGCTCTCGGGCCACTGCCTCAGCAGTGGCCACACCATCCCCGGTCACCATTTGGAGCCTTACACCCAGGTGCCGCAGCTCTTCGATAACATGTCGTGAGTCACGTCGGGGGGAGTCCCTCAAGCCGATGTAACCCAATATTCGCACGCCTGCTGTGGCCCCGGGCTCCTCCACAGCAACCGCCAAGATCCGCGAGCCGTGCGCAGCCATCTCCTGAACGACATCCGCCCACGGTCCAGGCTGCTGCACCATCGCGGCGAGAACAGAAGGAGCGCCTTTCATGACCCGAACACTCTGCTCGCCAACGCGCACTGTGGCTTCGGAGCGCTTGGTCGCTGGGTCGAACGGCACAAACGCCAAGCGCTCAAACGGCGCACCTTCGACCACGGCTAAAATGGCGAGGTCTATCGGATCTTGAGTCGCGACGTCTGAGCACGTAGCCGCGAACGCGAGCACGCGCCGCTGAGAGATTCCCGCTTCCACACGAACCTCGCCGACCGAGAGCCGGTTTTCGGTGAGCGTGCCGGTCTTATCACAGCAGAGCACGTCCATCGCCGCCGCATCCTCGATTGAAGGCAGATGGGTGACGAAGATGCCTTGTCGCGTGAGCTCCAGCGAGCCGACCGCTGCCGCGAGCGTGAAGGTCGCCGGCAGCGCCACGGGCACCGCCGCAATTAACAGCGCGGCGGCAAACAGCACCGCCTCATGCAGCGGCAGGGAGCCATGCCACGCATAGCCCAGGATGAGCACGACCAGCACGCCATCGAACACAAGCAGCGCTCGCACGATGCGCAGAACGAGCTTGGCGAGGTTGCTCCGTCTCTGCGTTGTGGCCAGAAGCTCTGCCGTGCGTCCAAACTTGGTCCGTACCCCGGTGGCCGTAACCTTTGCGGTGGCTTCACCGGTTTTGATCGTGCTTCCCGCAAACGCGAGCTCCTGGCTGCGGCACGACACCGGAAGAGACTCCCCAGTCAGGGCCGCGCGATTCACCAGCAGTTCGCCATCCAGGATTCGCAGGTCTGCGGCCAGCACATCCCCAACCCGGACCCGGACCACATCGCCCAGCACGAGCTGCCGGGCTGGCAGCGCTTGCCAGGACCCATCACGCAGGACCCGTGCCGTAATGGTCAGATTCGACTGCAAGAGCTCCAGCGCTCGCCGGGCACGCTCTTCAGTTACAAAGCCGATCATGCCGTTGAGCAGCAGCAGCGCTACGATGATGTACACCTCGCTCCAGCGTCCAAGAATCACCTCAAGGATCGCGCTCGCTTCCAGCATGAGCGGAACCGGCCCCCACAGCTTGGCTAGCAGACGGCGAACAAGACGACGCGGCTGGGATGGAAGCTCGTTCATTCCATCTTTCGCGAGCAGTGCCGCTGCCTGCGCAGAGGTCAGTCCAGTCTCTGCGCTAGCCTTCCCCTCGGCGGTGTTCATGTTTTCTCGCGAACCACCAAACAAGGGCAGGGCGCGCTCCGAAGGACGCCTTCAGCCACGCTGCCCACGACCAGGCGCTCGATCCCGGTGCGACTATGGCTGCCGAGCACGATAAGGTCGGCGTTCCATTGCTTGGCAGCCTTTACGATCTCGCTCGTGGGCCGCCCCAGCGCGATGATCTGCTCCGGCTCGCGCGCTAGCTGGGCCTGCTTGCACAAGCTGGCAAGCAGCGCCTTGCCCTCGCGCTCAGATTTCTGAAGCATCTCCCCCCCAGGAATCCCGCTCTCCAGAGTGATCGACAGGGTAATATCAACGATGTAGGCGAAGGCGACCTCCGCAGCGAGAGCGCGCGCTAAGTCCAGGCCTACCTCCGCAGCATGCGCAGCCAGCTCGCTTTGATCCAGGGCAATGAGAATCCGCTTGAAGCTCATCTTGTCCTCCGTGTCTCGTCTTGAGGTGCGCGCTCTTGGCTAGAACTTCACGATGAGAACTCGCACGGTTCCGCTGGGCAATCTGATCCGATAGTTGAGGACGTCATCGGGTACCGAGCTACCAGTCTGGAGCTGCTGTGCGTCTTCTCCTTGGATTCCTTCAAACCGGACGCCACTGTGCAGTTCAAAATGCGGACG
>Ga0075163_10004407_pt1 | contig 18893 bp, 18 predicted proteins | sample JI1023141ADNA_FD_71478 | JGI IMG/M metagenome (GOLD analysis project Ga0075163, IMG submission 71478) | Wastewater effluent complex algal communities from Wisconsin, to seasonally profile nutrient transformation and Carbon sequestration -... | ecosystem: Engineered > WWTP > Effluent > Algae...
CCGCCTGGGCTGCGCCGAGGCCAGTGGCCTGCGCGCGGCGCTGGAGGTCTGGTGCGTGGTGCAGTCCTGCCCCGAGCCGGGGCTGGCGATCCTGGGCGCCGGCAAGCGCGACGCCTCGGCCGACTGGGGCATGCCGGTGCCGGTGAAGGTGGCCCGTGCCGGTGAACGCCACGCCTGCGCCGCGCCATCTGCCTGGGCCATCGACAAGATGAACGACCAGCACGCCTACCTGAAGCTGAACGGCGCCGGTGACAGCCTGCAGGTGGGCGACCGCGTGGCGCTGGGCATCTCGCACCCCTGCACGACCTTCGACAAATGGCGCTGGATGGCGGTGGTCGACGAGGCCTACACGGTCGTCGACGCGCTGACCACGCACTTCTGAGCGACCGGGGAAGGACCCATGAAAGACCTGACCCAGGGCTCGATCCGCGGCCACATCCTCGCGATGGCCGCGCCCATCGCCGTCGGCATGCTGGTGCAGACGCTGTACTTCCTGGTCGACCTGTACTTCGTCTCCCGCATCGGCAGCGCGGCGATCGCCGGCGTCTCGGCGGGCGGCAACGCGGTGATGATCGTGATCGCGCTGACGCAGATGCTGAGCGTGGGCACGGTGGCGCTGATCTCGCACGCTGTGGGCGCCAAGGACCAGCCGCGCGCCAACCTCGTGTTCAACCAGTCCCTGGGCCTGGCGCTGGCCTGCACGCTCTTCGCTCTGGGGCTTGGGATGGTCGGCATCGATCCCTACATGCGCACGCTCGGTGCGGGCGACGCCATTGCCGAGGCCGGGCGCAGCTACCTCTGGTGGTACCTGCCGGGGCTGGCGCTGCAGTTCCCGATGGCGGCCATGGGCTCGGCCATGCGGGGCACCGGCATCGCGATGCCGGGCATGGTGGTGCAGGTGGCCACGGTGCTGGTCAACATCGTGCTGGCCCCGGTCCTGATCGCCGGCTGGGGCACCGGCCACCCGATGGGGGTGATGGGCGCCGGGCTGGCCAGCAGCCTGGCGGTGGCGGTGGGCGTGCTGCTGATGATCGGCTACTTCGTCAAGCTCGAGTCCTACGTGGCGCTCGACGTGAAGGCGCTGTGGCCGCGCTGGGCAGTGTGGCGGCCGCTGCTGCAGATCGGCGTGCCGGCGGGCGGCGAGTTCTTTCTGATGTTCGTGTACACCTCGGCCATCTACTGGTTGATCCGCGGCTTCGGCCCCGAGGCGCAGGCCGGCTTCGGCATCGGGATGCGGGTGATGCAGGCCGCCTTCCTGCCGGCGATGGCGATCGCGTTCGCGGTGCCGGCGGTGGCCGGACAGAACTTCGGCGCACGGCGCGCCGACCGGGTGCGCGACACGCTCAAGCAAGGCATCGTCCTGGAGTGCAGCATCATGCTGATGCTGGCCGTGTTGTGCCACCTGCTGCCGCAGCAAATGGTGGGCGCCTTCGCCAGCGACCCGGCGGTGGCGGCTGTGGGCGCAGACTTCCTGACCGTCGTCTCGACCAACTTCGTCGCGATGGGCTTTGTCTTTGCCTGCTCAGGCATCTTCCAGGCCATGGGCAACACCTGGCCTGGCATGGCCAGCACCGCCAGCCGGCTGGTGACCTTCATCGTGCCGGCGGTGTGGCTGTCGCAGCAGCCCGGCTTCGCGTTGTGGCACGTCTGGTACCTGTCGGTGGCCACAGTGCTGCTGCAGGCCGTGGTCAGCGGGCTGCTGGTGCGATGGCAGTTGCGCAAGCACCTGGCGAGCTTCGACACGCTCCGAAGCGAGGGCACGGTGCCGGCCGCTGGTTGAGCGGCAAACGGCATCGGGGGTTCAGCCGCTGGCGCCGTCCGCGCGGAACATCGACTTGATGCCGCGCACGGCCTGGCGGATGCGGCTCTCGTTCTCGATGAGCGCGAAGCGCACATGGTCGTCGCCATGGTCGCCGAAGCCGATGCCGGGGCTCACACACACCTTGGCCTTCTCCAGCAACTGCTTGGCGAACTCCAGCGAGCCGAGTGGCGCATAGGCCGGCGGGATCTTGGCCCAGATGTACATCGAGGCCTTGGGCACCTCGACCGGCCAGCCGGCCTCGACCAGGCCCTTGGCCAGCACGTCGCGCCGCTTCTGGTAGGTGGCGGCGATGTCCTTGACGCACTGCTGGTCACCCTCCAGCGCCGCGATCGCCGCCACCTGCAGCGGCGTGAAGGTGCCGTAGTCGTGGTAGCTCTTGATGCGCGCCAGCGCGGCCACCAGATCCGGGTTGCCGACCATGAAGCCGATGCGCCAGCCGGCCATGTTGTAGCTCTTGCTGAGCGTGAAGAACTCGACCGCGATGTCCTTCGCGCCTTTGACCTGCATGATGCTGGGCGCCTTCCAGCCGTCGAACACGATGTCCGCGTAGGCCAGGTCGTGCACCACGAAGATGTCGTGCTTCTTCGCCAGCGCGATCACCTTCTCGAAGAACTCCAGCTCCACGCATTGCGCGGTCGGGTTGCTCGGGAAACCCAGCACCATCATCTTGGGCTTGGGGTAGCTGCCGCGGATGGTGCGCTCCAGTTCGCCAAAGAAATCCACCCCCGGCACGTTGGGCACCGAGCGGATGTCGGCCCCGGCGATCACTGCGCCGTAGATGTGGATCGGGTAGCTCGGGTCGGGCACCAGCACCGTGTCGCCACGGTCCAGCGTGGCCAGCATCAGGTGGGCCAGGCCCTCCTTGCTGCCGATGGTGACGATGGCCTCGCGGTCGGCGTCGATCTCGACCCCGTAACGCTCGCGGTACCAGTGGCTGATGGCACGGCGCAGCCGCGGGATGCCCTTGCTGGCCGAGTAGCCGTGCGTATCCGGCCGCTGGGCCACCTCGACCAGTTTGGCCACGATGTGCGGCGGGGTCGCCCCATCGGGGTTGCCCATGCTGAGGTCGATGATGTCCTCGCCACGGCGGCGCGCCGCGAGCTTCAGCTCGGCGGTGATGTTGAAGACATAGGGAGGCAGGCGGTCGATGCGCGCAAAGCGGCGCTGACCCTGGGAGGCAGAGCTCATGGGTGAACTTTCAACGTGAGCGCCCGGAACCGTCCGAGCGACGCTGCCGGCGCATTGCGCGCTGGCCCGGTGATGGTAGCCCAGGCCCGGCACGCCTCCCCAGACTGAAGTACGCCGGCCGCACCGCAGAGGCCGCCAAGCGTTGCAGAATCATGTCGCCCACCACGACGAAGGAGCGCGCCATGAACAAGCCTGCGGTCTACCCGGCGGACTGGATGTTCCGCCCCGAATTGCAATTGAAGCTGGACGAGTTCGGCCGGCGCTTCCTGGCCGAGGGCGACTCCTGGTTCACCATCGGCGCACTGAACCTGCCGCAGGTCTCGAACCTGCTCTACCAACAGCAGTTCGGCCCCAGCACGGTGATCATCAGTTGCGCCTACCCGGGCGACACGCTGCAGCAGATGGGGCACAACATCAACGACCCCTACTTCGACAAGCTGCTGCGCAAGAAGAACTTCGCCAGCTACTGGGAAGCCATCATCCTCTCGGCCGGCGGCAACGACCTGATCGATGCGGCCCAGCACCGTGCCGTCAATGCGGACGGCAGCCCGGCACCGCTGGACGCGCGGGTGCTGCTGACACCGGAGGAGGCCGCCACCGTCCACCCCGGTGTCACCGGGCCGGAGCGCTACCTGAGCGACGCCGGCTGGGATCTGCTGGCCAGCTATCTGCGCATCAACCTGGAGGATCTGGTGACCCGCCGCGACCAGGGCCCCAGCGTCGGCCGCCCGCTGTTCCTGCACACCTACAGCCCGCCGGTGGTGCGGCCCTCGGGCACGGTGGGTGCCGCCAAGGGCTGGCTGTACCCGGCGATGGTCGACTACGGCATCCCCGAGGCCGATTGGCAAGGCGTGGCCGACCTGCTGTTCGACCGCCTGCGCCGCCTGTGGCTGAAGGCCGGGCAGGAGTTGCCGCACGTCCACGTGTTCGACAGCGCCACGCTGGTGCCGGTGGTCCCGGCCAAGCCGGGCACCACCGGCGTCTCGGGCGACTGGGTCAACGAGATCCACCTCACCCCGGGCGGCTACCGCAAGGTGGGCGCGGTGATGGGCCCGTGGATCGACAGCGTGCTGGCAACCTACCCGTGACGGCGGCCGGCCAGCGCACGGCGCTGATCGCCGCGATGCGCGACGAACTGGCCGCGCTGCTGCCGGCCGTCGAGGGCGCCAGCACCGAGCACCTCGGCGGGCGCGAGTTCTGGATCGGCCACCTGGGCGGCCAGCCGGTGGTGGCCGTGCTGGCCGGCATCGGCAAGGTGGCGGCCGCCATCACCGCCACGCTGCTCGCCAGCCGCTACCGGGTCGATCGCATGCTCTTCGTCGGCGTGGCCGGCGGCCTGGGTGCGGGTGTGAAGGTGGGTGACGTGGTGGTGGCCGACGCCCTGCTGCAGCACGACATGGACGCCTCGCCGCTGTTCCCGCGCCACGAGGTGCCGCTGACCGGCTTGTCACGGTTTCATGCCGACCCCGCCTTCAGCGACGCCGTAGCCCGCGGTGCCCAGGCTGCCCTGGCCACACCAGCCGGCCATGGCGGCACGCTGCACCGCGGGCTGATCGTCAGCGGCGACCGCTTCGTGGCCACCGCGGCGGAAAGCGCTGCACTGCGCGCCGCCCTGCCCGACGCGCTGGCGGTGGAGATGGAGGGCGCCGCGGTGGCCCAGGTCTGCCATGCCTTCAACATCCCGCTGGCGGTGGTGCGCAGCATCTCCGACCGCGCCGACGACGCGGCCCACGTGGATTTCAGCGCCTTCCTGCGCGAGGTGGCGGGGCCGCTGGGGCGGGCGATCGTGCAGCATGCGTTGGCGCACAGCGTGCCTAGAGCAAGGCACGCGGGACCTGCTTCGCCCCGCCCGCTCAGGCCTTGACTTCGACCACCTGCTCGAAGCCGCCGAAGATCATGCGCTTGCCGTCGAAGGGCATCGGAGGGTTGCCGGGTGTGGACGGGTCCATGCGCGGGTCTTCCATCATCTTCTTCATGCCAGCGTCGCGCGTGGCCTTGTCCGGCCATTCGACCCAAGAGAAAGCCACCGTTTCCTCGGCCGTGGCCTGCACCGCGCGGCGGAAATCGGTGACTTTGCCGTCGGGCACGTCGTCGCCCCAGCTCTCGATCACACGGATCGCGCCCAGTTCGAGAAAAAGCGCGTCGAAGTGCAGCGCGTGCTCGATGAACTTCTGCTTGTTGGCCGTGGGGACCGCGATCACGAAACCATCGATGTATGGCATGCCTTCACTCCTGTGGGGTTGGCGGGTCGGCGCCCACTGAGAGCGCCCGGTATCCCATCGACGACCGACCATACGCCAGTTCGACATGGGTGCCCAGACATCGACTCTTCTTTCGAATGGACACTGGAGCGGCTGGCCTTCGAGATGGTGCGCTCACCAACTGACCCCGATCGGCCCGACCCGAATGCCAGAGCAGGCGTTCCGCCGTGGCACAGGAGTCACCTGCGGCGCGCCACCAGTATGCTGAACTCGAAGGCGGTCGGTCGAACGGCTTTGAGCTCGAAGCCGGCCGTCGCCAGCAACTCAGCGAGTTCCTCAAGTGTTCGTTCGCGACCGCCCAGCCCAATCAGCATGTTCAGGTCGGTCCGCGCGAGCCCGGCGTCGTGTTGGCGGGGGCGCAGCCGTTGCGGGCGAACCCGCTCCACGAGAAGCACCCAGGCGCCAGGCGCTGAGGCCCGCGCGCAAAGTGACAAGATGCGCGCGCAGGCAGCATCGTCCCAGTTGTGCAGGATGCTCTTGAGCAGGTAGACGTCGAGCCCGGCGGGCACCTCGACGAAAAAGTCCCCGACGACGAAGCGGCAGCGCGAGGCGATACCCCTGGAGTGGATCAGCACATCTGCCGCGCCCTGAGCATCTGCGCGGTCAAGAATCGAAGCGTGCAGGTGCGGATGTGCCGAGGCAATGGCGGCCGCGAGCGTCCCATTGCCGCCACCTACGTCGACGAGTTGCTTCGCGTCGCGCCAGACGTCCAGCGCGATGATGTCGTCCGCGACCATCGCCGTCATGGCTTGCATCGCCTGATGGAAGGTCGCTGCCATCTCGGGCTGATCATCCAGGAAGGCGTAGCCCGGCTGCCCAGTCCTCCGCTCGCGCGCGCTGTGGCCTGTCCGCACGCTGTACGCGAGTTCGGGCCAGAGCGACCACATGGGACCGGACCACCATTGAACGATGGCGCGCAGGCTGGGGCCAGCCGCGCCGGGGTCACGGCGCAAGGCCTCGCCGCCAGCCGCCAGAGTGAACCGGCCATCGCTTCCCTCCCTGCAGACATCAAGCGCACACAGGGCCCGCAACAAGCGTTGCAAGGCCTCGGCAGGCGCTCCGCAATCGGCCGCCAGGTTCGCCGCGGTGGCCGGCCCAGCGCCGAGGCGGTCGGGCAAGTCCATCTCCACCGCCACGCCCAGCGCCTGGGTGCTCCAGCAAGCGGTGGCGTGCCGCAGCAGACGCTCGCGAGCGCGACGCTGGCTGGCCGTGGACATCACAGCCGGGTCCATGCGATGACGCCCACGATGCAAGTGCACATCACCGCGTTCGCCGAGCTCGTCACGATGGCGCGGTTGGCGCACCGCCCGTTGTTTTCCCACAGCCACAGGGCCATGGACGCGTTGCCGCCCAGGAAGATCAACCAGGTCCACAACGAGTGCTGATTCGAATCGCCGCTGGCAGCAACGGCCCACGCCGTGGGCAGGTAGGCCAACACACGCGCGACGTTGAATCCGGCAAAAAGGTGGTCGAGGATGGCGCGGTAGGCCACGGACGTGGCCGCAGACTCGGCATCCTGGGTTGCGGCGCTCATGGGCTCACTCCTGCGGGATGTCGTAGTCCCGGATGAACTGGCGCCAGACGGCGGCGGCTGCCTCGAGGGCAGCCGCCATCTGCTGCGGCGTGCCCCCGGCCACACGAAACCCCTGGGCCTCCAGCGAGCCGCGCAGACCGTTGTCGGCGAGGGCCCGGTTCACTTCGACGGCGAGCCGCTCGGTCACCTCGCGCGGGGTGCCGGGCGGCGCGACCAGGCCGTTCCAGGTGGGCAAGGCATCGGTAGCGATGCCGGCCTCTTGCAGCGCCGGCACGCCGGGTGCAGATTCGCTGCGGTCGGGTAGCGTGGCCAGCAGGCGCAACTTGCCACTCTTGACGTGTGGCAGCGCAGGCGCCAGTGGCCCGAGATTGAACTGCAGGTCGCCGCTGATCAGGTCGGGCATCACCTGTGCACCACCCTTGTAGGGCACTCGCACCGCTCTTGCACCGATGCTGCGAAGGTAGTGTGTGGCCACCATGTACTCGCTGAGAACGCCCGTGCCGTAGCTCAACTTGTCCGGGTTCGCCTTGAGGTACGCCCCGAACTCGGCCAGGTTGCTTGCCGGCACATTGGGATTGACGAACAAGCCGTAGACCAGATTCACGACGGCGGCGACCGGCGCGAACTCGCTCATCGACTTGATCGGCGAGCCCTTCACCAGCATCGGCATGCCGGTCATCGACGCCATAGCCCACAGCAGCGTGTGCCCGTCGGCGGGCGCGCTGAGTGCGGCCTGCACCGCAGGCACCCCGTTGCCGCCAGGCTTGTTCTCCACAATCACCGCCTGCCCGAGGTTCCTGGACAACGACTGCGCGAGCAAGCGCGCCGCGGTGTCCGACGCGCCACCTGCCGGAGTCGCGACGATGATCTTCAGCGGCTGGCTCGGATAGTTGGCCTGCGCCCGCGCGGCAGGCAGGCCCAGGGCGGTCAGGGCGGCTGCCATCAGCGGGGAGAGCAGCAGGAGGCGTCGGTTCATGGCGGTGACTTTCGAGTGGCGATGCATGCACTGTAGGCAGCCAGCATCGGCTCGGAAAGGTGCGCCCGGATGCACCTGGCATGAACAAAAGGTTTATGCTGATCCGCCCATCGAAACCGCATGCTGCCATCGTGAACAAGCTGAAAGCCCTCGAATACTTCATGGCCTCCTGCGAGGAAGGCAGCTTTGCCAGGGCTGCGCAGCGGCTGGAGGTCAGCGTGCCCGCGGTGCAAAAGCTGGTCAGCGCGCTGGAGGATTCGCTCGGTTTCGCGCTGCTGGAGCGCGGTTCCCGCGGTGTGCGGCCGACCCCGGCCGGCAGCGAATACATCGACCGCTGCCGGCCGCTACTGATCGAAATCGAAGAGCTCGCCCAAGCCGAACGGGCGCTTCGGGGCACCTCCGAGCGTGCCAGCGGCACCCTGGCGGTGGCTGCGCATCCGCAGCTCGCGCACCAGGTGCTGCTGCCCGCGCTGCCACGCTTCCACGCGCTGCATCCGGAGGTGGAGATCGACTTCCGGACCGTGAACAGGCTGGGCGATGCCGATGCGCTGACCGCTGACGTGCTGTTGCTGCATGGCTGGCCTGAGGTGCCGCCCGACTACGTGCACCGCGAACTTGGAGGAGCGCGCAGCCAGATCATGGCATCGCCGGCGTACTGGGCCCAGCACGGTGTACCCCAGCATCCCTCCGAACTCGCACGCTACACCTGCCTGCCGATGCGCAACCCGGCCGGCATCCTGCTGGATCTCTGGGAGTTCAAGCGGGGCAGCGAGGTGATCCCGGTGCCGGTCCGCGGTTGGTTCACCAGCAATGCGCGCGAGGCGGTTCTGGACCTGGTGGTCTCAGGACATGGCGTCGGCCGCTTTGCGGAACTGACCACACGTGAGCAGATCCAGTCAGGCCGGCTGGTTCCGGTGCTGCTCGACTGGGAAGTTCAGGGCGGACCTCCGGTCAACCTGCTCTTCAAGGGCAGCGCTCGGCGGACACTTCGCCTTCGCGCCTTCGTTGATTTCACTCTGCAGTGCCTGCGAGACATGGGCGCCGGTGACGTCAGCATGGGCAGCAGAGTTGCAACGGATCGCCCCGCGTGGCACCAGCGCGGCTACGGGCGCGCGTCAGCCACCTTGCGGCCGGACCGGCGCGCTGGACGACCTGAGCCTTCGGTGGGTTCGCCAACCAGGACCAAGTGATCCCCAAGCCTGGCCACGGCCACGCGCGGCGGTTCGGCCGATGTGAATGCTTCAGGCCCGATGCGGCCGGTCGAGCCTGCCGCCGGCAGCCACTGCCCGAGGTGCTACCCCAACGCCTCGTCCAGCACCTCCACCCAGTGCCGCACCGGCCGATTGCTGGCGGTCTGCAGGTGCTGGATGCAGCCGATGTTGGCCGAGACGATGGTCTCGCCGGGCACCGGTGCCAGGGCCTTGAGTTTGCGGTCGCGCAGTTGCAGAGACAGTTCGGGCTGCAGCACCGAGTAGGTGCCGGCCGAGCCGCAACACAGGTGGCTGTCGACAGCAGCGGTCTTGACATCGAAACCTAGCGCCGCGAGGTGGGTCTCGACGCCGCCGCGCAGTTGCTGGGCATGCTGCAGCGTGCAGGGCGGGTGATAAGCCAGGGGCACCGGGCCTTCGCTGCTGCCGTCATCGAGCGATGGCCGGGCGCGGCGGCGCGCCGCCAGCAGCGGCTGCAGCGCGGGCACGAGGCTGGGCAGCAGTTCGCTCAGATCGCGGGTCAGCTCGCCGATGCGGCGGGCCTTGTCGGCGTAGTCCGGGTCGTGGGCCAGCGCGTGGCCGTATTCCTTCACGGTGGCGCCGCAGCCCGAGGCGTTCATCACGATGGCCTCGACGCGGCCGGCCTCGGTGAGGCCTTCGACCAGGGGCCACCAGGCGTCGATGTTGCGGCGCATGTCGGCCAGCCCTCCGTGCTGGTCGCCCAGGTGGGCACGGATGGCACCACAGCAACCGGCGTCGTCGGCGACCAGGGTCTGGATGCCGGCTGCGTCCAGCACGCGGGCGGTGGCCGAGTTGATGTTGGGCATCATCGCCGGCTGCACGCAGCCCAGCAGCAGCAGCACCTTGCGCGGGTGGCTGCGCGTGGGCCAGCGGTGGGCCGTCGCGGCCGCGCGGGCGGGCACCTTGGCCTTCAGCGCGGCAGGCAGCAAGGGGCGCACCAACTGCCCCATCTTCATCGCCGGGCCGAACAGCGAGGAGGTGAGGCCCTCCTTCAACAGCCATCGCACGGCACGCTCGCCGGTGGGCCGCTCGACCTTGGCGTCGACGACACGCCGGCCGATCTCCACCAGCTCGCCATAGCGCACGCCGCTGGGGCAGGTGCTCTCGCAGTTGCGGCAGGTGAGGCAGCGGTCCAGGTGGCCTTGTGTGGCGCGTGTGACCTCGCCGCCCTCCAGCACCTGCTTCATCAGGTAGATGCGCCCACGCGGGCCGTCGAGCTCGTCGCCCAGCAACTGGTAGGTGGGGCACGTGGCGGTGCAGAAGCCGCAGTGCACGCACTTGCGCAGGATGGCCTCGGCCGCCTCGCCGTCGGGCGTGCCTTGGTATTCGGGGGCAAGGTGGGTCTGCATCTAGCGCCTCAGGCCAAGGTGTAGTCGAGTTGCCAGTAGTGGTCGTGGGCGGTCCAACGCGCATCGCAGGCGCGCGGCCCCAGCGCGGCAATGGCCTCCTCGGGCAAGGGGAAGTTCTTCAACACCTCATGGGTGCTGCCATCGTCCAGCGTGCGCTGCTGATAGCTGTTGCCTTCGGCGTCGCGGCGCGAGATCGGCGTGCTGCTCTGCGACACGTGGCTGTTGTCGAGATGGCGCACGCGGGCACCGGGCGCGAGGCGCGCGTGCAGCGTGGCCAGCCACGCCGGCAGGCGCGCCAGCGGCACATGCGACCACCAGCAGCCCGAGAAGGCCGCGTCGAAGTGCTCGTCGTCACGCAGGCCGCCAAGCGTGTAGGCGTCTACCGCGCGGAACTCGACCACCGCCGGCATCGGTTTGGCCTGCGCGATGGCCATGGTCTCGGGGCTCAGGTCGGTGGCCAGCCAGTGCGCGGCGCGCGCGGCGCCGTGCGGCGTCCACCAGCCGGTGCCGCAGGCAATCTCGAGCACGCGGCGGCCGGCAAAAGGCTCGGCCATGGCCGCCTCCATGGCCCGCAGGTCGGTCTGGCGTTCGGGCTTGGCGTAGACCCGCTCGTAGTACTGCGCCCGCCTGGCGTAGTACTGGGCCATGGATTCCGCCGTGGCGGCAGACGGCCTCATGGGAGCCCCCAACGCCGCTGCGCGCAGGCACCCCCAAGGGGGAGCGAGCGCCATGGAAACGGCCCGGCGGCGCTCATCCCAGGTTGTCCAGCCGGCCGGGGTTGAACAGGCCGAAGGGGTCGAAAGCGGCCATCACGGCGCGCTGAAGGCGCTGCTGCACGGGCGCCAAGGAGGCGAATGCACCGCCGGACTTGTCGCCGCGCCAGATGGTGGCATGGCCCAGTGCGTCGGCAGCCGCTTCGCGCACCGTGGTTACCGGTGCATCGGTCACCAGCCATCGCTGCGCACCGCCCCACTCGATGAGTTGCTGGCCGTGCAGTGTGATCTTGGGGGCGGCGGCAGCCACCGACAGGCGCCACAGCCGGGCGCCACCGGCCACGGCCTCGGCCGCGCTGTCGAAGAACTCGTCGTGCTGGTCGCGCAGGCCCTGCCAGAAGGCATCTGCCCGCGCCGCGTCGATCAGCTCGCCGCCCAGGCGCTGCGCCGCTGCGGCAACCGCTGCCTGGGCGCCCTGCAGGCGCAGCACCAGGGCGCCGTCCCACCAGGCGCTGGCGGAGAGCGGCAGCGCCTGGCCGGCCCACTCGTTGAGGTGGCGCAGCGCATTGGCCTGATCCAGATCGAAGCGCAGCGTGGCCCGGCCTGCAGGCATCGGCAGCACCTTCAGCGAGACTTCGCAGATCACGCCCAGCGTGCCCATCGAGCCGGCCAGCACACGCGACAGGTCATAGCCGGCGACGTTCTTCATCACCTGGCCGCCGAAGGTGAGCAGTTCGCCGCGGCCGTTGATCATCGTCGCGCCGAGCACGTAGTCACGCACGCCGCCCACCACGGCCCGGGCCGGGCCGGCCAGGCCGGCGGCCACCATGCCCCCCACCGTGCCGCTCGCCTCGAAACGCGGGGGCTCGAAAGCTAGACATTGCCCCCGCTCAGCCAGAGCGGCCTCGAGCTCCGCCAGCGGCGTGCCAGCCCGCACCGTGACCACCAGTTCGGTCGGCTCATAGGAGGAGATGCCGGTCAGCGGCCTCACGTCCAGCGGTTCACCGCGAAGCGCGCCGCCGTAGAAATCCTTGCTGCCGCCGCCGACGATGCGCAGCGGCCGGCGCCGGCCCGCCGCGTCGCGCACGATATCGACCAGTGTTTGCAGGGCGTCAGCCATGACGCCCTCCGCCCGCCAGGCTCAGGGCAGCGCGTGCGCCACCGGGTACATCGTGCCGCCGAAGTGGAGCGGCTTGTACTGCAGGCCGAAGGCGTCGAAGTAGCCCGCCTGGCCCTTGCGCGGCGCCGTGCCGCTGAAGTCGGCCAGCACCGCACCGGCCCCGCGCCTTGGCGGCGCTGGTGGCACGCCAAAGCCCAGGTAGCCACCCGGCCGTGCGACGCTGAGCGTGACGCCGTCCGTGCTGAAACCATTGCTGGCGGGCAGCACGCTGCTGTTGGAGCCGTCGGCCGACTTGAGGTAGACCGTGTCGGACACGCTCGTTGCCGCAATGCGCCAATCCAGCAACTGGGCCGGGCCGATCGGGCCCACGCTGCCGTCGGTGGTGATGCGGCCGGTCAGCGTGGCACCGCTGGCGAAGACCACCGGCACCAGCGTGAAGACGCTGCTGCCCGGCGGCGCCTTGGCCACCAGGCGGGTGCTGCCGTTCGGCGCATTGAACCAGGCCCACTCGAACGCCGGCCCGGCCAGATAGAAGGCCATGCCGCCGTTGCCGGCGTAGTACCCGGTGAAGTTGGCCACCTGCACGCCGTACTCCGGCCCCGGCCCGAAGGATCCGAACGCCAGGATGCCGCCGTCGCGCACGCCGTCCGGCGACGCCTTGACGGTCATGCGACGCCCATCTGCCGAGATGTTGACCGCACTGGCCTGTGCGCCGCCCGGGTTGGTGGGGTCGAAGCGGTAAACGGTGGTCTGGCGAACCGTCACGTTCCAAGCCGTGAAGTTGGCCGCGGTCAGCGGGCCGATGGTGCCATCGGTCGTCAATGTGCCGAAGATGCTGATGCCGCCCGGCAACGCGATGGACTCGATCTGGAACTCGGTGGCCTTGGCGGGCAACATGGCCGCCAGCATCAGGCTGTACAGCAGGGTGGTCTTCATCAGGGATCCTCCGGTGGGAGATCCCATGCTGCGTGCACGGCATGAAGCGCACCTTAAAACCGCTCCAGTTCGGGGAAGGGCAGCAGGCCGCGCTTGACGTGCATGCGGCCGTACTCGGCGCAACGCTGCAACGTCGGCAGTACCTTGCCCGGGTTCAACGTTCCGGCGGGGTCGAACGCGGCCTTCAGCGCCGCCATCTGGGCGCGCTCCTCGGGGCTGAACTGCACGCACATCGAGCTGAGCTTTTCGACGCCCACGCCATGCTCGCCGGTCACCGTGCCGCCCATGGCGACACTGGTCTCCAGGATGTCGGCGCCGAACAGTTCGGCGCGGTGCAACTGGTCCGGGTCGTTGGCATCGAACAGGATCAGCGGGTGCAGGTTGCCGTCGCCAGCATGGAAGACATTGCAGCAGCGCAGGCTGTAGGTCGTCTCCATCTGCTGGATCGCCAGCAGGATGTCGGCCAGGCGCTTGCGCGGGATGGTCGAATCCATGCACATGTAGTCGGGGCTGATGCGGCCCGAGGCGGGGAAGGCGTTCTTGCGCCCGCTCCAGAACTTCAGGCGCTGGGCCTCGCTGTCGCTGACCTCCATCCGGGTGGCGCCTGCAGCGGAAAGCACATCCATCATTCGGCCGATCTCCTCCTCCACCTCCTCGGGTGTGCCATCGCTCTCGCACAGCAGGATGGCTTCGGCGGAAAGGTCGTAGCCGGCGTGGACATAGTCTTCCACGGCGGCTGTCATCGGCTTGTCCATCATCTCCAGCCCGGCCGGGATGATGCCGGCGCCGATGATGGCGGCCACCGCGTCACCGGCGCGGCGAATGTCGTCGAAGCTGGCCATGATGCAGCGGGCCAGCGCCGGCTTGGGGGTGAGCTTGACCGTGACCTCGGTCACCACGGCCAGCATGCCTTCGCTGCCCACCACGGCGGGGAGCAGGTCGAGCCCGGGCGCGTCGAGCGCATCGCCACCGAACTCGATCTCCTCGCCTTCGACGGTGAAGCCCTTGACCTTCAGCACGTTGTGCAGGGTGAGGCCGTACTTCAGGCAATGCACCCCACCGGAGTTCTCGGCCACGTTCCCACCGATCGTGCAGGCGATCTGACTCGACGGGTCCGGCGCGTAGTACAGGCCGTGCGGCGCAGCGGCCTCGCTGATGGCCAGGTTGCGCACGCCGCACTGGACCACCGCGGTGCGGCTGTACGGGTCGAGCTTGAGGATGCGGTTGAACTTGGCCAGGCCGAGTGTCACGCCCATCGCGTTGGGCATGGCGCCGCCGGAGAGCCCGGTGCCGGCGCCACGCGCCACCACGGGCACGCCGAGCGTGTGGCAGGCCCGCAGTACAGCGGCCACCTGGGCAGCAGACTCCGGCAGTGCGACGACCAGCGGGCGCTCGCGGTAGGCCGTGAGGCCATCGCACTCGTAGGGCACGGTGTCCTCGGGTTGCCAGAGCAGCGCATGCCGCGGCAACTCGGCAGCCAACGCCGCCACCACCTCGTGCTGGCGGCGCGCTCGCTCGGACAGGGGTGCATTCATCTGAGCCACTTTAGCAAGCAGCGACTGAAATCAGCCTGAAACCGGGTCGATTCAGTGATGACCGCCTTGGGGGTAATCAGCGCCGTGTCTTCTTGGCCGGCGGGCGGGCGGCAGCGGCGCCGCGCTGAGCCGCCTTGACGGTGCCCTTGACCACCTTGGCGGCGGCCTGTGTGGCCGCCTTGGCGGGCCCGTGCGCGCCCAACTCGACAGCCCGCTTGAGGGTCTCGCCGGCGGCGTCGAAGCTCTGCTTGACCATTGCACCCGCCAGGTTCTTGGCGGCGTCTGTCGCGGTGTCCTTCATGGCGCCAGCGGCCAGCGTCGTGAACTGCTTGGTCAACGCTCCCCACCACTGCATTGGATCGACCGTGCCGGCGGGGGTCTCGAGACGGGTCTTCGCTGCGCCGGCTCGGGTGGCCTTCTTGGCGGCCGGGCGGGGCGCCGGAGCGGGCGCGGGGGCCTCGTCCTCGTCGTCATCGTCATCGTCGGCACCGGCACCCAACGGCTCGGGGACCGTGAGCTTGATGGAGTCGCGCAACTCGCCCATCTGCACGTTCATGGTCTTCAGCGTGGACAGCGTCATGCGCTGCACCTCGAGCGCCTGGATCGTCGCACCCAGCATGCGGGCGTTCTGCTCGAGCCAGAACTGGACCGTGCGCAACTCCTCGATGCGCTTCTCAAGCTCTTCGGGGTTGAGCGTGGGGGCAATCCACTGGCCCATGTTGGGCAGGGAAGCGCCGGCGTTTTTCACCAGCCCCTGCAGGAAGTCGAAACCAGGAACCAGCTTGGTGAAAGCGGCGGCGTCTGCCATGCGTGCCTCTTGTTCGTTGACCCGGATGCAAGGATTGTGCGCCTGCCGTTCAGGCCCGGCGCTACCGGGTGAACCCGAGCGCCGCCGGATAGGGCACCCGCTCGACCTCAAACCCGCGTGCGGCCAGCAGGGCTGGCAAGCCCTGGGGCCCGGGCATGTGCAGCGCGCCGACTGCGGCGAACACCGGCCCGCTCTCGCGATGCAAAGCCGCCACCTTGTCGGCCAGCACCAGGTTGCGCTCGTCGATGAGCCGGCGCTGGAAGGCCCGTTGCTCTGTGGTGTTCAGGCAGTCGCACCACTGGGCGTAGTTGGCCAGTTCGTCGAGCTGGCTGGCGCCCCAGGCCTCGGCCAGCCGCTGCACAGTGCGCAGCGCATGGCCGTTTTCCAGCTCGTCCAGCGTGCCGGCGATGAGTTCTTCGCTGGCGGCCCGGGTGGGTTGCAGCAGCAGCGCAATCTGCGACTCGGGGGTCTCCAGCGAGATCACCGGCTTGCCCAGGCCGCGGGCCATGCCGGAAAGGAAGCCGTCGATGCCGTAGGCCGGCTCCAGGCCCAGGCGGCGCCCGGCCAGGGCGACCAGCGTCATCGCCTGCATCTCCGGGCGGAGCGGGGCCAGTGACGCGCCGGCGCACATCGACTCGGCCTGCTGCGCCAGGCGGCGGGCCAGCGGGGCCGGCAGTGGGGGTTGGCCCTTGGGCGCCACCACGGCAGCCGACAGGCGGCGGGCGATGTCCGGATCCAGCATGTCCAGTTCGAGCGCCACGGTGCGGGAGGCGTTCAGCGCCTTCACCACCGCCGGCCCCGGAAACATCCAGGGCAACCGCGCCACGTGAACCGTGCCATAGAGCCAGGAGGTGCGCCCGCCCTGCTTGACGGCCCAGAGGAAACCGCGATCCAGCGCCTGTCGCTGGCCCTCCTGCAGCTGCTCGGCCCGCAGCGGCGCCGGCTCAGGCGGGCAGGCCGGCCCAGCGGGCCAGGCCGGCAGCGCCAGGCCCAGCAGGGCCGCGCCCAGCAGCCGGCGCCAGCCCGCCGCGGTCACCCCACCTCCACGACGGTCTGCTCGATGGCACCGAAGACGCTCTGGCCGTCGCGCCCTTTCATCTCGATGCGGATGGTGTCGCCGTACTGCATGAAGCCGGTGCGGGGTTCGCCGTGCTCGAGCGCCTCCCGGCCGCGCGTTTCGGCGATGCAGCTGTAGCCCCTGGCCGGGTCCTGGTTGCTGACCGGGCCGGAGCCCACGATGCTGCCAGCGCGCAGGTTGCGGGTCTTCGCGAGGTGGGCGAGCAGTTGGCCAAAGTGAAAGATCATCTCCGGCCCGGCCTCGGCGCGGCCCACCGTGCGGCCGTTCCAAACCGACTGCAGGGTCAGGTGCACCCGGCCACCGTGCCAGGCGTCGCCCAGTTCGTCCGGCGTTGCCGCCACCGGGCTGAAGGCCGCGGCCGGCTTGCTCTGAAAGAAGCCGTGGCCCTTGGCGAGCTCGGCCGACACCAGGTGGCGCAGTGTCCAGCCGTTGGCCAGCATCAACAGGCGCACGCCCTCCAACGCCTGCGCCGGTGGCGTGCCCATCGGGACGTCGCCGGTGATCACCGCCATCCCGGACTCGAAGTCGATGCCCTCATCGGCGGTCGTGAACGGTGCGTCGTCGCAGGGGCCGAGGAAGTCGTCGCTGCCCCCCTGGTAGACCAGCGGGCCGCCAGGATGGCTCAGGTAGGCCGAGCCAACGGCCCACTGACAAGCGCGCGGCAAGGGCGCCATGCACATCGCCGGATCGAACGCGAAGGCGTGCCGGGCCTTGCCGTGGTTCAGCGTGGTGGCCAGGTCTTCCAGCTGCGGTGACAGGAAGTTCCAGTCGTCCAGCACCTGCTGCAGGCGGGTGGCGATGCCGTTGGCGAAGTGCGCGCTCGACAGGTCGCGCGAGACGACGACCAGCTGGCCGTCACGCGAGCCGTCCTTGTAGGTGGCGAGTTTCATTCGGGTCCGGGGTGTCGCGGTTGATGGCACCATTGTCCGATGAGCGTGCCGAGCCTGCCCCTGCGCCTGCCCGACTGGCCCCCGGGCCCGGTCTGGCGGCGGCGCGGCCGCCTGGGCGCGCTCGTCCTGTTGGTGGCCCTTCTGCATGGCGCGCTGATCGGCCCCGTGTACCAGCCGCTCGGGCGCCAGCCCGGCCGACCGCCAGCCATGCAGCTGGTGACCCTGCCGCCGGCCGCGGTGCACCGGGTGGCCGAGGATCCGACCCTGCCAACACCGACGCCGGTGCAGGCGCCTGTGCCGGCCGCACCGCCGCCCCTGCTGGCGGCCCCATCACCCAACCCGGCGCCGGCCACCGCGCCCGATGCACGGCCGGTCGACTGGACCGCCGGCCCTTTGGCACCGGAGGCTGTGTCCTCGACCGAAACGCCAACGCCAGAGAGCGGCAACGAGGCCAACCGCGGTGCAGGCCCGCCGGGCCCTGCCGACGCCGCCGCCAGCGACGACGGCGGGCGCCGGCCACCCACCTACGCCGCAGCCGCCTCCGACCAGCCGATGAAGCTGGACTACCGTGTGGAGCGGGGCGACGACGCGGGCTCGGGGCAACTGAGCTGGGAGCCTCAGGCCGACGGTCAGTACCGCGCCCGCTTCTGGGGCGAGGCCGGCAACAGCGCGCTGATGGACTGGGTCTCGCGCGGCCGCCATGCCGCAACCGGCCTGGCGCCCGAGCGCATGGTCGAGCGGCAGCGCGGTGTCGAGGTGCGGGCCGTGAACTTCCAGCGCGACCAGGGCGTGATCAGCTTTTCCGGGTCCACCCGTGCGGTGCCTCTGTTCAACGGCGCGCAAGACCGGGTCAGCGTGCTGTGGCAGCTCGCCGCCATTGCACAGGCACGCACGGGTGGCCTGAAGGGCGGCGATCACGTCCGCGTGCAGGTGGCCGGCACCCGCGGCCAGGCGGAGGAATGGCGCTTCGAGGTCACCGGCACCGAGCGCCTGGGCCTGGACAGCGGCCCGGTCGACGCGGTGCATTTGGTCCGCGAGCCAGCGCGGCCCTACGACCAGCGGGTCGAGCTGTGGCTGGCGCCTCAGGCCGGCCATGTGCCGGTGGCACTGCGCTTCACGCCGGTGCCCGGAAAGGCAAGCTCGTCGTTCTGGCTGCGTGGCGCGCTGCCGCCGGCGCCAAGCCCGCCACCGCCAGCACCTTGAATTTTGCCCAAGGGCCTTCACCTTCGGAGCATAGGCCCGGTATCTTCCGGCCGCTGCCCGAAGGACGCCGCATGAACCTGGTCTACAACTCCGACAGCTTCGCCGTCGTGCAGATCACGCTTCAGCGCGACGATGCACCGGTGCCGGAAGGGGTGGCCGAAGGGGCTGCAGCGCCCGGCGCCTACGAGATCGTCGACAAGTTCGCCAAGAAGGGCATCTTCATCGAAGGGGCTCTGGCGCTGCGCTTCCGC